>Ga0213841_1000052_pt1 | contig 348614 bp, 285 predicted proteins | sample SWPATP23_FD_160125 | JGI IMG/M metagenome (GOLD analysis project Ga0213841, IMG submission 160125) | Coastal seawater microbial communities from Marineland, Florida, United States - SWPA TP2 #3 | ecosystem: Environmental > Aquatic > Marine > Coastal | place: USA: Florida | collected 2016-08-14 | reverse complement strand
TTTTTCCATAATTCTATATCGCCTTCATTGTATTTTTCCGTCGTTTTGGAAATGGGATTTTAAAAAATTCGGTGGCAATGATCCAGCCCAAAATGGGAAAATTTATTTTTTCCGCAGCCCTTATATGCCAACTTTCCGAGAACCATTCGAGGTGTCTTTACTATGAACCAAGTTGATCAGTTATTTCAGCCTTTTAAATATGGCCCCTTACAAACGCCGAATCGCCTAGTCATGGCCCCCATGACGCGCGAATTCTCTCCAGGTAATGCACCAAACGAAAAGGTGGTGGAATACTACCGCCGCCGTGCCGCGGGTGGTGTGGGCTTAATAATTACCGAAGGCACCTGTGTTAATCACAAAGCGGCCAATGGTTATCCCGACGTGCCTTTTTTCTATGGCGAAGAAGCCCTCAATGGCTGGAAAAAGGTGGTGGACGCGGTGCATGCCGACGGTGGCAAGATTGTCCCCCAGTTATGGCATGTAGGAGGTTGTCGTCGCCTCGGAACCGAACCTGATGCTGATGTCCCCGGCTACAGCCCTTCCGGCATGGTTATGCCTGGTAAAGTTACCGGTCGTGTCATGACGAAAGAGGATATTCTGGATGTCATAGATGCCTTTGCCCAGGCGGCAAAGGATGCCCAGGCCATTGGCTTTGATGGCGTGGAACTTCATGGTGCCCATGGTTACTTGATCGATCAGTTTTTCTGGGATGGCACCAACCAACGCGACGACGAATACGGTGGTGATCTGGACCGCCGTTCACGCTTTGCTATCGAAATTATCAAAGCCGTTCGCGCTGCTGTCGGTCCGGACTTCCCAATTATATTTCGCTGGTCTCAGTGGAAACAGCAGGATTACTCTGCGAGACTGGTGGAAACGCCGGAAGCGTTACGGACATTTTTGCAGCCACTGGTAGAGGCAGGCGTGGATATTTTTCATTGCAGTACGCGTCGCTTCTGGGAGCCGGAATTTGACGGTAGTGACCTGAATCTGGCAGGCTGGACAAAAAAGTTAACCGGCAAACCAACCATTGCAGTGGGTAGTGTGGGGCTGAATGCGGACTTCGTCCCTAATGACGGTACGGAAAATTTCCGTGAAGCGGAAACTGCCAGCATCGATAATCTGGTAGAACGTATTAATGCTGAGGAATTTGACCTGGTGGCAGTCGGACGAGCGATTATTGCCAATCCAGAATGGCCGAACTTGGTTAAGCAAGGTCTTCTGGATAAATCCAAGGCTTATGAACATAAGATGCTAGAGACGTTAGCGTAGTAGCCGATTTTGAGTTCGATGTTTCAAAACCAGACTACTCAGAAGGTAGTTCACTTTGTCGTATTCTAATGTAATGTGCTAATCCGCGTCTTCCGTATTAAAGTACAATGTCCAAGCGTTGATGTGTGATGCAGCTCTAAACTGACCGCTAGCCTAATGACAGCTTTGGGGGATACAGCTGACTATTTCAAACCAAAGAAATAAACAATTAGGGCAGCTCTGATTAATTCGCAAAATTTGCGATAATACGCTCGACTATTAGAGAACACGAGATTTATACCAATGCGACAACAGTCCCTGACAGATGGCTTCGAAATTCATCGCAAGTAAACCGCAAGGAGATATTTCTGGATGACATGGTGTCGATGGTTCCCGTTAAAAATAATCGAGATCCGATGATGAAGCATTTCGGCGTTGTCCTCAAAGGGCGATCAGCTGAAATTAAATAATGCGGTCCTTTACAAGTGCTGAATGACAGCTATGTGCAAACTCTGTTTTAATGGATCCCCCAACTCCTTGTTGACGTATGGCTCATTAATTGTTTGCAGACCGGATCATCTTTAGCCAACATCTTGGCTTGCTGATCCAGTCTGAGATAGATGTTGTAGAGCGCAAGGCGTGCATCCAGTAGGGGCAGCAGCACATTTGATAACTCCTCATGCGACTCGATTAACTCACGGGCAACTGCATCAAATATATCGTGCCTCACTCTGGAGGGGAGCTTGACGCCGATAAGCCTAATGAGTTCTCGAATTTCATTTTCCAGATTAACACATTTACTGAGCACGGCCCTGCGGCTAGAGAGTAGGGTTCGAACCAGGTGACTCTCAAAGCTTTTGACATACACACGGCTATACCAGCCTGTTCGTAATATTTGAGCAATACCCCTCGCATCCTTTTTGTCTGTTTTATTCCGCATGCTCGATAAGGTCGCACTGACTTGTCGTGCTTCCAGACAGATGACGTCATAACCAGCCGCCTGCAAGCCATAGGTTAAGTGCTGTGTCAGTGTTCCGGCTTCGAAGCCGACAGAGGTAACGTCTGGACTGAAGCGCTTTAAGCAGCTCACGATATTATCGATATCAGAGCTGACCTTGCTCTCAAGCTGTATATTACCCTCGTCGTCAATGATACATATCGATACGGAGCGCAGTGATACATCAAGTGCTGTGTGGTATTTCATGACCATTACTCCTCATTTTGACTACCTTATACGGTAGCAGAGGGAGCTTGACGGTTACCGCTAGCCCGATTACCAATGCTTATGAATTTGCACCTGCCTTTGATATGAAGGGCTGCTGTGTGGTGTACACCGGTCTATCTTTAACCTAACAATGTATTGAGTTTTCCGATAAAGGAAAGACAGCAACGGGTAGGGTAGAGACAATGACTGGAATTTACGTGACCGTCGTCAACGAGTGGTCATTGTCGCTTTCCAGCCACAAAAGACCAAGCGGCAGCTGTGTGTCCGAAGCGGTCACTGGTGCGCTCACTCACACTGCTCAAAATGTAGTCAGGTTATAGCCCGTAGTGGCCACCCCAAGTCGTTCAGATGAAGTGTCAGAAATTTTATCGCCCGATCCTAGGTGCGTATCTTTTTTAATACCTTCAATTGTATATAGGGTCTTGAGCAAAATTAATAATAAAAAAGAGGAGGTTGTGGCACTCTGTGGTGTTATACATTTTGAACTATAGGCAGCCAAAGGGCAACCTAGGAAGGTTACCTTCTGAAATGAAATGACAGTTGAAAATAGATATTACAAGCGGTCACGGATCAATGAGAAGAAGTTCAAAGCTATAGTCCGTTGCTTTTCAACTGACTTATCGGCACCAGATACCGCTAAATTGACTGGTATTAGTATAAATGTCACCACCATATTTCTTCGACTGCGCAGAAGGATTGGGGATGAATCTCATAGCGATTTGACGTTGGACAACAAATATGGAGCTAATGTACCCCGTCAAGATTTAGAAGTTTGCTTCTCTTTTGTTCACGGCTCCATCTGTTTGTAAGCAATTTCCACCACGTAAAAATATGTTTTGCTTTCGCTTACTAAGGAGGTGATAGATTAATGTAAGATAACGATTGAAAAGTTATTTATTTTAAAGAAAAATTTATCCAAATTACACATAAAAAGGATTTGTACAATGATTAAAAAACTGCATTTTAAAAAGGAAACGTGGCTATTCGTTGTTCTTGCTTCCATGATCAATTACTCAATTGCTCAAGAAGGACATAGTGTGGCGCGTGTTCAAATAGGCTTCGGTTCAACCGTGAATGACTCGGAAGCTGCTGAACTACTCGGGAAACATCCTGAGCTATCTCCCACAGCAGCTTTCATGTGGGTATCAGGGCTTACTGGCACCCATAGGACCTACGAGAAGAAGAGTACTGATGTTTTTTTGGAAGGAGCTCGATCTCATATCCAAAACTTCCTAAACAGCGCGCTCGAAGATAATAACCGTCGCTTAAAAATTTTCCTCGATAAACATACTGAAGAGGAAGTGCTTGAAGACGATGCATTGCAAACAGAAGCACGCTCTCTTCTCAATCTTCAGAAGCAGCTTGAAGGTGCACTATCTGCTGCGCAATTGGGGCACTCAATGATTTACGCAATAGAGGTAGAGGGCGAAGAGAGTGCTCTTGAGAAAATCCGCGTTGAGCCTGCAGTTAGAGGTTTCATTAATCTTGACGAAAATGGAAACGTGAGTAACCGTGAAAAGGCCCTATCCCTAAAGCCGCCAGCATACAAGGCTGAGTATCGAGATCCAAAAGTATTAACCGCAAGCCCAAGCGACCTTCACTCGCTTCTAAGAACAGCTGTTATCGATCACACAAAAGAAATTCAACAATGATTAACATAGCTAAACGTAATTTTTCTTCAGTGTTTGTGCTTGCCATCCTACTAGGCAGTCCCGCCATTAACGCTGCCTATTATCCTAGCTAAGGCGATCTCTATTACGATGGCCAATTCTACCTTAGCTCAACAATGAAGTGGAGTTCTCCTGGCCCCTGGACTAACACTATTTATAACAAGGCCGGGTACGAACATGACTTGTGGGTTCAAGATCCGAACTTTTTCACGACCACTTGTACATCAATGACAAACCTGCCTGACGCCTACGACGATTGCCCAACAGCGGGAGTGGCGGACCCCAATGGGCCGGTTTTCAGTTTTGGCTCGTTTGATGCTACAAAAATTACTGCAAATACAGAATACTTTGGAGCTTGGACCTTCACGAATCACGGAACCGCAAGTACCAGTCCATTTAAATTACAGGGTCAAGAAAACGAGAATGTCTGTTGGGGATATGAAAATATATGGTGTAGGTATGCTTTACGAACTAAAGACCTCATAACAGGTTGGTATATGTACTGGACTGGAACGCCAACGACCATCCCTTATTGAGGGCTATTGCTGTAAGAATTCGGGCATTATGATTCGTTTGCTTATTCTTTTCACTGGAATTGCAGTACTGTTGGGCACCACCGGTTTCTTGACCACAGAGACGGTGGTACCTGACTATCCCTCGCATTTTTCTGGGGTTAACAAAGTTACAGCAGCGAAGGCCCTGAAATACGCACACTTTTGTATTGACAACCCAATAGAGCGACTAGTGATCCAAAAGCTCAGTGTTGCATCGCTGAAACTTGAAGAACCTGTTGCAGAGCGCGCTGCTACACAGGTTAAGTTGGGTGCCAACAAACAGGAAGCTAGATCATCACTAAGTATCGGTCCAGACGGTAATGGGGCCAGGGCGCTTCAACCTATATACCAGGCTCGCATATTGGCGTATACAATATTTGCTATCCCGGTTTCTACCATTTTAGTCTGGGGAAATGAAACCAATTTTAGTAGCTGCAGCAAGATCTAGAGATCACAGTCCCCAAGTGGTACTAGAGCGACTGCGACCTCTCAATGATGTACAGACCGAAGGGGTTGTTTGCGAGTGCTTTTGACACAACTGAGACATTCAATTCAGAGGGTTGAAAACCTATCAGGCAAAATTTAGATGACCGCTTTGTGGACAGGCTGTGTGAAAACGTTTCTTCTGGTATACTTACACCACTATCAGCCTTTCCATGGATGAAAAATGAAACGCTTCATTGAAGGTGAAGATCGAACACAAAGCACTCTGTTTCCAGAACTCCTTGACGATTATATCTCTGAAGAAAACCCAGTAAGAGTAATCGATGCATTTATCGATGAACTGGACCTCAATGAATTGGGTTTCGAGCGGGTTGTCCCTCAACTGACCGGTAGACCTTCTTATCATCCGGCGACCATGTTAAAGATCTATGTCTACGGCTATCTTAACCGTATCCAATCAAGCCGCCGACTCGAGCGCGAAACGCAACGCAATGTTGAACTGATGTGGCTTACCAGCCGACTAACGCCAGACTTCAAGACTATCGCTGATTTCAGAAAAGATAATGGCAAAGGGATTAAGAACGTCTGCCGGACCTTCGTTGGCCTCTGCAGAAAACTGAATATGTTTACGGATGCTGTTGTTGCCATTGATGGAAGCAAGTTCAAAGCGGTGAACAATAAAGATAACAACTACACCCCGAAGAAGCTTAAGTTTCATATTGAACGGGTTGAAAAGCATATTCAGGATTATCTGAGCCAGCTTGATGAAGCAGATAGCGACGAAAAACCAGAACAGAAAACAACTATTGCTGAGAAAATATCGGGGTTAAAGGCCACTTTAGCGGAACTAAGAGCAATTGAAGAACAAGTAGAAAAGTCTCCTGATAAACAAATATCGACAACAGATCCAGATTCCAGGCTAATGAAAGTAAAAGGCATGATTCGCCAAGTTAGCTACAATGTGCAGAGTGCGGTAGATACGACAAATCACCTTATCGTTGCCCACGATGTGACAAATATCTGCACTGACAGAGGCCAGCTATGCGAAGCAGGCAAACTTGCTCAGGCTGCTCTGGATAAAAAAGATATCACAGTCATCGCAGATAAAGGCTATTTTAGCGGGCAGGATATTAAAGATACGCAAGATGCAGGCATGACCCCTCTCGTCCCAAAGGGGGATACTTCTGGCAGTGAGAAAAAAGGCATCTTTAACCGTTCTGAGTTTAAATATGATGCATCAAAAGATGCTTATATCTGCCCCGCCAATAAAGAGCTAAAGTACCGATTTACAACTGTTGAAAAAGGGCTCGCACTAAAAAAATATTTCTCGGATATCATGACCTGTCGAGAGTGTAGTCTGAAGCCAAACTGTACAAAAGGGACAGGCCAGAGACGGATATCACGCTGGGAGCATGAAGGTCTGCTAGAAGCAATGGACGCGGAACTCAAATCAAAACCTGATACGATGCTTATCAGAAAACAAACTGTTGAGCACCCGTTTGGAACCATCAAATCCTGGATGGGTTCAACTCATTTCCTAACGAAAGGCCTTAAAAACGTCAACACAGAAATGAATCTTCATGTTCTGGCTTACAATCTGAAGAGAATGATCTCGATCTTCGGATCACAAGGTTTAATTACAGAGATGATGACGGTATAAGCATCATTATTTCTGCACGCCTGGTTAAATATTGATCAATTTCGCCATGTAAGGCTCATCACAAGCCTTTAAAAATTAGGCTTCCATAGTTGAACGAAAACCAGAGCTCGCTACACGAGCTCTACAGGCGCGTATCAATAGCAGTATTTCGATGGATTTGCCCTTTCAATGAGCTTTCACACAGCCTGTGGAAAGAGCTGACGCTCAGGGAATGATTTTTGTGCTTCGAGGAGGTCGGCTTTGGGTAGCGAACGGAAGTACAGCATAAATAAAAGGATCCATTAACAAAATGGCAGCTGTCTCAGACTATGGAGACATTGCCACATACATTGAATTTTTACTTCTCAAAGAACACCCCAGAAGCGGTATGCTCGAGAATTAGCGATTGACTGAGTCTCCTTTTCTCCGCGAAATTCAGTGTCTCCTCCACTTCTATGCTGAAGTATTGCCTCCACTTTTCCCGCTTTCAGACTGTAAAAGCAGTTTAACTATCCCGCTCTGTGCCGCTTGGCATATTCACCAGGTGACAGCCCCGTGTGTTTCTTAAAAAAACGGGAAAAATATCCGGGATCGGAAAACCCCAACTCATAGCACACACTGGTTGCCGGTTTCAGGGTATAAATCAACAAGCGCTTGGCCTCCTGTACCAAGGCATCCTGTATATACTGCGAAGGGCTGACGTCGGCAATGGCGCGGCAGGCGCGGTAAAGACGGCGTTCGCCAACACCCAGTTGCCGACAATAGTCGGTGACGGGGAGTTGTTGGCGAAGACCCTTATTGACGCGCTGACGGAATTGTTCAAACAGAGCCAGATATTCTTTCCCTTCCCGGACCTGGTCCGGCTCAATCTGACTGAGCCGCCCCAGTTCGATAAAAAACAGGCACAGCCAGGCGGTGACGGCGGCTATTCGCCCCACCTGTCTCTGCTTATATTCCTGCTCAATGCTCTGCAGATGTTGGCAGATATCTTCAGCGTCGGACGCCAGCGGGAGCCAATGAATTTGGTCTAGCAATTTACTGGGCCAGCGTGGGCTTAAAGAGATCACCCGCTGCATCAATGCGGCGGCGATGGTGATAACGGAGCCCTTGGCTATCGGGTTATACGTAAACCCGTGCACCTTGCCTGCGGGGACAACAACCAGGCAGGGGCTCTGCAGTTGCACGCAATCGGTTTCAAGCTGGGCGTCCATTTGTCCCTGTCGCAGCCAAAAGAGTTGATGCAAATTATCGTGGCGGTGCGGTCGGATTTCCCAGTTTTGCTGCTCGATACGGCTGAATATCGGCTCACAGTGCACGAAATTCAATTCACTATCACCGCTTTCATCCCCGTAGAGCTGGTAGTGTGGAATGGGTTTCATTATTCCTCCTCCTGATGTCCGAATTGTACAATTTAACGGCTGCGTCCGTCCATTTTGGCGGTTCCGCTACCGCTCTAAAATAGCTCCAGAATCGCACTGTATTAAAAGGAGCACTTGAGATGAGCACACCGAGAGAGCCGCGCGAATTTGACGATATTCCGGGCGCTTTTGTTTTTGACGGCTGGCGCAGCCGTTTGGGTTATCATTTGAATATGTTCTGTAAGCCACTGGATATCAGGGAAAATCGTGAAGAGTTCCGGCGTGACCAGGCCGCCTATCTGCGCAAGTTTCCCATGACCGAAGAGCAGCACCAAGCGGCGTTGAATACCAACTACGGTATAACGATCCTGACGGATAAGAACTCTTGACCTGTAAAGGGCGTTGTTCCTGCTGAAAGGCCAGGCGTCTACTTGTGGATCGACTCCTCCTGAATCAATTCTTCCGCGACTTCCCGTAAGCTTTCCAAAAACAATTGCGCTGCCGGTGAAGGTTGTGTCTGCGCGCGCATGGTCACTCCAATGGGGCGATAGGTCTCTTCCAGTTTGATCGGCAAGGCGGTGAGCACACCGTACTTCTTGTCGTAATAGATCTGGTGCTCTGATAGCAGGGCGATGCGGTCACTCTCCAATAGCAAGCCGCGCACGGTCGACAGGGAGCTGGTTTCCACCGCGTGCTCTGGCGTTTCCAGTCCGTGGGCCTTAAGCACCTGATCAAACAGTTGTCGCGCGGGGGTGTTGCGGGCGGGCAATACCCAGCTATAGGATTGCACGTCATCCAGGGATAAATTCGGTTTCGATTCCAGTGGATGGCCCTTGCGCACGATTAATGAAAGACGGTCTTCAAACAGCTTTTCGGTGATCAGGTCCTTGCCACTGTCCACAGGCCGGGTGGCGCCGACGATAAAATCCAGATCACCACTGCGCAGGGAAGCTTCAAGTAAACGATAGGGGCCCTCGGCCGTTGAGACATCCAATTGGGGTTGGGTCTCGAGCAACCGGTTGATGGCGCGCGGTGTCAGGATGGTACGGGTGTAGGGCAAGGTGCCGACAGTCACCCGGCCGCGGGTGACACCATTCAGGCTGGCAAGGTCATCTACGGCATGGCGAATTTGGGAAAACGCCAATTTAACGTGTCTTGCCAGTACCGTGCAAAATGCCGTACTGGCAAAGCCGTTGGGTTCCCGCTCAAACAGGGTAAGTTCCAACAGTTCTTCCAGCTGGCGTACTGAGTTGTAGACAGCGGCACGGGTGATACCCAGTTGATTCGCGGCTGCGGCAATATCTTTGAGGTCGTAGAGGGCGATAAACGATGCCAGCCGTTTATAGCTGATATCCATGGAGAAAATGGGAATGTTCTGGTAACCCTTGCAATCTTTTTTGTACTCCAGATAGGCTTCACCCGCAGCGGTTAATTCCGCTTCCGCCTCGGCCACCCGTTTTGCCAATGCCTCGCCGTAAACCGTGGGCAACATGCCGGTGGAGGAGCGATCGAACAGTTTGACCCCCAGGTTGTTTTCCAGGTCGCTGATCGCTTTGGTGATTGCCGTTTGTGAACGATTCAGTTTATTGGCAGCCCGGGTCAGGTTTTTATAGTTGACGACCTGCAACATCGCCTTGAGGTGGCGCAAGCTGAGGTCGGGGATGCCGAGGGGTTGGGTGCTCACGGTGGTTTTGTCCTCTTTAAAAAAGGATTTCCTGTAACTATATAGGTAATTAATAGAAATCGCTAATTTGTGAGGTGGCGAGCCGGTTGTACATATAGCCTGTTGAATTTTAAAGACTTTTATTTATGGGGGTTGGGGCCAAGAAAGGCTTTTTCATAACTTATGGCAATGACGTAAAACTTTTCTCATGACCGCAAAAGAAAAGTCATGAGAAAAGGAGGGGTAGGCAGCTAGCCGGAGTCTTAGGCCGGAAGGTCACACGGTTTGCTGTAAAAAGCTCAGGGTACGATCCTCGGCCAGGCGGGAGGCTTCTTCGTGATAGCTGGGTCTGTCCGCATTGGAAAAGGCGTGACCGGCGCCCTGGTAGACATAGATCGGTTGGGTTGGGTTGGCGGCTTTGATCTGCTCAACATGGTCGGGCGTAATCATAGGGTCTTCTTCCCCAAAGTGGAATTGTACCGGGCAACGGGGCTTTTTATTGAGCTGTTCAACAATACGGGTGCCATAGTAGGCGACCGCAGCGCTAATATGTAGCTCGCAGGCAGATAAATAAGCATAGGTGCCACCCCAGCAAAAGCCGAGAACTGAGACCTTATTGCCAACACTGACCAAATCGGCCGCTGCTTGAATATCCTTCAACACCTCGTTTGGCTGGCACTGGCCGGCCAGGGCACGCCCTTGGTCCGCTTCTGCGTAAGGGATAACGCTATCAGGTGCGACACGGTCAAACAGTGCTGGCACAATGGTGCGATAGCCCTGTTCCGCATAGCGACGGGAAATGTTTTGCATATGTTCTGTGACCCCAAAGATCTCCTGCAAAATAACCAGCCCTGCCCTGGGTTCGGCGTCCGGTTCCGCCAGAAAGGCGCTGAGTTGGTGATTGTCAGAGGTGGTTAACTGTATGGCTGTCGCGTTACTCATGGCAAGGTGTCAATTGGTTAAAACTGAATTGAGAATGATCGATATCACTAGCTTAAGCCCGTGAAACGGCTTGGCAATCAGGTTTGCCAATAATTCATGTCGCGTTAACTAATAGTCATTAATCGCCGAGCAGAGAGCATGTAAATTTTTTGCATGACTACAGAACCAAATTACATTGGTTGCTGAGGACTGCTATAGCCCATAATTCCATACAGACTTAGACCTCTATCGTTTTTAGACTTAATGAGAATTACCGGCTATGTCTCAGACGGCAATACCTTATATGCAGTTTCGCGGAGGCAGCTCCAAGGGGCTGTATTTCATGGCCTCGGACCTGCCCGCCGATGAGGAGGCCCGCAACCAGGTGCTCCTGGAAGCGGTCGGCCGGGATGCCCGCCAGATCGACGGTTTGGGTGGCGCTGATCCCCTGACCAGCAAGGTGGCCATTGTGTCTGCCTCCGAGCGCGAGGACGCCGATATCGATTACCTGTTTGTGCAGGTGGTGGTGGGGGAGAACCGGGTGGATACCACACCCAACTGCGGCAATATCCTCGCCGGTGTCGGGCCGTTTGCCGTTGAAACGGGGTTGGTTGAGACTTCGGGGGTGGAAACCCGGGTCCATGTGCATATGGTCAACAGTGGTAAAATCTGCGAGCTGGTGGTGCAAACCCCTAATGGTCAGATCACCTATGAGGGGGATACCCGCATTGACGGCGTGCCCGGTACGGCCGCCCCGGTGGTGTGTAACTATATGGACGTGGCTGGCTCCGCCTGCGGTGCCCTTTTGCCCACGGGTAACGTAGTGGACACGGTGGACGGGATCGAAGTCACCTGTGTCGATAACGGCATGCCGGTGGTGGTGTTGCGGGCCCGGGATCTGGGTATCATGGGGGACGAGTCCCCGGAAGCGCTGAATGCCAATGAAACCCTGAAAGCGCGTTTGCAATCGATCCGTTTGCAGCTCGGCCCGAAAATGAATCTGGGCGATGTGGATGGCGCGGCTGTGCCCAAAATGTGCATGATCTCCGAACCACAGAAGGGCGGTGTGATTAATACCCGCACCTTTATCCCCTACAAATGCCACAGTGCAATCGGTGTGCTGGGGGCCGTCTCTGCGGCCACGGCTTGTATATTACCCGGTTCCGTAGCTGAGGGTATTGCCCAGGTTCCCGAAACGAACGCCGGCGAGCCCCTGCAGCTATCGGTCGAACACCCCAGCGGCGAGTTTTCCGTGAGCTTGAAATTGGATAACAGCGGTGAGTTACCCCAGGTGACCAAGGCCGGGTTGTTGCGCACTGCTCGCCTGTTAAGTCGCGGAGACGTGTTTGTACCTTCGGTTTTGTGTTCTCAATAATTTCTCAAGAGATAATTACTGAATATGTCCTTTTTGCCTGTACACCCCAATCCCAAAAAGCCGGACTTTATCCTGCCTCCCAAGGCCTGTGATACCCACTGCCATGTGTTTGGCCCCGCCGATAAATTCCCCTACGCCCCCGAGCGCAAGTACACACCCATCGATGCCCCCAAGGAAAAGCTGTTTGCGTTGCACAAGCACTTGGGGTTTGAGCGCAGCGTGCTGGTGCAGGCCAGTTGCCACGGCACCGACAACAGCGCCATGATCGATATGCTGGAGCACGGCGAGGGCCGTTATCGCGGCGTGGCGGTGGTGGGTGAGGACCTCACCAAAGAAGAAGTGCAGCGTATGCACGATGCCGGGGTGCGCGGTATTCGTTTTAACTTTGTCAAACGCCTGGTGGATGTGAAACCGGCGGCCTATTACCACAGAATGGCGGAGCTGATCGCGGCCTTTGGTTGGCATATTATTGCCTATTTTGAATCCCAGGAGTTGCCGGATATTGTCGGCCTGTTGATGGATCTGCCCACCCCCCTCGCCATCGACCATATGGGCCGCCCCGATGTCACCAAAGGCCTGGACCACCCGGACTTTCTGCGCATTTGTGAGCTGGTGGAAAACCGCCCCGAAACCTGGGTGAAGGTGGGTTGCCTGGAGCGTCTGACCCAAGAGGCGCCGCCTTACCACGATGTGATTCCCTATGCGAGGCATCTGGTGGAGCGCTTTCCGGATCAGGTGTTGTGGGGCACCGACTGGCCGCATCCGAATATGAAAAGCCATATGCCTGATGATGGGGCGTTGGTGGATACGATTCCGTTGCTTGCGCCGACGGCGGAGTTGCAGCAGAAGTTGTTAGTGGATAATCCCGCGCGGCTGTATGAGTTTGAAGATTGAGAGGTCATTTGCTCAGGGTGGATTTACCCAAAACGCGGGCACAAGAGAACTGCGTAATCCACCATGTAGTCACCACCGTCGGTGGATTACGCGTTGCTAATCCACCCTACATAATTACGAACACTGTAGGAAGAAGATGAAAACCGTCGCCGTCAAAAATATCGAACGCGCCAATAGCGAAGTGGTCACTGAACTGGGCAAGCTCGGTGTCGCCACCGTCCATGAAGCCCAGGGCCGCATCGGCTTGCTAAAACCCTATATGCGCCCCATCTACAAAGGCACCCGCATTGGTGGCAACGCCGTGACTATCATGGCTCAACCGGGCGACAACTGGATGATCCATGTCGCCATCGAATTGTGCCAGCCTGGTGATGTATTGGTGGTGGCCTGCACTACCGACAACACCGACGGTATGTTCGGTGACCTGTTGGCCACCTCCGCCAAAGCGCGTGGTGTTAAAGGTCTGATTATCGACGCCGGCTGTCGCGATGTGCGCGATTTGGAAGAGATGGACTTCCCTGTCTGGTCTCGCGCCATTTCCGCCAAGGGCACTGTGAAAAACACCTTGGGTGCAGTCAATGTACCGGTCATCTGCGCCGGGCAGCTGATCAATCCCGGCGATGTGGTGGTGGCCGACGACGACGGTGTTGTGGTCGTTGAACGTAAAAAAGCCGAGACCGTACTGGAAGCCGGCCGTGCCCGCGAAGCCCTGGAAGAGGAGAAGCGGGAAAAGCTGGCCTCCGGGGTGCTGGGTATCGATCTCTATAACATGCGGCCGCGCCTGGAAGAGCACGGCTTTGAATATGTCGAAACGTTAGCGGACTTGGACTAGTGGCCATCCGGAAACTCTGTAGGTCGGACTGGGCCTGCCCCCCGAGCGGAGCGCGTGCTTTGGGTATTAGTCCGACAACGATGCCGGAATTGAGCACCGGTTGTCGGGTTTAAACCCGACCTACAAAATCTATCTCAGTTCAAAAACTGAGTTTCCGGATGAACGCTAGACTAAGAGAAAATTGGGACTAACGCAGGCTTTGTCACTTTATAAAGGTTTACAGCATATGATTATCGATTGTCACGGACACTACACCACCACCCCGCCCGAAGTGGGCGAATACCGCGAACGCCAAAAAGGGGAAGTCGCCAAAGACCCCCTGTTTGTGGGTGAAAAAGGCGTGATCAATGTCAGTGACGACCAGATCCGCGACAGCCTTGAAACCAACCAGCTGCGCCTGCAGCGCGAGCGCGGCACCGACCTGACCATCTTCTCGCCCCGCGCGAGCTGGATGGGGCACCATGTCGGCAACGAGCACACCAGCCGTTTCTGGACCGAACACCAGAACGACCTGATTAGGCGTGTATGCGACCTCTATCCCAACAACTTCGCCCCCGTGGCCCAGCTGCCTCAGTCGCCGGGTGTCGATCCCAGCAAATCCATTGCCGAACTGGTGCGCTGTGTGGAAGAGATGGGTTTTATCGGCTGTAACCTCAACCCCGATACCACTGGCGGTTTCTGGAAGGACGCCTCCCTCGCGGACAAGGCATGGTACCCCTTCTACGAAAAAATGGTGGAGTTGGATGTGCCGGCTATGATCCACGTGAGTGCGGCCTGCAACAGCTGTTTTACCACCACCGGTTCCCACTACCTGGGAGCGGACACCACCGCCTTTGATCAGCTGATGTTCTCCGATGTGTTCAAGGACTTTCCGACCCTGAAGCTGATTATCCCCCACGGCGGCGGTGCTGTGCCTTACCACTGGGGCCGTTTCCGCGGTATCGCCCAGGACAAGGGGCTGGGGGATCTGCACGAGCGTATGCTCAACAATGTTTACTTCGATACCTGTGTCTACCACCAGCGCGGTATCGACCTGTTGCTGGACATTATCCCGGTGGACAATATCCTGTTTGCCTCGGAGATGATCGGCGCGGTGCGGGGTGTGGATCCGGAAACCGGCCACTATTTTGATGACACCAAGCGTTATATAGATGCCAATACGGCATTGAGTGACCAAGACAAACAAAAAATCTTCGAAGGTAATGCGCGCAAGGTGTTTAGCCGTCTCAAGGTTTAAATACAACAATCCAGTCGACACACTGACAGAAGCTGCAGGGGAAAAGTAAAATGGACGAATACAAGCTTTTTATTAACGGTCACTACTGTGATGCGACCACCGGCAAAACGGAACAATCCCTGAACCCGGCAACGGGCGAGGTCTACGCGGTGGTACAGCAGGCCAGTGCGGAAGATGCCAAAAAGGCATTGGATGCTGCGGAAAAGGCTTTTGAGTCCTGGAAAGATGTTCCGCCGAGCCAGCGGGAAGCCATTTTCCTGAAAGCCGCAGAGATCATGGAAGCCCGGGAGGATGAGCTGCGGGATGTACTGATCGATGAAGCCGGCTCTACCCTGCTCAAAGCCGGTTACGAAGTACATCACTCGCCGGCTTTTATCCGCGGTATGGCCGGGGAGTGTCGTCGGGTCACCGGTGATACCTATAACTCCGACTATCCGGGAGTGAAATCCTATTCCATCCGTCGACCGCTCGGTATCGTGCTGGCCATTTCGCCCTTTAACTTCCCGTTGCTGTTGGGGCTTCGCAAGATTGGTTGGGCCATGGCTGCCGGCAACTGCGTGGTGTTAAAGCCCTCGGAAGTAACGCCGGTGATCGGCTTGAAAATCGCTGAGATCTTTAAGGAGGCGGGCTTGCCCGATGGTGTGCTCAATGTAATTCCTGCCGATGCCGCCGACCTGGGAGATACTTTAATTGCGGATCCTCGAGTGAAAAAGGTCACCTTTACCGGCTCCACCAAGGTGGGTAAGCTGATTGCAGCCAAAGCGGCTTCCCACCTGAAGAAGTTTACCCTGGAGCTGGGCGGTAAAAACCCGATCATTGTGCTGAACGATGCGGATATCGATTACGCCGTCGATGCAGCGGCGTTTAGCAACTTTATGCACCAGGGGCAGGTGTGCATGACCGGCTCCCGAGTGATTGTGGAGGCGGGTATCTACGATCAGTTCTGCGAAAAACTGGCGGAGAAAGTCAAAGGGCTGAAGTGGGGTAATCCTCGAGAGCCTGGCGTTGTCGTGGGGCCCTTGATTCGTTCTACCCAACCGGCATTTATTCAACAACAAGTGGAAGGTGCTGTTGAGCAGGGGGCACGTCTGCTAACCGGTGGCAGTTACGAAAACAATTACTACCAACCCACAGTATTGGCTAACGTGACACCGGACATGAGTATCTTCCGCACAGAGTGCTTTGGCCCTGTGGCCTCGGTGATTAAAGCCGATGACCACCTTCACGCCATGGCGCTTGCCAATGACAGTGATTATGGCTTGTCATCGGCGGTGATTACCAACGACTTGCAGAAGGCAATGCTGTTGTCCGAAGGTATCGAGTCAGGCATGGTACATATCAATGGCCCCACCATCCGTGATGAAGCGGTGGTGCCGTTCGGTGGTGTTAAAAACAGCGGTTTTGGACGCGAAGGCGGTGAATTTGCCATGGATGAGTTTACCGAACTCAAATGGGTGACTATCCAGACCGGGCAGCAGAAGTTTCCTTTCTAGGCTGTGTCGAGTAGTGGAGCAGCCCATTTAAAGGCGACCGATGGTCGTCTTATTTTTATGTCCAGGGAAGGACTGTATGCCGCGGGCGCATGGATGCCCAAAGCACTTTGTGGGGCAGGCTCAGCGCAGGAGCGGTTTAGCGAATTTGTTGCTGAATCCACTTGTCGATATTGCGCTGACTTTTTAGCTCTTCCGGGGTTACTACCAACATTTGGGTGTTAAGCCCTCTTTCATCCCGGTCTTCAACCGCTAACATCCTGTTTTTATCCCCCTGGTTGGTGCAAAAAATTGCCGCTATTGAGTGGTTTTGACAGAGTGCTCGCAACTCTACCGGGTATCGCAATTGAGCGTCATCAATATAGTTACGATGTGTCCAGGGTTCATCATCGATAAAAAAGGCAGTGAAAAATTGTTTGCTGTTTTGAATCAGCTTGTGTACCTGAAAACTGCCATAGTCAACCCCGACAATAATGATCCCCCTTCTGGGTGGTGAGAGTTTCTGTTTTACACGTTGCAATGCATTTGATAGGAACATCGATGAGATCACCAGAGGTATTAAGTTTAAGGCAATATTAACCTAAAACAGTCGGTATCAGGATGCCGTCGGCTTGCTAACAACAAAAAATCATTGACCTTAAATAGAGATTCATGAGTCCTCCTTCGGTGTAATGGGATAAAGTTCTGGAACAGAGATTTTGAGGTAATGGCACACTATGCGCAGATGGTTCTCTTACTTGAAAATTCTTGAAAAACAGTCGAATTCGGGGGAAATCTCCCTGCAGCTGGGGCTCTGGCACTTGGAAAACAACGAGTGGGGGCAGGCCATACAGCTGTTTGAAAATAGCCTTGAGAAAGGCAATCTTGACGACCCGAATATTGCCTATAGCATGCTGGCCAAGTGCTACCGCATGCTTGGGCATGAGGCATTGGCAGCCAAGTGGCAGGCAGCAAGCCCCTACTAATTCGTTCTAATTTGTCACCCTACCAAACTGGATAGCTTCGGTGTGGCAAAGTAGAATGAATCCGTTTCTGATATGTACCACTAAAACGCTGGAAAAGTGCATTCCGGCCCAAAGGCATCTACCCTAAGATGACTCTCGAAGATTCAACAACTTCCAGGATTCATTGCCAAGAGAGTAGAGCCCTATGTTCACATTTAATCCCTATTCGCGGGAAATCGACGGAAACCCCTTTCCCTACTATCAGACCCTGCGGGATGAACACCCCTGCTACTGGAGCGAAGAGGGGCAGTGCTGGGTCTTGACACGCTATGAGGATGTCTATGCTGCTGCCCAGAACTGGGAGGCCTTCTCCTCGGCCAAGGGCAATATGCTGGACGACTTCCCCGAACGTACCGGGCGCACCCTGGGCACCACCGACGCCCCCCGTCACGATCATCTGCGCTCCCTGGCGCAAGCAGCTTTTTCCCGCAAGAATGTGGACTACCTGATCGAGCCCATCCGCGACATTGCCAACGAGGCGATTGACCAATTTATCGATAAGGGCAAATTTGAGTTTATCGGCGAATTCTCCAGTCCGGTGACCGTGGCCACTCTATCCTATCTATTGGGTATTCCCAAAGACGACCACAAAGAGATCCGCAGAAATGTGGTCCTGGCGCTGCAGGCGGACCCGGAGACCAACCAGAAGGGCCCGGAAAATATTGCCGCTTTCCAGTGGCTGAAGGATTACGCGGCCACCATGCTGGAAGTGCGTCGCGCCAACCCCCAGGATGACCTCCTGACCCACTTGATGCAGGCGGAGATTGAGGGTGACAAGCTCTCCGATGAGGAGGTGCTGATGACCACCACCACCTTGATCATGGCAGGGGTAGAGTCGGCATCCAGTTTTATGACCAACTTTACCCTGAACCTGGTGGACCACCCCGACGCCCTGAAACGCCTGGTGGCCGAGCCCAAACTGATGCCCGACGCCATTGAAGAGTCGCTGCGCTTTAATACTTCCGCCCAGCGTTTCCGCCGCACCCTGACCTGCGACAAAGAGCTGCATGGCCAGACCATGAAAGCGGGGGACAAGGTGCTCTTGTGTTGGGGAGCGGCCAACCGGGACGAGCGCAAGTTCCCCAATCCGGATGTGTACGACATCGATCGCAAGCCCCGGGGTCACCTGGGGATGGGCACCGGCAAGCACCTGTGCCTGGGGGCCCCCATTGCCCGGCTGCTGATCAGGACGGCCATGGAAACTCTGCTGCAGCGCATCCCGGATTTGCGTAAAACGGAGCAGCAGCTTGAATGGATCTCTTCAACCACCTTCCGGGCCCCGGTGGCACTGGAGCTCGAGTTTGGCTAAGCGTATTTGACAAGTTTCTGCACCTAAGTCGATAAACCAAGCCGGGATATTAGCCCGGCTGTATTTTCATAAGCATCTGGTATTACACCGGATGTGTCTCCCTGCGTTTCCTTCAATTAGATAGTGTGCATCCGTAGACTCGGTTTTGTAACCGAGTTTCCGGACGGGCACTAAACTAATATAACTGAAAATTATTTATTGGTTATCAATGCCATTTAATAGCCAGCTCACAATGGATATCGCCGCATTATCAATATGACTCATCTGGCAGATTCATTGTCTTCATTTTAACTAATAACCTTTTTGCAGTAGGCTCGAAGGGCTAGACCAAAGGCTTGGTCTGAGAGCGCTATCACGGGAGGCCGACAATCTTCTTTGATTGTCGAAGTTGGCCACATAACCTTCAAGCAAACTGAAACGATAATTAAATCCCAATAAGAGAGAGCACGATCACTATGCAGCAATCAAGAGTGAAGAATAGAAAACCGGTCTGCCATACGCTGTTATATTCCGCTATTGCGGCAGCTATTTACGCCGCCCCCATTACAGTATCAACGGTTGAATCAGCAACACTGGAGGAGGTAGTGGTAACAGCACGTAAACGGGAGGAGTCGCTACAGGATGTGCCAGTCTCGGTACAAGCCTACAGCGGCGACGCCATTCAGTCGCAGGGGATTGCCGACATGCAATCGTTGGCCCCCTCTGTACCAAACTTCAGCTATTCCCAGGCGGTGGGTGCCTCGGATGTCTTGATTATGCGGGGTTTGGGGACCGTGGGTAGCGGCCCGCACCTGGAGCAGGCCGTGGGCCAGGTCTTTAACGGTTTTTTCACCACCCGCAGTCGTATGGGGCGTGCCGCTCTGATCGACCTGGCGCAAGTGGAAGTGTTGCGCGGCCCTCAAGGGCCGATCATTGGTAAAAATACCTCTCTTGGGGCGATCAATATCACCTCACAAAAGCCCACCGATGAGTTCGAATTGATCGTTTCCGGTGGTTATGATTTTGAGGCCAGTGAGGGGGTTGAACTGCAGGGCGTGGTTTCCGGTCCCTTGTCCGACACGGTGCGCGGGCGCGCAGTGGTTAATATCAAGGATAAAGATGGTTGGATGGAAAACCGTCCCACCGGCGATGAGCATCGTTCGAAAGAGGATACAGTGGCGCGCCTTATGCTGGATTGGGACGTGACGGACTCCCTGACCGCAGAATTCATTTACCAGTACACAGACTTCGACCAGGAGGGTAAACCCCGCGAGATCGACTGGTGTGGCGATCCAGCTGCCGCGGCTGCCTTTGCGGGTGAGGATTGTCAGCTGAATGGCGTCAACAACGGCGCCGCTGTGCTTGCCGATGGCACCGATGTGGGCGAAGTGTTCCAGATGGAGGCCAACCTCTATGGCGCTACTTTGAACTGGGATTTTGAAAACTTTACGCTGAGTTCTCTGACGGGTTACACCGATTATGAGATGTTCGACCGTTTTGACTCGGACCTGACACCTGGCGGCCCCCGGGTGATTGCAAACCAGGAGTCTTTCGAGCAGTTCAGCCAGGAGTTTCGTATCGTATCCAATGGTGGCGAGACGTTGGACTATGTGGCTGGCGTTAACTACATGTCCAACGATATGGCGTTTACCCAGGACTTCGATAACCACACCAACCGCCGTCGTCACGAGCTGGCCAAGGTGGAAAGCGATTCCATCTCGGTCTTTGGCCAGGTTGACTGGCATTTGGCCGAGCAGTGGCGTTTGAGTTTGGGTACCCGCTGGACCAACGAGGAGCGGGAGGGCTTCAAGGATCAGTGGCAAAATACTTATGCCACCGACGTTCGCAATGATAGCCGTTGTGGGGGGGAACGCAGTGGTTTGACCTCCTGCTTCGACAATCCACTGGAGGACGATATCGATGAATCCGCGCTGTCCTGGAACGCTTCCTTGCAGTGGGAATACGACAGCAGTTCCATGATTTATCTCAGCGCTGCGACAGGTTTCAAGAGCAGTGGTTTTAACATTCGCCAGAATGTGGAGATCCCGGAGACGCAGGAAAACTTCGTATTTGACGAAGAGGAGTCCTTCAATATCGAGCTGGGCGGTAAACACGAACTGTTCGACAGCTCGGTGCGCTTCAACTGGACCCTGTATCACACCGAGATTGAAGGGCTGCAGCTGTCAGCTAACGATCCGGAAAATATTACCCAAGCGGTGGTGAACGGTGATGCCAGTGCCACCGGCCTGGAGTATGAGCTGCTGTGGGCGGCCACCGACGCCTTGACCCTGAGCCTGAACGGCGCCTTTAACAATACCGAATACGACCAGTTCCTCGGCGATTGTTACAACGGCCAAACCGCGGCTCAGGGCTGTTCCGTTGATGTCAACGGAGACGGCCTGGGTGACTTCCAGGACCTTGCCGGTGAAGCCCCTCCCTTTGCTCCGGATTACACCTTCGTTGTCAGCGCGGACTACGTCTGGCCGTTGGGTTCCAGTATGGAGTTGGCCGCGGGTGTGAAGGCCTACCAGGTGGATGAGCAGATGCTCGCCGTGGACAACGACCCCCGCGCATTGGAGGACAAGTACACCAAATGGGATGTCAACCTGACCTTGTCCGATATGGAAGGGAGCTGGAAGGTCGCTCTGGTTGGGCGCAACCTGACTAATGAACTGGTTCGTAGCTGGAGCGAGGGGACCAGTGCCTTTAACAGTGTGGGTGGTGCCCGTTACGCCTTTATCGATGAGACCCGCGCGATCGCCCTGCGTGGTGAATATCGCTTCTGATTTTGCGCACCTGTCCCGTGCCGGTAACGGCACGGGGCTTTTTTATGTTCAGGACGAACGGTATAAGTTTTTTGTCCACGACTTCAAAGAGAAGCCAATTTAATGTTTGCTACCCAACAGTCTATTGAACAAAGCGTTGAACAACAAGGCTTGTGTCTGAACGGAAAAATTGCGTTGCTAATGGCGACAACGCTAGCGCTTTTGTCCACAGCGATAGTCTCTCCCTCGATGCCAGATATTGCGTTGGCCTTTTCCGAAAATATGGCAGCGGAGTGGCTGCCTTTGCGTCTGATACAGTTTATATCGCTGTTCTCAGACTCCACCAGCACCAATTTTATTATCAAGGTATTTGTGCTTTCCGTGCCGGCGCTGTTTATCGTCTTGGGGTCGCCGATTGCCGGCATTTGCAGCGACCTCTGGGGAAGGCGGCGTGTATTGCTGATTTCGTTGATCGCGTTTGGCGCCAGTGGGGTTTCCGGTTACTTTGTTGAATCCTTAACACCGTTGTTGATAGGTCGGGCGGTATTGGGACTCTCAGTAGCGGGGATCAAGGCCTGTACCGTTGCCATGGTGGGGGATTATTTTCAGGGCGAAGAGCGGAACAAGTTTATCGGACTACAGGGGGCCGCGATGAAAGTCGGCGGTGTTGGTTTCCTGTTGTTAGGTGGTTACCTGGCTGATATCAGCTGGCGGGCCCCGTTTCTGGTGTATCTGGTGGCGTTTGTGGCGCTTCCGGGCGTCACCTTTCATCTCTATGACGTTTTTGTCCAGGAGCAAAAAAACGTCGTCCGTAAAAAGCTGCCATGGGGAACGGTGAACTTTGTGCTGTTAACCGCCTTCTTGGCATCGGCGTTCTACTTTATGATCCTGGTTCAAACACCGTTCTTCCTGGATCAAGCCTTCAGTGCCACCCGCTTTCAAATGGGCCTGGCATCCGCTGCGGCCAATACCGTTGCAGGAGTAGTCGCTACCTTGTTTTTTGTGTTCAAAGCCAGGTTCAGTTATGTGGGGATGTTTGCCTTTGTGTTTCTGACCTTAGGGGTGGGCTACGGCATTGTGGCCATCTCGCCCCACTATTGGGTGGTGTTAATCGGTTTGTCCCTGGCCGGATTGGGGATCGGCCTGATCGTGCCGGCGCAGAGTGCGTGGATGTTATCGGTAGTACCCGGGGAACGCCGTGGGGTTGCCATTGGGCTAGTGGCTACCGCCATGTATTGCGGTCAGTTTTTTGCCCCGATAATGATTGAGCCTTTTCTCGACCCCAGTAACCCCTTTCATATATTTACAATCGCCAGTGGCTCGCTGGTGGTGCTGGGGGTAATCTACACTGTGGTGGCAGGGACCTCTGTGGCGAAAAGTAATCTTGCTGCGCAACACTGAGTGGACGCAAAACCCGTTTCTAATACGCAATATCTCGCAATTTGGAGAGGAAATAAGTGATGAAAAGACTGCAAGGCAAAGTTGCCGTGGTAACCGGTGCTGCTCAGGGTATCGGTGCAGCTTATGCAAAAGGCCTGGCGGCCGAGGGGGCCTCGGTGGTAGTGGCCGATGTAGCGGATACCACAGGTGTGGTCGATGAAATAAAAGCCACAGGTGTTAATGCGATCGGGTGCCACACTGATGTTACCGATAACCGGTCGTTGGCAGAGATGGTCACCAAGGCCGAGTCCGCCTTTGGGCCCATTGAAATCCTGGTGAACAATGCCGCCATTTTCGCGAGTTTGACCTTGAAGCCCTTTCTGGAAATCGATGAAGAGGAGTGGGACGCGGTGATGCGGGTCAATGCCCGTGGCCCCTTTCAGTGCGCCAAGGCAGTCGTACCCAGTATGCGCAAAAACGGCCGTGGCAAAATTATCAATATCGCCTCGGGCACCCTCCTGCGGGGGGCTCCGCTGTTCTGCCACTATGTGAGTTCGAAAGGGGCGGTGGTGGGGCTCACCCGCGCCCTGGCCAGGGAACTGGGCGACGATAATATCCTGGTCAACTGTATTCTGGTCGGCTTGACCGAAAGTGAAGGGGTTAAGGAGCACCAGCAGCTGGGGTCGGCCAAGGCGCCAACACTGGCTGCCAGAATCATCAAACGGGAGATGGTGCCCGATGACCTGCTGGGGACCTTGTACTACCTGGCGGGGCCCGACAGTGACTTTCTCAGTGGTCAGTGTATCAACGTGGACGGGGGCGCAATCAATTACTGATAAAACAGTGAGCGCTTAATGCGAGGGTATGCGTTTTGCGAGCATTATTAGCGCTGCTCATGATGATAATGCAGGGTCTTCACTTACATTAATGATTGTACGGGCTTAAGCTGAACGTGGTGGATGAAACGGGCGCTTGGGGCAAGATTACAGCCGTTTCCCGCCGCCCGGAGAATAATAGCATTCGACAATATCGAGGAACATTATGTTGAGAGCAGATACTACCTACGAGAATCGAGAACGTCCCCTCGCGGCATTGATCCGCAAGGTCAGTCTGGGCACTGTCGCCACCGCCTGTGTCATCTATGGCGGTGCAGCTGGTGCCGAATTGATGTTGGAGGAGGTAGTTGTAACAGCGCAGAAGCGCGCTGAAAATATGCAGGATATCCCCATCGCAGTGAGTGCGCTGGACGAGTCGGCACTGGAAAACAGCGGTTTTGACGGGGTTAACGACCTCAGTTATATGGTGCCCTCCCTGCAGTTTGGCAACTTCGGTCCGGTGGCTTTTGTGGCCATTCGCGGTATCGGGATGGAGAACACCACCGCGGGCGGTGACCCGGGTGTGGCCATGCACCTGGACGGGGTCTATATCGGTCGCCCCGTCGGTACACTGTTCACGGCGTTTGATACCGAACGGGTGGAAGTGCTGAGGGGACCCCAGGGCACCCTCTATGGCCGTAACGCCACCGGGGGATCGATCAACCTGATCACCCGCAAACCCACCGACGAGTTTGAGGGCCAAATTGAGGCCACAATTGGCGACTATAACCTGCGTCAGGTACGCGGTGCGGTAAACCTGCCGATCAGTGATACAGTCCAGGCGCGTGTGGTTGCGTTTAACGAAGATCGTGACGGCTACACCGAAAATTCAGTGCCCGGCGGCAGTGAAGCCAACGATGCCGATAACTACGGCGTGCGCGGTCACCTAGCGTTTGATATTAGTGACTCGGCCAGCTTCGTGCTGTCCGCCAGTTATGTCAACAGTGGCGGAGTCGGCACCCAGGCGGAGGTGCGTGAACCCTACCCCACCACCCTGGCGGGACCACCGATTCCCGGCACTGTGGATTTTGAGCTGAACGGTGAAACTCTGGTCAACGACCTGCGTCCATTCAAGGAAGCGAAGAACGTCAAGGAATCCCAGGACAATGAATTCCTGCTGGTGTCCGGCACCCTGGATTGGGAGTTTGACAACTTCGCCATCAAATCCATTACTGCCTACGGCGAATCGGAGTTTGAATCCCACCAGGACACCGACAGTTCGGCCAAGGCACTGGGCGAGCTGGTGCTGTCGGAAAATGCCGAACAGTTTACCCATGAGATCCAGTTTATCTCCGACAGCGGCGGCGACCTGCGCTGGATTGGCGGGCTTTACTACTTCAAGGAGAAGGGCACTCGCTTCTCAACATTTTATGAGAGCCGCTTCGATATTATCGCCGGGTTGAACGGTACCGAAGCCGGTGTCAAGCTGGGTGGTGATGTGGAGACAACCTCCTGGGCCGCCTTCGCCCAGGGAACCTACGACATTTCCGACGAGTTCGCTGTCACCTTGGGTTTGCGCTACACCGATGACGAAAAAGAGGGCACCAACAAAAACATCCTGTTTGGCCCCTTGTTCGTCGATGAGGTCGCAGTGGACTCCCAGGAGGTGACCGGTAAAGTATCCGTCGATTGGAAGTTCTCCGAAAGCTCGCTGGTTTACGCCTCCCTTGCCCGTGGTTACAAGAGTGGGGGCATTAACCAAGTAGCGATTGTCTCCGCTGGCCGGGATGCGGATTACGACCCGGAATTTGTCGATACCTTCGAGGTGGGTCTGAAATCCCGCTTGCTGGACGACCGCGTGCAGCTAAACGTGTCAGCCTATACCAATGACTATACCGATCTCCAGTTCCAGGTGTTCCAGAATAGCGGACCGGCGGCGGGTAATGCCGGTGAGGCAACCGTGAATGGTTTGGAAGTGGAGCTGCAGGCCCTGCTCAGTGAAAACTGGGCGATCGATGCCAGTGCCGGTTTTATGGATAGCGAGTATGAAAATCTGGTGTTCGACACCAACGGTGATGGTATCGATGAGGACTACTCCGGCAATGAACTGACCCGCTCTCCCGAGTTAACCTATAGCCTCGGTGTTACCGGCAGCTGGGATCTGGATAACGGCAGTAATCTGCGCCTGCGTCTGGAAGGTTCCTACACGGATGAGATCTACTATGCGTTCCTGAACCGTGAAGACGATAAGGCGGATGATTACACCAATCTCAACCTGCGCCTGTTCTGGACCAGCCCCAGCGAGAAATTCTCCGCCGAACTGTTTGCCACCAACCTGTCGGATGAAGAGCAGGAAGGCAACATCCTGCGTGGTATCGGTTTTATGGACTGTGCCGGTTGTGGAGGCCAGGAGTTTGTGACTTACAACGCCCCAAGGCAGGTGGGATTAACCTTGGGATACAAGTTCTAACTCTATTTTGTAACACAATATTTATCGGGTTTCGTAGGGTGGATTAGCGAAGCGTAATCCACCATGGAAGTGGCACCGTGCCGGCTCTTGGTGGATTACGCTGACGCTAATCCACCCTACACACTTGTGCCCGTTTTACACAGTCAGTTACATTGTTGCATGACAATATAGAGCTAGGACGTGATCAAGGCCAATTGATCACGCAGCCACTGGTGCGTTTGATCGTTTTGACTACGCTCGTGCCAGATGGCTTTGATAACCACATTGGACGTTTCCACCGGGCAGGGCAAAATCACATGGCCGTATTCTCTTTTGCCGATCTCCGCCAGTGAACGGGGCAGGGTAGCGATCAGCTCGGAATCTTTAAGTACCACAGCTTGCGCCAGCATATCGTCGGTGTAATAACCGATCTGTCGAGCCGGTAGATTCTGGTCGCGCAAGCCCACGGCGATGGGATCTTCCTTGTCGTCCAACAGGGTATTTTTCACATGGGGGTATCGTAAAAACACTTTCACCCCCCAGTTTTTTCGGGCGGGGTGTCTTTTGTCCACCAGGCAGACACGGTCCTCCTCGACAATGCGTCGCTGCATAAAGCGGGAGGGGGCTTGCAATCCCGCGGCCACAATCAGATCCACGCTGCCCTTGTCCAGTTGCTGGTAGCTGAACTCGGACATGCCATGGGTTTCAAAAATCAGGTTGGGTGCCAATTGGTGCATTTTATGGAAGAACGGCGCGAGATAGCTGGCAATGATAAAACTGTGGGTCTGCAGGCGAAAACGGGTTTTTATTTTCGCGGGTTCGAAGCTTTCCGGTGTCAGCAGTGAACTGATCTCATCCAGAATGTTGGAGAGTTTGGCGGACAGGGCCAGAGCGCGGGGTGTCGGTTCCAATCCTGTCGCTGTACGGACAAACAGGGGGTCGCCAAAGGTGTCTCTCAGCCTCGCCAGGGTGTGGCTCATGGCGGATTGACTGACGTGCATGCGTTTTGCAGCCCTTCCCACATGGCGTTCCGATAGCAGGGCACGTAGTGACTTCAACAAGTTAAGGTCTGCCTTCTCTATATCAAAATCACTCATAATCGAAATCACTCATAATGGTAATTCAGCCTCTTCATTTCCATTAATAATGGGCGATTGATATTCTGATTGCAATTGAATTCCCCCTTACGACGACTCATGCAATTCGCGTCTAACAACAAGGTGTTCTTATGACAGAAGCTGTTCATACCAAGCTTTTTATTAACGGCCAGTGGCAGGATTCACAATCTGGCGAGGAGTACGCGATCTATAACCCGGCCCGCCCTGACGAGTTGGTGGGCTACGCAGCCAATGCCAATGCCGACGACGTGGACGCGGCCTGCCAGGCCGCAGCAGCGGCTTTTCCCGCCTGGTCGGCACTTTCCTACGGCGAGCGCGCCGTCTATATGCGCCGTATTGCCGAACACTTGATTGCAGACGCAGAAGAACTCAACGCACGCATTAGCCTGTTTACCCGTGAGCACGGCAAGATCCTGAACGAAGCCAGTATCGAGATGCGCCGCTTTGGCGATCGCTTTCTGTTGTGCGCGGACTATGCCGAGAGACTGGAACGGGACGACCAACTGCAGGGTCCTCCCTTTGACACCATCATTACCCGCCAGGCGCGGGGGGTGGCAGCGCTGGTGGTGCCTTGGAACTGGCCGCTGTCGATTCTCGGCGCCAAACTGCCCCAGGCCCTGATGGCCGGCAATACCGTGGTGATCAAACCCTCCAAGGAGTCAGCCCTGGCACCGGCGTTGACCATACGTCGAGTGGCGGAAGTGTTGCCGGCGGGAGTAGTCAATCTGCTGACCGGGGCCTCTTCGCGGATCGGTGATCCCCTGCTGACCCACTTGGCGGTAAGGACCATCAACTTTACCGGCAGTGTGCGGGTTGGACGCCACGTGATGAAAATGGCCTCGGGCAATTTGGTGCCGGTAACGCTGGAACTGGGGGGCAATGATGCGGGTTTGATTCTGGAGGATGCGCAGCTGGATGAGGCGGCCTTCCAGCGCTTGTACCTGGCATCGTTTATGTCCAGTGGTCAGATCTGTATGGCCCTGAAACGCATCTATGTGCATCGCTCCCGCTATGAAGAGCTGGTGGAAGGTTTGAGTGCGGTCGCGGCAAAGCAAGTAGTGGGAGACGGCCTGTTACCGGAAACCACTATGGGGCCACTCAATAACCGCAGTCAGTACGAGATCGTGACCGGCATGATTCAGCAGGCCAAAGACGCTGGTGCTGAGCTACGTGAGCTTGGTCAGGTGCCGGATCAAGACCTTTATAAAAAGGGTTATTTCCAGAAGCCGACACTGGTGCTGAATCCCGACCCCGCACTGGACATTGTGCGTGAAGAACAGTTTGGCCCCGCGGTGCCGATCATTCCTTTCGACAGCGACGAGGAGGCGATTCGCTTTGCCAACGATTCCGAGTTCGGCCTTTGCTCATCGGTGTGGACGCCGGATCGCGTGCGGGCAATGAACATCGCCAAACAACTGGAAGCCGGTTACACCTACCTGAATGGCCACGGTCCCCTGGCACAGGACGGCCGCGCTCCCTTTGGCGGTTTCAAAAGCAGCGGTATTGGACGCAATCTGGGTTTCGAGGGCATCCGCGCGTTCCAGGAGCCGCACGCGATTTCCGCGCCGGCAGGTTGGTTGTTTTAACTTTTGTTAATGGGATTCAAAAGTATGAAGCTGTTTTCCTACTGCAATCGCCCTGTTCACTTGGGGCCCTACCCGTCGGAAAAACTGGGGCGCACTGAAACCTTGCCGGACCTCACCCGGCTGGTTCCATTGCAGCAGTTCAACATGATCCCCGAGAATGATTCCCTTTCCATCGCCCGGGCGATGGACGATTACCTGTCGCTGCTCGATTCCCTGCGTGACGGCTCAGTTCAAGGAAAAGCGGCAGAGATCCCCGCAGATTCCCGGGAGCGAACCAATCACTTGAAAGCGGCGGGTTATTTTCTCGATAGTGCAATGGTTGGTGTTTGTAAGCTGACGCCGGACATGCACTTGGCCGAGAATTTTCGCCACCCCTATATTGATCAGTGGTTGAAAAAAGGGGAATCGGATAAAGTTCACCTGCGCCTGAACTTGGCGGCGATCTATCAGCGTATGGAGGCATCTGCGACGGCCAGCGAACGCCCCCTGAATCTATATTCCCATGCGCTGGTGTATCTGGTGGAATACCCGCGGGATCCAGAGGTGTCCGAACCGGGCACTGAATGGATTTGTGGCATGCAGGCACAGCGGGCGAACCTGCGGGCCGCGGAAACCGCCACGGTGATGGCGCTCTATCTGCGCACATTGGGAATCGAAGCGCGAGCTCATACTGCCACCAGTTCCGAGATTGATCTCAATAAAGTGGCGGTGGCTGCGGGTGTTGCGCAGATCGATGCCTACGGCCGGGTCAGTAATCCTTATGTGGGGCGTCGTTTTGGCTTGGCGGTGGTGACTACCTCGCTTGAGCTGCAACCTGATCTGCCGCTGGCACCTCAGGGGTTACTGGACAAAATGCGCAGTAAAGGACCGGCTTGGTGGCTCGGTTACGGCACCCACAAAAGCGCGTGGAACTGGCAGCCGTTTGGTCGGCGTCAGTTCAAGGACAGCCTCTACCCGATGGAAAAGGTGAAGCGGGTCGAGGCAACCACCTCGTTTATCGATGCCGAGCGTATTCCCAGGGTGCCCAAACGCACGGAGTTTTTTGTCCGCATCGCGTTTGGTGATCTGGGAGAGGGTCCCAAGGAAGCGTCGGTAGACGGATTCTCTGTGATGAAGAATCCTCTGGGCAAAACGCTGGCGGCAAGTCTTGCCGGTTATGCCATTTTGCAGCGGGCGGAAGAGAGCAAGACCAGGGTACCGGGATACGAAGATCCCAAAAACAACGCGGATATCATCAAGGCAACGCTGCATTTCCTCGGTGCCGATATGATCGGGATATCGGAAGCGCCGGACTGGGTCTGGTACTCCCATTCGCCTGATGGCAAACCGTTAAAGCCCGCCCATAAATACGCAATTACCACCCTGGTCGACCAGGGCCATGAAACCATGGAGGGCGCCAGCGGCGACGACTGGGTTTCCGCAGCGCAGAGTATGCGTTCGTATATGCGTGCCTCCCTGGTGGGCGGTGTGGTGGCCCAGCACCTGCGCAACTTGGGATACCCGGCCACCAACCACACCGCCGCGGATGGCGATGTGTTGCAACCGCCACTGATGTTGTTGTCAGGGCTTGGGGAAATCAGCCGTATCGGCGACCTGATCCTGAACCCTCACCTGGGGCCGCGCCTGAAATGCGGGGTAGTAACCACAGACTTCCCTATGGAAGTGGATAAACCCATCGATTTTGGTCTCCAGGCCTTTTGCAGCAACTGCAACAAGTGTGCGCGCGAATGTCCCTCCGGTGCCATTACCGCTGGCGGCAAAACCATGTTTAACGGCTATGAAATCTGGAAGCCGGACGCGGAAAAGTGTGCCCGCTACCGGATGACCAACGATTCCGGTTCCATGTGTGGCCGCTGTATGAAAACCTGCCCCTGGAACCTTGAGGGCATCTTCAAAGAAGCTCCCTACCGCTGGATGGCCACGCACTTCCCGAAACTGGCACCGTGGATTGTCAAAGTGGATGATTGGTTTGGCAACGGCGGCATCAACCCAGTGAAAAAGTGGTGGTGGGATCTGCGTACCGACAAGTCCGGTGCTACCTTGATTGCCACAGACAGCAACCAGCGGGGTTTGAACACCGATATCGTGGTAAAATCGGAAGAACAAACGCTGGCCTGTTATCCAGCCGACCTGGCGCCACCTCCCTATCCGATGCCTTCGCCCATCGACCGTGAAGCCGGTATTGACGCCTATCGTTCACTGCTGAAACCTGAAGAGCACAAGCAGCGAATCGCTAACGGGGAGACCGAGAACCTGGTGCCCAAGTATAAAGTGCCCGAAGGGCCTGCGCCGGTGATGATAGTTAAACTGGCAAAGCGCACGCCGACGTCGACCGATGGTAAGGTGGTAAAATTTGAATTCACCTCGATGGACGGCTCCCCACTGCCAGCGTTTGAAGCAGGCGCCCATATCGATGTGACACCGGTGCCGCAGTTTATCCGCCAGTACAGCCTCTGCAGTGATCCGGCGGACCCCTCCAAGTATATGATTGGCGTCCTGCGGGAAGACGATGGTCGTGGGGGTTCCCAGCGCATTCACCAGATGTTGCGAGAGGGGAAACCGGTATTGATTTCGCGGCCGCGTAATCACTTTCCTTTGATCGAAGGGGCTAAGCGTTCGCTGTTGATGGCGGGTGGTATTGGCGTCACACCGATGATCGCCATGGCACACACGCTGCACGCACAGGGCAAAGAGTTTGTGTTCTATTACAAAGCTTCCACCCGAGCCGGTGCGGGCTTTGTGGAAGAGCTGCAAAGTTACCCCTGGGCGGACAAGGCGCACTTTTATTTCAGTGATGAAAACCGCCTGAATGTGGCCGATGTGTTGGGGGACTATTGTGACGGTGATCATCTCTATACCTGTGGACCGGCCGCCTTTATGGATGCGGTGTTTGAGTCTGCCCTGGCCCAGGGTTGGGATGAAGATAGCCTTCATCGTGAGTATTTTAGTGCTCCGGATAATGATGACTATGAGAACCACGCGTTCAAGCTGATCTTGCAAAAGTCGGGTGTTGAGATCGAAGTGCCCGAGGACAAAAAAGCCACGGAGGCGCTGGCAGATGCCGGGTTTGCGGTGGATACCAAATGCAGCGATGGTATTTGTGGGGTGTGTGCGACTAAATATGTCGACGGTGATATTGAGCACCGAGATTTTGTGCTGAGTAAGGATCAACGTCGGGAGAAAGTGGTATTGTGTTGTTCGCGGGCGGCCGAGCCGGAAGGGGAGATTGTTTTGGATATTTGAGGATGGTTTGGCGAATTGTGGGTTATCATGGCTATCCGTATGCGGATAGCCTGGATTGTGGTCAGGAGTGGACGGTTGTTAGAGGTACCGTTGCGCCCGGCTCAATGCCCAAAAGTGACCTGACCTGGAACGGCACGGGTCGGGGTCGCACGGGTCGGGGTCGGGGTATCTCGGGCTCGTCAAGGTGTCCCGGTACACTATTGGCCAGGGATCTGTATAATCGTCACATAACCTGTATTTACATTTAGCAATCTGCTTGATCGTAAGGGAAGCGTCAATGGCGGCACAAAAGTCAAATGTACCATTGTATGAGATGGTGCGACTGCATATTTTGAAGTTAATCGACCAGAACAACTTTGATGAGACGGGGCGCCTGCCTTCTGAAAAAGAGCTGGTGGATTCTCTGAATGTATCCAGAATGACAGTGAATCGCGCTTTTCGAGAGCTGGCGAACGAGGGTTAGGTCGAGCGGGTTGCAGGGGTTGGCACCTTTGCGGTGGAAAAAAAAGCGCAATCACACCCACTTGAAATTCACAGTATATCGGAGGAAATTGCCTCTCGTGGCCACAGCCATGAAAGCAAAGTGATCGAACTGTCGGAGGTGAGGGCGTCCCCGGAAGAGGCGATATTATTTAATATCACCCCCGGCTCACGATTGTTTCACTCTGTTATCCTGCACTGCGAAAGTGGTTTGCCAATACAGGTCGAGGATCGCTATATTCTTCCCTAATTTGCGCCGGACTACTTGAACGAGGATTTCACTGAAATCACACTGACCGATTACCTTTTGGGTATCAATAGCGCCATTGATGAAGTGGAACAAATTGTACAGGCCAGTATGCTGAGTGAAAAAATCAGGCAATTGCTGGACATGAAGAGAAACGAACCTTGTCTGATGCTTCTGCGCCGAACTTGGGTGGGTAATAAGGTAGTAACTCGCTCTGTTATGCATCACCCTCAGGGCGCTTTCAATTTGGCGGCCGCTATAAGCCAGGTTAATGTAAGTAACTCCGTCAGCTAAAACGCCGTGTTCGGATGGTCACTGATCCAATAGTTTCTTCATAACTTCGCAGTAGCGCGCCAGAACAGTTTCCTGTTTATCATGCACGCCATTTCGCACCCGCCATTTACCGCTCACCATCACATCCTTCACCGGATTGCCATTGCCAGCAAATACCCAACTGTCGATAATGGCAGCTCCCCGTTTAGCGCAAAGACCGGGATGGCGTGAGTCGAGCACCAGCAGATCTGCCCGCATGCCCGCGCTGATTTTTCCGTTATTGATGCCTAGCGCCTGGGCGCCGCCGGTTACGGCCTGTCGAAACAGGTACTCACCGACAGAGGGCTGCTCTTCATTCGCCAGCAGAGCGCGCTTTTGCAGTGTCAGTCGCTGGCCATACTCCAGTAGTCGCAGTTCTTCCGCGGGATTCACTGTTACCTGGCTGTCTGAGCCGATGGCGAAGCGCCCCTGGTATCTACAGTAATAGACAGCCGGGAAGATGCCGTCGCCGAGATTGGCTTCGGTGGTGGGGCAAAGGCCTGCGACGGCCCCACTTTTCGCCAGTGTCTGACATTCGTTTGCATTCAAGTGAGTGGCGTGTACCAGACACCAGCGTTCGTTGACATCGAAGTGGTGTTGTAACCAGGCGACGGGGCGGGCGCCATTGTGGGCGATAGAGGCTTCCACCTCCCGCATCTGTTCGGCGATATGGAGATGGATCGGCGCCTTCCCGTCCAGCTCGTCGATACAGTCGATGGCTTCGTTGAGGAGAGGCTCGTTCACTGCCCGCAGCGAGTGGGGTGCTATACCGAGCTGTACACTGTTTTCCTGTTGGTAATGGCTGTGCAGGCGCTGCAACAGCGCTTGATAGGCATCCAGTGAATGGATAAAGCGCTGCTGGCCGGGAGTGGGTGGTTGCGCCCCGAAATCGCTGTAGGCATAGAGTACCGGCAGGTGAGTGATATGGATTCCCACCCGCTGGGCGGCGGCGATCACCCGGTGGGACATCTCAGCCGGATCATCATAGTGTCTGCCGTCGGGTGCGTGATGCAGGTAGTGAAACTCGGCCACGCCGGTATAACCGTGCTTCAGCATTTCGATGTAGAGTTGCTCACTGATCGCCTGTAGTTCATTGGGGCCGATCTTTTCCAGGGAGCGGTACATCACATCCCGCCAGCTCCAGAAGCTGTCATCACGGCCGGTACGGGTTTCCGTGAGGCCCACCATCATGCGTTGAAAAGCGTGGGAGTGGCAGTTGGGCATGCCGGGCAACAGGATGCCGTTCACTGCCTCCGCGTCTTTTGGTGTTGCGGCAAGAGTGTGTTCGACATTTTCGATCAGACCATTGCTGTCGATGGTGACAGCAACATTATCAGCCCAGCCCTGGGGGAGCAGGGCCTGTGTTGCAAAGATGGTTTTTGTTTTCGGCATGGTACTTTCTGGTAAACTCACTTTTCCCGTTAAACTCATTTCTCTCCGTTAAACCCTTTTATCGCTGTAGAACGGTTTCGCCACCAACAACAACGCGGTGACAGGGATTGTGGCCAATATGGTAGGCGAGTTCCGCCGGGTGCTGGATATCCCATAGCACGAAATCCGCCCGCTTGCCGGTTTCCAGGGTGCCGCACCGGTCGGCCCATCCCAGCGCCTGTGTCGCATGGCGGGTCACGCCCGCGAGCGCTTCGGCGGGGGTGAGACGAAAGAGCGTGCAGGCCATATTGAGCATCAGCAGCAGGGACGTTGCCGGTGAGCTGCCGGGATTGCAGTCCGAGGCAATGGCGATGGGAACACCAGCCCGGCGCAGTGCTTCGACAGGAGGTCGCTGCGTCTCCCGCAAAAAGTAAAAAGCGCCGGGTAACAATACCGCCACTGTGTCGGCATCTTTCAGCGCGTCGATACCGGACTGGTCCAGATATTCCAGGTGATCCACAGAGCGGGCGTTGTATCTGGCGGCCAGCTTGGCACCGCCCATGTTGCTGAGCTGCTCCACGTGGGCTTTGACCGGCAAACCCAGTGTTGTGGCGGTGGCGAGCAGTTTCTCCATTTGCTGCAGGTTAAAACCGATGCTTTCGCAGAATATATCCACCGCATCGGCGAGGCCCTTTTCGGCAATTTCCGGCAACAGGTTCTGGCAGATATCAGCGATATACTGATCGCCGTTGTCATATTCCGGCGGTAGGGTGTGAGCGCCAAGAAAAGTGGCGCTGACCCTGACCGGAAAATGCTGCTCGAGTTTCCTGGCGACCCGCAGCATCTTCAGTTCGGTCTCCCGGTTCAGACCGTAGCCCGATTTTATCTCGATGCCGGTCACACCCTCGGACAAAAAGTGTTGCAGGCGCTCTGCGGCCGTCTCATAAAGCTGCGCTTCCGTCGCCTCACGGGTCGCGCGCACAGTGGCGCGAATGCCGCCGCCGCGGCGGGCAATCTCTTCGTAGGCAACGCCGGTCAGTTGCAATTCGAACTCTTCAGCGCGGTTGCCACCGTAGACCAGATGGGTATGGCAGTCGATCAGGCCCGGAGTCACCCAGCGTCCACCGCCGTCGATAAATTTCACCGGCTGTCGGTCACAGGCGGGAAGGTCGCACTGCCTTCCCACCCAGGTGATGCGTCCATCCTTTGTTGCCACTGCACCATTGAGAATGGCGCCATAGGGTTCCTGGCGCGCTGCATCCATGGTGGCGAGGTGGATGTTGGTCCAGACATTTTGCCACTGTTGCATGTTATTTTCCCTTGTTCGAGTTAAACGCAGGCGCTATGCGCTGCTTGACTCCCCAGACCCTCAACGCTTTGACTACCTGCAGCAGCAGCGGTTGCACCTGCGCTGCTCTGTCGTCGTGGTAGTGGAAAGGAAACTCCTCGCTCATATAGGTGCGTTGGGACAGTTCCAGTTGCATGGCGTGGATGCCGTTGTGGGGCTGGCCATAAGCGCGCGTGATATAGCCGCCCTTGAAACGCTGATCGACAACGTAGCTGTACTTATTCTGGCTACACAGAACGCTGTTTACAGCCTCCAGCATCGCAGGCGCACAGCTTTGGCCGCTCGCCGTGCCGATATTGATATCCGGTAAACGACCGTCAAACAGGCGGGGAACCCGGGAGCGAATGGAGTGGGCTTCAAACAGAATGGCGATACCGTGTTTCGCCTTTATCCGTGCCAGTTCCGCCTGCAGTTTGTTGTGGTACGGCTGCCAGTAAGTGGCCAGGCGTTGGGCAACCTCCGCCTCGCTCGGCTCTCGCCCCGGCCGGTAGAGCGCTTCCTCGGCAAAGTTGCTGGTGGGGCAGAGCTGGGTGCCTTTGGCGCCCGGATAGAGTGCCGCATTATCGGGCGGCCGGTTCAGGTCGATTACATAGCGGGAAAAGTGTGGCTGGATAATGCTGGCGCCGAGATCTGTGGCGAAATCATAGAGCCGCCGCAGATGCCAGTCGGTATCCGCCAGGCGGAAGGTCGCGTCTGAAAAATTCTCCGTCATCGACTGCGGCAGGGCAGTGCCGCCGTGGGGTATGCTGACCAACAGAGGGGAATCTCCCTCTAAAAACTCAATCAATTGCATCTGGTCTAACTTCACTCCTGTAGAGGCAAACTATTGGCCCCGTAGCCAGGTGGTTTTTAAAAAGTGTAGTTCATAGCCGCGTAGAGGTATCGAGGTTAAAGTTGCTGAGTTCACAGGCATTGGTGGTGACCCTGGCCAGTGCCTCCATGAATGCTGTGGTTTGTTCTGGATAGAAAGGGGCCATGGGAAAGGACAGCAGGGGCTACGGTCCAGGGCATTGGGGATAAAAATGCCGGCCTGGCGGCCGGCGAGTATGTTAACAATCGCTTAGTACTGTGACTCCGGCAGGTGCACCACCAAGCCATCCATCTCTTCAGTCACTTTAATCTGGCAGCTGAGCCGACTGTTATCGCGCTGGTCCATCACCGCCTCCAGCAATTCCTTTTCGATATCGCTGGCTTCACCGGTCTTTTCGACCCAGGCTTCGTCCACATAACAGTGGCAGGTGGCGCAGGCGCAGGCACCGCCGCATTCGGCGAGTATACTGTCAATCATATTGTCCACGGCACCCTGCATAAGGGTGTTGCCGGCGGCAACATCGACTTCAACTTCGCGACCGTCGGCTTCAATATACTTCACTAGTGGCATAGCACATCTCCGGGCTGTAGGTGTATTTCGTCAATGACCAGTGATCTGGTTCTGATTTGAGGAACCAGTCTATCGGGTTCAGTCAATGCTGTAGATGGCATTTTACCCTCGAACAGTTATCAATTTCAGCGAATCACAGTGTTGCAGTGAAACAACGATCCTCTGTCAGCCCCACGTTTTATATCAATTGCTGTACTTCTGGCGAAACTGGCTGGCTGAATCCCCCGTCTGGTTCGTAAAGTAGCGGGAAAAGTAGGCGGGGTCCTTAAAGCCCAGCTCGTAGGCGATGGTGCTGACGGGCATGGATGTATACACCAGGTTGCGCTTGGCTTCCATGATCAGCCGGTTGTGGATCACCTGGGAGGGGGAGAGGTCCACGGCCTTGCGACAGAGGGTATTGAGGCGACTTTCGGTCACACCCAGCTGATGGGCGTATTGCTGTACCGACCAGTGGTCCCGATAGTGATGTTCCACCAGTTTGCGAAAATGTTCGAACGTCCTGGCCTGGGGGGAGGCATCGGCTGTTTTGCTGGTCTGGCTGGCCGATAGGCGGCCGACAGTGATCATCAAGGCTTTCAAATAGGCGCTGATCATCGCAACCCGCCCTGCCTTGGGCCAGCGAAACTCCTGGTCGATTGATCTGATCAGCCCCGACAGTTCACTACTGAGCCGGTCTTGTGCGTCCAGGGGCCGGGCCAGCGGGGTGTGCAGCAGCTGGGGGAACTCCTCACGCTCCGTTTCCGTCAACACCTGCAGCAGGAAGCTCTCGGCAATGGTAAGCACATAACCCTGGGTGCCGGGTTGCGGGCGGAAACCGTGCACGATGGTGGGGGGTACCCAGAGGATGGCCGGGCCGTAGCAATGGTGTTGCTCGGTATCCAGCGTGGCTTCCATATGCCCCTCCCGAACAAACAGCAACTGGCCCAGGTTGTCGTGACGGTGGACTTCAATCTCCCAGTGGTGCTCCCGGTTGCGCTCGGCGATGGTCTCGATATGCAGGAATTCCAGCTCGTTGACCGGGCTGTTTTCGCCATAAAGGTAGTAGTGGGGGATGGACTTTTTCATGTATATTGCCGGTAAATGGGCTATATGTACAAGATTACTTGAATTTTTAACCGGCGGTCATGAGAAAAAGTTGAACGGGAATTGAAAAACAGCGTTTGGCCTTTCATTTGCAATGGGTTTCAATAACTCTGTTAACGTCGATGATGCCTTCCTGGACATCACAAATAGCCGCAAATAAAATGAGGTTATAATGGCTGTTAACACTGCTCCCTCCTCCAGCGCCGCACTTGTGGCCCAGGTGATTGATAAAGGTACGGTCAGTCGCCAGCAACTGATTGTCGTGGGGCTATGCCTGCTGTTCAATATGTTGGACGGCTTCGATATTACCGCCATGGCGGTTGCGGTAAACTCCATCGGCAAGGAGATGGCGCTGGCCGAAGACAAGCTTGGTCTGGTGTTCAGCTTTGCCCTGGCGGGCATGATGATCGGCGCCATGTTCCTGGCCTCTTTTTCCGATGTGCTCGGGCGACGTAAGGTGGTGATCGCCAGCGTGCTTGTGATCGGCAGTACCGTGTTGTTGACGGGATATGCCAACAGCCTCTGGGAACTGATTATCCTGCGGTTTATCAGTGGCCTCGGCGCCGGCGCCATGCTGGCGAGTCAGGCAACCCTGGCGGCTGAATACAGCCCGGAAAAATATCGCTCCCTGTCGGTGGCAGCCGTCACCGCCGGTTACCCCCTGGGAGCCATGCTGACGGGGTTGGTGGCCACTGAAATGGTGCCCGCCTATGGCTGGCGCAGTATCTTTATTCTCGGCGGTGGGGTGACCCTGGCGATGGGATTGGTCGCCTATTTGTTTATCCCGGAATCCCTACAGTTCCTGTTTGAAAAACGCCCCCCCAACGCCTTGGCGCGCGTTAATCGTATATTGAAAAAACTGGATCGGGAGCACCTGACCGAGCTGCCGAAGGTGGCAGCTAAACCGGTGTCCGAAACGAGCAAACGCAGTATCTGGGCTAATATGGCGATGTTGCTGAAGCCCCCCCATCGCCGCGGCACGCTCAACCTCTGGCTGACGTTTTTTATGTGCTTCTGCACGCTCTACTTTTTGATGAGCTGGATTCCCAAGCTGGTGGTGAATGCGGGTCTATCGGAACAGACAGGTAATTATGCCTTCTCGTTGTTTAATATGGGCGGTGTGATGGGGATCTTCCTGTTGGGCACCCTGGCTACCCGCTGGAAACTCACCAACCTGGTGTGTTTCTTTTTGATTGCCTCGGCCATTGGTATGGTGGTGTTTGCCCTGGCGCCCACCAGTGAAAGCCTGTTACTGGTGCTGATTTTTGCCATTGGTATCCTGCAGCAGGGCGGTTTTACCGGCCTCTACGCCGTGGCCGCCAAATTCTACCCGACGGAAATCCGCAGCACCGGTGTGGGTTGGGCCATTGGCCTGGGGCGCTTTGGTGCCGTAGTGGGACCGGCGATTGCGGGGGTTATGATCGCCTCCGGTGTGAGTATGGCGGGTAACTTCTTTATTTTTGCCATTCCCATGCTGCTTGGTGGTATTCTCGCTTTCTGGCTGCATGTGCATTAAGGCCAGTGAAATCCAAATGATGTCTCTGAAGTAGACATCTCCATGGACGTCATTGCCCGTTTACAATATTCGGAGGAGCGTATGTTATTGAAAGGCTCTTGTCATTGTGGATCAGTTAAGTTTCAACTGGAATCCCCCCACCCCTATCCTTTCAATTTGTGTTATTGCTCAGTGTGTCGTAAAACCGCGGGCGGTGGTGGTTATGCTATTAACTTGAGCGGAAAATCAGAAACGCTACAAGTTAAGGGCCGGGAACACACGGGTGTCTATCGTGCGGTTATTGACGGGCAGAAAAGCGTGGCGGAGCGGCATTTTTGCAAGCATTGCGCCAGTGCCTTGTGGGTCTATGATCCAAGGTGGCCCGAATTAATCCATCCCTTCGCTTCCGCGATAGACACTGAATTACCTGTCCCGCCAGAGAGAACACACCTGATGCTGAAAAGTAAAGCCAGCTGGGTGGAAGTTAAGGCCGAATCAAATGACAAATGCTTCCTTGAATACCCCGAAGAAAGCATCGCCCAATGGCATGAGCGTTTGCAATTGTGACGCAGCTCAGGTCTGAGGCTGCTGTGCTTTAAGCACCTTCAGCTCCGCTTCGAGCGCCGCGGCTTGGTCCAAGGCTTTTTGCATCGCTTTTTTCAGCTGGCCGATTTTTTTAAAGGCCTCCTCATCCTGGATAGCGTTGTAACTGGTTTCGCCCGTTTGCTTGTTCTCTTTGATTTTGGCTTTGGCCTGGCAGGTGGGGCAGAGTGCGACTTGAGACATGGAGTACCTCGCGTGACTGTGGCGTCAAAGGTTGATAATATCAACTACATTGTGCTGAGTTAGGTTGACAATGTCAACTAATTTGTGAGGAAGTATGCCCGACGCATTGGAGATTATGGATCTGTTTCAGAGCTTGCTCTTTGATTTAAAAGGAGAATTCCGGAAATCGATTGAACAGAGCGATATCCCGGTGGCCCCGATGCTGGGCCGCCTGCTAAAGCTGATTGGCCGGCGGCCAGGTATTACGCAGCAGGATATCGTCGTATTCACCAGGCGGGACAAGGCCCAGGTCGCACGTTTGGTCAAGGAACTGCTGGCCCAGGATTTGGTACGGCGAGAGCAGGATAAGACGGACAAACGCGCCTACCGGCTCTATCTGCTGCCGCAAGGTGAGGAGATCGCCGCTCGTATTCGGGATATGCAGGCGCGGGTGGCGGATCAGTTTCTTTCGAATCTGTCGGCCAAGGAGATGAGCCTGCTGGAGAATCTACTGAAAAAAATCCAACCGGGGGCTTAACGTCTTCGTCCCTATCTTCACCCAGTTATTGGGCCAATGAATAGGTTTGCATCACAAATCTCAATTTCTGTTTGGGGAATGCTTTTAGCAAAACCCGGAAGAAGCACTGTTACTCATAAATCAGGGCTAAAGTCCTGGTTAAAGGGATTGTTGTTACTGAAGTCAGTGATTTTGATAAAGCCGTGTTGGGTGGTCTGATGGCATTGATTGCAGCTATCTATCAGATCCGCGAACGCGGTTTTTAGACTCTCTTTATCAACGGTCTTTGGATCGCCGACCAGCGCTTCCAAACACTCGTGGAGGTAAAATGCAGCCAATCTGTAATTTGAATGGGCGATCGATAAGGAGAGCTTGTGGGTAAGCCTTTGCAGTTCTCCCATAAGCGGCGCAAGTTCCGCTGGATGGTTGTCGTCTGCATCAGTTGTAGCAATGGTGGACTGCCCACAGATGAATAAACAGGTAAATAAAATTGCAAACAGTAGCATCCACTTCCTGGCCTGACCTGAGGGAAATGTATAACTCATATTCAAGGGTCTCGAAGACAGTCAGAGACTGCTTTATGGTTAACGGTTACCTCAATTATAGGAAAAATATCTTGATAAGAATTCCACCGCCCCGGTGAGGTCCTCAGGGAATTGATTCCACTGAATAATACGGACAGCGTTCACATACTCGCGAAACTTTTCCGACGCGGTGTTGTTGTTCGGCCTGCTGTTGGCCGTCAGCTTGCTGTTCAGTATGGTCAGTGGTTTGATCCAATCTTAGGAATTCCGCGTGAATTCTGGCATTTAAAATATAAATGCATGCATTTCAACTATTAATTTAACAAATCCACCCCTCCTGCGTAGTATCGATAGCCATTGAAGCACCAGCGGCCATGGCTGATGCCACGGCCATAAAAGACTGACAAATCAAGTGATAAATACCCGGCGCGGGAGGGCGTTAGCCATGTTTAAGTACAGCGATAAAATAGCAAAGTTTGACCCGGAGTTGTGGGCAGCCATCGAGGGCGAGGAACGTCGCCAGGAGGAGCATATTGAGCTGATCGCCTCCGAGAACTACACCAGCCCCCGAGTGATGCAGGCCCAGGGTACCCAGCTGACCAACAAGTACGCCGAAGGTTACCCCGGCAAGCGCTACTACGGCGGTTGTGAGCATGTGGATGTGGTGGAGCAGCTGGCCATCGACCGCGCCAAGCAGCTGTTTGGCGCCGACTACGCCAATGTACAACCTCACTCCGGTTCCCAGGCCAATGCCGCAGTTTATATGGCGCTGCTGCAGCCGGGTGACACCTTCCTGGGCCTCTCCCTGGACCACGGCGGTCACCTGACCCACGGGGCCAAACCCAACTTCTCCGGCAAGATCTATAACGCGGTGCAGTACGGCCTGAACCCGGAAAGCGGTGAGGTGGACTACGACCAGGTCGAGGCTTTGGCGCTGGAGCACAAACCCAAAATGATTGTCGCCGGTTTCTCCGCCTATTCCAAAGTGATGGACTGGCAGCGCTTTCGCGATATTGCCGACAAGGTGGGCGCATATCTGTTTGTCGACATGGCGCATGTGGCCGGTCTGGTGGCGGCGGGCCTGTACCCGAGCCCGGTGCCGGTGGCGGACGTGGTGACCACCACGACCCACAAAACCCTGCGCGGTCCCCGCGGCGGTCTGATTCTGGCCAAACAGAATGAAGAGCTGGCGAAAAAATTCAACTCCCTGATTTTCCCCGGTATCCAGGGCGGCCCCCTGATGCACGTGATTGCCGCCAAGGCGGTGGCACTGCAGGAGGCCCTGCAGCCGGAGTTCAAAGACTACCAGCAGCAGGTGATCGCAAACGCCCAGGCGATGGCGGGAGCGTTCCAGGCGCGCGGCTACAAGGTGGTGTCCAACGGCACCGAGAATCACCTGTTTCTGGTGGACCTGATCGACAAGGGCATTACCGGTAAAGCCGCCGATGCTGCCTTGGGCAATGCCAATATTACAGTCAACAAAAATACCGTGCCCAACGATCCTCAGTCCCCGTTTGTGACCAGCGGCATTCGCGTCGGTACGCCGGCGGTGACCACCCGCGGCCTGAAAGAAGCGGAGGTGGTGCTGTTGGCCAACTGGATGTGTGATGTGCTCGACAGTATCGACCGGCCGGGTGCACAGCTTGAAGAAGTAGTGACAGACGTGAAAACCAAAGTGCTGCAGCTGTGTGCGGACTTTCCCGTCTACAGCCAGGCATAACTTTTCACGCAACGAATCATAGGAGAGAGTGACATGAGCAAGATCAAATACACCGAAAAACATGAGTGGCTGGCGCTGGACGGGGACTTGATAAAGGTGGGCATCACCGACTTTGCCCAGGCGTCGTTGGGGGATCTAGTGTTTGTGGAACTGCCCGAAACCGACACGGCCTTCAACGCGGGTGACGAGGCCGCTGTGATTGAGTCGGTTAAAGCCGCCGGTGATATCTCTGTGCCGGTTGCGGGCACCGTGGTGGAAGTGAACGAAGCGATTGTCGAAGAGCCGGAACTGGTCAACCGCGATCCCATGGGCGAGGGCTGGTTTTTCAAACTGCGTCTCGACGAGGGTGTGAACCTCGATGAGTTGATGAGTGAGGCGGAGTACCAGGAACTGATTGAGGAATAACGGTCCCTCAACGTGAGAGGAGGTCTGAGTGCTCAGGCCGAACCACCCTGGCAATTAACCGACACCTACTGGCAGATATTTTTGGGAGCGCAGCAGCATGTTACAAACCAAGCGAAACGTGGCAGATTTGGAAAATTCCGTGGAGTTTATTCAGCGTCATATCGGTCCGAATGAGGCTGACCGGCAGGCGATGTTGGAAACTCTCGGCTACTCGAATATGGACGCGTTTATCGAAGCGGTAGTCCCTGCCGCGATCCGATCTGCTGAGCCGCTGGCGCTGCCAGGCGCCGTGGGCGAAGCCCAGGCATTGGCAGAGCTGCGAGCGACCGCCGGTAAAAACAAGGTGTTTAAGTCCTTTATTGGGCAGGGTTATTACAACACCAAAATCCCCACAGTGATTTTGCGAAACCTGCTGGAAAACCCCGGTTGGTACACTGCTTATACCCCTTACCAACCGGAGATCTCCCAGGGCCGTCTCGAGGCGCTGCTCAACTACCAGACCATGGTGACGGCATTGACCGGTATGGAGATCGCCAATGCCTCCATGCTGGATGAGGGCACTGCGGCGGCGGAAGCTATGGCCTTGTGTCAGCGTATGTCCAAGTCCAAAGCAAAGACGTTTTTTGTGGACCGCGACTGCCTGCCCCAGACTATCGATATTATTCAGACTCGGGCGGAGCTACTCGGCATCGAGGTGGTGGTGGGTGACCCGCAAACCGAGCTGGGCGACCACGCTGTGTTTGGTGCCTTGCTGCAATACCCCGGTGCCAGCGGTGAAGTCCGCGACTACCGCGCGGCGATTGAGCAGGTCCATCAGCAGAAGGGCCTGGTGGCCATGGCGGCGGATATCCTCAGCCTGGTGTTGCTTACTTCACCGGGCGAGCTGGGTGCAGATGTAGCTATCGGCTCTACCCAACGCTTTGGTGTGCCGCTGGGTTTTGGCGGTCCCCATGCCGCCTATATGGCCACACGGGAAAGTTTTAAACGCTCACTGCCCGGACGTCTGGTAGGCACTTCCATCGACAGCAATGGCAAGCCTGCCTATCGCCTGGCGCTGCAAACCCGCGAGCAACATATCCGCCGGGAAAAAGCCACCTCTAATATTTGTACTGCCCAGGTGCTGCTGGCAGTGATCGCGGGTATGTACGCGGTCTACCACGGCCCTGACGGCCTGCGGCGTATAGCCCAGCGGGTTCATCTGTTGACCTCCATCCTGGCGAGTGGGCTTCGCCGTGCGGGTATCGAGGTGGTGAACCAAACCTGGTTTGATACCCTGACTCTGCGCACTGGTGCCCAGACTGAAGCACTGCACCAGGCTGCACAGGCGCGAGACGTGAATTTGCGGGTAATCGATGAGGAGCATATCGGTATCTCGCTGGACGAAAAAACCTCCCGTGCCGATGTGGAGCTGTTGTGGCAAATTCTCGCCGGCGATCACAGCCTGGCGTTCGAAACCGAAGAAGCTGACATCGCTTACGACTTGCCGGGGCATTTACTGCGTACCGATGAGCTGCTGGCCCATCCGGTGTTTAACCGCTACCACTCGGAAACCGAGATGCTGCGTTACCTGCGCACCCTGGCGGACCGCGATATCGCGCTGGATCGCGCCATGATCCCCCTGGGTTCCTGCACCATGAAACTCAACGCCACGTCGGAAATGCTGCCGATCACCTGGCCTGAGTTTTCCGATATCCACCCGTTTGCCCCTCTGGAGCAGGCGGAAGGCTATCTGCAGATGATCTCGGAGGTGGAAGAGATGTTGTGTGCCGTCACCGGCTACGACGCTGTCTCCCTGCAACCCAATGCCGGTTCACAGGGTGAGTACGCCGGGCTATTGGCGGTGCGCGGTTATCACGAAAGCCGCGGCGAAGGACACCGCGATATCTGTCTGATTCCCAGCTCTGCCCACGGTACCAACCCCGCCTCGGCCCAGATGTGTGGCATGCGTGTGGTGGTGGTGAAGTGTGACGAACAGGGCAACGTCGATATCGATGACCTGAAAGCCAAAGCGGAAACGCACAGTGAGAATCTGGCGGCGATCATGGTGACCTACCCGTCGACCCACGGTGTGTTTGAAGAGGGGATCGTGAAGATCGCCGAGATTATTCACGGGCACGGTGGCCAGGTGTATATCGACGGTGCCAACCTCAACGCCATGGTTGGCCTGTGCCAGCCGGGCAAGTTTGGCGGTGATGTGTCCCACCTGAACCTGCACAAGACCTTCTGCATTCCCCACGGTGGGGGTGGCCCCGGTGTTGGACCCACTGCGGTCGCCGAGCATCTGGCGCCTTTCCTGCCGGGGCACCGTTCGCTGGCGGGTGAGCCCAAGGGCGCACCGGTTTCTGCCGCGGCCTGGGGCAGTGCCAGCATTCTGCCGATTACGTGGATGTATATCCGCATGATGGGCCAAGATGGTCTTAAGCAGGCCACCGAAGCCGCCATTCTCAATGCCAACTACATGGCGAAGCGTCTGGGCGAGCATTACCCGGTGCTCTACACCGGTACCAACGGCCATGTTGCTCACGAATGCATTATCGACTTGCGTCCGCTGAAAGACAGCACCGGCATCACTGTGGATGATGTGGCCAAGCGTCTGATCGATTACGGTTTCCACGCACCGACCATGTCCTTCCCGGTGGCGGGCACTTTGATGATTGAACCCACGGAAAGTGAATCTCGCCTGGAACTGGATCGTTTTTGTGAAGCGATGATCCAGATTCGCCAGGAGATTGAAGCCGTGTCCACGGGCGAGATGCTGCCGGATGACAACCCGCTGGTGAATGCACCCCACACAGCGGAATCGATGTTGACCGGCTTGTGGCAGCGTCGCTACTCCCGCGAAGTGGCCGCCTATCCGGTGGAGTCCCTGCGGCAGAACAAGTACTGGCCGCCGGTGGGACGGGTGGACAATGTCTACGGCGACAAGCACCTGGTTTGCTCCTGCCCCTCGATCAGTGAGTATGAGTAATGTAGTGCCACGTCCGTGGTGGATTACGCTCCGCTCTTGTGCCCGTTTTTCAGGGTAAATCCACCCTACATTGATCGGGTGTTTTTGTAGGGTGGATTAGGCGCTTTTTGCCGTAATCCACCAAGAACCTGGCACTTTGGTGGCCAACGGAGGTAGATAACGATGAGCATTGAACTGACCCCGGTTAAACGCACACAACGTCACCAGCGCGGCGATAAACTGCGCGCTGCCGACAAGGTGGAGCGCATTCCGGTCAAAGTGATTCCCACCACCGAGTTGCCGCGCAAACCGGAATGGATTCGGGCACCGCTGCCCGTATCCGCTGAAGTGACACGCATCAAAAAACTGTTGCGCAGAAACAAGTTGTCGACAGTGTGCGAAGAGGCGTCCTGCCCCAACCTGGGGGAGTGTTTCAGCGGCGGCACCGCCACCTTTATGATCATGGGCGAGATCTGCACCCGCCGCTGCCCCTTTTGCGATGTCGGCCACGGTAAACCCAACCCGCTCGATAAAGATGAACCCCGTCACCTCGCCGAAACGGTGGCGAATATGGGACTGCATTACGTGGTGGTTACCTCCGTGGACCGCGATGATCTGCGCGACGGTGGTGCGAGCCACTTTGCTGACTGCATTCGCGAAACTCGGGCGTCGTCGCCGGAGATTCAGATTGAAATTCTGACACCCGATTTTCGCGGTCGCATGGAGGTTGCGCTGGACGTGCTCGAGCAGACACCGCCGGATGTATTTAACCACAACCTCGAGACGGTACCGCGACTCTACCGCCAGTCGCGTCCCGGAGCCAACTACCAGTGGTCGTTGAAATTGTTGCAGCAATTCAAAGCGCGCAAACCCGAGGTGCTGACCAAATCCGGTTTGATGGTGGGGCTGGGAGAGACTAAAGAGGAGACTATTGAGGTGATGCGGGATTTGCGGGCCCACGATGTGGATATGCTCACTATCGGCCAGTACCTGCAACCAAGTCGTAACCATCTGCCATTGGACCGTTTCGTACACCCGGACGAGTTTGACGAGTATACCGCCATTGCCCGGGAGCTCGGCTTTAAACACGCGGCGTGTGGTCCGATGGTGCGTTCTTCGTACCATGCGGATCAACAGGCAAAAGCGAGCAATCACTAATCGCACTTGGCCGGCAACCAGACCTGCAGTGGTTTGCCGGCCCTTTTTCTGTGAAGCAGCGATATCTCTAGTCCCAATAAAGAACAATGGAGCGCAATCGCGATGCCCAAAGATGTAAATTTTTTGGAATATTTAAACACACACGATGAGCGGGTTATCACTGTAGAGCGGGACAGATTGCTTGCCAACTCCAGGTACGAAGTGATCCCGTTAAAAGGGGTGGTAAACCACCTGGCGCAATGTTCGTCAAACCACCCGGTGACGGTGACCTGTTCGCCGCGTATGGGATTAACCCATACTCTGGAAGTTAGCCGACAGCTGTCGAGTAAAGGTCACCAGGTAGTGCCCCATCTCGCCGCCAAACTGGTGGAAGGGCGGGAGCACTTGGTGGAGATTGTTGAGTTGATACGGGCGATTGGCGTTGACGACGTTTTTATCGTCGGTGGCGATGCGGCGACCCCTGTGGGCCCTTATCGTTCCGCAGGAGAGCTGTTGCAGGCACTGGCGACCCTGGACCACGGGTTAAAAAATATCGGTGTGGGTGCCTACCCGGAAGGGCACCCACACGTCGCTGATGGCGCTCTGCTGGAAGCGTTACAGGATAAACAACAGCACGCTACCTATATGTCCACGCAACTGTGTTTTGATCCCGCTGCTATCGACGGTTGGATCAACCAAGTGTCGAAGCAGGGCATAACCTTGCCACTCTATATCGGCGTGCCCGGGGCCGTTAAAATCGGTAAATTGATTGAAATCGCGCTTCGCGTCGGCGTTGGGGATTCCTTGCGCTATCTCAAGTCCCAGCGCAGTCTGGCGAAAACCATGTTGCTGAACGGCGCTTATTTACCCGATGATCTGCTGCAGGCAGCTTCTCAATTGGCGCTCTATTCCGAATTGCCCATCAAGGGGTTGCACATTTTTACCTTTAACCAGATGGCCCAGACCTATCGCTGGCAACGGGACAATCTGGGGGAGAATGCGAGCTTGGCCGATACTTGCCTGGCCTGCTCGTCCTAGTGTGAGATGTTAACCCAATCCGTCAGTCGCTAGTCGCTGTTTGGCCGGAAACCACTGCACCCCCCGTTTCCGGCCTTTTTTCTTTTAATAGGGGTACGTCCCCGGTTTTACTTCAATATCAATACTGTAGGTCGGATTTTTAAGCCGACAAATGGCGCTCATTATGTACGGCTAACACCTGCCAGACTGGCACTGAAATGGGTAATGGGGCGCGGCATTGACAATGTGCTTATCGAGCAGAACCTTAATGTCGCCCTGCTGTAGCAACTCGCTATACACCTGATCAAACGTGGCTTTGAGGCGTCGGCCTTTGTCGCCAGACGTAAAACCAAAATAGAGGGGGATAGTGACCACCTGCTTGATAATCGGGATATCCGCGTTAATCCGCTGGATAATTGGTGACATATCCTTATCGTAGTCCAGCACCGCATCGAGACGGCCAATAGCCACCATCTTTAACATGGCTTTCAGGCTGGTGAAGTGCTGTAGATGGGTGTCCTCGGGCAGGTGGTTTTTTAGTCGATGGCCCATATAGAGTCCCACCTTTTTTTGGCTCAGGGATTCAATACCTCGCCACTGGTTATGGAGCTCCTCGGTTGTTGCCGCATCAATAACGTCCATGGCCACCGGTAAGCGGGAAAACAACACCTGGCGACTTTCATCGAAGTACAGACCCAAGGCCATGTCCGCCTGCCCACTGGCGGCAAATTGCAGCGAGCGGGCAAAGGGCACAAACCGCATCTCCACTTTATAGCGATCTACTGGAAAAACCGTTTGCAACAGCTCGATATAGTAGCCACTGCCGTCTGATTTGCTGTAGCCGCTCCACTCCATAGATGCAACCTTGATGGGAGTGCGTTCTTCGGCTTGACCTAAGGTCGCCATCAATAAAAGTGACAGGGTGGCAATCCAGTAGCGCATGGCTGTTCCGCCCAGCAGGGGCTTTCTATTGCGACATGTGGGACCTCTTTACTAGGATTATAGTCGATGCTGAAAAAGGCCAAGGCGTTAGCCAGGGCCTCCGTGAAAACCGATTTTCTGGTAGGCTGATGACAACGTCAGGTTAATCTCCTCTTGCTGGGGTATATTGCCAACACCCACCATGGTGTCGAGCAGTTGTATCGCTCGTCCCCACTCGTGAACGTTTAAATAATACTTCGCAAACTCAAGCCTTATTGCAGGAGACTTGGTGGATTTGGCGGCAGCTACAAGTAATGCTTCAGTCAACATTTGGTGTGATACTCCAATAGGCTTTTAATCAGGTCTCTGCTACTACACTAGGTCTGCGGGCTTTGCTATGTTGCTGTTCAAATAGCATTTCCATTTCCTCCAGGCTCTTGCCTTTGGTTTCTGGCACCAGCTTCCACACAAACGCCATAGTGATCAGGCAAAAACCGGCGAAAATAAAATAGGGTAGGGCGCCATTAAATTGGTGGAGATTCAGCCCGCTGCTATTCACTAATGGGAAACAGTTGGCGACGATGCCGTTGAACAGCCACTGGGCGGCCACCGCCAAAGACATGGCAAAACTGCGAATGCGGTTGGGAAAGATCTCAGATAGCATAACCCAGACCACCGGCCCCATCGACAGGGCAAAGGCGCCGATAAACAGCAAGATCGCCAGTAGCGAGAGTATGCCCATTTGCTGGTTATAGATCGTGAGGCCCAGTACCGCCAACCCAATGAACATGCCCAAGGTGCCGACTAACAGCAGCGGTTTCCGACCCCAGCGGTCCACGGTATAGATGGCGACAAAGGTGAAGGCCAGGTTTACCGCGCCCAGCCACAGCTGCTGTTTGAGCGCGTCTTCCGCTCCATAGCCCAAGGCGTTACTGAATATTTCCGCACCGTAGTAGAGAATGGCATTGATACCGGTCACTTGCTGGAAAATGGATAACATCACGCCAAGAAACAGGATAAAACCCAGTGTTTTAGAAAATACGGCAAAGCTGCTGTCTGTCTGATGGGTGGATAAGGAGGCCTGAATTTCCTTAAATTCCTGGTCGGCTTCCATGTCGTTGGCGGTTATAGAGCGCAGTACCTGTTTGGCTTCGCTGTGGCGCGCCTTTAGCATTAACCAACGGGGGCTATGAGGCACAAAGAACAGGAGCACAAAGAAGGCCAGCGCGGGCAGCAATTCCGACCACAGCATGATCCGCCAACCCTGATGCACGTTATGTTCGTGTAAGTGGGCGATGGCTTCGCTGGATTTGCCGCTAGTATCGCCGCCGCCGATATAGTAGGTCGCCAGAAATACCACAAAAAAGCCAACCACCACGGCCAGTTGATAGTAGGACACCATTCTGCCGCGTTCGGCAGGCGGAGAGATTTCGGCGATATACATGGGAGCCGCCATAGAGGCCATGCCAACCCCCAGACCGCCGATAATGCGATAAACAACCAGGACCTCCAGTGAATCGGCGATGCCGGAGCCCCAAGCGGAGAGTGAAAACAGGAAGGCGGCCAGAATCAGGGTGTATTTGCGGCTCAGGGCCTTGGTTAGATAGCCGGCACTGATGGCGCCTAACAGGCAACCATAGAGCGCGCTGCTCACCGCCCAACCCTGTTGCGCGGGGGTCAGTTGGAAGTACTCGGTAAAATAGAGTTGACTGCCGCCGATCACGCCCGTGTCGTAGCCGAATAGCAATCCGGCCAGGGCAACAACGGCAGTGTTCTTCAAGACCGCGCGGTTAGATTGCCCGGCTTGTGGCTGTTGTATGCTGGTCACAGTGTTTGTTTCCATAGAGTTTACCCAAGGAATATTTATACAGTGGTGAATGGAGAATCAGTGTGTGCCGGTTGAAATCAGAGTGTTGATGGTCAGTCGTCCCCTACTGGGATCACTGCTCAACCCTAGCTGCGGCTGAATATTACCGGAGTGCAGAATATTGCAACGATAGAAGAGCGCGCGATTAAAGCGGGCCTCAAAACAAGCGACTTGCTCAAACAGCGCTGTGTCGCCGTTGATATACTGGTGCATCATAGACGGGGCAGCCATCATTTGCTGCTTGAGTGTAGCGGCATAGCCCTGCAGGCGCGGAAGAGTCATCGACTCATAGCCGGTCTGGCGGTGGCGGTAAAACGAGGTTCCCCCGTGCTCTCGTGGACAGAGGTAGTGCACAACGGCGAGGGTCGTAGCATCGCAACTGTCAAAATGAGGAACGCTTTGGATGGGACGCAGCTTTTCCGGTGCTGTTGTCGCCAGCGAAAGCACGCAGGACGCCGGCTTGAGTCCCTCTTCGCAGCCAAATACCCGATGTATGAGGTCAACCATGTTTTGACAGAGTTGGTCGCTATAGGTGTTGGGCCCCGGCTGTCGCAGCCCGGGATAAAAATCTTGCTTACGGTGTTGAAACTCCGGTCCGGTTTGAGCGTAAGACACCAAGTCCTCGGGTTTGTTTACCAGATTGTCAACCACCAACACGGGCTCCTGCGTATGGCCTATATAAGATACTTCTGTCTGGAAATTCGGATTGATTGAGAAGTCATAACCAATGCTGGATGTCATACCTCGCCCACCTGTTGCAGAGCATTCCTTTTATTGATCAGCGAATAGATATGGCTTAGTGAGCTGATCATAGTATAGATAGGAGCGAGATAACCCAGCTTGTGCAGTTCGATGACATCGTCTTCGGGCAACATCCCCAGACGTTCCTCATTGATGGTGTACATGCCCTCTACCTGAAGTGATTCGTCGTTGGCCAGGGTGATCTCCAGACGCATGGCCTGCAACAGTTCCAGCTCAATCAGCTTGTCCACAAAGGACCGGGTCGGGCCCTCTCCATTAAGTAGCGCAGCCAGTTGGGATTTAATCCGCGTGAGGTAGGCGCTGTCTTGTCCTGTTTCATCAAAAAGCGGTTCACCCTTTGCTGTCTGCACACTGTCGTTGTCGGTATCAATACAGACGACAAAGTGGCTATCAGGCGAGTCGGTTTCTGTATCGTCTGCCCCCAGGAAAAAGGGCTGCCGGGAAATCTGCAGGGGTACATAGAGTGAATCCCAGCGATTATCCTGGCAAAAGAGGTTTTCACCCGGTTGCAACCCAAACATGGCAACGCAGACAAAGCGCCCGGTTTCCCGGTTTTTGGTCAGCGCAATTGGGAATTGTACCGAGAGCTTGAGAAACTCGCTCAGTACCACCGGCGCCATATGTAGATCGGCGCTTTGGGCCTCGGCCAGCGCCGTATTGACGCGCAGGTTTTTGTGTAATTGGTTATGTAGTGAGACTAGATGGGACATCGCTAAACCTTATTGTAGGGTGGATTAGCGTAGCGTAATCCACCAATTAGTATGCTAATGGCACGTTTCTTGGTGGATTACGCTACGCTAATCCACCCTACGGTATCGATCGGTTTCTTGATAATTAAGTAGAACTAATCAGATGGCTGCAAAGCCGTAATCACGCACCTTGTTCATCAGATCCCGGTTCTTCGGTAGTGTCGCCGCCGCCTTGCGAATTGCTGCCGCATTTTGGCGAAACTGCTCCTCGGCCAGGCGTTCTTCCACGAGTGTATGTGCCAGCAATGAGGTATCGGATTTAAAGCCCATGCCGTAAAGCACATACTGATAACTGGCGGCGGGAAATACTTCGTTATTGCTGGTAAAGTCCTGGTTGCCTGGCGAGCGGTAGCGCCACAACGCCATCAGTTCCTGCAAACTGTCAGGTATCGATGCTGGATTGCGGTTGTCTTCCCAAAAGTCATTGTCTGCACGTTTGCTGAGGATGTAGTGGAGTTTTAAAAAGTCGACAATACGGTCCCAGCGGTATAAAAAGGTTTCATTAAAGCGTCGCGCACAGATATCCATCAGGTCGCGACAGGCCGGCAACTGTTCGGCAATCATCTCTGCCGATAACTCCACTAATACCAAAGCAGAGGCCTCAAGCGGTTCAAGAAAACCGGCGGACAAGCCCACGGCGACACAATTGTTCTTCCAGAATTGCTGCCGGTGCCCGGCGCGAATCGGAATTTTTCGCACGTTCAAGTCGTTGATCGCGGGGCCAACATAGTTTTCCAGCACCTGTTGTGCGCGATCGTCGGAGGTGTGCTGACTGGAATAGACATAACCCACTCCCCGTCGGCTCACCAAACCAATGTCCCAGATCCACCCCGCTTCTTGGGCAGTAGAAATGGTATGGGAGGCAATCGGCGCATCTGCTTGTGGGTAGGGGACCTGGATGGCAATGGCGGTATCGATAAAAAGCGCGTCACTGCGATCCACAAACGGCACCTCCAGCTGCTCGCCCAGCAGCAGCGATTTGAAACCGGTGCAATCGACAAACAGATCACCGGCAAGATCGCCATTCGCTTTGGTCTGCAGCGACTGGATATCGCCGTTTTCAGCACAGCTCACGCCCACCACATCGTCGAGAATATGCTTGACACCCAGTTTGTTAACACAGTGCTTTTTCAGAAACTCGGCGAACTTGCCAGCGTTCAGGTGGTAAGCATAATTGGCAATGGAGGCGTACTCGGGCGTGGTAATCAGTTTGGGGGCGAGACCCTGTTCGCAAACCTGCTCCTGAAAGCAGACAGCATCAGAAAACGAGAGTTCGCTGCCGTTGTTTTGCCAATAGGGGGCCAGGTCGATCTTGTTGAAACCCTGAGGCAGCATCAACGGGTGATAGTAAAAGTCGTCATTGCTGCCATCCACCCACTTGGCGAACTTTGCCCCTTGCTTAAAGGTGGCGTCACACTCGCGCATAAACTCGGTTTCCGAGATGCCCATTTTCATGAGGGTGTTGCGCATGGTGGGCCAGGTGCCCTCGCCCACGCCAATGATACTGACGTTGGGTGATTCAATCAGGGTCACTTGTAAGCCATTGTCGGCTTTTGACTGGTGTTTGGCGGCAATGCGACCGGCGGTAATCCAACCGGCGGCACCACCACCTACAATAACTATGGATTTGACTGGGTTGTTCATTGCGGTACCTCTTCGTTTTGTCGAATTTTTTTATTGGCCTCTTCGCCCGCTTCGACTGCGGCAATGAAAAAAGGGGCCGCCTGAGGCGGCGGCCTAAGCGAAGAGGAGTAATGTTGCTAGCGACAAGCGCTAGAACTTAGCGGTTACTCCCAGAGCAAAGCGTCGGCCGGCGTCTTCGGCTAACAGGAAGTGATTGTCGAAACGACCGTGTTTGGTGACAATCTCTTCGGTGAGGTTGGTGATCTCAAAGACCACCGACATGTTGTCATTGATCTCATAGCTGCCGCTCATATCCCACTGCTCGTACTCATCCACATTGGTGACACCGTCACCTTGGGTCTGAGTGAGTGACTGCAGGAATTCGTCACGCCAGTTATAGGCCAGGCGCAATTGGAAGGGACCCTTCTCGTAGAAGCCCACCAGGTTCATGGAGTCACTGAGCCCGGTTACCGCAAACTTCTGGGTGATGTCCGCTGGATTAAGCTCCGAATCACTGTCCACCAGTGTGGCATTGATTATCATGCCAAAGCCGCTCTCGCCGAACGTGTGCTGAAGCGCCACTTCCAGACCGTCGACCTGGGCTTCCTCACCGTTGTTGGGCAGGGTGGTGGTAAACACAGCCACGCCATCATTGGCATCCGGTGCATTGGGGTCGTCACCGGTGGAGGGATCTGTGAGCAGGCTGCCGTCACTGGTGACAAAAGTCTGATCCATGGTGCCATTGACGATAAAGTTGCTCACGTTTTTCTGGAAATAACCCACCGACAGGTAACTGGAGTCGTCATAATACCACTCCAGGGACAGATCGATATTGTCAGACTCAAACGGTTTCAGGGCCGGGTTTCCGGCGGTGGACGTCAGGTTGCCGCCCTGGCGAGTGGTGCCGATATTGGTCACTGGCGCCATACTTTCCAGGGTGGGGCGAGTCAAGGTCTGGGAAGCCGCAAACCGGGCAACCAGGTTTTCGGTGATCTCCAGGTTAACGCTGAGGTTGGGCAACAAGGCGGTATAGTCACTGCTCGCACTGATGGGGGAGGCAGCGCCGAAAGCGGCCACCATCTCGGTCTGGTCGAGAATCGAGAGGCTCTCAATCGGCGATTCGGTACCATCCACCGTCACATCTGTACTTTCATAACGGACGCCGGCGCTGGCGGTAAGGCGCATACCGGCAATCTCGCCGGCAAAATCCAGTTCCAGGTACGCTGCCAGGGTTTCCTCGTCCACTTCAAAGGAGTTGTCCCGACGTACAGCGTCAAAGCTGACACCGCTGATCTCCTCGAGGTAGGCGAACTGTTGCTCGCCATTGTGTTGCAACCAGACAGTGGGGGTTCTGCCGCTGCCACTGATTCCGTCGAGAAAGTCGCTGCCTGCATCAAAAATCGTTTGAAATTCGTCAGGTACGTCCGGTGAGTTGGGGTAACCACAGAAGGTACAGTGAATGCCTACGCCTTCGTTGTCCCAGCGGGTTAGCGCTTTGGTTTCACTGGAGGCCATAAAGCCAAACTTGGCCGCCACCAGACCGGTCTCCTCGCCGTCACTCCATACACCGTCAAAGCGGTATTGCTGAATATCGTCTTCCACTTCCCAACCGCGGCGTAACATCACATGGGCTCGACCGTTGGCGGGGTCAAGGTAATCGGATACGGGGCGACTGATGCCCTCGCCGTCTACGATGTTGTCAGCGGGATTCTGGAATTCGCTGACCCAGGGCAGAATAGCGTCGTCGGACTGGAAGCGCACCCGGTTAGCGTAACCGATCAAGGACAACTGGTTGCCGCCGCCGTTATTGGCCTCACGCTCAGCATTGGAGACGAAAGCATCGAACTTCAGGTTCAGGTTGTCGTTGAATTGCCAGTCGGCGTTAAAACCGAAGGACTTGGTTTCTGTCAGGCGATCGAACTTTTTGGCGTGGAAGTCTGTTGCCAGGCCTACTTCTTGGTAGAGGTCGATCACGGTTCCATTGGCATCGGTAACCGCATTTTCAATGTTCGGTCCGGTAAACCAGTGGCCGTAAGAGGTGGCGTCTGCTTCGATATCGAAATCGGAATACAGCGCGTCGGCTGTCAGTACCAGGTCATCATTGGGGGCGAACTGCAGTACCAGGTTGGCATTGGTGCGCGTGCGCTCTTCAAATGTGACCTTGGTGTCATAGTTGCGAGGCGAAAATATGTTGCCCTCAAAACCGGTGCCGCCGTTGAGTTCTTCTTGGGGAATGCCAACATTTTCCAGCCAGCCGTCTGCCTGGGCCTGATTGAGACGGGTTTCACTCTGCTTATGGGATACCGCCAACAATACACCAAAGCGGTCGTCGTTAAAGGTATTGCTGATCAGACCGGAAACCTCCGGTGTGGTCTCTTCGCTGTTTTCGTCATACAGGGCTTTCACGCTACCCACAATCTGTAATCCATCCAGATCAAAAGGACGTGCCGTGGCGATGTTGACAGTAGAACCAATGCCGCCAGACTGTTGGGTGGCGGTTGAGGTTTTGTGCACATTGATGCTGCGCACCATATCGGCGGAGACAGTGTCGAAGCTGAAAGCTCGGGTCTGGTCCTCTGAAGCCATCTGGCGTCCGTTGACGAGCACGGTGTTGAACTGAGGCCCAAAACCTCGCACAGTAATCTGCTGACCCTCGCCGCCGGCACGGTCGATCGACACACCTGTGATGCGCTGTAATGACTCGGCCAAGTTCTGGTCGGGAAACTTACCAATATCCTCGGAAGAAATGGCATCGACAACACCACTGCTGTCCCGCTTCACATCCATAGAACGTTGCAGGCTGCCGCGGATACCTTGCACAACAACTTCTTCAAGTGTAGCGGCGTAGGCTTTGTCTGCCTCGGTGGGTTGGATCTCTTGGGCTAAAGCGTGCTGGACGCCGGACAATGACGTCACTACTGCCAGTATCGCGCTCGATAGTTTGTGCTTTTTATACATCTTATAAAACTCTCCTGGAGTCTGTTTATATAACAATTTATGGGAGCGTTTGGTTGCGTACCCCAAAGCGCGTAGACGCACTTTGGCATTTCATCGCTGGTACGTTCCCATTAGACGATAAGGTGTTGGCAATCCGCTCCCGAAATTTTTACTTTTTTAAAAAATTATTTTTCGCGCAGGGAAAACTTTTAAAGTCAATGTGAATAAAGAGGGAGTTTGGTAAAGCAGATATTTGATAGAAGTAAGATTTTGGAAGAGTGGACCAACACTACAGTGTCAGCCCTTGGTAATGAACGTTGAACGCAAACAGCTTACGGGCGAGGCAGTATTACAATGCGATTGCCCGGCTCCCGGTGTGCCACAATCGGCAGGGTCTGGGACAGCATTTCGGGCAACGATGCCACTTGGTTGGTGCGAAAGGCTGCGGTCACTTCTAACTCGGCTAGGGCCTGGGTTCCCAGGGTAATGGTGCCTTCGTAGTAGCGGTTGGCATCGGCCACGACGTCCGCCAGCGCCGTTTGGCGGTAAACCAGTCGGCCATTACGCCAGGCACCCATGTCTGTCACCGAAGCCTCTTTCACCGCCTCAAAATGTCCGTAACGGGTTTTTTCCACCAGTTTCCCGGCCGTCAGAACCACTGGTATGGTTTCTTCTATCGCGGCCAGTTCCTGTTCCGGTGTCGTGGCAAACACATTGACCACCCCTTCCACCACTGCGACTTGTACACGATCTGCACCCTTGCGTACGTCAAACTGCGTGCCGACCACTTTGACAAGGGTACCGTTGACATTAACCCAGAAGGGCCGTGAGGGATCCTTCGCGACGTCAAAAAACGCTTGGCCGTTTACCAGCTCCACATGCCGTCCGGTATCGGTCGACCAGGTTTTCAGGGTGGATTTCGCACCCAAGGTGACCTGACTGCCATCCTCGAGTGTCAGCAGCCGGGTTTCCGCCGTGCCGGTCATGTGCTGCTGTGCCTGAATGGGCTCCGGTATCAGCGTGAAAACCAGTGCGGCCACCATCGCGACCGATGCCAGTGCCATTGTCAGCTGCGGCCTGAGTTGAACATACGCCACAACACCCTGCAACCACTGCCTCGCACCTGCCAGCAGTCGCTGAAAGGTACCGATTTGAACCGAGCGTTCCAGGGCCGCACCTTCGTCACTGTTAGCCAGTTCGCCCAAATCCCGCCAGATGGCTTCGTATTCGCGATAGGCTTCTGCGTTGGCCGAACTCTCGCTCAACCATTGTTCCAGGCGCTTCCGTTCCAACTCGGTGACCGAGCCTGACTGCATCAGCGTAAACCAGTCTCTGGCTTGGGCATTAAGTTGTTCTGAATGGTTTGATTGCATTCTCTCTATTCCAATACGTCTAACTACGGGCCTTTAACGCCCGATGGCAATCCGCCAGCGCATTGCTGACATGTTTGCGGACAACCGATTCCGAGAGGCCAACTCGGCGGCCTATTTCGGCATAGGACAAGCCATCAAACCGGCTCATCATTAACAACTGGCGGCGCCTTTTCGGCATCCCCCAGAGTGCTTTGGAAATGATACTCAACCGTTGCCTCGCTTCGAACAAACGCTCAGGCCCCGGTGTTTCCGCACTGTCTGCATCGTTACCGGCCTCGCGTTGTGTATATTTTTGTTGAACCTGACCATGGCGTTTAAGATCAACGGCAATATTGTGACTGGTGGTGTAGAGGAAAGCTCGGGGATTATCCACAGACGCGGGTGATTCCAGAGCGGCAAACCGGGTAAACGCCGATTGCACAATATCCTCGGCCTCACTGAAACTGACCCCAAATTTTTTCACAATATAGCGACAAAGCTCCTCCCGATACTGAAGATAGGTATCGCGCATAAATCCGTCTTTGTCAGTAGTGCTCACGACATCGGTCCAAGAACTTTGCGATAGGCCCATGGGTTATTACCCCCAGCATCTGCAGGGAGGCTTTATCCTCACCGGTGAGACGCCAGCCTGGGGCCCTTGTGGGAGACCACAATCCGAATACATGCCGGATATCCTGGAGCGATAATAGCCCGATTTCATGTTACTGCCCACGCCGTCGATCAAAAATCGACCCTCCCTCAGTCCGGTTATGGTCCAGACATATAACTGTTGATTTCTAACGGATCTGCCATAAGACGAACACTCCCCTCTAATCCGCTCTTTTTTTTTACATTTTGTTTTTTCTTCTGGCTTTGAGTGCATATGTCATTGATATATAAGGTTTTTTGTCTTTCTGCAGTGGGCGGTATGGCCGGTGGACAGGCTCGGCCCGGAGACTGCGGGATCTTCCCAATCGCCTGGAAACATGGTTTCATGGGAAGCACAATAAAAATTTAACCCATAGTTAACCGCGTTAGCCGGGGCACTCTTGTGTAAACAAGCATGAATTTTGCCTGCAGCACTACCCTCCGCCGCACTCTCGTCGCTTACCTGCTGGCTATTTGCACCTGCGTGACTGCAGCAGTGGCGGATGAGCCGGTTATTGAGTTCGATATTCCCGCACAGTCACTGGATTCGGCGTTGCTGCAATTTTCCGAGCAGGCGGATACGAATGTCTTCGGCATTACCCACCAGCTGACACAATTTACCAGTCCCCCAGTGTCCGGCAAGTTGAGTGTGAGCCAGGCGCTGGAATTGCTGTTGCAAAACACTGGGCTCGGTTATCGCGTCAATGCCCAGTACGGTGTTGCCATCGTTGCTCGGGAGGAAACCAAAGGCGATAGCGAGCCGGAGCCGACAAGGCCGACGAGAATCATAGAGGAGATTATCGTTACCTCTACCCGGCGCACGACCGATCTGCAGGATACCCCCCTTGCCGTAACGGTTATCAGCCAGGCTATGCTCAACAGTAACCAAGCCAAGGATATTCGCGATATCACAGAGTTGGTACCCGGTCTGGAAATGACCAATACCGGCGTGCAATCGGCGCTGTTGGTGCAGCTGCGCGGTATCGGCCAGACTAACATCACAGAAATCGCCGACGGTCCTGTCGCATTCCATATCGACGGCGTCTATTCCCCGCGGGCGCAGGGTGCTGCCGCACTGCTTTACGATATTGAGCGGGTAGAGGTTTTGCGAGGGCCGCAGGGCACGCTCTTTGGCCGCAATTCCACATCTGGCGGTATCAACATTCAAACGCGCCGCCCCGATCTGGAGAACTTCTCGGTGGATAGCGCCGTGACGCTGGGGACCTATGACCGCGAAGCAGTCGGTGCGGTGATCAACGCACCTCTGTCCGACAAGTTTGCGGTTCGTGTGGCCGCTGCACTGGATCGGCACGACGCCTACACGGATCTGATCGATAACTATGCCGGATTAGGCCCACAATACCCGGCAACGGAAGCGGCACTGAATACCTATCAACAAGCCAGTACAGATGCCCAAGGGCCCGACGCTGAAGATCAGTTTTCCCGCCGGCTTTCGCTGTTGTGGCAGTCGAGCAACACACTGACAGCGTTCGCCAGTTTGGAGCGCTATAGGGATGAGGGCACCAGCGTGACGGAACTGGACCCGAGCCTGGTCGAGCGGGGGGACCGGGTTACCGTCTCGGATACCCCCTCGTTTATTGATCTGACAAACGACGTGTTTCGCTCGCGGGTCGATTACAACTTTGCGGGTGATTACACCCTCAGTTATATTCTCGGTGTGGCCAAGATGCGGCGCGAACAGGCTTTCGACGTGGATAGGGGACGCAGTGGTGACTATGAGCAGCGGCGCACAGTCGATTCCACCTTCAGAGTCCACTCCCATGAGTTGCAGCTCATTAACAGTGATAACGCGAGTTTTCGCTGGATACTGGGGGCGTTTTATTCGTTGGAGAAAAACGACATCGTCTTTACCATCGATCAGGCCGATGACGACGGTGACGGCGATCTCACCAATACCACCAGTTATATCAGTGACGACCCGGGGGCGGCGGTGGCCTTTTTCGTACAGCCGGATCGGCGAGTGAAATCCCGTGCCGCCTTTGCCCAAGGTACTTGGGACCTTTCAGCGGTCAGCCGTTTTACCGCCGGTATACGCTACACCGAGGACACCAAATCCGACGATGGTGGTCGCAGTCTGAACTGCCGGGTCACCGCCGTGGGTCCCTATCTGGAGCCTGGATCCATTGGCCCGGGTGCCCCGGCGCCGCACCAGATTTATGCCGACCCAGGGGCTCAAGCGGCCATTGATGCGGGGCTGCCCTACGACAATGGCACCAACGAAGGTATCGCAGACGAACCCTGCTGGGTTCGCCAAGTCAACGATTATTCGGCAACCTGGCGCAATACGAGTGGCCTGCTGCGCCTGGAGCGCGACCTCGAGGAAGAGGTGATGCTGTACGCTTCCGTCGCCACCGGTTTTAAATCCGGCCATATTCAGGACCGCGGCAACGAGGCAGATCCAGAGGAGGTGATCAATTATGAACTCGGCCTCAAGGCCACCTTTCTGGACGAAAAAATGCGTTTAAACAGCGCGTTGTATCTGGCTAAGTACAATGATCTGCAGTTTAGTGACCGGGATCACTTTGACAACGACGGTGATGGCATCGTGGATCGGGTTACGAGCACCGTGGTCCGCAACGCGGCGGAAGCGACGGTCAGTGGACTGGAGCTGGAACTCAGTTGGGCCGTGACGGAGACGGATTACCTGCAGCTGGCCTTTGCCCTGATGGATGCGGAGTTTGATAACTTTCTGATCCCGGACACCTTGTTTGGCAATCTCTTTAACGAGTACGCTGCTGGCGAGGACGCAGTGGCGCAGGACGTCGTTGACCTTTCCGGTAACACGCCTGTGAGGGCGCCGGACTGGAAGCTGACACTAGTTTATGAACACGATTTTGAGTTCTGGTCCGGATTGCTCACCGCGCGCCTCAAGGCTACTTTTTCCGATGAGTATTTTCTGGATATCTACAACCGCGATCAGCTGGCGCCTGGTGTCTTCGACAGTGCACCCGACGGTGTGGATGGACTGGCGGTACAGGAGCCTTACCAGATATATGATATAAGCCTGCTCTACACCCCGGCAAGTGGCAACTGGGCCTTCGAGGCTCACGTTAATAATATCACCGATGAAAATATCAAGACATCGTCGGGTACTTTTATTACGCCCAAGGGATTTGACGCGATCTACCTGCCCCCGCGCACAGCGGGGGTTACCTTGCGCTACCACTTTGAATAGGCGAACAGGCCAAGTAAATTACGCTTGATCTGCTCTGCAACCAACAGATTTGACGGTTTGGATCAGACTAGGTGACCGGCCCGGTGCGAAATTTTCGCGCGAGCCAATAGTCCAGACTGCTATAGCGCCCGGCACCGGTAAAGAGCAACATCAGCAGCATGATGAAATAGGTAGCGGCGAACTCGATGCCGTTTTTCAGGATAGTAAAACTGCCCGTTTCCGATAGCCAACGATAATTTCCATGCTCCTTGAGTAGGGATTTGGCCATCTCCTTCCGCGCTTGTGCGCCTTCAATCAGGTCAGTACGCCATTCCCAGGGCACGGTCAAGGTGGTTTCCGGCAAGGCATGCCAGCCGTTCTCCCAGTGTGCCGTGCCGGCAGCCACGGCCATGGTGAACATCATCGGAATGACCATCAGGCGCAAACCGAGACCCAGGAGCAGGGCGATGCCCCCAACAAACTCTGCAGTGCCGGCGAGAAAGGCCATGACCATAGGGGCAGGAATGCCCAAAAATTCGCCAAAATAGTAGGCGGTATCCTCCAGAGCCGTGAGCTTGTTCCAGCCGGCCAGAATAAATATGGGGGCCAGGTAAATCCGCAGGGCAAGAGGGCCCAGAAAATCCACTTTCTTGGCTTGGTCCAGAAGATCTATCAAAGTATTGCCCATTCTTAACAGCTGAGTCATCGATTTAGCTCCGTATTGCATTAAAGTCCCTGGGAAGAGAGTGGTTATTCGAGCTCTCAAGGCTCCGCGTCAATTCTTCTCTCTAGTCGCTCGAGCTGGCTATTTCTTACAGGGAAACGAGAAAAAATTCATTGTAAGAAAGAGCCCTTCATCCACGACTAGGTATACAATCGCGGCAGCTGACCGGTTTTGTTGCGGCGCGTTACAGTCTTAGGAGAATATCTATGAAGAAAACGGCATTATTGATACTGATCGTGGCACTGATTGCCGGTTTTTTCTACTTCGACTTGCAACAACTGTTGACGCTGGATGGGCTTAAAGCGGGTTTGGAGCAGTTTGAGGCCCGTCGCAACGCCCAGCCACTGTTTGTTGGCGGTGCCTTCCTGCTGCTCTATGTAGGAGTCACCGCGCTGTCGCTGCCGGGCGCCGCCGTGATGACGCTGGCAGCTGGTGCACTGTTTGGGTTGCTGTGGGGCACGGTTATTGTGTCCTTTGCCAGTACTCTCGGGGCAACGCTGGCTTTTCTGGTATCCCGTTATTTGCTGCGCGATGTTGTGCAACGGCGTTTTGGCGATCGACTCAAGGCTATCAATGAAGGAGTACAAAAAGACGGCGCTTTTTATCTGTTTACCTTGCGGCTAGTGCCAATCTTTCCCTTCTTCCTTATCAATTTGTTGATGGGCTTGACGCCTATTCGCGCGCTGACATTCTATTGGGTCAGTCAAGTAGGCATGCTGGCGGGCACGCTGGTATATGTTAATGCGGGCACCCAATTGGCTCAAATTGATGCGCTTTCCGGCATTTTGTCGCCGCCCCTGCTACTCTCCTTTGCCCTGCTGGGATTGTTTCCCTTGATGGCGAAGAAAATCCTGGCGGTGATCAAGTCCCGGCGTGTTTATGCCAAGTATAAAAAGCCCGCACATTTCGATCGCAACTTGATTGTCATTGGTGCCGGCGCTGGTGGGCTGGTGACCGCTTATATCGCAGCGGCGGTGAAGGCCAAGGTAACACTGATCGAAGCCCAAAAAATGGGTGGTGATTGTCTAAATTACGGTTGTGTGCCGAGCAAGGCATTGATCAAGAGCGCTAAGCTGGCCCACCAAATACGGCAGGCGGATGAATACGGGCTGGAAAGCGCCAACCCAAAATTCTCCTTTCGAAAAGTGATGGCTCGTGTCCATGAGGTGATCCGGGCGATTGAACCACACGACAGTATCGAGCGCTATACTGGTCTGGGGGTGGAAGTCATTCAGGGTTACGCACGACTGATAGATCCCTGGACGGTGGAAATCAAACGCAATGATGGCGGCACACAGCAACTTACTGGCCGGGCGATTGTGCTGGCGACCGGCGCAAGGCCTTTTGTACCACCTCTGCCAGGAATAAAAGAGGTGGGTTGTCTTACCAGCGATACCCTGTGGGACGAATTCGCCAGGCTGGAGGAAGCGCCCAAACGCCTGGTGGTATTGGGCGGTGGTCCCATCGGTTGTGAGTTAGCACAAAGCTTTGCCCGTCTTGGCTCACAGGTGACACAAGTGGAGATGGAATCACGCATCCTGCTCCGCGAAGATGAAGAAGTATCGACTTTCGCGCAAAAGCGTCTCGAAAACGATGGCGTCACGGTGCTGGCAGGACACAAGGCTATTCGCTGTGAACAGGACGGTGAAACAAAGCGTTTGATTGTGGAGCACCGGGGAGAGGAGAAAATCGTCGAATTCGATGCCCTGCTGTGCGCCGTGGGTCGTGTGGCAAGACTGCAAGGTTACGGCTTGGAAGAGCTGGGCATCGAAACCAACCGCACCATCGTTACCAACGAGTATCTGGAAACTTTGTACCCCAATATCTATGCCGCTGGTGACGTGGCAGGGCCCTATCAATTCACCCATACCGCTGCCCACCAGGCGTGGTATGCGGCGGTCAATGCGCTGTTTGGTCAGTTCAGGAAATTCAAGGTGGATTACCGGGTGATTCCCTGGACGACCTTTATCGATCCGGAAGTGTCGCGGGTGGGCTTGAACGAACAGGAAGCGAGGGAAAAAGGCATTCCCTATGAAGTCACCCGTTACAAGCTGGATGACCTGGATCGCGCCATCGTCGATAGCGCCGCACACGGTTTCATCAAGGTGCTTACCTCTCCGGGCAAGGACCGCATTCTGGGCGTCACTATCGTCGGCGAGCATGGCGGTGACCTGATGGCGGAGTTCGTGCTGGCCATGAAGCATGGATTGGGATTGAAAAAAATACTGGGCACCATCCACGCCTATCCAACCTGGGCAGAAAGCAGCAAATACGCCGCTGGCGAGTGGAGTCGTGCTAATGCACCACAAAGGGTGCTGGCCTGGCTGGAAAAGTATCACAACTGGAGAAGAGGCAATGCTGATAAAGCGTGCTCTACTGATAGGGTTGCTAAGCTGTCTGACGCTTGAGGCGACTTGGGCCAAGGGCGTTGATCACAACGTTTGGGACAGTTTGTTAAAAGCACATGTTTCGGCAATCAACGATGGCAAGGCCACCGTGGTGGACTACCAGGGCATGGCTCGAGACCGAAATCAGCTCAAGCACTATTTGCAAACACTGGCAAACGTTGAGTCACAACAATTCGAGCAGTGGTCAACATCGCATCAACTGGCGTTTCTGATCAACGCTTACAATGCCTGGACTGTAGAACTGATCCTGAATGGCTGGCCCGACCTGGATTCGATAAAGGAGTTGGGCAGTTGGTTTCGTTCACCCTGGAGCAAGGCGTTTATTCCGTTATTGGGTCAAACTAGGTCGCTGGATGATATTGAACACGGTTTAATTCGCGGTTCTCATCGTTATAACGAACCCCGAATTCACTTTGCGGTGAATTGTGCCAGTATCGGATGCCCCGCCATTCGCCCGGAGGCGTATACTGGTGAAAAACTTGCGTTTCAATTAAATGAGCAAACTCGACTTTTCTTATCGGATCGCAGTCGCAACTGAATGGAAGGAAACACGCTTAAGTTATCATCCATCTTCAAATGGTATCGGGAAGACTTTGAAAAAGGCTGGTTGGAGTTCCATGCCTTGGAGGATTTCCTGCTGGCTCATGAGGAGGCTTTGGCATTGCCACCAACGGTACTCGACAAGTTGCGGACCCGTGAGATCGATATCGAATATCTCGACTACGATTGGAAGCTCAATGCCAAACGTTAGCAAAAAGCCCGATCGGACCAACAAGGCTGTCACATAATGCCAATTTTGGTGAACCATTAGGCCATGGTTGTCTGACCGCTGAAATAGCACCATAAGAATCATTTTGGATAATCAGCGGAGCCGAGCCATGAGCGATTATGAAACCGTCAACTACAGCGTCGCCAAGCGGGTGGCCACCATCGCCCTGAACCGTCCCAAGGCCATGAATGCTTTTACCAAGCAGTTGCGGTTGGAGCTGTTGGCCGCCATCGAGCGAGCGGAAAATGACAGTGACGTGCGCGTGGTGGTGTTGACCGGAGAGGGCCGAGGTTTCTCCTCCGGTGCCGATTTGGCGGCTGGCCTTGAGGGCCATGACACCATCGAATCCCAGATCCTGGAGGAGTACAAACCGATTTTGCTTGCCATCGACCAGTCCTCCAAACTGTTTATCGCCGCGGTGAACGGTGCCTGTGCCGGTGTGGGCAGTGCCATGGCAATGACCTGTGACTTTATGGTTATGGCCGAAGATGCCTTTGTTTACCTAGCCTTTGCTGCCGTTGGCCTGATCCCCGACGGTGGCGCCAGCTATCAACTGGTCAATGCTCTGGGTTATCGCCGCGCCATGCAGCTGTTTGTGGAGGCGGGTCGCCTGACGGCGGAGCAGTGTCAGCAGTACGGTGTGGCGAACAAGGTGGTGCCGGCGGATGAGTTGCTGCCCCAAACCCAGGCCTGGGCGGAAATCCTGGCACAGGGCGCCCCCTTGGCCCAACAGCTCGGCAAACAGGTGATGCGTTCTGCCTCCCGTTCCAGCTTTGCCGATGTGATCAATACCGAAGCCAAGCTGCAGGTGACCACTACTACCAGCCAGGATCATCAGAATGCCACCATGGCGTTCTTCTCCAAACAAAAACCGGTTTTTGTCGGCAAGTGAGCTGGTTTCCTGGATTTACAGTTAAAGGTCGCCGTGGTGCTCCAAACAGGGCCAGCCGGTTTCGCCGACACTGGCCATGTAAACACTGTCGCGGGCGCGGATAAAATCGGCCTCGCGCTCGCTGAGCAAGTGGTTGCAATCGTCACCCGAATCCATGCGCGCATAAGCGGCGCAGCTGCCCCGGGCGCTCTGGAGGGCGCGAACAGTAGGGGTGAAGGCGATTTCAGAAAACTTGTGGGCCATGGCTCCCTCCTCAGTCCGGGTGGGTCTAGATGTAGAGCCTTCCGCCCCGTGTGAGGAAACTATGCAAAATTTCGTTTTTTGTAAGGATATCCTAAAATTGAAATATATCATTCCTTTCAGTGGAATAACTGCGCGCCAGATCACGTGAGCAGGAGCACCAAAAGGAATGGGTTGTGAGTTAACAACGGCCTCCCACGACTCGCAAATGATATGACTTATGCGGTTACGCGGTTTGGCGGCAAGCGGCTCAGATCGGAACCTTGACAAGAGAAGGCCTTATATCCATTGGCCCCAGACCCAAAAGCCGGGCAACCCCCCGTGAGAACAGACCAGGGTGAACACCCTCCCCAAGCAGAGCGACAGTTCTGTTGGCAATCCGAATATGGAGGCACTGGGCCGAGTGCCGTAAAAAGGAATCACCGCACCAAATTGCTTTTATTCGCGATGCACGCCGCCCTGCGCCCTTCAGGACCTTTAGCGCAATACTTAGCCGTGATACGTCAACGGTGAGAGTATCACGGTTTGCAGTGACTATAATCGCTTCATTCTCAAGGGACGCCCGTATTACACCGGTGATATCCAGCGGGATCCGGGGCTGCTCCTCTACTAGGAATCTTCGCGGGCGCGAACTTTTACCGTACCGTTGAGCTTCCATACTGCGTGGTCAGCCTCCATTCCAGATTCAAGAGGGACGTAGACCTCGAGATTTTCAAGTTGATAGGTTATTTCGGCCTTGCGACCGGTCAATAAATCAAACAGATCAGCTGCGGCTTCGGGCCAAGTTGATTGATGTTGTTTTTCTTTCATGTTCGTTCTTGCCACCCTGTATCAATTGTTATTCCATCGAGAGTAGTGACAAACACTGTCATTGTACACGCCAGCATTTCTATGATTATCGAACAAATCCCTCCGGTAGCAAGGAAGAATCAATTCATTTTTAAACCGATTTAGGCTATTGGGGATAATTGTACCAACGCCATGAAATAAGCTTGCTCCATAAAGTCCACGCTCTCATTGCCAATAGTTATATACCGCTCTGGCACAAGCCACCAGCTTTTAATGCCGGAGCGACTCTGGAAATCATACGCTAGACTTAAACTGGCATTCACTGATCTCTCCAACTCTCGGTCTGCGCCCCCATACAAAGGAGTCAGAAGTTGTGACAAAAGACAGCCTAACCATTACCGATAACCGTACCGGTAAGCAGTACGAACTGTCCATTCACTATGGCACCTATCCTAGTTATGGAGCCGCCATCAACGCCCTAGATCTGCGACAAATCAAAATCTCGGATGACGACTTCGGCCTCCTGACTTACGACCCGGGATTCACCAACACGGCGTCCTGCAGAAGCAGTATCACTTTCGTGGATGGAGAGAGAGGAATTCTTCGCTATCGCGGTTACCCCATAGAGCAGCTCGCAGAACAGAGCACCTACCTTGAGACGGCCTATCTGATTCTGCACGGCGAACTGCCCACCTCGACGCAACTGGAAGAGTGGATACAGCAGATTACCCTCCACACCATTATTCATGAGAATATCAAGAAGTTTATGGATGGCTTCCACCACGATGCCCACCCCATGGGATTGCTCGTAGGCACAATAGGAGCGCTATCCACATTCTATCCGGAGGCGAAAAATATTCATGACGAGGCGTCTCGGCTGAAGCAGATCTGGCGATTGATAGCGAAAATGCCGACACTGGCCGCCTTTGCCTACCGTTACAGCCGTGGCCTTCCCTATGCCTATCCGGACAACGAGCTTTCCTATACAGGTAACTTCATGAATATGTTGTGGAAGACCACCGAGATAAAGTACGAACCGGATCCAGTTCTCGAAAAGGCGCTCGATGTTCTCTTTATCCTCCATGCAGACCATGAGCAGAACTGCAGCACCAGTGCCATGCGCGGTGTCGGCAGCTCCTATGGCGATCCCTTCTCGGCAACCGCGGCGGCCGCCGCTGCCCTCTACGGCCCGCTGCACGGCGGTGCGAACGAGGCAGTACTCCGTATGCTGGAGCAAATAGGCTCGGCCAGTCAGGTGCCGCAGTTTGTCAAGTCAGTAAAATCAGGGAAAGGCGGCCGGCTTATGGGGTTTGGCCACCGAGTTTACAAGAATTACGATCCACGCGCAAAAGTCATCAAAAAGCTGGCGGACGATGTGTTTGTCGTAACCGGCGCCAATCCCCTTCTCGATATCGCTCTTGAGTTAGAGCGAATCGCACTTCAGGATGACTATTTTATCTCGCGCAAGCTCTACCCCAATGTCGATTTCTACTCAGGTATCATTTACCAGGCCATGGGATTTCCCGTGGGAATGTTCCCGGTGCTCTTCGCCATCCCGCGCACCATAGGGTGGCTCGCCCAGTGGCAGGAGCTTTTGCTCGACGCCGAGCATAAGATCACCCGCCCGAGACAGGTGTACAGTGGGAGCGACGAGCGCGCCTATGTGCCGATAGAGCAACGCATGTAGTTTTGCCCCTTGAAACGCTAGGGGTCAGCCCGATGACTAGTACAATACCCTGGGTTACCGCCGCGCTATGCAGCTGTTTGTGGAGGCGAGTCGCCAACGGCGGCCTTTAACTGACGGTTTTCTTCCAGAAGCGGCTCCATCATCTTGTCTACTTCCGCCTCAGTAAAGCGAGGCGTAATATGCTGCGGGCAGTTCCAGTCGAACGCTTCCACCGTGATAACAAAAGCGCGTTCAATACGGGCGCGGTAGTTGCTGTCTTCGAGTCGGGCCAGAATTTCCTCGTCGCCGTTATCGACAATGCGTACCCGCCCCAACATTTTCAGCCGGGTGCGATTAGGATAATCCATAAAAAACAGAGCAACGCGGTTGTCGCCCATAAAATTACCGGTGCTGACATACTGGCGGTTGCCCCCGTAGTCAGCAAAACCGATAGCCTGTTCATCCAGCACTTTCATAAAACCGACCGGGCCTCCTCGGTGCTGTAAATAGGGCCAGCCGGTTTCACTGACGCTGGCCATATAGAAGCTGTCGCGGGCGCTGATAAATGCGGCTTCGCGCTTGCTCAGCCGATGATTGTAATCTTCGCCCTCATCCATGCGCGCATAGGCTCTGCGGCTTCCGCGAGCGGTTTGCAGGTCGCGAACAGTGGAGGTGAAAGTGATGTCGGCAAATTTGTGGCCCATGGTGCAATCCTCGTCTTGGCTGAATCCAGTTGTGCATCCTGTGGCTGTTAAAAAAGCACCGCGCACAAAATCGCAGCGGCGCTTTTTTATTGGCGTTGGGGGGATCAAGAGGCCAGACTCAACTCCACTTTCGGGAAATCGATATCTACCCGGCTCGCTTTGCCCAACAGATTGGTAAGGATATTCATACCCACGTGGGTGATGATTTCCACAATATCGGATTCGCTGTAACCAGCGTTGCGCACGTCCAGCAATTCGGCCGTAGTGACCTCACCTTTGTGCTCGACCAGTGCCCGGGCGAACTTTACGGCGATGGCGGCTTTGGCATCCTGGCTGGTACCGGCGCGATTGGCTTCGATTTCGGCGCCGTTCAAACCCGCTTTGCGGCCTAGGGCGGTATGGGCCGAGACGCAGTACTGGCATTCGTTCTCCTGGGCGACCGCCAGTGCAATGCGCTCACGGGTCTGGGCATCGAGGCTGCCTGCTCCGGCGATGCTGTGCAGGCCTAGGAAGGCCCGCAGGGCGGAGGGGGAGTTGGCGAAGACTTTCAGAAAGTTGGGCACCATGCCCAGTTGCTGTTCGATCGCCTCCAGCAGTTCCCGCTGTTCGTGGTTGGCAGTGTTGTGCTCGATTACGTTTATACGGCTCATTAGGGTTTCCTCAGTCTGGATGGATTAGGGCGTAGAGCCTTCCGGCTCCGCGTGAGGAAACTATGCCAAATTCCGTTTTTTATAAGAATATCCTTAAATTGGAATATATTATTTCTACGAATGGAATAATAGGGTGGCAGATTACTTAAGTCACTGCACCAAACAGAGAGCACTCAATGGATCGTTTTCACCTGATACGGGTTTCAGGGGGCGACGCGTTAGCATCTGGGCGGTTTTCTGTGGCTGGCGAGGGTTTTCAGTGGGTGGTGTGCTGGCGGAAAAGGGCGTTAATGCATCTTATACCTTTATACATATAATCTTTGTTTCAATTCGGTCAACCAATTTTCCAGCCCTTTATATTTCAGGGTGGCCGGTGACATGCTTTGCACTGATTGCCACAGTAACTGTTTTTCATGTGCTGACAAATCGTCGACGTTGTAAAAAAATGTGCGGATGGTGAATAGAAATGCGTTAACCTCGGGGAAACCGACGAGGTTCTGTCTTTCAACGCGTATGAATATCGGCGTGTCCCGATCCGATAGAGTTCTGCCTCGCCATGTTACCGGGTCTACTCCCGGTGGTGGTTCCGGGTGATGGTTTAGACGATTATCGGTTCCTATTCCCCAGCCGAAACGCGTGTATGGCCCGCGTTTGCCCACGATGGTGTCCAGGATATTTCTATAGTGGGCTGTCGTCTGTTCCATGTCCGCCACCGGCTTGTGGACAACATCGAAGGGATTGCCGATTTTTTCCGCCGCTGACCAGTAATTGGGTGCGCAGAGGTGAACCGCTGCCAGATAATCCGATTTCGGTGTCATTTGCACAACCGCCAGATCTTCCTGAACCTGATGGCAGAGCGCATCGAATGCGGATAAATAGGTATCGCTCTCTACGGTAACCCGTTCGAGATCGAAAGCAATTTGCTCTTTGGTGAGGCTGTTAAATAACCTAGTGTCGCTGGCGGCTCTGAACTGTTGCGGATGTTCGAGCAGCAACTGATTGAAAATAAATGAGTTTACCGCGGCAATGGTGGCGACCGGCAAATTCTCGGTGAGATAGTATTTTTTGATGTTTTCCCGCCGGCACTCCTGTTTGTTCTGGAGGTAGTGCCGATACTGGCTGTCAATTTGGAATATCAAATGGTCTTCGGCAGAGCTGGCATTGCTCGTCAACCTTATGCCGGGCGCGGTAGAGTAGGTTCCCGATAGGAAGGGAAGATATTTGAAGTTCGCGTTCATTGTCTGCCCATAAATAACGCGCCTATGAAAAGTCGGCGATAAATGGGGTTTTGCATTCGAAAAAGCCGCTTTTAGTGAGTGGTCATCCTATTTTTGGCGATATTTTGGCAAGCCAGTTCTTGCCAATGCAATTCCGATAGACTGAATATAGCCTTTAGGTAGTAGCTTGACAAATGATTTCGCTATGCGACAATTTGTTGCATGGGCCGCCTCGGCAACATGCGAGCCCTGATGCCAGACATAAAAAAAGCAATAATTGGCGAAATAATTACGTTTTAACTGAAAACACTCAGGACATAAGCAATGGCAACTAGCGTACGCCTTGATGACACCTTTGTATCAGAAGTGCAGGTTCACGCCAAGGCGGCCAATCGGTCAGTACCCAAGCAAATTGAGTACTGGGCAGTCATTGGTCGTATGGTAGAGGATAATCCGGACCTGCCCTTTGAATTCATCAAAGATGCCATCCTGGCAAAAGAACAAGTAAATGCAGGATTGGTAACTCGTTATGAGCGACGGACCTCAAGATCAGATTGACGTATACCAAACCCGGGTTTTTGAAAAAGCCCTTAACAAGCTGAGTGACAGTGATTGCGCGATTGTCGAGGACGAAATCGACAAAATCATTGCCGACCCGGAGTTGGGGGAGCTGAAAAAAGGCGACCTGAGCTATCTCAGGGTGCACAAATTCCTGCTTCACAAGCAACAAGTGCTACTCGGTTACAGCTGGGTGGAGGATAAGCTCGAGCTGTACCTGCTCAATATCGGCTCCCACGAGAACTTCTACCGAGATGCGAAAAAACGCAGTAAGTCCGATCTGAAGTTTATAACGGGGTGAACTGCTCACCCCCAAGTCTCGCTACACCTTGCGCGCTATCTGAAATTCCAGCCGATAAAGGCGCCCTGCCAAAGCTAGTTAGTTCCATTGCTGAAAAGGATCAGCCGGCGCGTTGGTGCGCCAGGGGGTTGGCTGTGTCTTGGAAAAAGGGGCGGGTGAATTTGGAGGGACAGGGGCGATTGGCGCTATATTCAAGGGTTTTCAGGGTTCGAGGCATTGACGAAACTATGCAAAATTCCGCTTTTTATAAGAATATTCTAAACTTGAAATACATTATTTCGGCGAGTGGAATAATTGGGTGTCAGATTACTTAAGCCACTGCACCAATCAGAGAGCGCTAAATGGATCGTTTTATTCAGATGCAAGTCTTTCAGGCGGTGGCAGAAGAGCAGGGCTTTGCCGCTGCCGCCCGTCGTCTGCAGATGTCGCCTCCCGCGGTTACCCGCGCAGTGGCGGCTCTGGAGGATCATCTGGGGGTCAAATTGCTGAACCGCACCACCCGCCATGTGCGCACAACAGAGGCGGGGCAGCGCTACCTGGAAGATGTCCGCCGTATCCTGGCTGAGGTGGACGCTGCTGACGAGGCTGCAGCAGGCATCAACGCGGAACCGCGAGGGCAGTTGACGGTGACGGCGCCGGTACTCTTCGGCCGCCTGTTTGTGATGCCGGCTATTGTCGAGTTTTTACAGCGCTATCCCGCCATGGAGGTCAACGCCCTGTTTCTCGATCGGGTGGTAAACCTGGTGGAGGAGGGTATGGATATGGGGGTTCGTGTTGGCGAGTTGCCGGATTCCAACCTGCGCGCCCTGCGAGTGGGTTCGGTAAGGATGGTGCTGGTGGCCTCGCCGGCGTACCTCCAGCAATGGGACGTACCCGAGACCCCCCGAGACTTACACGAGCACGCCATTATCGCCTCCAGCGCTGGCAACTTCGCAATTGGCTGGCGTTTTCATGACCACGACGGTGAACATCCGGTGCGCCTCAAACCGCGCCTGACGGTCACCACCAACGATGCCGCCATCGCAGCGGCGAAAGAGGGTTTTGGTATCACACGGGTGTTGTCCTACCAGGTGGCGTCGGAAGTCGCTGGCGGCCACCTGCAAACCCTCATGACAGACTTTGAACCACCGCCTTTGCCGATACATATCGTACACCGGGAAGGGCGCAAGTCAGCGGCCAAGACACGGGCCTTTATCGACCTGCTCGCGGAGCGATTGCGGCGCGACAAGGCATTGAATTAAAGACGGTTTCCTGTTGTTTTTGAGCTTTCCCTGGTGAATCAGTAGGGTACAGCAACACTTGACTATAATTAACATGTTAAGTAAACTATAGTTAACGTGTTAAGCAAAGTTAGGGTAATAACCCATGTTAAGCCAAGCCGACATCCTGGCCGCCGCCGAAAGCCTCTACGAAGCGGAGCAAAACCGCATTCAAATCCCTGCACTGACCCTCAAGTACCCGGATCTGACCATGGACGAGGCCTATGCTATCCAGCGCGCCTGGGTAGACAAAAAAATTGCCGAGGGCCGGGAAATCAAGGGCTACAAGATCGGTCTCACTTCCCGGGCCATGCAGATGGCGGTGAATATCGATCAGCCGGATTACGGGATCTTGTTGGATGATATGTTCTTTGCCGACGGGGCTGAAATCGAGGTAGCGGCGTTTACTGATGCCCGTATCGAGGTGGAACTGGCGTTTATCCTGAAAGAGCGCCTGGAAGGCGAAAACGTCACCCTGTTTGATGTGTTGAACGCCACTGACTATGTGGTGCCCTCTCTGGAGCTGATTGCCGCTCGCTGTTACCGCACCGACCCGGAAACTGGCTACACCCGCAAGGTCTACGACACCATTGCCGACAATGCCGCCAACGCGGGAATAATCCTCGGCGGTCGCCCGATCAAACCCATGGATATCGACCTGCGTTGGGCCGGGGCTCTGCTTTACTTAAATGGACAGATCGAGGAAACCGGTATCGCTGCCGGGGTGCTGGGTCATCCGGCCAATGGCATCTGCTGGGTCTGTAAGCGGTTTGCTCCCCATGGAGTAGCCCTGGAACCTGGGCAGGTAATCCTGTCCGGCTCCTTTACCCGCCCGGTGCCGGTCAAAGCCGGCGATACGATACACGCGGATTACGGCCCCCTGGGCGGTATTTCGGTCAAATTTGTTTAAGCCCCCAGACCTGAGTGGGAACAAACCATGGAACTGCCAAAAAACGCCTTTAAACGCGCCCTGGCCACGGGGGAGACCCAATTTGGCCTGTGGCTGGGGTTGCCCGACAACAGTGCCGCCGAGATCTGTGCCGGCGCCGGTTTTGACTGGTTGCTGATCGATGGGGAGCACGCACCCTATGACCTGCGCAGCATTATGGCCAAGCTGCAGGCCATGGCCGCCTACGACGTCAGCCCTATTGTGCGGCCGGTACAGGGGGATACGGCCCTGATCAAACAACTGCTGGATATCGGTGCCCAGACACTGTTGGTTCCCATGGTGGAAACCGCCGAACAGGCGCGACAACTGGTGCAGGCGGTGCGCTATCCACCCCAGGGTATACGCGGCTTGGGGACCTCTCTGGCCCGCGCCGCGCGTTGGAACCAAGTGCCCGGTTATCTGCAGAACGCCAACCAGGAGATTTGCCTGATCGTACAGGTGGAAACGGCAAGCGCCCTCGACAACCTGGCCGAGATTGTGGCGGTGGAAGGTGTGGATGCGGTCTTTATCGGCCCCTCGGATCTGTCGGCCTCTATGGGCCACATCGGTAATGCCGGCCATCCGGAGGTGGTCGCGGCCATCAACAGTGCTTTGCAGACCATCAAAAACGCGGGCAAATACGGTGGTTTGCTTTGCCTCAATCCCGATCTGGCCGCGGACTATATCGAACAGGGGGCCAGTTTTGTCGGTGTCGGAGTGGACACCCTGTTGTTGGCCCAGGGAGCCAAAAACCTGGTCAATCGTTTTAAACACGGTGGAGCAAGCACCGAAGAGAAACCGCAAGCGGGTTATTAATTTATGACAGATTCTATTGTGACAGGCATGTTGGTGTGCGTCGCTCTCAACGACAAAGCCCAGCTGGCCGCATTGGAACCGGAACTGCACGAGGCACCCTATCAAAAGCCGCCTACACAGCCGGTGTTGTATTTCAAACCGCGCAACACCTTTAATGTAGCTGGCGCGACTGTTGCGTGGCCTGAACATGGCGAGGAGTTTGTGGTGGGCGCGAGTCTGGGCCTGGTGATTGGTAAACCCACCTGTCGCGTCAGTGAGGCGGAGGCGTTGGATTATGTGGCCGGTTATACCCTGGTGCACGACTTCTCCCTGCCGGAGACCAGTTACTACCGCCCCGATATCAAAGGCAAGTGCCTGGACGGCAGTGCGCCGGTAGGTCCCGTGGTGGTGCCCGGTGAACAGGTCGATAACTTCCATCGCCTGACCTTGGTCACCACCATTAACGGTGAGCCAAGGTCCGAGCTGAATATGGCCGACCTGCAGCGGGGTGCTGCCGAGTTGCTGAGCACCATCTCCTACATCATGACCCTCAATCCGGGGGACGTTATCGCCACCGGTTTCCGTGGTGAACGAGTGCCTGTCAAACCGGGTGACATCGTCGAGTCCTCCATCGAGGGGCTGTTAGCACTGAGCAATACTGTAGGGGAGCAGCCATGAGCGGAAGAAAAGCAGCTATGAAAAGAGCACGTGTTTTATATCAGGAACAGGAGCTGGATATCACCATTGATGACCAGGGCCAGTTGCTTACTGCCGACGGTCAGACGCTTAACGAGGCGGACGTCACCTGGCTGTGCCCCGTGAAAGAACCGGGTACCATTTTTGCTCTGGGTCTCAACTACGCAGACCATGTGGCCGAGCTCTCCTTTAAAGAGCCGCCCAAGGAGCCACTGGTATTTATCAAAGGCAGCAATACCCTGACCGGCCACAAACAGCCCTGCTACCGTCCCGACAATGTCGAGTTCCAGCACTACGAGTGTGAGCTGGTGGCGGTGATCGGCAAGGAGGGTAAAAACATCAAACGGGAAGAGGCGATGGACTACATCGCCGGTTACACCGTCTGTAACGACTTCGCCATCCGCGACTACCTGGAAAACTATTACCGCCCCAATTTGAGGGTGAAAAGTAGAGACGGTCTTTGTCCCATTGGTCCCTGGGTCATCGATAAAGACGATGTTAAAGACGTGAACAATCTGCGTTTAATAACCCGGGTAAACGGTGAAGTGACCCAGGAAGGCAACACTGCAGACATGATTTTTGATATCCCCTTCCTGGTGGAATACTTGAGCCGGATCATGACCCTAAAGCCCGGCGATATGATTGCCACCGGCACCCCCGAAGGGGTGGTGGATATGCAGCCCGGTGATGTCGTGGAATGCGAAATCGAAGGGGTGGCCTGTTTGCAAAACACCATTGTGAGCGAGCAGGCATTTTACGGCGATAAGTATTAATTTTTTGGTGGGAGGCAAAAAGAGCCATGAGCGAATCAACAGCAGCAGCGAGTGAATTTAAAAATAACCTCAGCAAAGCACAAGACTACCTGGCCCGTTTTAAGACCCAAACTACCGGCCATTTTATCAACGGTGAGTTTACCCTCGGCAGCGGTTCGGAGACCTACGACAACCTGACCCCCACCGACAATACCAGCCTGGGCAAAGTGATCAAAGGCACCGAGGCCGATGTGGACGCCGCCTGCGAGGCCGCGGAAAATGCCTTCGTCGACTGGCGCGATATGCCGGGCGCCGAGCGCAAAAAGCTGCTCAACCACTTTGCCGACAAAATTGTGGAGCGCGCCGAGGAGATCGCCCTGGTGGAATCCATGGACTGCGGTCAGGCGATCCGTTTTATGAAACAGGCCGCCATTCGCGGTGCCGCCAACTTCCGCTTCTTCGCTGACAAGGCCCCGGAAGCGCAAAACGGTCTGGCCCTGCACCAGGACGAGCATACCAACTACACCATGCGTACCCCTATCGGCCCGGTGGGCGTGATCACCCCCTGGAACACGCCGTTTATGCTGTCTACCTGGAAGATTGCGCCAGCGTTGGCAGCGGGCTGCACCGTAGTGCATAAACCGGCGGAGCTGACCCCACTCAGTGCCATGCTGCTGGCGGAGATAGCCAAGGACGCCGGTCTACCCGACGGTGTCTGGAACACCGTTAACGGCTTTGGCGAAGTGGCGGGCAAACGTTTGACCGAACACCCGGCCATCAAAGCGGTGGCTCTGGTTGGGGAAAGCGCCACCGGCAGCCATATTATGCGTCAGGGTGCCGATACCCTGAAGCGTATGCACTTTGAACTGGGGGGCAAAAACCCGGTGATTGTGTTCGACGACGCCGACTTTGACCGCGCCCTGGATGCCGTAGTGTTTATGATCTACAGCCTCAACGGCCAGCGCTGTACCTCCTCTAGTCGTTTGCTGATCCAAAGCGGCATTAAGGACAAGTTTATCGCTGCCCTGGAGCAGCGGGTGAAAAACCTGCGGGTGGGCCACAGCCTGGACCCGTCCACCGAAGTTGGACCCTTAGTGCACACCGGCCATTTCGAAAAGGTGGTGAGCTACTTCGATATAGCCAAACAGGATGGCGCCACCACTACCGTGGGTGGTTTCCGCCGCGAGGATCTGGGCAACGGCAACTATGTGGCGCCGACACTGTTTACCGGCGCCAACAACCAGATGCGTATCGCCCGGGAAGAGATCTTTGGCCCGGTCTTGACCACCATCAGCTTTGACACCGAAGAAGAGGCGATCCAGATTGCCAACGATACCGACTACGGCCTGGCCGGTTACATCTGGACCAACAACACCGGTCGTGCCATGCGTATGGCCAAGTATGTGGAAGCGGGCATGTTGTGGGTCAACTCGGAAAACAACCGCAATCTGCCGTCTCCGTTTGGCGGCATAAAGATGTCCGGCATAGGCCGCGACGGCGGCGACTACAGTTTTGATTTCTATATGGAAACCAAAAATGTCTGTATTGCCCACGGCTCCCACAAAGTGCCGGTACTGGGGCGCTAAGCGCTATCACCAAGTGGTCAGAGAGAAGAGGATAAGAGAATGGGTGAAATTGCATTAGCGGCCAAAATTACACATGTGCCCTCCATGTATGTCTCCGAGCAGCCAGGTAAGTATCACGGTTGTCGCGAACAAGCCATTGAGGGCCATCGCGAACTCAGTCGCCGCGCCCGGGCCCTGGGAGTGGATACCCTGCTGGTGTTTGATGTGCACTGGCTGGTGAATGCCGGCTACCATATCAACTGCAATTCGCAGTTTGGCGGCATCTACACCAGTAACGAGTTGCCGCACTTTATCAAAGACATGGAGTACAGTTACCCGGGCAATCCCGAACTGGGGCGCTTGATCGCCGAGTGCGCCAATGCCAGAGGTGTTGGTACGCGGTCCCACGAAATTGACTCCCTGGAACTGGAATACGGCACCTTGGTGCCCTGCCGTTATATGAACAGCGACGGCCACTTTAAAGTGGTTTCCGTGGCGGGCTGGTGTGCATGGCACTCCTTGGAAGAGTCCCGCCGTTTTGGTGAAGCGGTCAAAGAGGCGATCGAAAAAAGCGACAGCAAAGTGATGGTGCTGGCCAGTGGCTCACTGTCCCACCGCTTTAACGATAACGGTTCCCCGGAAGAAAGCATGCTGGAGATCAGCGATGAATTCTTCCGCCAGGTGGATATCCGCGTGCTGGAACTGTGGCAACAGGGCCGCTGGAAAGAGTTTACCGATATGCTGCCCACCTACAACGATACCTGTCATGGTGAGGGTGGTATGCACGACACGGCGATGATTCTTGGCATGCTAGGTTGGGATAAATACCAGGGCAAGGCGGAAATCCTCGGTGAATACTTCGCCAGCTCCGGCACCGGCCAGGTCAACGCGGTACTGCCCCTGGACGGCATACCCAATAACTAATGCCTAACGTAGGGTGGATTAGCGAAGCGTAATCCACCAACCCGCTACGCTATTCTCGCCAAAAGGAGTTAAAACGTGCCCCACTTCATCATGGAATACTCCGCCAACCTCGACGACGACCTGGACATCCCGGCGTTGTTCGAAAAGTTGAACGAGACCGCCATCGCCACCGGCGTCTTCCCCATCGGTGGCATCCGCACCCGTGCCATTCGCTGCGAACACTACCGCATCGCCGATGGCGACCCGGAAAACGCCTTTATTTTCTTCACCGCCAAGGTGGGCGCCGGCCGGGATATCGAAGTGCTAAAAGCGGCCTGCGACAAAATCTTTGCCACCATCGCCGAGTTTCTACAGCCGATCTACGATCGACGCTATTTAAGTATCGGTTTTGAAATGGGCGAAATCCACCCGGTGCTCACCTACAAACAGAACAATATTCACGAAAAGTTCAAGACTTAATTGATACCCACTTAAACATTCCGTTGAACATGTAGTGGAACCCCTGTGGCGGCCTTGGCCGCCTTTTTTGAGCCTGAAAAACCGGAGGTTGAGTAACCGCGATGCAGTTAAACGACCCTACACTCCTCAAAACCCGGTCCTATATTAACGGCCAGTGGATGCCCGCTTTATCAGAAGAAACCTTTACTGTATACAATCCTGCCGATGGTGAACGGATAGCCGACGTCGCCAGCGTTGGCATATCCGAAACCGAATTGGCTATCGCTGCTGCCGAGAAGGCCTTGCGGGGCTGGCAGGAAAAAACAGCGGATGAGCGTGCTAAATTGCTGTGTGATTGGTATCACCAAGTTGTAGAAAACAGAGATGACCTGGCCCGGATAATGACGCTGGAACAGGGGAAAGCGCTGGTTCAATCCCAGGCAGAAATCAGTTACAGCGCGAGCTGTATCGAATGGTTTGCCGCAGAGGCTAAACGCCTTTTCAGCGAGAGCATTTCCCATTGTATCTCCGAAAAGCGCCCCCTTACGGTCCAGCGGCCGTTGGGCGTGGTGGCTGCGGTTACTCGCTGGAATATCCCCAATGCCCTGATCGCAGGCAAAGCGGCCCCTGCCTTGGCCGTGGGTTGTACCATTGTGATCCAACCGGCGTCGGAGACACCGCTCCTGGCGCTGGCTATGGTGGCACTGGCTGAGCGCGTGGGTATTCCCGCCGGCGTGATTAATGTGGTAACCGGCAGCGCCAGAGAAATTGCCACCGAGTTACGTCGCAGCTCGGTGGTGCGAAAAGTTACGGTCAGTAGTTTTGATCGCCAAGCTTTTCAATGTGGGCTTGAGGATTATATGGAGATCAAATACCTGTGTTTGCAGAGCGCCTGATGGGGTTCGGGCACGTCAGTTATACGGTAAACGGTGTTTTATAGATGTAGATCAATTGATCGTCGATAAAAGACTTTTCTTTGTTGTTTGCTGGCGGCTCTGCGATTATATTTGATTATAGTTAACGTGTTAATTAAATGGTTTTCGATAACAGCAGAGGACAGTCTCATGGGAGAAATCGTACTGGCCGCCAAGGTCACACATGTACCCTCCATGTTTATTTCCGAGCAGCCGGGCCCCAACCACGGTTGTCGACAGGCCGCCATCGACGGCTTAAAACAGATCGGTGACCTGTGCCGCGAGCGCGAGGTAGACACCATTGTGATTGCCGATACTCACTGGCTGGTGAACGCTGGTTACCATATCAATGCCAAACCGGATATGTCGGGGGTTTATACCAGCACTGAGTTCCCCCATTTTTTAAACAACCTGGCGTTTGAATACCGGGGTGATCCCGAAATGGGTCAAGCCATTGCGGCCGCGGCAACGGAGAAGGGTACCCACACCCTCTGTCACCACGAGGTGGATACCCTGGAGTTGCAGTATGGTACCTTGGTGCCCTTGCGCTATATGGGTATAAGCACCGATATCAAGGTCGTTTCCATCGCCGGCTGGATGTACGACGCCGAGCTGGAAGAATCCAAAGTAATGGGGGAGGCCATTCGTGAAGCAGTAGAAAAGTCCGACCGCAAGGTGGCGTTTATAGCCAGTGGTTCTCTCTCTCACCGCATTCCCCCCAACAAGGTGGTGGCAGATTATCTGTTTAAAATCAGCCGGCCCTTTAACCAGTCAGTGGATTTGATGGTGCTCGACATGTGGAAAAACGGCCGCACGAAAGAGTTCCTGGCAATGTTGCCCAAGTATGCACAGGATTGTGATGGCGAAGGTGGCATGCACGACACCGCCATGTTGTTTGGGTTGTTGGGCTGGGAAGACTATACCGGCAAGGCGGAAATTGTGACCGAGTATTTCCCCAGTTCTGGTACCGGGCAGTGCAATGTGGTGTTTCCGCTCAACTAAGCGCGCGGTGCTAAAATACTGCCAGTGATTATCCAAACAGTGAGGTGGGAACTATGGTATTGGAAGTGAAGGGGCTAGACGGGTTAAAGAGTGCACTGGCCGTATTGGAAGAATCCTTTCAGGCCATGCCGGCGTTTGAGGCGCAACCGGTTACACCGGATATGGTCGCCGTGTTGCAGCAGGTGGCCGAGCGCATGCAAGACAACTTCCCCTATCCCCACCCGCTTTATGCTGGACAGATGCTCAAACCGCCGCACCCATTAGCGCGCTTGGCCTACATGCTGGCCATGTGGATCAACCCCAACAACCACGCCCTGGATGGCGGCCGCGCCAGTTCCGCCATGGAGAAGGAAGCGGTGGCCCAGATTGCGGGCATGTTCGGGTGGGACCAACACCTGGGGCATCTGTGTGGTGGCGGTACCATGGCCAATATGGAAGCCCTGTGGGTTGCGGGCCGGTTGCACCCGGACAAAAAAATTGTCGCCTCCCAAATGGCCCACTACACCCATGGGCGGATTTCTGAGGTTCTGCAGTTACCTTTTCAAGCGATTCCGGCTGACGCGCGGGCCAAGATGGATATCACGGCCCTCAAGCAAGTGTTGGAAAGCGGTGAGGTGGGTACCGTGGTGGCTACACTGGGCACCACCGGTGTCGGTTCCGTGGATCCGCTGCCGGAGATACTGGAGTTACAGGCGCAGTACGGTTTCCGGGTGCATGTGGATAGCGCCTACGGCGGTTATTTTGGGCTGGTGGACAATCTCGAAAGCGATGCGCGCGCCGCTTACGATGCTTTAGATCGGGTTGATTCCATTGTCATTGATCCCCACAAACACGGACTGCAACCCTACGGTTGTGGTTGTGTGCTGTTTAAGGATCCGGCGGTGGGGCGATTCTACCAGCACGATTCCCCCTATACCTATTTCAGCTCCGATGAGTTGCACCTGGGGGAGATCACTCTCGAGTGCTCCCGCGCTGGCGCCTCGGCGGTGGCGCTGTGGGCCACCCAGAGGTTGCTGCCTTTGGTGCCGGGCGGTGACTTTGCCCGCGACCTTGGCAAGGGGCGGGAGGCGGCGTTGACGTTGTACCGGGATCTGTCTGCGGATGACCGCTATCTCACCCTGATGGCGCCGGAGCTGGATATTTTAATCTGGGCACCGGTGGGTGCGTCGGCCAGTCAGATTTCCGAACGCGCACGTCTGTGTTTTCATGAGGCAGCTAAAGCTAACTTGCACTTGGCGCTACTGGAGTTGCCCGCAGACTCGGTGCAGGTGTATTGGGGTGATCGGGTTAGCCTGGATGCACCCACCGTAACCTGCCTGCGTTCCACCTTGATGAAACCGGAACACTTGGACTGGCAGCCGCAAATACGCGCGATTTTGGATCGGGTGACCGAGGCGTGTCTTCGTCACGACGGTTGATAAAAATCAATACACTTCTCATGCCAGGTCGGCACCCGGATGCTATGGTTTATGGCAGGGCAGTGGTTGTCGAAGGGAAGATGCATGGAGTTCAAAGATTACTACCAGATCCTGGGACTAAAAGATCAGGCGCAAGCGGCGGAGATCAAGTCAGCCTACCGCAAACTGGCGCGACGCTACCACCCGGATGTCAGCCGGGAGGAGAATGCCGAGGAGAAATTCAAGGAGGTCACCGAGGCCTATGAGGTGCTGAAGGATCCGGAAAAACGGGCCGAGTACGATCAGTTGCGCACCATGGGCGCCAGAACCGGCGACGGTCGGTTTCGCCCACCCCCCGGTTGGGAGTCCGCGGCCCAGTTCGGCAGCGGCGGTTTTACCGACGTGGATGCGGCGGGTTTCAGCGATTTCTTCGATGCCATCTTCGGGCGTACGGGCACGGCACACCGCACCTACCGGCAGGGGCGGCAGCAGAGTTTTTCCATGCGCGGGGAGGACCTGCACACGCAGCTTTCCCTATTTCTGGAAGAGGCTCACCGGGGCGTGGAGCGGCAGTTGGAGTTTCAGGTGCCGGTAGTGGATGACTATGGTTTGGTCACCCATCGTCCCAAAACCCTGAAAGTCAAAATTCCCGCCGGAGTGTACGAAGGGCAGATGATCCGTCTGAAAGGCCAGGGGGCACCCGGTATCGGTGGTGGTCCGCCGGGTGACCTGTTTGTGGAGATCCGCCTGGCGCCGCATCCCCGCTATTCAGTATCGGGTAGAAATCTGCAAATGACCCTGCCAGTGGCGCCCTGGGAGGCGGCCTTGGGGGGCAGTGTGAATGTTCCCACGCTGGACGGCGTGTGCCAGTTGAAAATTCCCCCAGGCAGTAATACCGGCACCAAGTTACGCTTAAAGGGCAAAGGGCTACCGGGCTCTCCGCCCGGCAATTTGATTGTCAGCTTGAAGGTCGTGATGCCGGAGAAACACACGGCGCGTTCCAACGAGTTGTTTAAAACGTTGTCGGAAGAGTTGGCGTTTGATCCGCGCAAAGGCATGGGGGGGTAGGTATGACACGTATAGAGGTGGAAATTCTCGACACCCAACCCCGTTATACGTTGCGGGAGTTGTGTGAACGCTGTGCCATCAACGCGGAAACGGTGGTGTCGTTCGTGGAGTTCGGTATTGTCACGCCGGAAGGCCCCTCCATGGCCCAGTGGCGCTTTTCGGTCCAATCGCTGTCACGGCTCAATCGCGCGTTGAGACTGCAGCGGGATCTGGAGGTCAATCTGCCGGGTTTGGCACTGGCCTTGGACTTGTTGGATCGTATTGAAAATCTCGAACAGCAAATGGAGAGCCTCAATAAAGGGTTTTAAATCCCTGCCCACTCGCGCGGCAGTGTTGTCGGGCGGAGCGCTGTTGCTCACACGCTTGCCAGCCGTGCTTTCAGGTACTCCGCCAAGCGTTCCTGGGCCTCGGTGGGCTCCTCGCCGCCAATCAAACCGATACCCACCTTGCCCAGTTTGGGGAACTTGTCTGAGGGGCGGATAATGCGCAACCCCTCCGGTACAGTGCCCTTGGTCAATACAGTCACACCCAGCCCCTCTGCCAGCGCTGCCTGGATCCCGGACAGGTCCGGGATGGTAAACAGAATGCGCGAGGGCAGGCCCGCCTCTTTCAGGCGCTGGATCGCCCGGTTGCGGTAGATGCAGCCTTCCGAGGCCACGATCAAAGGCAGTGGGTTTTGCAGGTGGGCATCGTGCTCGGGGCTGGTCACCCACACCAGTTCGTCTTCCATAATCAGGTGGCTGCCGGCGGTGGCCGGGTCGTCGTACAGAGCCAGCACCAGGTCGATGCCCAGTTTGCCCATATTGGCGCGCAAGTGTTTGCTCAGGTCACAGGTGACTTCCAGGGTGACATTGGGGTAGGTCTGGGCAAAGCGGCTGACAATCTTGGGCAACAAATGGGGGGTGTACTCACTGGGAATCCCCAGGTGCAGGCGGCCGGCCACCCCGTCAGGGCTGAACTGGGCAATCGCCTCGTCGTTCAACGCCAAAATGCGCTTGGCGTAGCCCAGCAATCGCTGGCCTTCGGCGGTCAACTCCAGCTGCTGGCCACTACGGATCAGCAGGGTTTTGCCCACCAGCTCCTCCAGGCGTTTGATCTGCAGGCTGATGGCCGGCTGCGAGCGACCCAGCAGCTCGCCGGCCTGGGTAAAGCCACCGACATCGGCCACGGTCACAAATGATCGCAAGACTTCCATGGGGATATTTTTCATAAGCAGGCCTATTTGGCGCTTAAAGGTTATAGTGATGTGCCATAAGGAAAATTAATGATTCCATTTTAACTATTAATTTAACAAATTATAAGGCGGGGCCTACTATTTAGAAATACAACAGTCACCAGCGTTTGACGTAATCCCTATGGCAATCAGCATTTTTGATCTTTTCAAAATCGGCATCGGTCCCTCCAGCTCCCATACCGTGGGGCCTATGAAAGCCGCCCACCTGTTTGTGACCGAGCTGCAGGATCGCGGTTTGATGCGGGATGTAACCCGAATCAAGGCGGAGATGTTCGGCTCCCTGGGGGCCACCGGCGTTGGCCACGGTACCGCCAAGGCGGTGCTGCTGGGGCTGGAAGGCGAACTGCCGGACATGGTGGATGTATCCAAAGTGGCGGAGCGAGTGGCAGCGATTCGCCATGAGGGCCGGCTGCGCTTGGGGGGGAAACACTCGGTAGCTTTCGCCGACGAAACCGATCTGATTCTGCACCGCCGGGAGGAATTGCCGTTTCACCCCAATGGCATGCGTTTTAGTGCCTATAACGGGGCGGGCAATACCGTGAAAGTGAATACATACTACTCTGTGGGCGGCGGTTTCGTGGTGGACGAGGATGCCGCTGGCAACAATATCCTCGCCGAGGACAACCGCGCCTTGCCCTATGAGTTTTCCACTGCCGCGGAACTACTGGAAATCTGCAAAAACCAGGGGCTTCGCATCCCCGAGGTGATGGCCGCCAATGAAACGGCCTGGCGTAGCGAGGAAGAAACCCGCGCAGGACTGCTGGATATCTGGGGCGTGATGCAGGAGTGTGTCAGCAACGGTATCCAGAATGAAGGCATTCTACCGGGTGGCCTTAAGGTCAAGCGCCGCGCGGCGGAAATCTATCGCCAGTTGCTCAGCCGTCCCGAGGCCTCCCTCGCGGATCCCTTGACAGTGATGGATTGGGTCACTCTATATGCCATGGCGGTCAATGAGGAAAACGCCGCCGGCGGTCGGGTGGTGACCGCACCCACCAACGGTGCCGCGGGCATTATTCCGGCGGTGCTGCACTACTATGTGCGCTTTGTGCCGGGTGCCAACGAAGAGGGAGTATTGCGCTTCCTCTTAACCGCTGCCGCCATCGGCATCCTCTACAAGAAAAACGCCTCTATCAGCGGTGCTGAAGTGGGCTGTCAGGGCGAGGTGGGTTCCGCCTGCTCCATGGCGGCCGGCGCCCTGACCGAAGTGCTGGGGGGTTCATCGGCCCAGGTGGAAAATGCCGCGGAGATCGCTATGGAGCACAACCTGGGTCTCACCTGCGATCCGGTGGGGGGGCTGGTACAGGTGCCCTGTATCGAGCGCAATGCCATGGCCTCGGTCAAAGCCATCAGCGCCGCCCGCATGGCCCTGCGCGGCGATGGCTCCCACTTTGTCTCCCTCGACAAGGTAATCCGCACCATGCGCGATACCGGCCGGGATATGCAGGACAAGTACAAGGAAACCGCTCGCGGCGGCCTGGCGGTGAATGTGGTGGAAGTGCCGGTGACGATTGTGGAGTGTTAGGGCGCGAGCGTTATTTGACACGCCAAAATAGGCTGGGTAATTTGATCGGGATCCTTCTCCCGATCATTAACCTATAGACCCGTTTGCTTATGCCCGTCAGCCTGCCCCAAAACTTCCCTAACCAGTTTCAACGGGAATGCCTCAAGCTGATCAACAGCTTGCTGCCGCTAAGCTCTTCGGTGTTCTATCTGGTCAACCCCGATATGCGCCACTTGGGGGTGGCATTGCACAATATGCCGCCTAGTGTGGAACAGAATTATCGGCAGAAATACCGTGCCCTGGACCCGTTAAACCCGGCCAAGTTTGAAGGCACCGATGAAATCCTGGTGACCATCGATTCCCAGATGCCCCTCCACCGGCTGAAGCAGTCGGTCTATTACCAGGAATTTATGAAACCCAATAACCAGCACCATGTGGCGGATATGTTCTTCCGCCGTGAGGGTGATATTATCGCCGTACTGAGTATGTTACGGGATGAAGGCCTGGGTCGCTTTACGCGGGACGAGCTCGACCTGCTAAAAAAACAACAGCCGTTTTTGGAGTATGCGCTCAATCAGGTATACCTGCCCAAGCGGGTGGAGGAGCGGCGCGATCTCGCCGACAAATTTGGTTTGACCCAGCGGGAGTTGGATGTGGTGGAGCAGCTGGCAGCCGGTGCCAGCAACAAGGCCATCGCCAATGAGTTGAGGCTGGGGCTGCCCACCGTTAAAACCCATATCCAACACATCTATCAGAAAACCGGGGTGTCTTCCCGCACCGAGTTACTGTCGCGGGTGCTGGCCTCTTAAGGGAGGGCGATTCTGCTTCATCACTGTTCTCATCCCTTTGGTTGATACCGTCCTCCACAGCGCCCTCCTAGAATAGATTCCAAGCTTTTGACTGCAGCGATGAATCACCACCAAGGAGGCTTACATGACCAGCGGTATTAACCCCACCCTATTAGCGCGACGACACAAGGTGCTGGGATCCCACTCCCCCCTGTTTTACGATCAACCCTTGCACCTGGTGCGCGGCGAGGGGGTGTGGCTGTACGACGCCGATGGCCGCCGCTACCTGGATGTGTACAACAATGTACCCCATGTCGGCCATTGCCACCCGCATGTGGTGGAGGCGTTGACCACGCAAGCCTCGACCCTAAATACCCACACCCGCTACCTGCACGACAACATCGTCGACTATGCCGAGCGACTGACCGCCACCTTCGACGACCCCCTATCTATGGCCATGTTTACCTGTACCGGCAGTGAGGCCAACGAGCTGGCCCTGCGCATGGCACGCCACTGCACCGGCGGCAGTGGCATTATCGTCACCGACTTTGCCTACCACGGCAATACCGAGGCGGTGGCGGAGCTGGGAACCGCGTTTATGGCCGAAGCCAAAAACAGCCGCCGGGTTAAATCCATTCCCATCCCTGACAGCTATCGGGCTTTGAACGACTTGAGCGGAACAGACCTCGCGGAGGCCTATGCGGCGGAGGTACAGAAAGCCATAGAGGCATTTCAGGCGGAAGGTATCAAACTGGCGGGTATGCTGCTCTGCCCGGATTTTGCCAATGAGGGTTTGTTGAATGTGCCGTCGGGTTTTCTGGAAAAAGCCGTCGCCCTGGTGCGCGACGCTGGCGGTGTGTTTATCGCCGACGAGGTACAAGCAGGCTTTGGCCGCAGCGGCAAACATATGTGGGCGCACCAGCACTACAATCTAGTGCCGGATATTGTCACCATGGGCAAACCCATGGGCAATGGCCATCCCCTGGCGGGCGTGGTGGCACGCGCGGACCTGATCGAGGAGTTCGGTGCTGTGTCCATGTACTTCAACACCTTTGGCGGCAACCCCGTTTCCTGTGCCGTGGGCATGGCGGTGCTGGATGTGCTGGAACAGGAGCAGCTGTTGGCCAATGCGCTCAACACAGGCGCTTATGTGACACAAGGCTTAAAAACCCTGCAGGAGAAATACCCAGTCATCGGTGATGTGCGCGACCTGGGGATGTTTTTTGCCGTGGAGCTGGTGAGTGACCGGCAGGCGAAAACACCGGCCGCAGACATTGCTCGGCGGGTGGTGAATGCCATGTGCGAGCAAGGCGTGTTGATCAGCAAGATCGGTCGCTTTGACAATATCCTGAAGTTGCGACCGCCCATGCCGTTCCAACCGGAACATGCCGACCTGTTGCTGGCAACCTTGGACGAAACCTTGGCGCGTGTGCAGGAGGGGCTGTAATTATGACGACGTATGAATCCCTCAGCCAGGAACAACAACGCACGCACCTGCAGCAACTGGCCAGCAACGCCCTGCAAGCCTGGCAGCTGGAAGCCAAATTGCTGGAACTGATTAAATACCGGGAAAATGCGGTTTACCGTGTGCTTACCGATGACAACCGGCAATTTGCGCTGCGTATTCACCGACCCGGTTATCACACCGATGCGGCCTTGCGCTCTGAACTGCAGTGGATGTTTGCTCTCGCTAAAGACGGCATCGAGGTACCGGAAATCATTCCTACGCCGGACGGACAGCTGTTTGTCAAAGCGTCTGCGGAGGGAGATCCTCAGCCGCGGCAGGTGGATCTGTTTGCCTGGGTGGAGGGCCAAGAGCTGGGTTCCGTGGAGAACGGGTTGGGGAATGACCCGCAGGCGATACATCAGATCTACCACACTATAGGTCAGAAGGCAGCACAGCTGCATAACCACGCTTGCCGCTGGTCGTTGCCTACAGATTTTCAGCGGCACGCCTGGGACTTGGAAGGCCTGGTGGGCGAACAGCCCTTTTGGGGCCGCTTTTGGGCGTTGGAGGCATTGACGGATCAGCAGCGGGAATTAATTAACGACGCCCGGGAAACGATCAGGGCTGAACTGGAAGCTTATGACCAAACCGCCGATAACTACAGCCTGATCCACGCGGATTTTGTGCCGGAGAACTTGTTGGTTGATGGCGAACATGTGCGGCTGCTCGATTTTGACGATGCCGGTTTTGGCTGGCACCTGTTTGAGCTGGCCACCGCACTCTATTTTATTCAGGACGAACCCCATTACGAAGTGGCAAAGGCCGCTTTGATTGCCGGTTATCGCGAGTTCCGGCCGCTACCGGACAGTGAGCTGCAATATTTGCCTCTGTTTCTAGCTGCCCGGGCGTTTACCTACCTGGGCTGGGTACAGAGTCGGTGGGAGACCGAGACGGCGAAGGCGTTGACGCCAATGCTGGTGCAGTTGGCGTGTGAAACGGCGGAGCGGTATTTAATGCATTCCCGTTCAGCGGATTAAAATTTAAGAATCACGTTAAAGAAAGAAAACCCAGTAATAAGACTGGGTTTTCTGTATTAATTGTCAGTGCCATACCATAATAAAGATATACGTGTAGAAAGCCGCTTTAAGTAGTAACCCAATAGCTCTCTTATTCAAACAAGTAATAAGTTCGCGAAAGGGTGTGAACAATGCACTGGGAAATCAAATTAATAACAGCGAAAATTGCCATTTTGGCCAGTTATACGGGCTGCGGATTGGCGAACGCATACGAGCTAGAGGAGGTAATTATTACAGCTACCAAAAGAGCCGAGAGTGCACAGGATATTCCCGTTGCGGTTCAAGCCTTGGGGGGGGAGGCAATAAAAGACTTAAATGTCACTGGTTTTGATGAGTACGTAAAATACCTGCCGAATATCTCACGTGGTGGTCGGGGGCCAGGTCAGAACGAAGTGTATATTCGTGGTCAGGCGTCGGATGCGATATCGATTTCCGTGGCGGAAAGCCAGGGATCGGCACCCAATGTGGCACTGTATTTGGATGAGCAACCCGTGACTGCAGGTGGTCGAAATCTGGATATTTACATCACAGATATGGAGCGGATAGAAGTATTGGCGGGGCCACAGGGCACCTTGTTCGGAGCCAGCTCGCAAGCAGGTACGGTGCGGCTGATTACCAACAAACCTAAATTGAATAAGTTTGAAGCCGGGTACAATGTTGGGCTGGCCGCCACCAAAAGTGGCGACATGAGTAACGCTGTCGAGGCAATGATTAATATACCGCTGGTTGAAGACAAGCTCGCTGTTCGCATTGCGGCATACAATGATAACAGAGGGGGGTATATCGATAACGTTTACGGTACCACGACACTGGATGTCGATACTGTCAATAGCAATGTGGCTGCGGGCTTCCCGGTGCTTATTGATCCCGATGCGCGGGTAGAAGTCGCCGATAACCTGGCGCTTATTGAGGACGATTTCAACGATAGCAGTTATCAGGGCGCGCGCTTTGGCCTTAAGTATGCCATTACAAAGGACTGGGACTTGTTGGTGCAACATACCGCGCAAACACTCACGGCTGACGGCGTTTTCGATTACGATCCGGCAATAGGCGACTTGAAAGTCTCTCGTTTTTTCCTCGACGAATTGGAAGATAAACTGAATCTTACTTCCTGGACATTGACGGGGCGCTTGGCGGCTCTGGAGATGGTGTATACGGGCGGATTTGTTGATCGCGAAGTCAGTCAGTCTATCGACTATACCGGTTACAACAATGTCGGAGGGTATATTGCCATTTACACCTGTAGTTATAGCGCCCTCACGGCAACGGAGTGTTTTAATCCGGTAAAAGCTTTCGTCAATGACATTACCAACACACGCAAAACGCATGAGTTTCGAATCAATACCGACCCGGTCAATCGCCTTAGGTTGACGGCGGGTATCTACTACGACTTTGCGGAAATTGAAACCGAGGGCAGTTTTACCTATCTCGGTGCGATCGATGTGCAAAACTCGGTAAACCCCACCTTTGGCACCGCCATCAGGGATGTGCCGCAGCAGGCGGGCAACGCCACCTTGATCAATGATAATCCGCGCCTTCCGGGTGAAATATTCAATAACGATATTACTCGTAGCGAGACGCAGCTTGCCGCCTTTGGCGAACTCAGTTATGACATTATTGATTCAGTGACGGCGACTGTGGGCTTGCGCTATTATAACCTGGATGTTGAGATGGACGGATGGTCCGGCGGTGGTTTTGGTGGCAATAACCTCGATGAAAAATTCGATACCCTGTCGGCACACGATTTTATCCCCAAGTTAATCCTGAGTTATAGGCCGTCGGATGACCTACTGTTTTTTACGACTTATTCAGAAGGCTACCGACCGGCGGGTTATAATCGCGGTGGCGGACAGGCCGCAAGCAACCCTGCACTAAACGACGTTCCCACTACGTACCAAAGCGACGATATTCAGAATGTGGAAGTGGGCTGGAAATCGACTCTGCTTGATGGCCGTTTGCAGTTAAACGGTACTGTCTATCGCGTGGACTGGACTGATATTCAGATCCCCCGGTTTGATCCTACGGACGTTGCGGTGACCACCTTTGTTGACAACGGTATCGATGCGGAAATATTGGGTGTGGAAGCCGATGTCATTTTTGCTGTCACGAATAATCTGACGCTCTTTGCTGCCATCTCCTACAACGATACGGAGGTGGTGTCCGTACTGGAGGGGACAAATTTTGAAATTCTTCTCGCGCCAGTGGGCAGCGCATTGCCACTGACGCCAGAAACGCAGGGCAATCTTCGCGCGCGTTACGAGTGGCAGGCCAAGCACTTTGACGCCTATTGGCAGGTCGGCATTGCCTACGCTGACTCCACGGAAAGCGCGCTATTGTTAGATGACCGCTTGCCGCAGGACAGCTACACCATCGGAGACTTCGCAATGGGGGTGACTAGGAACAACTGGGGCCTCGAATTTTACATCGAAAATGTCAGCGATGAGCGGGCTCAGTTACACTACAACAAACAGGATGATATACCCCGTATTACCACCAATCGCCCTCGTACCGTCGGCCTACGATATTCCTATGACCTTGACCTGGATCAATGAGCTAATGTGCTGGTGCCCATGATGTCTTTGAACACCATTTAATCAATGAATGCTTCGACTTTAGCCAGAAGTTCTTCGTTGATTTCGATGTCATTAACGTCGTTCAAGGTACGGTTCTTTAAACGTCTTTGACCTGGCAGGCGGGCATCCGGTTGACTATCAATCGATGCCACCAAGTCGGTGATGCGTTCAGCAAATGCTTCGCCGGAGAAGCTTGTCGGGTTGATGGCGAAAAAGAACTGGCCAGTTTTTGGTGGGCCCCCTGCAGTACCCGAGAAGGGGCTGGCCTGCGTGCCCAGGGTCGCTCCACTCAGGGCCGCGGCAAGGACTTCAACCACGAGGCCTACGCCAAAGCCTTTGTAACCGCCACTCGGTGCCATACTGCCTTTCAGGGCAATATCCGCATCGGTGGTCGGGTTGCCGTCAGGGTCCAGCGCCCAGCCTTCCGGAATCGTTTTGCCAGCGCGGGCATGCATCATGATTTCGCTTTTGGCGACAACGCTGGCGGACTGGTCCAGAACGAACGCGACAGCGCCTCTGCCGTCAGGTGTGGCCAGTGAGAATGGATTTGTCCCCACTACCGGTTTATTTCCACCGATGGGTGCAATAGAGGCTGGTGCATTGGTAAAGCCAAGGGCTAACAGGCCTTGCTCAGCCAGGCGTTCGGTGTGATAGCCCAGTACGCCACAGTTATAGGAATTTCGAATCGCGAGGCCGGCACAGCCGTTCTCATTGGCAAGTGCCACCAGTTTCTCGAAACCCGCATCAATGGCCGGGTGGGCAAAGCCGCAACCGGCATCAACCACAACGGCGGAAGTGGCGGGTGTGTATACCTGCGGTACAGCCTGACCTGAGACCTTGCCGCAGCGGACGTGCTCACAGTAGTTGGGGACATAAACCAGACCGTGGCTTTTAATGCCATCACGCTCGGCGGCTGCCACCGCTTTTGCCAGCGAACGAGCCCCTGTGTCTGATGTGCCTGCACCGACCAGTGCCCGGTAACTCAATGCTTCAATCTGCGCCAGCGTGAGGGTGCGAGTCGCCATTGTTAATCTACTCCTATCGTCATACACCTATTTAGCCGGGCTATGATCGGCATAAAGCAGCGATAGGGCCAATTCGTTATTGTTATCCATTAATAAGAAAAACTGATCATGGGCTTATGGATTTTCTCGTACCATAAAAAACCAATGACCCTATCCCAATTTTGTCAACGATGGCGCCACGGCTTATTCATAACTAATCAGTTGCCTATGGCCAATGAGTAATGAAAAGAGAGCTTGCAATGAATGGCTTTGATCTGGAAAAACATTCGGTCCGTGACCTGAATGCAGCTGCCGCGTTCAACGTGGTAGCGGCCGCAATGAAACAGTTGCCTTTGACAGGTGCCAGTTGGACTGCCGGCCGACGAGGCGATTACTGATCATGGTTATCGACGGTAAAGCCACTGCCGAGGCACTGCGTGAAGACATTGCCACAGCGGTCCGGAAACTGAAACAGAATCACGATGTGAAACCCGGTCTGGCTGTGGTGCTGGTCGGCGAAGACCCGGCCAGTCAGGTCTATGTGCGCAACAAAGCGCGTCAGACTGAAGCTGTGGGCATGAACAGCTTTGAATATCGGATGTTAGCTGAAACGACCCAGGAACAACTGTTGGAACGTATAGCGCAACTCAACAACGACCCGGCGATCCACGGGATCCTGGTTCAGTTACCATTGCCAGCGCATATTGATGAGGCGGCAATTATCGGCGCCATCGCGCCAGAAAAGGACGTGGATGGATTTCACGCGGTCAATGCGGGCCGACTGATGAACAGCGAGGAGGGCGCGCTGGTGCCCTGCACGCCGCAAGGGTGTATCTTGCTGACCAAGCAGCATCTCGGGGACGACCTCTCCGGCAAACACGCGCTGGTCATTGGGCGCTCCAATATTGTCGGAAAACCCGTGGCAATGCTGTTGTTACAGGAAAACTGCACCGTGACAGTGGCCCATTCTCGTACCACGGATTTGCCGGAGCAGTGCCGCCGGGCGGACATTGTTATCGCGGCGGTCGGGCGTGCCGAGATGGTGCAGGGCAGTTGGATCAAGCCCGGCGCCACGGTGATCGATGTCGGTATTAATCGTGTGGAAAAAAGCGATGGCGGCTCGTGCTTGGTGGGTGATGTTAACTATTCTCAGGCAGTTGAAGTTGCGGGTGCTATCACCCCTGTACCCGGAGGCGTGGGGCCTATGACAATTGCTTGCCTGCTAAAGAACACGCTGATTGCCTGTGTTTGTCAAAACGGAATAGCCCTTAAAACGCTATCCACCTCCTGATAAATCCCTAATGCAATGAGTCAGTTGGGCTTTGCCCAGAACTGACCAACTTACACCGAAAACTCAAAGGGCCGTGCTCATGACCACTGAAAATTCCAATCCGCATCAATTTGTCCTTAAGGCAACTTGTGAGGCGAATAGCGGCATTGTCGCTGCAGTAACCACTTTTCTTTCTGAGCGTGGCTGTTATATCAGCGAACTGGCTCAGTATGACGATGAGGATACTGGTCGCTTCTTTATGCGTGCGGTGTGTCACATCAAATCCAGTAAATATCTGTTGAGCGACATCCGTGGCGAGTTCCCGCAGGTGGCAGAGCCATTCAAGATGCAATGGGAACTGCACGAGGCTGCCAAGCCAACCAAAGTCCTGATCATGGTCAGTAAGTTTGATCACTGCCTGGACGATCTACTCTATCGCCTGCGTAAAGGTGACCTGAATATGGAGATCACCGCCATCGTCTCTAACCACCTGGATCTGCGCCCCATGGCGGAGCGAGAAGGTATTCGCTTTATTTACCTGCCCGTGACCAAAGAGAACAAGCCGGAACAGGAGTTGGCGCTACTGAAGGTGATTGAAGAAACCGGCACCGAGCTGGTGGTGCTGGCGCGCTACATGCAAATCCTCTCCGACAGTCTCTGTAAATCATTGCAGGGGCGCGCCATTAACATTCATCACTCCTTCCTGCCGGGTTTCAAGGGCGCCAAGCCTTACCATCAGGCTCATGAACGTGGTGTGAAACTGATTGGAGCGACCGCGCACTATGTGACTTCGGATTTGGACGAAGGCCCGATTATCGAACAATCCGTGCAGCCGGTGGATCACACCTATAGACCGGATGCGTTGGTGGCGGTGGGGCGTGATACCGAAACCGTAGCCCTGGCTCGCGCCGTCAAATTGCACATTGATCAGCGCGTATTCCTCGATGGCAACAAGACCGTGATTTTCAAATAACACAACCCTGAATTCCGGAGGGGCTATGCCTTTCTCACTTTTGAAGTACGGTCTCAATAAAGACTATCCCTTTGAGTTGGACGCGGATCTACCGGCACCGACCGCGCTTAAGCCGAGCTACGACGTTGTGATTATCGGCGGTGGTGGTCACGGTGTGGCAACCGCTTATTACCTGGCCAAGTATCACGGCATTACCAATGTCGCGGTATTGGAAAAAGGTTATCTGGGCGGTGGTAATACGGCGCGCAACACCGCGGTAATTCGCTCCAACTACCTGACCTCTGAAGGTGTGCGCTTCTACAGTGAGTCGGTGAAAATGTTCAAGGAACTCGCCAACGAGTTCGACTTTAACATTATGTACTCCGAGCGTGGCCAACTGACCTTGGCACACACGGATGCAACGGTACGGGCGTTCCGTCAGCGCGCTGAGGTGAACAGACATTTTGGGGGGCGCACGGAGCTGATCGATCCGCAGCAGATTCAAGAGCTGGTGCCTACCCTGAATATGAATCCTGCCCATTTGCCCGTACTGGCCGGTCTGTGGCACCAGGATGGCGCCACCGCTCGCCACGATGCGGTGGCCTGGGGTTACGCCAAAGGCGCCACCCAGCGCGGAGTTGAATTACATCAGTTGACAGAAGTGACTGATGTGGTAGTGGAAAACGGCAAGGTCGCGGCGATCAAAACCAACCGCGGCACCGTCAAGTGCGGTTGTGCTATTCAGGCAGTGGCGGGGCACAGCTCCGTGATGGCGGCCAAAGCCGGTTTCCGCCTGCCGATCACCACCTATCCGCTGCAGGCGATGGTCACGCAGCCGGTCAAACCGTTCCTGGATCCGCTGGTCAGCTCCTCGGCGCTGCACTGCTACGTACAGCAGACCAGCCGCGGCGAGATTGTGTTTGGCGGTGGTTCCGATCCCTACCCGCTGTACAACACCCGCTCCACCCTGGAGCTGAAAGAGAGTCTGCTGGCACACGCGATCGAGATGTTCCCGTTTATGGCAAACCTGCGCCTGATGCGACAGTGGGCCGGTATCACCGATATGACCAGCGACTACAGCCCGATCATGGGGCTGAGTCCAGTAGAGAACTACTACCTGGATGCGGGGTGGGGGACCTGGGGGTTCAAGTCCACACCGATCTGCGGCAAAACCATGGCGGAACTGGTCGCCAGCGGAGGCAAGGTGCCCGAGCTGATCGCGCCCTTTGCGATGCAGCGTTTTGATGTGTTCCGGCAGGTCAACGAGATGGGCGCCACGGCGGCCAGCCACTGATCCAGACCTTATTCCAGGCCTTATTCCAGACTCAAGCGAAAAACAGAATCGCGAGGAATCGAACCGATGAAAATACTGCATTGTCCGCTCAACGGGCCCCGCAATATCAGTGAGTTTGTGCACGGTGGCGAAGTGCGTGAGATGCCGAACCCGGCAACTTGCACCGACCGCGAGTGGGCTGATTACGTTTTTTATTCCGACAACAAGGCCGGTGTGGTCACCGAGTGGTGGTTGCATGCGGCGTCAGGTTACTGGTTCATCGCGGAGCGTCACACCGTAACGGATGAGATTATCCGTACCTACGACCCCTCCGAGATATTTAAAGAGCGGGTGGACTTTGCTCTTGAAGCCGGTGCCCTTGAAGAAAGTGCTCTTAAGCCCAGTGGGCTTGAAAAGCGCGCCACGATGAATGCCAAGGAGGTGGGGGTATGAGCAGCGCGATGCGCCTCAAGGCGCCGATGGGCCTGCTGATCGACCGCGAGAAACCGATCAGTTTCCACTTTGACGGCAAACAACACCAGGGTTTTGCCGGCGATTCCATTGCCAGTGCGTTGGCGGCCAACGGTCGCTGGTTGCTGTCTCGCTCCTTTAAATATCACCGGCCGCGTGGCCCGCTGACCATGGCCGGTCAGGATGCCAACACCCTGATCCAATTGGACAAGGAGCCGAACGTTCTGGCGGATCGCGAGTTGGCAGAAAACGGTTTGCAGGTGCACGGCCAGAATTACAATGGCTCACTGGAGCATGATCGCGACGCCATCCTCGGTCATTTCTCGCGCTTTATGCCGGTGGGTTTTTACTACCGCTCTTTTTTTAAAGCCCCGTTATTCAAATCATTAGACACTTGGAGGTTCTGGGAGCCGACCATCCGCAAGAAAGCGGGGCTGGGGGTTTTGGATCTGGATTTTCAGCCCGAATACTACGACAAAGCCTACCTCTTCCACGATATCGTGGTGGTGGGCGCCGGCCCGGCGGGTCTGAGTGCCGCACTGAAAGCCGCCGATGGTGGCGCCAGTGTGCTGCTGGTGGAGGAACAGCCCATACTGGGTGGTGCCCTGACCTATAACCGCTTTGATATCGAAGGCGAGCAGGCCGATGCGCTACGGCATGAATTGCTGGTGAAAGTGCAGAAGCACGCACGGGTCGAGATTTTGGCCAATGCCACTTGTAACGGCTGGTTTGCCGACAACTACCTGCCAGTGATCCAGGGCAAGCGCATGTACAAGGTGAGAGCGAAAGAGTGCATCGTTGCCTCCGGCTCCTTCGAACAACATGTGGTATTTCGCAACAACGACCTGCCGGGCGTGATGATGAGCACCGCGGCGACCCGGTTGATGAAACACTACGCGGTGAAACCGGGCAAGCGTGCCGTGGTGCTAACGGGCAATGATGATGGTTATTTGGCCGCGCTAGCGCTGCACGATCAGGGCGTTGAGGTGGCTGCTGTCGTTGATATGCGGGAAGCCGATATGCGTGACGCGGCGGAGTTCGAAGCGCTGGCCAGTGCCGTGTCAGTTCGCGGTATCGACATCATGCCTGGACATACAGTTTATGAGGCAATCCCGACCAAGGGCAACAAACACGTGCGTGCCGTGGAGGTGCGTCGCATCCGCGGTCGCGGTACGGTTGAGGCTGGCGGCCGTGTTATCGACTGCGACCTGCTGTGCATGTCTGCCGGTTACATGCCGGTCTACCAGTTACTGTGCCAGGCGGGTGGTCAGTTGCGTTACGATGATAAAGCCGCGGAGTTCTCGCTGAATAATCTGCCGCAGCACCTGCATATCGCCGGTTCTGTCAACGGTGTGCATGAGCTGGCGGCGGTTGTGGCTGACGGCAAACGCGCCGCGGTTGAAGCGCTGCAGGGATTGGGACTGGTCGCCGACGTTGAAGTTCCGACGGTCAACTGCGATCGTCGCGTCAACTTCGAGTGGCCGATTTTCAGTCACCCCAAAGGCAAGGATTTCGTCGATTATGACGAAGACCTGCAGGCAAAGGATATCATCAATGCTACGCGCCTCGGCTACCGTGACGTACAGCTTGTCAAACGTTTCTCGACCGTCGGCATGGGGCCGTCCCAAGGGCGCCACTCGGCATTGCCGACGGCGCGGCTGGTCGCCGAGGCCACCGGTCGTTCGGTGACGGAAACCGGCGTCACCACAGCGCGACCACCGTTCTCACCGGAGAAACTGGCCCATGTGGCCGGACGCATCTTCGATCCCTACCGTCGCAGTACCATGCATTACCGGCACTTGGCGATGGGGGCCAAGATGATGCCGGCCGGCAACTGGCAGCGTCCGGCCTTCTACGGTCATCCACAGGACCGCGATGCCTGCATGCAGGCAGAGTCCCTGCATGTACGCAACAAAGTGGGCCTGATCGATGTCAGCACCCTGGGCGGCATTGAGTTGCGCGGTGCGGATGCAGCGGAGTTTATGAACCGTATCTACACCTTTGCGTTCCTCAAGCAGCCAGTGGGTAAAACCCGCTACGCGGTGCTGACCAATGAGCAGGGGGTGGTGATTGATGACGGTGTGGCCTGCCGTATCAGCGATGAACACTTTTACGTGACGGCAACGACAAGTGGTGCCGAGCGTGTTTACCGCGATATGTTGAAGTGGAATGCTCAGTGGCGCCTGGATGTGGATATCACCAACGTCACCTCCGCTTTTGCCGCCGTTAACCTGGCTGGGCCAGACTCCCGTCAGGTGCTGGAGAAACTGACAGATGACCTGGATTTGAGTCCCGAAGGTTTTCCCTATCTGGCCTACTGCGAAGGCCATGTGGCCGGTATGCCTGCACGCCTGATGCGGGTCGGTTTTGTCGGTGAGCTGGGTTACGAGATTCATGTGCCGGCGCGTTTTGGTGAAGCCTTGTGGGATGCACTGTTGAAAGCGGGTGAGGCGTTTGACATCCGCCCGTTCGGGGTTGAAACCCAGCGCCTGCTGCGTCTTGAGAAAGGCCACATTATTGTCGGCCAGGACACCGATGGCATGAGCCACCCGGGTGAACTTTCGCTCCAGTGGGCAGTGAGCCGCAAGAAGCCCTTCTTCGTGGGGTGTCGTTCCGTGGATATTGTCATGGCACAGCCGCAGACCCGCAAACTGGTGGGTTTTAGGTTGCCTAAGGGCAGTCGCAAACCGGAGGAGGGGCACCTGGTGCTCAATGGTCCGGATATCAGCGGTAACGTCACTTCCTGTGAGTACTCCCCGTCGGTGGGGGCCATCATCGGCCTGGCCTATGTGGGTGTTGATCAATGTACTGTCGGTGAGCGTTTCCCCATCCGCGTTGAGGGCGGTGAGATCGTCCATGCGGAGGTGGTTAAGTTGCCGTTTTTTGACCCAGACAACAAGCGCCAGGAACTGTAACCCGATCCGCGATAAAACCGCGCCTTTAATACAAGAGCTTTTAAATTAGGAGCATTAAAGATGAATGCAATCACCGCTGATTCCTTCAGCCAGCGTAGCTTTGTTTACCGCAAGCTGTCGGGTGCCGTCTTTGAAAAAATGGCGGGGGGCGCCATGGCGGTTGATCTGATGAACGGCCGCAACCAGGCAGAGAAGTCCGGCCTGCTGGACCTGTCGCTGCTGCCGCGTATTGGATACCGCGGTAGCAGCGCCCCCCAACACTTGCAAGCCGCAAGTCTGCCTATACCGGCGCGACCCAATCAGGCGAGTGTATCCACTAACGGTGAACTGGTGCTGCGCCTCAGCCAGAAAGAATTCTGGGTACTGGGTGCTCTAGTGGACCGGGGGGCCGGCGTCGAGACCCTCAGTCAGCGCGGACTGCCGCAGAGCGCTTGCTACCCGCTCTACTGTCAGGACAGCCACGCCTGGTTTGCCCTGACCGGTGCACACCTGCCAGAGACCCTGGCAAAAGTCTGTGGTGTTGATTTGCGCGAAGCGGCCTTCCCGCTCGGGTCTATCGCCCAAACGTCCGTGGCCCGAATCAACGTCGTTATGATTCATCACGAGATCAACGGTATACCTTGTTCTTCCATCCTCTGCGACAGTGCCGCAGCGGAGTATCTGTGGGAGAGCCTGCTGGATGCTATGAGCGAATTCGGTGGCGAAGTGATCGGTACCGCAGCGCTGGATTGAAAAATCCGCCCCTCATATTAACCTAGCGACAAAATAGTTAGGGTAGTGCCCATCCGGAAACTCTGTAGGTCGGACTGGGCCTGCCCGCGAGCGCAACTAGACCTACAGAATCGATCACCTTCAGTGTGACAAAGTAGTACTAGGGTAACTATTTTATCGTCGGGTTAATAGTGTGCGTGGATTTTTGTAGGGAGATGCTCAATAGGCAAGATCAAGGTCTTGTAGTGATTGGGGGAGTGGCATATTACCGGACAATTCCCTAATGCTAATGTGTTTCGCCTCTGGCACGATTTCGTCGTCAAGGGCTTCCAGCAAGTCGATACTTAATCCCGCAGCATCTTTACCTCCAAACTCCTCAAAAACAATGCGACGTAATCTGTAACCCGGAGATTCGAAACCGTCGACGGAAAAAGTGACTGCGTATTGCTGTCGTTTATCCTGCGGGTGAATCAGTGTGAAGTGACCAAGATATTTCATGATTTCCTCAATTATCAATGCAGGCGTAGGCAATGATTTCGACCACCATATCCGGGCGTGCCAGCGCGGAGATTACCATGGCTGCGCGGTTGGGGTAGGGAGCGTCAAAGTACCTCGCATAGACGTCATTGACTGGCTTTAAGTGCTCGGGTGAAGTGACATAAATGAGCACCTGGGTGATGTCACCCATGTTTCCACCAGCGGCTTCCACGGTTTGCTTTAAGTTGTCCAGCGTCTGTTTTGCCTGGGCGCTGGCGTCGCCATCGATCACAGTGCCATTGGCGTCAATGGGAATTTGTGCGGTGTATAAAATACCGTTCGCCAGGGTCGCCCATTCCAGCGGCGAACGACTCGCGGGTAGTCCGGTATCGACAACTGTTTTCATTCGGTGCCTCATTGTCAAAAGTAAAGAGATGATATTGTGGGCGTTCTTGGCAGGTGACGGCCAATGAATTAAACATATCAATAGATAAAGTGTGCTGATCAATGCCGGCTTTTTAAAGGTGGAAAAAATCTGATATTAAATGGCTCTGATGGCCTTGATCAAAATCACAGCGCTGGCGCTTAATGACAATAGGGCAATTAATGGTTTTAGATAATGGGCTTGAAAGCGTTTGTCCAGTTTCAGCGATAGCCAGAAACCTGCCAGTACGGCAGGTAAGAGCGGCAGAGTGAGTAGCAGTTGCCGGTGACTAAAATTGCCTGAAAGCAGCAAAAAACACAATGACATCAATGTGCCTAACAGGAAAAATAATCCTAGCTCCGCACGTGCAGTGCTGAGTTCGCTATTTTGATAGGCCAGGGCCATGGGTGGGCCGCCGACGGAAGTCGTGGTGCCCATCAGTCCGGAGAAAAAGCCAGCGATCAGTAAATTACGGGGTGACTGAGAGACGCTGAAATGGTGATAGCTCAGTATGACCGATAGTATGATTAAGAGGGAAAAACTCAGGAAAAAAAAGCTTTGGGGTAATAGCGCCAACAGCCAAATGCCCAGTGCCGCCCCTGGAACACGACCTGATAAGGCGAGCCTGGTATTGCCAAAGTGCATTCGGTGTCGATAGCGTGCGCAATTTAAGAGTGAGAGGACACAACCCAGTGCCAAGATGGGGGCAGGAAGATAATCGGGGTTGATCAACACCAAAATGGGTGCTGCGATCACGGCCATACCAAAACCCGTCAGGCTTTGTACGGCCGTACCAACGGTAACCGCCACCAGGGCGGCCAATAGGGAGGTAGTATCGATGACCATGTGGTTGCCTGTTTAAGCCTGTCCGTTTAAGCCTGTCCGTTTAAGCTTTGGCGACCTCACAGGCCTGCAATTTGGTCAGACCCAGGGTGTCGGCGAGTTCCGGCAGGTGTATGGCCAGGGACTCCAGCATGGCTTCGGCGGCCGGAGACGGTGTTACGCCCTTGCGCGAAATTAAGCAGATATCCCGGGTTTCTTCCGGTTCGATCAAAGGGCGTGAAACCAGTTCATTTCCGTTTTTGGGGACGGCCAGTGAAGGTAGTGCCGTTACGCCGACGTTGGCGCGGAGCATCGCCAGTAGGGTGGTGATATTGGGGAAATCCAACTTGGGCGCGCCGATATATTTGCGTACCGGCAGCGAAGCGCTTAAACCCGTATCAAGGAATGTTTCGCTCGCCAGGGCCTCCCAGGGTAGAGGACTCTTGTCCTGCGCCAGAGGATGATCGCGGTGACACACCAGCTCAAAGGTGTCCCTTAAAATGGGTGTAAATGTCAGCTCAGAATTGGGTCGCCACAGGCTGCCGAGGCCAAAATCCACTTCATTGCGCTCGACCCGCTGTTGCACTCCCCGGGAGTTATCGTCGTGTAAGTGGATGCAAATGCCAGGGTAATCGGTGTTAAAGCGCTTAATAATGTCGGGTAACAGGTTATTGGCGATCGAGGGCAGTACTGCCATGCTCACGTGGCCGCTGCGGCGTTCGGCCGTGGCGCGTAAATCATGAATAGCCGTGTCAAAGTCGCGTACCAGACGTTCGGCCACCGGGATAAAATTCTCCCCTTCTGCCGTGGGAATGACGCGCCGAGTGGTGCGCTCCAGCAGCTTGAGACCAATAAATTCCTCCAGCTGTTTGATGGCCAGTGTCACTGCCGGTTGGGTGCGAGCCAGGGTATCAGCGGCTCGGTTAAAGCTTCCCTCTCGAGCTACGACGATAAACGTTCTCAAATGCCTGAGCGTAATATTTAAGTGTTTGATAACAATACCCTTTTGTAGCAGCCAGAGGTTGCCTGTGCACTTGATCAAGCAACAAGGTGAGTGGGTGTTCCGACCGAGAACCGTGATCGACGATATTTCTACAGCGCCTCTGAACAGCACCATATCATTATTTTTAGCATATATTTATTAGGAAGACTTATCAATTCATAGGTTGTTCTGATTGGATTAGCCAGCCGAGCGTGGAGACAATGACTCCATTGAAATAAACAGGCTGTTTTGCAGTCGCAGGATAACGAGGTTAAAAGTAAACATGTCTGACCAGGTATACCGCAACTATATTGATGGCGAGTGGGTTGATGGCACTGAAAACATCTGCAATATCAACCCCTCGGACATCGCTGACGTGGTGGGCTTGTACGCCCGTGGCAGTGTTGGTGATTGCCAGCGGGCCATCGACGCCGCCAATGCGGCACTGGAAGAGTGGGCGGCAAGCGGCCTCGAGGCACGAAAAGCCATTCTCGACAAAATCGGTGCCGAGTTAATTGAGCGATCTGAGGAGATCGGTCAAGTGCTGTCACGGGAGGAGGGCAAGCCGCTGGCCGAGGGTATCGGTGAGGTCTATCGCTCCGGGCAGTTCTTTCAGTACTACGGAGCAGAGGTCTTGCGCCAGATGGGTGAGACCGCGGCGTCGGTACGACCGGGCATCGATATTGAAGTGCAGCGTGAGCCGGTCGGAGTCGTGGGTATAGTAACCCCATGGAACTTCCCGATAGCCGTGGCGGCCTGGAAGGTGGCGCCGGCTCTGGCCTTTGGCAATACTGTTGTCTTGAAACCCGCCGAGCTGACCCCCGCCAGCGCCTGGATACTCGCCGAAATTATCAGTCGCAGCGGACTGCCCAAAGGTGTCTTTAATCTAGTAATGGGCAGTGGACGGGAAGTGGGGGAGCATCTGTGCTGTTCTCCCGATATTCAGGCGGTAACCTTTACGGGCTCTGTCGGTGTCGGTCGTCATATCGCTGCCAATGCGGTGAAAAATATGGCCCGCGTACAGTTGGAAATGGGCAGTAAAAACGCCCTGGTGGTGTTGGATGACGCGGATTTGGATCTGGCAGTGCAATGCGCCATCAACGGCGCCTTTTTTGGCACCGGCCAAAAATGTACAGCCTCTTCCCGTCTGATCGTGCAGGCGGGTATTCACGATCGATTCGTCGAGAAGATGGTTGAGGAAATGCGCAAGCTGGTGGTGGGCAATGCCCTGGCTGAGGGCACCCAGATTGGCCCGGCGGTGGATGCCAAGCAGTTTGAGCAAAACCAGCGCTACTTGCAGTTAGCCAAGGATTGCGGCGCTGAGTTGGTCCAGGGGGGAGAGCTGATTGAGCAGGAAACCGACGGTTACTTTATGTCGCCAGCGCTGTTTGTTAACACGACTAACGATATGGTGGTGAATCGCGAAGAAATCTTTGGACCTATTGCCTGTGTGATCAAAGTGGATGATTACGACCAGGCTCTGGCTGTCTGTAACGACAGTGATTTTGGTTTGACTGCTGGCATCATAACGAATTCTCTGAAGCATGCCGCGCATTTCAAGCGCCATGCGAAGAGTGGCTGTGTAATGGTCAATCTGCCGACGGCGGGAACCGATTACCACGTACCCTTTGGTGGTCGCAAGGCGTCCAGTTACGGGCCGCGCGAACAAGGGCAGTACGCCAAGGAATTTTACACTATCGTCAAAACCAACTACACACGGCCATATTAATGAATAATGAGATGATAATCATTGACGGTTTGCAATATGTGAACTGGAATCGGGAGTTGTTTGAACAGCTCCAACGCAGCGGTATGACCGCCGTACACGTGACAATTGCCTACTGGGAAAATACGCAGGAAACGTTGGATAACATTGGCCAGTGGCATCGCTACTTTCGCGATCACGCAGACCTGATCATGCCCGTTCACCAGGCTGCGGATATCCTTGAGGCCAAGCGTCAGCACAAAGTGGGGATTATCTTTGGCTTTCAGAACTGCTCGCCGATCGAAGATGATCTGAAAAAAGTACAAAGCCTCCACGACTTGGGGGTTCGAATCATGCAGTTGAGCTACAACAATCAGAGTTTGTTGGCTACGGGTTGTTATGAAGACAAGGATGCCGGTATTACCCGTTTTGGGCGTGAAGTCATTAAAGAGATGAACCGCGTGGGCATGGTGATTGACATGTCCCACAGTGCCGAACAATCCACGCTGGAAGCCATTGAATTGTCCGAGCGACCGATTGCGATTACCCATGCTAACCCGAGCTTTTTTCATCCGGCGTTACGCAACAAATCCGATGCCGTGCTAAGGGCGCTGGGACAGTCTGGAGGTATGCTCGGGTTCAGTATGTACCCGTTTCACCTGAAAAATGGTGGCGACTGCACGTTGCGCGATTTCTGCGAGATGATTGCTCAGACCGCAGATCTCATGGGTATTGATCACGTGGCAATCGGCTCGGATTTGTGTCAGAACTGGGATTACAAGGTATTGGAGTGGATGCGCAGTGGTCGCTGGACGGCCGGTGTCGATTACGGAGAAGGCTCTGCCGCCAATGCCGATTGGCCTCAGCAACCGAGCTGGTTTTCCTGTTGCGGCGATATCATGAATGTTGCCGAGGGTCTGCGCGATATCGGTTTTCGTGAGGAGGATGTGGCCAAGGTGATGGGGCGCAACTGGCTGCACTTTTTTGAGCGCTCCTTTACGCCCGCGTATTAAGTCAACCACGACGCCTGGCGTGCTAAGGCTTTGTTTTCGCTGGATGTTTTGACTCTGGCACTAGTCCGCGCCGATAACACGCCCATTAACAGTGGGTGTCGGTCTTCAGCGGCCGCTCCTGGTGAGTGGCCGCTTTTTTTGCCTCGTCGCATCCAATACATTTATAAGTATGGCAGTGAAAAGTGCTGATTTTGATACGCTAAACTTATTAATTAATAGGTGCTTTTAATTTGAGTCCATCTGCTTAATCATGAATGATGAAACTCAAATAACGTTTGAACGGTTTATAAGTAAAGTGCCTAGCGCAGAAATGATTATTATAACTTTGGAGTGCCTTCATGAAACCAACGTTGGATCTGTCTTTGCAAGCTAGTACTGAGAGCACTCGAGCGGCGGCGACAGCGCCGTCGCAAGTGGATTGGCCTGTGTTTCTATTGAGCGGCGGCATGATTATCCTGTTCGTTGGCATGGCGGTCGTCGACATCGACGCCTTGTCGTCATTCGTCAGCGTGTCCTTTTCCTGGGCAACGAAATACTTTGGTGCCTACTGGCAAGTTTTGCTGCTTGCCACCTTTTTTATCAGTCTGGGCCTGGCGTTTTCTCGCTGTGGTGGCGTCAGGCTGGGCAAACAGGATGTGCCCGATATGAATACCTTTAAATGGGTGTCTATCATTTTGTGTACACTGCTGGCGGGCGGCGGGGTGTTTTGGGCCGCGGCGGAGCCGATGGCGCACTTCACCGCCCCTCCTCCCCTGTTTGGTACCGAGGCCAATGCCGCTGAATCGGTGTACCCGGCACTGGCGCAAAGCTATATGCACTGGGGCTTTCTCGCCTGGGCGATAGTGGGAAGCCTGACCTCCATTGTGTTGATGTACCTGCATTACCATCGCGGCTTACCGTTGAAACCTCGCGCGCTTTTATATCCCATTTTCGGTGACTACGTGTTGCGCAGTTGGTTCGGTGCGCTGGTTGATGCCGCTTGCGTCCTTGCCGTGATTGCCGGCACGGTTGGGCCAATCGGTTTTCTTGCTCTGCAGGTGAGTTTTGGCCTGTCGGAATTGTTCGGTATTGCTGACAACTATCTGACACAGCTGGTTATTTTACTGGCGTTGATTGGCCTCTACACCGTCTCCGCCGTTTCCGGTATTACTCGTGGAATTCAACTGCTCAGCCGCTTCAACATATGTCTGGCGCTGGGATTAATGGCGTTTATTCTGCTCTTTGGCCCCACGGCCTTTATCTTTGATGCCTTTATTCAATCCTTTGGTCTCTATGTCAATCAATTTATTCCCATGGCGACGTTCCGCGCTAATCTGGCCTGGTTGGACTGGTGGACGGTTTTCTTTTGGGGCTGGTTTCTGGGGTATGGCCCACTCATGGCGATGTTTATTGCACGTATCTCGCGCGGTCGTACAGTGCGCGAAATCGTCATCATGATATCGTTGCTGGCGCCTGTGGTGACCTGCTTCTGGTTTACCATTGTCGGCGGTTCGGGTATCGCGTTTGAACTGGCCAACCCCGGCGTGATTTCCGAGCCGTTTAAAGGGATGAATTTGCCGGCAGCACTGCTGGCGATGACTCAACAGTTGCCCATGGGTTTTGTTATCTCCGTGCTGTTTCTGATATTGACCACCATTTTTGTCGCAACCACGGGTAACTCCATGACCTATACCGTTTCCATGGTAATGACCGGCACCGACCATCCCGCTACCTGGTTACGGGTGTTTTGGGGCGTGATGATGGGACTGGTTGCCGCCGTCTTGATATCCATCGGTTCCGGCGGGGTCTCCGCATTGCAATCCTTTATCGTGATTTGCGCGGTCCCTGTGTCGTTGATCTTGCTGCCCTCTCTGTGGAATGCGCCGCAAATAGCCCGCCGTTTGGCGAGGGAGCAGGGCTTGCGATAACACCAAAAGACAACGAAAAAATTCAAATAAAATAGCGGTGATCTATTCGCGATCGCCGCGATAAAAACCTACTACTAATCTATAAATGTCACGCGGGAAAGCGTGAACGTATAACAACCACAGGATGTGTTAGTACCTACCTACAGCCGCCTTTAAACGTCAGCGATCGAGGTTTTATATGGAACAAAGCACTGACAATGTAAAAGCAGTACAAAAACGATACCAATTACCCTTGCGTCCCCCGGAGCAGGTGATGGATTTAGAGCGGCTTGGCTGTCATCATCAGACCCGCCTCAGTTTTATGCGCACATTAATGCGCCGGGTGATGAATGAACAGTGGCGCATTGAGCCCGTTGTCTTCGAGCTTAATGCCGAAGCCTACGGTACCGTGGTTTATGAAATTCAGGCCCCGGGAGGCATCTACAGCTTTGTGCTGTTTTCCAACTACCTGGATCCTGAAAATCGGAATGACCGAGTGATTGCGAGCCAGTGGGACTTGACCATGGCCTTGTGTGAAGGACAGGTTGATGCCGAGCAACTGGAGCAGTTGCGTGAAAATGTGCCGAAACAAGAGGCGGGACGCGTAGACTCGCGGGTTTTTGTGCTTTCGCGGGCCAATCGTAGCGCGCGCAACTTTGAGTCTGTCGTAGATTGTCTGGCGAGCGGGCGCCAGCCCGACCCGGAGCAGATCGCAAAGGTCGGTTACCTGTATCGCACCACGGCGGTCTACGGCAGTGGCAAACTCGGTATGGCGGACTGGGGCAAAGTTCAACGGAAATACCCGGATTTTGCGCGCCCCTTCGCGGCAGAAATGTTCACCTGTTATATGCTGCGCCACTTCAGCTTGTTGCAAGCCGAGCATATTGCGCGGGCGAGAGCGCCCAAGACAGCCGTGGCTATGGATGAGGGTATAAAGCGCTATTTCGGTATTGGCAACGCCACGGGCTTGGGTATGGCGCCGTTCCTGGTTCATCACCCGGTTTTGGTGAGTCAATGGATTGAGGTCCGCGAAACTGCCTTGGCAAAGGTGGTGCAACAGGGAGCGGTGACTCCTGCTCATCTCAGCCGACTGCGGGATTTGACGGCTAGGGTGGTGCAGCACACCCGTGAAATCACCACAGATAATGAGCTTCAGTCACACAATAATGCGGTGTTGTTAGAAGAGCTGATGGGCTTTTCCACCTGGCTTGAGCAACAGGGCGATAGTCTGACACATTGGGGAGAGCTGCAGGAAACTGCACAAGCCCACTGGGGAATGGAAACTCAGGAGGTCATTATCACGCTACTGCTGGAATTGTATCCGGAGCTGGTGGATTCGCTGGAGGAGCAGATGGGGGCAGAGGAAATACATGATATTCAGCCGGAAATGTCGCTCAGCGCCTTCAAGACACTGATTGAAACGCACTACCAGTGGGCACTGGATATCGACTTTAGCCGTCAGGAAGCCCAACAAGTTTTTTGGTATCGCTCGGAGGAAAAGCTGGAACCACGTTTGGGGCAGTGTGACCTGGACCCCGGAAAGGACAGGGAGATGCCTCTGGCAGTTGGTCGTGCGGTACAGCAGTGCTATGAAGAGGTCGTGGCCCAGCTGGATCGGCGGGCTGATCTGGATATTGCGCACCTGCTGTTGTTGGCGCCTGAACTGAAGGGCATCGTACGTCGTATTCAGACCATGTCACAGCGCATTTATGGGGATATCCAGGCTAATCTGGTTGATAAAGATGTGCTGCCGATTCACCTGTTACGCTGCAAGCTGGCCTTTTTTGGGGTGAATAAATATGACCCGCGTTCGCGCCTGTGGGTGCGCAATACAATGTTCCAAGGCGCACCCTTGCTGTCTGATATCGGCAAGCCGTTCGCAGATGATTGGTGTTTTCCCGTTGCACCGGCACTGAAGGAGGAGGTGTAACCATGAATATGTCACTCAACGAATTAACCGCTGCATTTAAGCGTGCCTTTGAAGGCCTGGGCTTTGAGCTTGGTGACTACGAGGATGCCGCACAGATGGTCGTCTGGCTGGAGGCGCACGGTCTGGGTGGCTTGCAGGAAGTACAGCGAGGTTTACCCTACCTTATTCAAAAGGCTTGCCCTGCGCCACACTTGTCCTACGAGGATGATTCTCTGGCTGTTATCGATGCACGTAATAACAGTGTGCTGACCTGTGGCGGTCAGGCGATAGATCTGGCCTACGCCAAAGCGCGTCAGAGTGGGTTGGGGATTGTGCAACTGCGCAATAGCCACAACCGCAAAATGATTATTGAACGATTGGTGAATTGTGGTCGCCGCGGTATCGCCTGTTTTGCCTATTGGCGCAATGGTAGCGGGCCGGTGACAGAACATGTGGTTAGTGTGGCGAGCGGTGAAGATTGCCCGCATTATAGTCACTACAGTGTGGGAGACCGCCAATTTGGAGATAAACAGACACTCTATATTGTTTGCTCGGACAATTTTGGCCTGCTGAAGGCGCGTGTTAACCGTGAGTTGTGCCAGCCGTCGGCCGAGGGGGGCATCATGACCCCGGAGCAGGCGAGAACAGCGTATGCTGAGAGTCTGGAGCAGGGTATCGCGGTAAACTCGGAGCTGCTAGCCACTTTGGATGGGCTCATCAAAAACATTCTGGTGGAATCTACCGAGCAATCTCGGCTTGGCGCTGGCGATTAGCCTCCTCGCTTATGCCTATCCGGCGAGAGTCTTCTCGCCGGTTTTCCCTTTGCTAACCTTAATCCGCTGAATCCCGCGATAATAGCGAGGTGGGGCCTTTGTGGCGTCTACAAATCAGTGTTATGGATTAGTGAGCTGGCCTAAAACTGCTAATTTATTTGCAAAACTTATAAATAGATCAGGCCTTTTAATTGGAGTATTGCCAGGCAATGGAGGAGTATTGAAAGCACTACTTAATCGAATGTCAACTCTTTATTAAAGCAACTATTTATTAAAGCAACTGGTTGCAAAAGCAAAAGTGTCATAGACGGGAGAGGAAAATGTACAAAAAAAGCAAATTAAGTACAGCGATCATAGCGGTATTGGCAGGTTACACCGGCATCAGCTTGGTAAATGCCGCTGAGATCGAAGAGGTAGTTGTAACCGCTACAAAACGCGCCGAAAGTGCACAGGATATTCCTGTTGCAGTTCAAGCTCTGGGGGGCGAGTCGATTGAAGATTTGAATGTCACCAGCTTTGATGACTACGTTAAATACCTGCCTAATATCTCCCGCGGTGGCCGTGGCCCGGGACAGAATGAAGTCTATATTCGTGGCCAGGCCTCTGACGCGATTAATCTCGTCACGGCGGAGAGTCAGGGTTCGGCACCCAATGTGGCACTCTATTTGGATGAGCAACCCGTGACCTCCGGCGGTCGAAACCTCGATATCTACATCACCGACATGGAGCGGGTGGAAGTACTGGCGGGCCCGCAGGGTACACTGTTCGGCGCCAGCTCGCAGGCCGGTACTGTGCGTTTAATTACCAACAAACCGCGACTGAGTGAGTTTGAGGCCGGCTATGATGTCAGCGCTTCTAGTACCCAAGGCGGCGATATGAGCAACTCCGTCGAGGCCTATATCAATATTCCGCTGATTGAAGACAAGCTTGCGGTGCGCATTGCGGCCTATAACGACAACAAAGGTGGTTACATCGACAACGTCTACGGTACCACAACGCTGGATATTGATACCGTCAACAGCAATGTGGCGGCTGGATTCCCGGTACAGATAGCGCCCGATGCGAAGCTGGAAACGGCGGATAATCTGGATCTGATTGAGGACAATTTCAACGATGCGACCTATCAAGGGGTCCGTTTCGGTGTTAAATATGCCGTCAACGAAGACTGGGACCTGTTAGTGCAACACACCACACAAACGCTGAGTGCCGACGGTGTTTTCGACTACGACCCGGCTATTGGCGATCTCAAAGTATCACGCTTCTTCCGTGATGAGCTGGTCGATAAGCTGAATTTGACCTCATGGACTCTGAGCGGACGCCTGGCGGAACTGGAGATGCTCTATACCGGTGGCTATGTCGATCGGGAAGTCAGTCAGTCTATTGACTATACGGGCTATAACAATGTCGGCGGTTATATCGCAATCTACACCTGTGGTTACAGTTACACGACCAACCCGTTTGTTGGAACGGCGACAGACTGTTATAACCCAGTCAAGGCCTTTGTCAATGACATTCAAAACAAGCGCCAGACCCATGAGTTTCGTATCAATACCAGCCCCGATAACCCGTTACGCTTAACCGCTGGCATCTACTACGACTATGCAGAGGTTGAAACCGACGGCAGCTTTACCTATCTCGGCGCCATTGGCGTACAAAACTCTGATAACCCAACCTATGCCACCCGGATAAGGGATGTTCCGGCGGATGCGGGGAATGCCACATTGATTAACCCCAATCCGCGTCTGCCGGGTGAAATATTCAATAACGATATGACCCGCAGCGAAGAGCAACTTGCCGTTTTTGGTGAGCTGAGTTACGACATTACCGACAAGATTACAGCGACGGCCGGGTTGCGTTACTATAATCTGGACGTGGAAATGGATGGTTGGTCCGGCGGTGGTTTTGGAGGCAATAACCTCGATGAAAAATACGATACGCTGTCGGCACACGATTTTATTCCCAAATTTACCCTCAGTTATGCGCTGACCGAGGATATCTTGCTCTATTCCACTTATTCAGAGGGGTACCGCCCGGCGGGTTATAATCGCGGCGGTGGACTACCGGCAAGTAATCCGGCGCTGAATGACGTTCCCGTCACTTTCCAGAGTGATGACGTGCAAAATATTGAGTTCGGCTGGAAAACCACACTGCTTGACGGTAGTCTGCAATTTAATGGCACCATTTATCACGTGGATTGGACAAGTATTCAGATTCCACGGTTTGATCCCTCAGAGGTGGCGGTAACTACTTTTGTGGATAATGGTTTGGATGCGGAAATACTGGGTCTGGAAGCGGATGTCATTTATGCAGCGACAGACAATCTGACGCTCTTTGCAGCCATTTCCTATAATGATACAGAAGTTGTTTCCGTACTCGAGGGGACCAACTTCGACAAACTGCTCGCGCCTGTGGGGAGTCCCCTACCGCTAACGCCGAAAGTGCAGGGTAATGTTCGTGCGCGCTACGAATGGCAAACCAATGATTTTGACGCCTATTGGCAACTCGGCATCGCTTACGCTGACTCCACCTACAGTGCGCTGTTGCTGGACGACCGCTTGCCGCAGGAGAGCTACACACTTGGCGATCTGACTGTTGGTGTGTCGCGTGATCAGTGGACTGTGGAATTCTTCGTTGAGAATATCACTGACAAGCGGGCTCAGCTACACTTTAACAATCAGGATCGAGTTCCCCGTATCACGACCAACCGCCCAAGGACCTTTGGTCTGCGGTACTCCTATGATTTTTAACCGCGGGGGATTTTTAACCGCGGGGAATGATTAACTGCAGGTTACATGGAGTAACAGCCGATAAGTGTAAAGCGTGAGAAGACAAAGAGCGAACTCACAAGTTCGCTCTTTGTTGATCGGCGGTTGGAATCAGTTGGAATAAAAACCTATATCTTTATAGATAATATGAGGTTGCCATGAGCGTAGACGCATCAGTCCAAGAGAGTTCCTCCCAAGATGCTATTTATCAGGCGAAATCTCTGTTGCAACAGGGAAGGGCCGCCGATGCTGAAACAGTGATTGGCAGTTTGTTGAACAGCGATGAAGAAAATGCCGAAGGGCTCTATATTCTTGGCGTTTGCCAGCGCTATCGAAAGCAACCCGAAAAGGCGCTGCAGACTTTGGAAAAACTCAAGGCGGTAGAACCGGCCTATGGTAGAGCCTTCCAGGAAGCAGGGCATAACTATCGCTTAATGCAGGACTCAGAAGCTGCGATTGAGGCTTACGAGCATGCGGTGCTGCGCAATCCGGCACTCACTGCCAGTTGGCGAGCCCTGGTCGAGCTGCACCAGGCGCAAGGCAATCACAACGCGGCGGAACAAGCCCGACAGCAGCTCGTACACTGGTCGGAAATGCCCATCGAGCTGGTCAGCGTATCCAGTATGATTCACGAGGGCAAGCTGTATAAAGCGGAACAGCTTTGCCGGAGCTTTTTGCAGCAAAAACCTCATCATATCGAGGCGATGCGACTGTTGGCCGATATTGGGGCAAAACTGATGGTGTTGGATGACGCCGAGTTTTTGCTGGAAAGTTGTGTCGAGTTCGAACCGGATAATGTCGCCGCGCGCTTTGACTACGCCAATGTCCTGTACAAACGGCAAAAATACAAAGAAGCGCTGGAGCAGGCAGAAATTCTGCATCGACGGGATCCCGCCAATCTCGCCTTTAATATGACCCTTGCTAACTCCCATGTTGGCGCTGGCGACATGGAAGCCGCACTGCGTATCTACAATGATGTATTGCAAGATGAGCCCGACAATCCGAACGTTCTGCTGATGCAAGGACATGCATTAAAAACGGTCGGTAAACTAGATGATGCAATTACAGCCTACCGCAAAGCCTATGCCGTCAAACCCGATTTTGGCGATGTGTTTTGGAGCTTGGCCAACCTCAAGACCTACCGCTTTAGCGATAAAGAGATCGAACAGATGAAGCTGCGAGAAGAGGATGGCAAGACGGACTTTGTCGATCGTTTTCATTTTTGTTTCGCCCTCGGCAAAGCATTTGAAGATAGAAAAGAGTTTGCCCTGTCCATGGAGTATTACCAGCGAGGCAACGAATTAAAGAAACAGCAGTCTCGATACAGCGCGGACCGCACTGACAATGAATTTAAAGCACAAATAAAAGAGTGTTCAGCGGCCCTCTTTGAGGCTAAAAAGGGCTGCGGTCACTCGGCACCGGATCCCATTTTTATTGTGGGGCTACCACGCGCCGGTTCTACCCTGTTGGAGCAGATACTGGCATCGCACTCTCAAGTGGATGGCACCATGGAGCTACCGAATATCATGGCTTTGGTGCACCGGTTGAATGGTAGACGCCGTATTGACGATGACCAGCGCTACCCTGGCATTTTGCACGAATTGACGGCCGAGCAATTGCATCAATTTGGCGAGGACTTTATCAATAGCACGCGAATTTATCGCAAGGGTGCACCGTTCTTTATCGATAAAATGCCCAATAATTTCCGTCATATTGGCCTTATCAACCTCATACTGCCGAATGCGAAAATTATTGACGCGCGTCGTGACCCCATGTCCTGCTGTTTTAGCGGTTTTAAGCAGCTGTTTGCAGAAGGTCAAGAGTTTAGCTACGGTCTGGAGGAAATTGGGCGCTATTACAAAGGTTATGTGGAACTGATGGATCACTGGGAGAAGGTCCTGCCCGGAAAAATACTGCGTGTTCAACATGAAGACGTGGTGGAGGACCTTGAGACACAGGTTCGCAGAATTCTCGAATTCTGTGGTTTGCCCTTTGAGAAGGCCTGTCTTGATTTCTACAAGACTGACAGGGCGGTCAATACACCCAGTTCCGAGCAGGTCAGGCAACCCATATACAAAAGCGGCTTGGATCAATGGCGAAATTTTGAACCCTATCTCGGCCCATTGAAAGCTGCCCTTGCTTAACGTGCCCTATAGGCTGCATGGTCGGCAGACAATAGGTAATGCCTATTTGTACATGACAACTGAAGCCATCGGCGTTAGCCGATGCCAGGTTAAGAGTAACTGAATAATTTGAACAGAGTAATTATGCGAGACTCTACCCCAAACTCGGAATATGAAGACACTAATACAGAAGTCGATAACTCAACGGGAGAATGGCTGCCACCTGCTGAGGATGACATCCATGAGGAATCCTGGGTTTACGTCAAGGGGTACAACTGAGTTGATTGAGACAAGAACTCCGAGTAGAGAGCGCTATGGATATATTTTATTTACGTGATATGTCAAGAATAAGTAGATCTGGCAATGCATACCTGAATTTGGGGGAAGCCTATTTGCAAAGGAATGAATGGGGCTTGGCGGTGAAAGCCATTAAGGAAGCTTTAAAAAACAAGGCTCTGGATAACCGGGCCAGGGCTTTTAGAGTCTTGGCCGATGCATACAGCAGACAGGACAATAAGAGATTGTCTAACCTCGCCATGAAGAAATTCCGTGCTGAAGTAAAAATTACATCATGCCATAACTACGAAGACATATGACATACCCATAGCACCCTGGCCCTACCGGGTATTTAACACCCAATACCGGACAGTCGCTCGATTTGATTGGTGGGAGTGAATTCGCACATGGTCGTGGTGGATTACGGCAAAAAGCGCCTCTTGTGCCCGTTTCCCAGGGTAAATCCACCCTACGCAGCTACGTAGTCCCGTAGGGTGGATTAGCGCAGCGTAATCCACCACGACCATGCTCAAATTCACCACCGGCAATTATTCAATGTTCGGTTATACCACAATTGCTACTGTAAGGTTGTATCTCAATAACCCTTCTTGAGCTGCCAATTCTAGTCTGAATTAGTAAAGATTAGACCACCTCAAACAACTGAAACTTCTTTTTCCCTAATTTCACCAAATAAAACCGCCCAAACATCGCTGCCTGTGACGTAAAACAGCTGGCCGCACTCAAGTTGCTCTCGGCTGGCAGGGCAATGCCGTTAATCTGCACCGCCTGCCGACTCAGGGCATCTTTGACATGTTTGCCGGACTGCACCAGCCCGCTGTCGGCCAGCACCCCGGGCAGGGATTGGGATTCCAGTTTCTGACGGTTAAGGCCAGTAAAGGGAATGCCGTCCTGTTTCAGCTGCTGCCAATCGGTCTCTGTCAGGCCCTCAAAGTTACCCTGGAACAGGGCCTCAGTAATGCGTTGGGCCGCAGTTAAACCCGCTTCCCCGTGTACCAAGTAGGTGACTTCCTTGGCGAGGATCTTTTGCGCTTCGCGACTGGCACGGTTATCTGCCCGATTGTTGGTATAGGTGGCCTCAATGCCGTCAATTACCCGGGCATCCAAAAAGGTAAAGTAACGCAAAAAGCGGAACACATCCTCGTCTGCCGTATTCAACCAGAACTGGTAGAAAGCGTAGGGCGAGGTTTTGTTGGCATCCAGCCACACCGCGCCGGATTCGGTTTTGCCAAATTTGGTCCCGTCGCTTTTGGTGATCAACGGTACAGTAAACCCGAACACCTGCTCGCCATTCATACGACGGGAGAGGTCGATGCCCTCGGTGATATTGCCCCACTGGTCAGAGCCGCCAATCTGCAGGCTGCAGCCGTGGCGTTTGTTGAGCTCGGCAAAGTCGTAGGATTGCAGCAGCATATAGCTGAATTCGGTATAGGAGATGCCGGCGCCGTCGCGGTCGATCCGCTGCTGCACCGACTCCTTTTTGATCATCTGGTTGACGGCAAAGTGTTTGCCCACATCGCGCAGAAAATCCAGGGTGCTGATCTCGCCAATCCAGTCCAGGTTGTTGACTATCGTAGCCCCGTGCGGGCCGTCGAAATCCAAGAAGCGGGAGATCTGTCCCTGCAACCGATCCACCCAGCCTTGGACGGTATCGGCCGTATTGAGCTTGCGCTCCTGGGCTTTGAAACTGGGGTCGCCGATCAACCCGGTAGCGCCGCCCACCAGGGCGATGGGTTTGTGGCCCGCCAACTGGCAGCGGCGCAGTATCAACAGGGGCACCAAATGGCCCAGATGCAGACTGTCGGCGGTGGGGTCGAAACCACAATAGAGCGTGCGGCTGCCCGAGGCCAGGTGGGCGCGAAGTTCCTGCTCGCCGGTCATCTGGGCGATCAGGCCGCGGGACTGCAGCTCGTCTATCAGGTGTGGGGTCGACACAGTGTGGTACCTCCAAATTATCGGTCGGTGGATTCAACCTGGTAAAAGGAGCTAGTTATACCTTTGCGGCCGTTGGCGGGTCTATCATCCGGATAGATGAGGAAGTTGCAAGTTGTTGATTTACGGTTAGATATTTCACTATGCCGAACGGGCCAATTTCACGACAAAACCACCGTGGAAAAAAGTCGGCCGGAGTAGTCGCGGCCGACTAGGAGGAGAGGCAGAATCAAGTGCCTAAAACGTGAACGGCTTTAGATGGCCGATGAGAAACCAGTATCGAGAGCAGCGGCGATATGATCGGCCTCCTCAATCGTCAGTGTTAAGGGAGGCGAGAGGATAATCTTGGTGCCCACCGGTCTGACCAGAACTCCTTCTTCGCGGGCGAATTCTGCCACTCTGGCGGCGAAGCCATCCTTAGGATTGATGGGTTCGCGACTTTGCTTGTCTACCACAAGGTCCAGTGCAATCATCAAACCTTTACCACGAACTTCACCGACAACCTCATACTTTTCAGACAGGGGTTGTAGCTGCTCGATCAGGTGCGCACCCACTTTCGCCGCATTGGCCGGTAAATCTTCCTGCTCTACGATATCCAGTACTGCCAGTGCAGCGGCGCAGGCGGTGGGGTGGCCAGAGTAGGTGTAGCCATGCATAATCATCGAGCCAAAGTCGGTGCAATTCTCGATGGCGTCGGCGATCCGTTGGTTGAAGACAGTTGCGCCGAGCGGGATATAGCCGGCTGATATCCCTTTCGCGAGGCAGATAATATCGGGTGCGACCCCCCAGCCTCGACTGCCGAGCATGCAGCCGGTGCGACCGAAGCCGGTGACTACTTCGTCGGCTATCAGCAGAATGCCGTAGCGATCACAGATCTCCCGCACTTTGGGCCAGTAGAGGGCTGGCGGCACAATCACACCGCCGGCGCCCTGTACTGGTTCGGCGATAAAGGCGGCGATGCTGTCCGGCCCCTGGAACAGGATCTGGTCTTCCAGTTGTTTGGCGCAATAGTCGGTCAGTTGTTCGGGGTCCTCGCAGTTCCAGGGGTTGCGGTAGAGCCAGGGCGAATCGAGCAGGATACAGCCCGGTAGCAGGGGACCATGATTCAGGTGGTAAACATTGTTACCCCCCACAGAGGTGCCGCCAAAGTGAACGCCGTGATAGGCATTGCGTAGCGACAGGAATTTGGTGCGCTTGGGCTCGCCTGCGGCTATCCAATATTGACGCGACATCTTTAAGGCGGTTTCCACTGCATCCGAACCGCCGCTGACAAACAGTACCCGGGCCATCTGTTCCTGTTCAAACATCGAGGTCAGACGGTCGGCGAGATCGTAAGCGCGGGGGTGAGCGATACCGTCAAACATCTGGTAATAGGCCAACTCATCCATCTGCTGATTGATTGCCTGCTTTACCGAGGCGCGGTTGTGGCCGATATTAACGTTCCAGAGGCCGGCGATGCCATCCAGCAGGCGGTTGCCTTCGACGTCGGTGACATAATTGCCCTCGCTGCCAGTGATAATCAAGGTCTCGCCATTGTTCCCCGGGGTCGTGGGACCCATGGGGTGCCAGAATTTTTTCGCCGCTGTTTTGTATTTATCGTACATAAGAATCTCTTGAAATCAGTCGCTTACTTGGTGATATAGAGAAGGTGGTGGGATGTATACTCCAGCAAACCGTCGAGGCCAAATTCGACGCCGAAGCCGGACATCTTGCAGCCACCAAAGGGCGTATTTGGCTGGATCTGCGCATGGCAGTTAACCCAAGTCACGCCACTTTCGAGTCGCGCGGCGATCTCTGCCGCTATGGCCGGATCTGACGACCAGACGGAGCCGCCAAGACCAGCCTCGCCGGCGTTGGCGCGCTCAACGGCATCCTCAATATCGCGGTAGGCGATAATGGGTAATGCGGGGCCAAACTGCTCCTCATCGACCAGGCGCGTGCCGTCACTGATATTCGCGACAATGGTGGGTGGGTAGAAGTAGCCGGGGCCTGCCAGGGGTTCGCCGCCGCTGAGGATCTTGGCGCCATTGGCCTTTGCGTCCTCGACCAGCTCCACTACCCGTTCAAACTGTGTGGCATTCTGAATTGGGCCGAAAGTGACCCCCTCGTCTAAACCGTTACCGACGACCTGCTGTTGGGCTATTGCTGACAGTGAATCGCAAAATGTTTGGTACTGGGACTCGTGGACGTAGAGGCGCTTGAGTGCGGCACAGGTCTGCCCCATATTCAGAAAGGCCCCCTGGAAAATGGCTTCACTGACTTGCTCCACATCGGTATCGGGTAAGACGATCCCGGCATCGTTGCCGCCCAGTTCCAGGGTCAGGCGCTTTAGCGTGTTTGCGGAGCCGCGCATAATGGTTTGGCCGGTAGGGGTGGAGCCGGTGAAAATAATCTTGCGGATATCCGGGTGGTCTGTAATGGCAGCACCGATAGCTGCGCTTCCGTTGACGATATTAACCACCCCGTGAGGTACATGCTTGTTGATCAACTCAACCAGGCGAATAGTACTTAAGGGCGTGAATTCAGATGGTTTGCTAATAACCGTATTGCCGGCCCGCAGGGCGGGCATAATATGCCAGACAGCGATCATAAAGGGCCAGTTCCAGGGTGTGATTGATGCGACCACACCCAGGGGCTTGCGATGTAACTCTATCCGCTTTTCATCGGACTCTTCAATAACATCGACCGGGATCTCAAGGTCGGCGTTATAGCGGGTCCAGGCTACGCCACCCATTACCTCGAACTCGGCGAGGGGCAGGGGTTTACCCTGTTCCGCAACAATCAATCGCGCGAGTTCATCAGTGTGGGCTTCTATCTCGTCGGCAATGCCGTGGAGAGTAGCTCTGCGCTCAGCATGGCTACTGTGTTGCCAGCTCTGAAAGGCTTTGTTGGCCACCGCTACTGCCTGCTGCAGCTGCTCGGTCGAGGCATAGGGACAGTGAGCGACGATTTCACCGGTCGCCGGGTTGATGACATCGGCGCTTTCGCCATCACCCGGTATAGATTGTCCGTCGATAACCAATTTGTATGTAGATTTCATAGGGATAGGCTCTTCAAGTGGCTTGATCAAATAGGCGTAACACCAAGGCAGATAAATCGGCCAAAGTCATAAAATGAGATGTATGCCGCATATGTTATCTTGCCAAGCAGGTGTATGTCTACATTAATCTCAAATTATGAGAAAAGTGTAAATATTGGTGGCGCCCTATCTCCCTTTAGGAGCTGCGGATTAGAGAGACGGCTTTGCTGGCTATTGTCTATTCTCAAAGTGTGAGAAAATGCCTTCGTTTATGCCTGATGGATATATGCGTGTAGAGACGTATAGAGTGGAAATAGTTGAGTAGAAATTGAGAGATATTGGAATTCAAGGGAGGTATAAGTGACGAGCCTTGGTAAGATGCTGAGGGTTCTCGACCTATTCGGGCCAGAGTCGCAAAAGCTGGATGTTGAATCGATTGCCCAGCGTATGGAGTTATCCCGGGCCACCGCCTATCGTTATGTCAAAGAGCTGTGCAATGCCGGCCTGTTATGGCGCCTGGAGGGCGGCTATGCACTGGGCCCCAGGCTAATCGAGCTCGATTGGATGATGCGCCAGTACGATCCGCTGATTTTGTCTGGCCATGAGTCGATGCGGGAGTTGGCAGAAAAGACCGGTTTGGCTGTCTTTATCAGCGTCTATTATGATGGTCGTGTTATCAATACGCACGTAGAGCAGCCCAGCACTGAGCTCAGCCTGTCGTTTGGTAGAGGTCGCCCGCTGCCGGTTTTTCGCGGTGCTCAGTCGAAAGTGCTGGTCTCTCACCAAAAGGGGCGTAAGTTGAAGAAGATCTTCGAGGAATATATCGAAACTGATCCGGCTTATGACTATAGCTGGAAGGAGTTTTCGCAGATGACGAAACGAATTCGCCAAGATGGTTATTGCGAAACCCACGATGAACTCAATCTCGGTTTGACCGGTATTGCCGCCCCCATCTTTAATTCAGCCAATGACGATGTAGTGGGCAGTTTGGCTGCGGCGGGCGATACCGCCAACTTTGAATTGCTTCGCTCTGAAGTCGTGATTGATTTGGTAAAAGAATACGCACGCGTTATCGGCGCCAAGTTGGCTCCCTAGCTCCCTTCGGGGCTGACTTCTAGCCCTTTTCTCCCTACTTCCCACTGCGTTCTTAAACACCTCAGGGCACATTCGCCAACAAGTATTGCGGGGCGCCTATACGAGCTTCATATTCTTTGTTGGAGTTATCGCCCTGCAACTGGTGATGAGCTACTTCATGTTGACAAGTAGCGACCGCGTAAATGGTGGCGGCGGGAAAACTGATCGAGTTGTTATTTGGCCTGCCTTATCTATCGGCGCTTTTTATTGTCAGTGGACTATTAATTGCATTCGTAGCGTTTGGCGGTATGTTGCCGACAACCTGGGTGCAAATTATTAAGAGAGTGAGCAGGTTGGCGCTGCATGAAAGTTGGTTAACCGTAATCCTTCCAGCGCCAGCCTATCCAGGTTCGGTGTGTTAATTTCGCCACCAATACAAATACAATCTTCATATCAACCCGGAAGCGCAGCTTTCCGTATTCCGTCGAGCGATCAGAGGCAGGACAAACAGAAAGCTGAGCAACATACCGGTCATGCCGAACCAAATGATCGGCGTATAATATTGCCCTTCAATCAGGGTGGCGGCGAGAGCGGGTCCCGTTGCCAGACCACCGCCTATAAAGATATTCGTGGTGACAATCACACGCCCCGAACTGTCTATCGCCGACAGTGCCGCGAGTACAAAGGGCAGTATAAACGTCCACGCATACTTGAACAGGCAGGCGGCGAGGAGATAGCGCAATGCCGGTATTTCGCCCAGGAGCATTAACAGGGAACCAAAAATAACCACAAACCCCAGGGAAACCGGTCCACTGCGTCCAAAGCGATGACCAAAGCAGGAAGCGGACAGTGCACCCGCGACGCCTGCCAGAGAAGCGATGGACAGATACTGACCGATTTCATCGGCGCCAAGGCCCGAAACAAACCCGATTCTCTCCAGGTAGGCCCATACGCCGCTTAACGCCGCATAGAAGCTGTAGACGGCCGTTATGCCTAGAATGGCCTTCAACAGCTGATCCCCGCTCAAGCGGGTTGCCGCCTCGGTTTCCTGGTGCTGCCCCCTCGGAGGCCCCTGTGGCAGGAGTCCGACAAAGGCGGACAGAAGCGCGACGCACACCGCGGCGAACAGGTAAACCCACTGCACGCCCCACTGTGCGGTTACCCTCGGCAACAGGGCCAGTCCCGCGGCGCCGAGCACCAGTTGCCCGACAACCCAGAAGCCGAAGTTGCGGTCCTTTTCACGGGTCAACCCGAGGGATGCCAGGCATACGGACATGGCGGACCCGGCAAATAAACCGGCACAAAATCGAGCCGCCAACAATCCGTGATAGTTGTCGAGAAGGGCGCTAATCAGGTGACAAACCGCATTGAGCAGCAAGGCGACAAGGGCAACCTTCCTCCAATTGAGACGGTTCAGCCAGACCAATGCCGGGACGGTGGCTAGCCCCATGCCTGCCATATCCGCTGAAATAAGGTAGCCGGCCTGTTGTGGTGTGAGCTGCAGTTGGGATAGAAAAGCCCCCACAAGAGCGGGGGCAGTAAGTAGCACAAAGGCAGCAAACGAACCGATCAAAACCAAAGTAACAATCGTTGCCCGACTGTTAACATCAAATTGTGCTTCGGTGGTCATGCTTAAAGGGCCCGCTTGAGATTGTCCACCAGCGCTTGCGCTTCCCCGATGGCAGCCTCCTGGTGTGGCTGCAACTCCTGCCCGCCGAGCGCGGTCATCAACTCAAGGAAAGGGTCGACCACCTCGGTTCTCGACCCGGAGAGCTGTTCAATCACCGCCAATCCGTAAAAAGGCACGGTGGCCGCGTTATAGCCGCCCTCGTGACACAAAACCAGACGCCCTTCACAGAGTTCGTCGGCCGCCGCCATCATCTTGCGGGTCAGGTTTCTGTAGCCTTCGCTGTGCATCTGCATCCTGCCGAGCGGGTCATGGGCGCCCGCATCAAAACCACAGGGCACGATGATCAGTTGGGGGCGATAGGCCTGCAAGGCCGGTATTACGACACGGTCAAATGCGGCCTCGTAGGCGCCGACGCCACAACCGGGCGGGAGGGGAATATTCATATTGAAGCCTTTTCCTGCGCCTTCGCCGTTTTCGCCGACAAAGCCGGAGTCGACAGGGAAACACCGGTCCTGATGCACCGAAATGGTCAACGCGCGCGGATCCTCCCAGAACGCCGCCTGCGTGCCGTTACCATGGTGTACATCCCAGTCGACATAAGCGATACGGTCCAGCCCATGCACCTCCATGGCATGCAAACCGGCCAGCGCCGCATTTCCAAAGGCGCAAAAACCCATGGAGGAATCCGCCAGGGCGTGATGGCCCGGTGGGCGAACCAGTGCATAGGCGTTATTCACTTCGCCCTTCATGACAGCATCCACCGCGCGAATCACGCCTCCGGTGGATAACAACGCGATTTCATAGGAGCCGCGGCCGAGAGGCGAAAGGTTACCGCCATCCCCTCCGTGTTCCGCACTCAACGCTTTCACCCGCTCCAGATGATCCCTGGTGTGATAGCGCAGAATTTCCTCTTCGGTGGCGGCCCGTGCTTCCAGGGTTTGCAACTGACCGAGCAGACCACTCACTTCCAGCAAATTCCGCAGGCGGCGTTTGGTTTCCGGATTCTCTACATGTTCACCCGGCTGTACCGGGTTGCCATAGGGCACGACTCCGGCGTAGTTCCCCGTGTTATGCCACATGTATAATTCATGATACACGAAACCCGTTTTCATTTTTCAGTGTCTCCGATGATTGCGCCAGAGCGGCCACCCAACCGGGTCAGGTGACTCCGTTTGGGCGGCCCCTAAAAGTACTGGTGTTTAAAAATTGATGATCAGGTCTACGCCGTACTCGCGCCCGATGGAATAACTCGAGTAGGAGGTCTGAAAGGCCGGAATATACCAGGAAAACAGTTCGTCTTCGTTGTCACCGATATTTTTACCCCAGGCAGACAACTCCCAGGCTCCGCTATCGGCCACCAGGCTCAAGCGTAGATTCACGGTGTCGTAATCCGGCACCGCGGTACGCTCAAAGTTGCCCGGTTCACTGAAGACCTCGTCTTTATAGCTGTATTCCGCCCAGGCAATCAGATCCGCAAAACCCAGGGGCAGGGTATATTTTGCCGAAAGGTTGTAAGTGGTATCCGGCACATAGGACAACTTGTTTCCTGCGCAGTCCAGTTGGATAAACTGACCGTTTTCCATGGCGTTGTCTGCCGTGGTACTACAGTTATCGAACTCCGTATATTCGGTATCCATTAAACCAAGGCTGAGCCCCAGTTCCAGATTCTCGGTAGGCAGGGCGATCACTTCAAGCTCCGCGCCGGTGATTTCCGAGTCGGCGTTGCTGATCTGGAAGCCGGTTCCCCCAATGGGGCTCGAACCCAGCCTCTGTACCTGCTGGTCCTGGTAATCAGTAAAGAAAACCGAGGCGTTCAGGCGCACACGGCCGTCCGCGAGATCGGACTTCATCCCCAGCTCGTAGGACCATACCGATTCCTCCCCGAAAGAGATCTGGTCGTTGGGCACGATATCGGGATTGAAGCCACCACTCTTGAAGCCGCGCCCGACCGAGGCGTAATAGGTTATATCTTTGGTTGCATAGGTGAGGCTGACATTACCCGACACACCGGAATCTTCGATGTCGGGCCGGGTGCTGACATTGGGGTGTCCCGTAAAGCTGGTGTTGGTCTGGTCAAACACCAGGGACTTGTCTTCTTCGGTGTAACGCAGGCCCAGCGCCATGGACCAATTTTCAGTAAACCGGTAGTTGCCGCTGGCAAAAACCGCAAACGACTCGGACTCTACCGAAGATTCGCTGCAGATACAGCCTTCCGCACCGACTATCGCACCGGCAGCGTTAGTGGTGCCGATAAACGGCGGAGGCGTTCCGATTCGGGTCGCACGGCGCGCCGAAGCGTCGGAATCCTGGTAGTAAAGACCCACCAGGTAGTCGTAGGTCTCGTTCGCTGCGGACTCCCACCTGAACTCCTGGGTGAAGAGATCCGAACTGTCGGAAAAATCCGAAGAAGAGAGAAACGCGGGTGAAGCATCATCGTCGGCGCGCAAGACAAAATCGGTATCTCTCTTCGATGTTATAGACACCAGGCGCGCCCCGGAATCGAGGTCATAGGTGATCTTGGCACTCTGTCCACTGAGTTCACGGTTCTCCACTGGCCGAAAGTCCTGGCTGGTGAGGTTTGGTTCCAGCGCTGTAGAGGGGTCCCCGGCCAGGGCGAAATTGTACAGGCCAAACACCGGCGAGCTTTCCAGTGTGGACGTCCACTGGGTAAACAGCCGATTGGTGCTCTCCTCCATGTCGTCGGCGTTCAGGGTGAGATCCAGATTCTCGGTTGGCGTGAAGCGCAGGCTCACGCGGTAGCCTTTGCGGTCTTCATCGCTCAGTTCAGAATCGTCGAACGCGTTGTCCACAAAGCCGTCGCGCCGCACGGAATACAGGCTGGCTTTGGCGTAGACCTTGTCTTCCACCAGCGCGCCGGAGAGAAAACCGCTGGCGTTGAGCCTGCCAATATTACCCGCGGTTAATTTGATTTTGCCTTCCAGGTCGTTTCCCGGCACTTTGGTGGTGATATTGACGGCACCGCCAATGGTATTGCGCCCGAACAGCGTGCCCTGTGGGCCGCGCAAGACCTCCACCTGTTTAATGTCATCAAGGTTTTGGTTAAACGCCGAAGGGCGCCCCACATACACCTGGTCGATATATACACCGATTCCGCTTTCAAAACCAATATTGCGCGTTGCCGCGACAATCCCCCTTATGCCGATGGCGGACAGAGTACTGCCATTCCCATTGAAGGTGAAATTGGGGACGCTCTTGGTCAGGTCGAGAATCTCCGCCACGCCGCGTTCGTCAAGCTGTGATTCGCTTACCGCCGTAATAGCAATGGGCACATCCTGCAAACTCTCCTCGCGCTTTCGAGCAGTAACCACAACCTCCTCGATTATTCCCTTCGCATTCACTTCGGCAGCCATCAGCGAGGTGGGGGTTGCCGACAGAGTCGCCGCCGCGCTCGCCAGTATTACGGCAGCGCACAGCCGATGCTGATTGGCGGGCGCCAATGGGGATTGCTGTAGGTTCATAGATTGCTCCTCAAAGATTATTGGACTTATAGGGCTTTTGGCCTGCGGGTTTGGAGACTTTAAAGATTATATGTAGGGCACCGGGAAAACACCATTCGATAGGAGTGTTTTGCGGGGGGGGGGGGAACCACCCATACGAAAGTGTGGGTGGCTGGAAAAACCTGCGAATAAAGCCCAAATAGCAGGTGCGCGAAAGGCAGTGGGTGCCAACTGGCATAGATGTTGCCCTTCTAATGCCTGTGGGGCTGCTGACTCAATACCTGAGCAACGGGGAGAGGAAGTCCGACTTGCGCTTGACCAATGCTCCGGGGGCTAGCCCTGAGTCAACAAACCGAGGTCCTGGGCGGTAATTACAGCTTCAGTACGATTTTTTACGTGCATTTTGGCGAAAACATTACGACCGTGCCACTTGACGGTGTTTTGGCTGATATGCAGCTTTTCGGCAATGTGCGCGTTGGACTTTCCCTCTGCCATCAGCTGTAAAACATCCAGCTCCCGCTGGCTCAGGGGCTCAACCAATGCGGACTCGCCATTGGCCATTTTCCTGTCGGGCGCCTTCCCCACCCTCAGGTCGAAGGCACGGATGATTTCGGCTGTAAACTCCTTCAGTACCGTCTCGCTGTCTCCACTACGCCTTTGAATTTTGTTAATCAGAGGTAACAGCCCGGTACCTTCATCCACAAAAATACTGATGATGTTATTGGCTGCGGCCTGGTTCAGCGCTTTTTGCAGTGTGGACTCAGCTTCGGCATCCTGGCCGAATTTAAGATGGGCTTTCGACAAAAGCAACAGGCATTCGATGGCGAGGTAGCCCAAACCGATCTGGTGTGTCTGTTCATACAGCCTTTCCGCCGTTGAGATGAGAAGTTCCTTTTGCCCGCCGACCAACCATAAGCGAGACTGTATCAGCTGTTTGAGAAACGCCTCGCGGTCCCATCGGTGGGTTAAGTCCGGCAGGGTTTCTTCAAGGGGAATGGCCAGAGACGTGGCAATACGCAACGCATCGGGTCGTTTGCCGGATCGCAAAAGCAATTTGATACGGTTGTAGGCCACCAGCAGTTGCTGGTTCAGGTTAACAAACGTCTTCGGATAGAGACCCGAAAGGCGATCCAGCATTTTCATGCCCAGCTCGAATTTCCCTTCCGCGGTAAAATGCTTGGCGGCGGTGATATAGCCGAGCTGCATCAAGCTGATATGGCCCACCTGTTCAATGTTTCTCAAGTTGCTCTGCAGGGCGTTAAGCGATTCGCCACCCACATTCATTTCGTAGTCGAGAGCCGCCAGGACAACCTCCCGGGCCGACATGGTGTAAGGACTGCGCCCGGCGTTATTGCCTGTTGGCAACCCCTGTTCAAACACCTGGCGTGCCAGTTGCAGGTTGCCCTGGTAAAATTCGAGCATCCCCAGGAAACAGTCTGAATACATCATGCCAAATTCAGACTCGATTTGGCGATGGGCCTGGCGCGCATTCGATATATACCGGCGAGCGTTCTCAAACTCACCCAATACGAAGTAGCTATAACCCTTGATGTTGTTGATTGCGCCCTCCAGAAAGTCCTGGCGCGAATGCAACTCCTTGGGTGACTTCTGGATAACCTCCGAGGCATTGTCCAGCGACATATCGATCCCCGCCCGCAGGATCTCCAGGTCCTCTTTCAGTTCATCCAGTTCCCCGGTCTCACGTTCAGACCTCTCCGTCAACTCGGATACGCGCTGTTCCAACAGTTTGTAGACTCTAGCGGCTTCATCGGCCTGGTTCATATGGTAGAGCGCGGTACCGTGTAACAGCATCAAGCGAGGGTGTTGCAGTAACACATCCCTCGGGATGCGATTAATCCAGGAGGCTACGCGAGGCATGCGGCCATCCATAAACTCGGCAATGGCGCGCCGCTCAATCAGCTCCGTGGCTTCCGGCATATTATTGGCGCGCAACGCGTAATCCACGGCTTCCCGGAAATAGCCCCGTTGCCTGAACCAGCGGCTGGCTTTGTCGTTTAGGGTATCAAGACGGGATTTGCTGTCCCGGTTTATCTGCGTAAGGAGAAACTCCTGGAACAAAGAGTGATAGCGATACCAAATGCCTTCCTTGTCCAGCGGTACAATAAAGAGATTATCCGCCTCGATCTTTTGAAGTATTTCATGGGAATCCGAGCAATCGTGCACGCAATTGCATAAATCGGCGCTCAACCGATCCAGTATGGCGGTATCGAGCAAAAAACTCCTAATCGGCTCGGGTTGGCTGTCCAGCACGGCTGTCGCCAAATAGTCGGTAACATCCCTAATTTTCCCGGAAAAGCCCGTGATAAACGCCTCCTGGCTGTCGGCTTCCTTTATGGACAAAGATGCGAGCTGCAAACCCGCCGCCCACCCCTCGCAGCGCTCGTACAGCGATGTCAGTAGCTCTTTGGGGAGCTGTAAACCATGGGATTTAACAAGAAAACGCTCGGACTCGTCCGCGTCGAAACGCAGTCGATCGGCGTTGATATGCAGCAAGTCGTTGTGCACCCGCATATTGGCCAAAGGCAGGTCAGGTACCTTGCGGCTGGAAATAACGAGATGGAAATTGGGTGGGGAGAGGTTTAACAGTAGTTCGACAAACTGGTTGATTTCGGGGCTGGCAATAAAGTGAAAATCGTCCAGAAACAGGAAAATTTCCCTGCTCTCTATCGCCAGGTCATTGACCAGCGAACCCAGCGTGTTCGAAATATCCGGCGAATGCACATTGTCCAAATGCAGAGCGGCTTCCCCACCGATCTCGTCATCGACATTGCGCAAAGCGGCAATAAAATATCGGAGGAAGGTTTCCGGGTCATTATCATTGGCATCCAAAGAAAGCCAACACAACCCGAGGCCCAGCTCCTGCATGGCGCCAAACCACTGTCCCAGCAAGGTTGTCTTGCCAAATCCGGCAGGTGCGGTAACCAATGCGAGCTTTTGGGTTAAAGATGAGAGGAAGAGGCGATTCAGCTTTTCCCTCTTGATAGCCTGAGAACGATTCGGCGGCGGAAGCAGCTTGGTTCGGATCAGGGTGGAGGTGGAATGCAGGGCCATCAATGCGTTAACTACTTCATGGGGTTCACGAAGAGGTGCATTACTTGCGGAACCCGCCTGCCACACACCTATGACAGGTCGATAATATCATGGAAAAAGGAGATAGCAAGTCGCGTTCCACCTAGTCCCTAGCGCGTTTCGATCAGCATTTTCCAGCGCGGCGTCAAGGTCCCGAGATCACCCAAGTGGAAAGTATAGGAGGTGCCGAGATTCAGGCTCCATTCGGACGCTTTGAGTAGCTTGTTATCAATCGTTACCGAAACCACACTGGGATCAATTTTTTATATTCGGAATCCAGATACCCTGCGCCACCTTCTATCAATAGGTCCGCGACCGGGGCGTAGGTGACTTCGAGCTCCGCACCTTTCATCTCGGCCTCGGTGGCATTACCGGTGACGGTATTGGATACGTCCGGTGAGTTGAAGCTCACCTGAATATCGTCGTCGGTCAGGTGGTGGAAATAAACGCGCGGGGGGGTACAGCGCTGGTACCTGGGCCGGCAAAGTTTTCGATACACCCAGGGACTCCCGCGTTGTAAAACTCGGCAAATGGGAAACCCACCCCGTTGATATTGATCGACGACATCGATTTTTTATCCCGTAGTTTATTATGGTGATAAGCCCTTAATCCCCCCTAAGGCGAAATGAAGAACTCTCTTCTACTTTTTATAACGTGATGCAAATCGTGGTGCTGTTGTGAACAGGATCTACTTGTGCGCTAGATCCCTAGGTTAGGAGTGGCCGCTACGGCTTGACTCTTATTACATAATGATAGCTGCAGTAACACCATCTGTTTAAGTTGAGACTGTTGCGCTTAATGCAAGCAATCACTGCTTAAAAATGGAATACGCAGTCGGGCAAAGCCTCATTGAATTTCATAAAGTGCATACATTCGAAACAAGCATCTTATTTATCATTTATTTATAGGATGAACTCTTATAAAGGGAGACGGATGCTGCAATGCACAAATTATGCCCGCTCCTAGGCCCTGAGCAATATATAGACCCTATTTGAATCAATCTTTCCATCATTTATGAGATTTGTGCTTAACAAGTGATGTTTATAAGCTTGACCATAATTATTAAATCTCATAATATGAGAACCAAGTTAATTATTTTGGTGCATTTTAAGTATGAATGGTGCTGAATTGCTCATAAGAGCGGCGGTCTCGACGGGAATTGAATACTGCTTCGCCAATCCCGGCACAACCGAAATGCCTCTGGTGGCGGCTATGGAGGCGGAGCCCAGCTTAAAGCCGATTCTCTCCATGTTCGAAGGGGTTTGTACTGGAGCCGCGGACGGCTATGGGCGCATTGCAGAGCGGCCAGCCCTTACATTGACCCACTTGGGGCCTGGCTTTGCCAATGGCATTGCCAACCTGCACAACGCCCGACGTGCAAATAGTCCAATCGTTAATGTGGTGGGGGATCATGCCTCTTGGCATGTCAATTACGATCCGCCGCTGGCCAGCGATATTGAATCACTGGCCAGGCCCGTATCGGGTTGGGTTCGCACCTCTCGCTCCGCGAGTGGAATCGGTGAGGACTTTATCTCCGCAGTGAGAGCGGCCTGGCAGCCCTCTGGTCAGGTGGCCACGCTAATGCTTCCTATGGACCTGCAAGCGGCCGCGGTTGAAGGCCAGCTCGAACCGGTCAAGGTAACTGCGCCGCGCCGAACCTTTAACGGCGATGCTGTCGAAAGTGTCGCCAGAGAAGTTCGCGCTGGTAAGCGGCTGGTATTTATTGTCGGTGACAACGGCCTGTCGGAAGCCGGTTTGCGGGCCGCTGGCCGCCTGAGTCAGATCGAGGGTGTAAAACTGTTTGCGGAAACCTTTCCCCGTGTCAGTTATCGCGGGGGAGGCTTGCCGGATCTTGATCGTCTGCCCTATTTTCCAGAAAAGGCGATTGCAGCACTGAATCAATACGATTACGTCGTCTGTGCCGGGGTGCCTGAACCGATCAGTTACTTTGGTTACGAGGGGCTGCCTTCGCGCCTTGCCAGCGAAGATCGCCTGTTATCACTGGCGCAGGTGGGTGAGGATGTGGTCGGTGCGCTGGCGGCATTGGCCGAAGCGGTCGAAGCGCCACAGCCGATCGAACTTGAGGGCAGAGTTTCGCTGCCCGATCCGCAGGCGGAGCTGACGCCGCACTCCATTGCCGAGGTTGTGGCAGCCGGACTTCCTGAAGACTGTATTGTCTCTGTTGAAGGCGGGACCTGTGGTTACCCCTTCTTTACGGCGTCGGCGCATGCGGCCAAGCATCGCGTGATGACCAATACGGGCGGTGCTATTGGACAGGGTATCCCGGCTGCTCTGGGTGCAGCGCTCGCAGAGCGCGGTAACACGGTTGTGTGCCTGCAGTCCGATGGCAGTGCCCAGTACACCATCCAGGCGCTGTGGACCATTGCCCGAGAGCAGTTACCTGTGGTGATTTTAATTGTGGCTAACCATCGTTATGGCATTTTGCAGAACGAGTTACGCCGCTATGGGATCACTGAATTTGGTCCGCAGTCGTTGGCGCTCACGGAGCTGGATAAGCCCCGGGTCGACTGGCAAGCGCTCTCCCAGGGATACGGTGTCCCCGCGGTGCGCGTGCAGACCAATGCAGAGCTGGCCGGCGAATTTACCGAGGCGTGCGCTGCTAAAGAGCCTCGATTAATTGAGATGGTGTTGTAGGTGGGAGGCGTATTTGTGAATACAGTCGAAATCTTGTCATCGGTAAGGACATTTCTAGATCAACCGCAGCAGCTCTATATTGGCGGAGAGTGGTGTGACGCTAAAAGCGGTGAAACTTTTCCCGTAGAGAATCCGGCGACAACTGAAATTATCGCTCAGGTAGCAACCGGTGGCGACGCGGATGTGGACGCGGCGGTAGAGGCAGCGCGCGCTGCATTTGAAGGAGGTTGGAAGCAGAGCCAGCCGATTGAGCGTACGCGGTTGCTGTTAAAACTGGCCGATACCATTGAGGCCCATGCCGAAGAGTTGGGACAGATTATTACCCTTGAAAACGGCAAGCCGTTTTCGAACGCCTATCAGGGAGAGGTGAGGATAACGGCCAATATCTTGCGCTATTTTGCCGGTTGGCCGAGTAAGATAGAAGGGAGCACCATTCCCGTATCGCCGCGGAGTGGAGAGCCGATGCTCAACTACACACTGCGTGAACCGGTTGGTGTTTGCGCCCTGGTGGTGCCCTGGAACTTCCCGCTCTCGATGTGCGCCTGGAAGTTGGGGCCGGCCCTGGCCGCCGGCTGTACCGCGGTACTGAAACCGGCGGAGCAGACACCACTGGCGGCCATTCGACTGGTGCAGCTGATAGAAGCCTGTGGCTTTCCACCGGGTGTGGTCAATCTGGTCACCGGATTCGGGGTGGATGTCGGTGCCCCTCTGGCGGCACACCGCGATGTGGACAAAATCGCCTTTACCGGTTCAACCCAGGTCGGTCGCCTGATCGCCCAGGCGGCCACTGGAAATATGAAAAAGGTGTCCCTGGAGCTCGGTGGGAAATCTCCCAATATCATTTTGCCCGATGCGGATATCAAACGGGCGGCCAAGGGGGCTGCAGACGGCATTTTCTATAATCAGGGGCAGGTATGTACGGCGGCATCACGCCTCTATGTGCATGAGAGCGTTCTCGATCAGGTGCTCGATGAGCTGTCGCGACACGCGGCTGAACATATTGTCGGGCCCGGTATGAACCCGGATACGACAATGGGACCTCTGGTCTCAGACCAGCAACACCAAACCGTTACCCGTTACCTTAGTCAGGCAAGGGATGAGGGGGCTGAACTGATCTGTGGCGGCGGCCGTCCCGAAGCGCTGGACGTAGGCTACTACCTGCAACCGACCGTATACCTGGATAGAAGTGAACGGGCCTCTATAGCCCGGGAGGAGATATTTGGTCCAGTGCTGACGGTGATGAGCTGGACGGATGTGGACGATTTGGTGTATCGCGCCAACGATACGCCTTACGGCCTGGCGGCTGGTTTGTGGACCAATGATTTGGGTCAGGCCCATCGCATCGCCGCTGAATTGAAGGCGGGATCTGTTTGGATCAATTGTTGGAATGTGGTGGATCCCGCTTCTCCGTTTGGTGGCTACAAGCAATCGGGTTGGGGACGGGAGATGGGCAAAAATGTCATCGATGCCTATACGGAAACCAAGAGTGTTTTTGTGGATCTCGCTTAAGTTAGCGAATTAATAATATTTTTGTGAGGTAGTTATGGATCTGGAATTGAAAGGGCGTGTAGCGATTGTCACCGGTGGTGGTATGGGGATTGGCAAGGACGTGGCTCGTTTTCTGGCTCAGGAGGGGTGCGACGTGGTGATTTGCTCGCGGACCTTCTCTGTGTTGGAGGCAACAGCCGCTGAGCTCGCCGAGGAGACTGGGCGCAATATATTACCGCTCACCTGCGATACCAATGATATGGACGCAGTTAATCGCATGGTCGATGAAACCATTCAGCACTTTGGTCGTATCGATATTCTGGTGAATGGTGCTGCCGCGCCTTCCGGTGTAGTGCGCAACGATATTGAATATGCCGGTGACGATGAACTGTTGGGCGATCTGAATACCAAGGTGATTGGCTATTTCCGTTGTGCCAAAGCGGTCACCCCCCATATGAAAAAAGCTGGTTTCGGGCGTATTATCAATATTGGTGGTTTGACTGGCCGCGGCAGTAAGGTGCTGTCGGGTATGCGCAACCTGGCGGTAGTCCATATGACGAAAACCCTGTCGGATCAGCTGGGTCCCTATGGCATCACAGCCAATATTATCCATCCAGGTGTTGTGGATACGCCTCACATTCAGGAGCTGTATGAACGTGAAGGCGAAAAGCAGGGCAAAACGCCTGAAGAAGTTGAGCAGGCTTATATCGATGCCACCCCGATCCGACGCACGCTCAAGCCGATTGAGGTGGGCTGGCTGATAGGATTTCTGGCCTCGCCCAAGGCCGGTGCAGTGACCGGCGAATCCATTGGAATCGATGGTGGCTTGACGCGCGGTATCTTTATCTGACTATAAGGGGAAAACGATATGAGTGGGACAATTTTTGTCGCAACTGTTGGTCAAGGGGTAATACGCAGTTCCGATGACGGTAAAACCTGGCACCGCCTTAGCTTGGGCCAGGATATAGAGTTTGATGCAATTGTGCGATCACTCGATATGCACGCCGATACGCCGGAAGTTGTCTATGCGGGAACCGATACAGGGCTGTGCGTCAGTCGTGATGCCGGCGGCAACTGGCAGCAGTTGGATACCCCGTTTAAAGGGGAGACCGTTTGGAAGGTGGCGGTGGACCCCAGTGATGCCAAGCGCATTTTTGTCGGTACCGGCGCGCCATCTCGCGCTGTTTTGTGGCGCACTGAGGATGGTTGCGAGACCTGGTTTCGAGCGTCTGTAGAGATTCCCGAATTCTGTGCCGGCGTCAACCGTCCGCGACTGCTGGCTTTCTCCTACGATCCCACCGATCGCAACAAGCTGTGGTTTGGTTTGGAAGAAGGCGGTCTCTTTCACAGTTGTGATGGCGGTGATAACTGGGAGCGGGTGGATAGCCGCCTGCTCTGGGAGTACAACTCCGATATTCACAATGTGCACGTGCTGGCGAATAACGGCACCAAAACGGTGGTGGTGGTTTGCGTCAATGCCGTCTATCGCAGCACCGACGATGGGCAGACCTGGGAGGGCTTGAATCCGAAAGAAGCGTTCGGCCTTTACTATGCCCGGGCCACGGCGGTACCCAATGGCAGCGAAAGCACGCTCTACCTCAGTGTATCCGATGGTACGCCGGGTACCACCAGCAAGGTATTGGTCTCTCGCGATGCGGCACAGAGTTGGGAACCCTTGCCGCTCCCCACCCAGCCCAACTCCTGTATCTGGGGTATTCACGTAAATCCTGCCGATGAATCCCAGGTGGTGATGGGCACCAAGTATGGCCATCTCTTTACCTCGGCGAGTGGTGGCTTTAGCTGGCAAAAGCAGTGGCGTGAATTCAGCGAGATTGCCGACGTGCTCTGGACGCCAGCAACCGCTCAGATTCAAGCGGCGCACCAGTCAGTGATTGATGCCAAGTGAGGGACTGCTATGAAAATCAAAGTTAATCGTACGCATATCGCGCTCTTTGTCTCGGATCCGGAGACATCTGCCAGATGGTATGAAGATGTCCTGGGCATGGAAGAGAGTGCGCGGGGTGAATCCTGGGTCATGATGTCATTCGGTGAGAAACATCACGATATCGCCTTGATTAAGGCCGAAGCGGGCGCCCAGCAAGGGGGACTTGGCTTACAGCATTACGGGCTGGAAATCGACGGTGATGAGGAGACCTTGCGCCGCTTGTACGGCATGTTGTTGAGCAAAAAGGTTGAGGTCGTCAAGACGACTGACCATGAAATCGGTAAAGGGGTTTACTTTAATGATCCCGATGGCAACCGCCTGGAGTTTTTCCTGGAAACAGAACATGACGACGAACTCGCGAAAGCGCGTTTCAAAGCGGCAAATGCGCCCAGTCGACTTATAGATCTCGAGCCTATTTTCGACTAAAACGAGGAGTAACTTTAGAGATGAAAGAAGCAAATTTTGGTCCCTACCATATTCGCAAGTGGTTCAGCTTTTGCGAGGAGACCCAGGCCAATGAAACCGGCAAGCTGGCTGATGGTGAGCCTGTCTATAAGTATGTCGTAGCGGCGGCTATTCAAAATCCCTATGCCGGTCGTTACAGCGAAGACCTGAGTGAATTGATCGAGCATTCACCGGAGTTGGGTCGAGAGTTTGGCCGCCGTATTCAGGCGCTGGCCGCTGATAAGGCGATTCAGAGCTACGGCAAGGCCTGCCTGGTGGGTGCCAATTGCGAATATGAGCACGGCAATGCACTACTGACTAACCCTGCAGCCAACCCGGTCCGTGATGCGGTGGGTGGCGGTATGTCTTGGGTGCCTTCTACCGGCAAGCGGGGTGCCCCGGGTGTGGTGATTGATGTACCCCTGGCACACAAAGATGCGCTCTATGTCCGCTCTCACTACGATACTATTTCTGTTTCCTTTAATGACGGCCCGGCCCCGGACGAAGTGATTATCATCTGGGCATTTGCCACCCGTGGTCGCCTGCACGCCAGACTGGGCGGTCTCGCCCTCGAGGATGTCAAGGGCGAGGATGGTTTGACCTAGTAAAGCCAGGGAATTGTGCAAGGTTTTGCGAGAGTTGAGGTAGTTCCGTGATTGTATCGAGTAGCATGGCATGACAGCAGAGAGTGGTTTTTTTTCCAGTGGCGACCTAAAGCTGCACTATCTACGTTGGGGTGATCCCGAGGGTATTCCCGTCGTGATGCTTCATGGGCTGCGCGCCTATGCGCAAACCTGGGGGCCTTTAGCTAACGAATTGGGCAGCCAGTTTTGCGTCTATGCGCTCGATCAGCGCGGGCGGGGCGATAGCGACTGGGGCAAAGTCGAGGATTATTGCACTGAAGTCTATGTCAGTGACCTCAAGGCCATGGTTGACGCTTTAAGTCTGGACTCTTTTATTCTTGTCGGACACTCCTTGGGCGGTACCAATGCCTTGGAGTTCTGCCGCCTATATCCGGAACGGGTGAGAGCGATGGTGATCGAGGATATCGGTCCAGGCTCATCGAACCAGGGGGCGGGGGCTGAGCGCATTCGGCGCGAAATGCGTAATACGCCACTCTCCTTTGAAAACTGGTCAAAAGCGGAGGCGTTTTGGCGAAACAGCAGGCCCAATTTGTCGGCGGCCGGTATCAGGGCAAGACTGCAGTTCTCTATGAAAGAGGATAAAAACGGTCGCGTCGTCTGGAAGCATGATCAACTGGGCATTGCCGAAGCGCGCCTGACGATTACTCCTATCGATTTGTGGCCGGCAGTGAAACAGGTGCAGTGTCCTACATTACTGGTTCGCGGCGGCTCCTCCGACTTTCTGCCGGCCTCAACCGTGCAAGACATAGTGCAGATCAACCCATGCTTTGAATCGATAGAAGTGCCGGATGCCAGTCATTATGTCCATGACGATCAACCGGTTCTATTCAACAGCAGCGTCGGCAATTTTATTCGGTATGTAGCGAATAAGGATGGATAATACAGAAGGTAATGAGCGATGAAAATTGAAAAAGCACAAGTTGTGATCGTAGGTGGCGGTCCCAATGGTATTACTCTAGCCAACTATATGGGCATGTACGGCATCGACACTGTCGTCCTTGAAGTCGAAAAGGATATTCTCCCCTATCCCCGCGCGGTGGGTATGGATGACGAGGCGATGCGCGTGTTGCAAACCGTTGGTATGGCGGAGCCCTGTATTAACGATATGATTCAAAATGTGCCCTTGCGTTACTACAACGCACGTGGCGTCTGTTTCGCTGAAGTCAAGCCACAAACGCGTAAATATGGTTGGCCGATGCGCAATATCTTTATGCAACAGCTGACCGAGGCAACCCTTCGAGAGGGTTTAAGCCGCTGGGACCAAGTGGATCTGAGGCTGGGGCATGAGATGAACTCGCTGTCGCAGGACGACAATGGCGTTTCCTTGATTGTCACCGACGACAGTGGCGCGCAGTATCAGTTGGATGCCGACTATGTGATTGGTGCTGATGGTGGTCGTTCGCCAGTGCGCAAACAGCTTGATATCAAACTCGAAGGCATCACCCATCCGCGCAAATGGGTGGTCGTGGATGCGGCGAACGACAAGCTGGACGCCCCCTATACCGCCCTTCATGCAGACCCCGCTCGACCCTTTGTCTGTATTTACCTCCCCTATCAGTATCGTCGCTGGGAGTTTATGCTGTTTGAGCATGAAGACGAAGAGAAAATGTGTGAGGAGCAAAATATCCGCGAACTGATTCGCGGCCATATCGGCGATGCAGCTGACGAGCTGGATATCGTGCGCATCCGCGCCTATACACACAACTCTCGGGTGGCCGAGACCTTTGCCAAAGGGCGCGTGGTCCTCTCCGGTGATGCCGCTCATATTACCCCACCCTGGGCAGGACAGGGTTTGAACTCCGGACTGCGTGATGTGGCCAATATCGCCTGGAAAGTGGCGGCCGCTGCCAAAGGCCTGGTGAAGCCCTCTATTCTGCAGACCTATGATACCGAAAGGCGCGGCAATGCCACTGATCTGATCGCCTTGGCCGATAATATGGGTGCTGTGCTCGGTCTGACAGATCCCCTGATGGCGGGTGTACGCGACTGGATATTTAAGGCAGTAGATTCTGTCGATAGTCTTCGCGAGCACCTGGTGGAGTTCAAATTCAAACCCAATCCCATGATTACCAAAGGTATCGTTCACCACGATACGCCGGATATCCGCGAAGAAAGTTTGGTGGGTAAGCTCATTATTCAACCGGAAGTAGAAGACAGTGAGGGCAAGCGACAGAAGTTCGATGATATTCTCGGTCCCTGGTTTGCTATTGTCGGTTATCGCGAAAATCCCGCCATGTATCTATCGGAGGAGAATCGAGCGTTTTGGGACAAGTTCCAGACGCAGTATGTTCAGGTGAATCGTTCTCGCAGTGGGCTCAGCTATGCGCAACGACTGGAAGCGGAAGGTGCGATATCTGTTGAGGACGTCGATAATGAGCTGGGCAACTGGTTCAGCGATGCACGGGAGCGGATCGTTGTTGTGCGCCCCGATCGCTTTGTCGCCGCTATAACCAGTCCTGCGCGTTTGAATGAAGCCCTTGATCACTTGAGAAAGCAGCTGAGTGCTTGAGGCGCCGAAAATGGATCACCTGATAACCGCTACAGCCGAGCAACTCCTCACCGCGCTTGAACGAGCGGAGCTTGTGGCAGCATTAACCACTCTGGAACAGAAAGGGGTGGCTGTGGGTTATCAGGTGCAGGACTTGAATATCGATAACCGAGTCTTAAAGGGAGACCACCTCACTGGCTGGAAGGTTGCATTGACTAACCAGGCCGGTCTCGACCGGTTTAAAGTCAACGAGCCCGCTTATGGGCCGCTGTTGGCGAGTATGTGTGTAGACAATGGCGGTGAATTAAGCATGAACGGTCTGTCGACCCCCAAGTTGGAGGCCGAATTAGCCTTTATTCTCGGGGAGGAGCTGGCCGGGGCGCAGCAGAGCGAAGAGCAGCTATTGAGTGCGATTACTTCTATTGCACCGGCGATTGAGATTGCGGACTGTCGTGTCAAAGACTGGTCGGTTAATGCCACCGCCTTTGTGGCGGATAACGCCGCGGCCGCCCGATACTGTTTGGGCTCACCGGTTCCGTTTCAGATAGAGGACTACGCCGATATTGGCTGCGAGCTTTATTTGAATCAGGAACACCTGAGCAGTGGTACCGGAAGCAACGTCTCCGGAGGTCCACTCAACAGCCTGCTTTGGTTATTAAGAGCCTTGTTAAACAGGGGAAAGTCGATCTCTAAAGGTCAGGTGATTCTGACGGGGACGCTGACTAAACCTGTCGATATAACCAGCGGTGACAAAATACGCCTTGAGATGCTGGATTCTACGGTTGAGATAAGTGTGGTCGATTAGACTAGTTTGAGAGATTGGCTGGAGTTTTTTTGTGGATATGACAGATACCGCCGCGACAACTATCCCGTGCGAAGAGAGTGCCACAGGTGATTTGAAACGGGTTCTCGGGCTCAAATCACTAATTGCCGTCGGCGTCGGTCTGGTCGTCTCACAAGGTATTATGGCGTTGATGCTGCAGGGCGTTGGTACTGCGGGTATTGGCTTTATTATTCCTCTTACTATCGCTTTTATCTTGGCGTTAACCTATGTGACATCTTTTGCGGAACTCTCTTTGATGTTCCCGAAGGCGGGGGGCTTTAGTAAGTATACAGAGATAGCCATCGGCCATTTTCCGGCTCTGCTGGGGACCTATTCCGGTTATGTGGTAGTGGCCATGTTTGCCTTGCCTACGGAGCTGCTGCTGGTGGACCTGCTGATCGGAAGCGTCTATCCGGATCTCTTTCCCCCTATGCTATTGGGGGGCGGTGTATTAATCCTCTTTACGTTGCTGAATATCGTTGGAGTGGATGTGTTTGCCAAAGCCCAGACATTTCTCGCATTTACCATGATTGTGGCGCTGACGCTGTTGGGTTTGGCAGCGTTGACCGGTTCATCGGCCGGAGCTATTGAGACAAAGGCCATTTGGGCAGAGTGGAATCCCACTGGATTTGGCGTCTTCGCCTTGGTAACGCTGGCAATCTGGGGATTTGTCGGCGCAGAGTTTATCTGCCCCATGGCGGAAGAGTGCAAAGCGCCTGAAAAGAATATACCGCGCTCAATGTTTTTTAGCGTAACGATAATATTTGCGGTCTTTGTTGTTTACTGCATGGGAGCGCTCTACTATGTGCCTGCCGCTGAATTAATTGACAATCCACTGCCGCATTTAAAATATGCTGTGGCTGTGTTTGGTGATTTTGGTCTGCTATTTATTGCGGTTGCCGGTTTAACTGCCGTCTGCAGCACGGTCAATACAACCTTGGCGGCGGTACCCCGCATGCTCTATGGCATGGCCCAAAATGGACAGGCGCTTCCGGTTTTTAGTCGTGTGCACCGTCGTTTTAATACTCCCTGGATAGCTATACTCTTTATGGCCCTGTTGGTGGGTATTCCGATGACGTTGATGTCGGGAGCCGATATCAGCCAGATGCTGATCTCAGCGGCGCTCTGTTGGCTATTGGCGTATCTGATCGCGCATGTCAACGTGGTCGTGCTACGCAGACGCTATCCTCGCCTGTCGCGTCCCTTTAAATCACCCTTCTATCCCTGGCCACAGCTTATCGGGTCTGTCGGTATTCTCTATGCACTGTTTCACGCTTCACCCAGCGCGGAGATGACGCTGGTAATATATGGAAACGCCGGTGCCGTACTTTCACTGGTCGCCATTGCCTCCTATTTCTGGGTCAAGTTTGTGATGAAGAAAAAGTTGTTTTCGCCTAGCCCGGTTGAAAAAGAGTCGCAGTAAGCGAAGTGCAAAGTATTTAAATTTTGGACCGCCTAACTACCTATCATTTAATGAGGTGAGTATGAGTAACAAGTATGAAAATGGCTTAGAACTGCGTAAAAGCGTTGTGGGTGAAGAGTATGTTAATCGCTCCATTGAAAACGCGACGGCTTTTACCCAGCCACTACAGCAACTGGTGACAGAATATTGCTGGGGTGATGTGTGGCAGCGCGAGGGCATCAGTCGCAAGACCCGCAGTTTGATTAATCTGACCATGCTGACCGCCCTTAACCGGCCCAAGGAGTTGGCCCTTCATGTACGTGGGGCGCTCAACAACGATTGCACTGTAGAGGAGATTAGAGAGGTACTGTTGCAAACTGCCATTTATTGTGGCGTGCCCGCGGCCATTGACAGCTTTCGGGTTGCCTCCGAGGTGTTGGCAGAGTGTGGCGTACGCTTTGATAAATAGCCAGCTTTAGGAGCTGCCAGTAATACACATCAACCATAATACACATAAAACATAGAGTGTGGAGATAAAGTGATGAGAAGAGAGAAATTGTCAACCATTAAGCGTCTTTCACCGGTGTTGCTAACTACCGCTATTGTTACGGCAAACTCGTCAGCAAAGGTGCTGGAGGAGATAGTTGTGACCGCTCAGAAGCGGGAGCAAAGCCTCCAGGATGTGGGTATCTCAGTATCGGCCTTCTCTGGTGACCAGATGAAGGCCCTGGGAGTAACCAACACCGTAGAAATTACTGAACAGGTTCCCGGGTTACAGCTGAATACCTGGTCTCCTACCATCACCATATTTAACTTGCGCGGTGTATCCCAGAATAACTTCACCGACAATCTGGAGGCCCCGGTCGCTGTCTATATTGACGACTCCTACGTGGCCAGTATGAATATGATCAGCGGCCAGTTGTTCGACGTGGAGCGCGTGGAAGTACTGCGTGGACCGCAGGGCACCCTATTTGGCCGTAATGCCACCGGTGGCGTGATTCACTTCCTGACGCGAGGTGCTGACGACGAGGAGTTTAATGGCTATTTGGAAGCCACAGTGGCCGATTATGGTAAATACAGTGTCGAGGGTGCTGTGGGTGGTTCGCTAACGGATTCTATCCGTGGGCGGTTAGCCGCACGCTGGGAACAGTCTGATGGCTATATCGAAGCGGCCGATTTTCCGGAGGGCAATCCCCTGCCCAGCAGTGGCGAGGACCTGGGAGGCAGCGACGGTTATGCGCTGAGAGGCGCACTGCAGTTTGATCTGTCCGAGGATGCCACCCTGGAGTTGATGTACAAATATACCGAAGATAGTGACGTGCCCACTGGAGGCTATAGCTTCCTTCCCTATGGCGATAATACAGAAGCCTATATCCCACCGGAGTTTCGAGACTTTGTTACCGATGTGATCGGCGCACCCGCCGCTGCCACCGGGGATATCTTCTTCTGTCCCAGCCAGTTGGATTGCTTTGCCCCGGTAGACCAGGCCGGCCTTACCATATTTGAAGGGGATTCGCCCACCCCGCACCGCCATTTCTCCGATTACGAGGGTTACTTCAATCGTGAGACCAGTAATATCAGTGCCAAGTTGGATTGGGAGCTCGGCAATGGTATGGAGCTGGTCTCTATCACCAACTATGCCGATATGGACAAGTTCTATACGGAGGATGGTGACGGTATCCCGGTTCCCATTATCGAATTTACCACCATCGCTGAATTTCAGCAGTTTTCCCAGGAGATCAGACTGTCGGGCAGCAGCGACACTCGTCGCTGGCAAGTTGGCGCTTTCTGGCTCGACATGGAAACCGATGCCGATGTGATTACGCGAGGTGCACCTGTATCGGGTGTGGCCGCAGGCCTGGGTTTGGATCCCGCAACATTGACCGCCCCTTCCGTGGTGCAGGATTACACCTTGGAATCAACCAACTGGTCGGTATTTGGCCAGGTTGAATTCGACTTGAGTGATACCCTCACCTTGATTAGCGGCTTGCGCTGGTCACAGGATGACAAGGATATGCGCTTCCGCACCAGTTTCGTCTCTGATGCCGATGGTATCAATGTACCGGGCTTGTTTGATCTGCAACAGGCGATCGCGGCAGCCGGTGGAGGCGATCAGGACACCATTGATTACGGCGATTATGCGGCTCGACTCCAGCTCGATTGGCGCGCGAGCGATAGCACGCTGGTGTTTCTCTCTTATAACCGGGGTATTAAAGGTGGAAACTTTGCACCTTCCGCCAATGTGGGCGTTGCCAATATCAAGCATGATGAAGAGGTATTACACTCCTACGAAATCGGCATGAAGACCGAGTCGTCCGACGGTTTGCTGCGTTTTAACGCCACCGCGTTTTACTACGACTATGAGGATTATCAGGCCTTTACCTTCTCCGATGCGACGCCGAGCGTCGCCAATGCAGATGCGACCAACCTGGGGGCGGAGTTTGAGCTGTTCCTGTCACCGAATGACCACTGGGATATTATGCTGGGTCTCTCCTATATGGATTCGGAGGTGGACGGTGTGCAGACGCCCCAGCAGCAGGTCACCCCGATGGGATTCACCGTTGATTGGCCTGTCGATATCCTGAATGGTGTGGAACTGCCGAATGCTCCATCCTACAGCCTGAACTATCTGTTTAGGTATAACTGGGACGTACTAGGGGGTAATGCCGCCATTCAGTTAGATGGTGCCTATTACGATGACCAGTATCTGGAGGTGACCAACGGTGGTGGTGCGCTTCAGGAGGCCTACGGTGTTGCCAACGCCAATATTAGCTGGACCAGTGAAGACGATAGCTGGCAGGTGAAAGCCTGGGTGAAAAACCTGGCCGATGAGACTTATAAACTCTATAACTTGGATCTTGGTATCCTCGGATCAACAGCCTTTTATGCTCCGCCGCGTTGGTATGGCGTAACCGTTAATCACAAATTCTAACGCTGGACAGGATAGGAAAACCGGGTCATCAAATTCGTTGATTGCCCGGTTATTCCCTACGTGCTAATAATCTGTGATTAGTAAGAAAAGCAAAGCAATGAGGTAAACTTTTTGATCAAATTTATCATACATCCCTTATACCTTTATCTCACAGTTCTGCTGGCCTTAAACCCTGTTACGCTACAGGCGATGGATAGACCGGCGGAAGCGCTTTCCCGGCCCAATATACTGCTGATCGTCGCCGACGATCTGGGCTATACCGATCTCGGTAGTTTCGGCAGCGAAATCGAAACCCCGAATCTGGATAAACTGGCCAATACCGGTATTAAGTTCACCAGCCTCTATGCGGCCCCTACCTGTTCACCTACCCGTGCCATGTTGCTCTCCGGCACAGATAACCATATTGCCGGTTTGGGGAATATGGCAGAGGAGATGGCGCCCAACCAAAAAGGCAAGCCGGGGTATGAGGGCTATTTAAACGATCGGGTGGTCTCTGTGGCCTCGCTGTTAAAGGATGCCGGCTACCGTACTTATATGACCGGCAAGTGGCACCTGGGGCTGGAGGAGGTCCAGAGTCCAGCCGCCAGGGGCTTCGACCGCTCCTTCGCCCTCTTGCAAGGGGGGGCGGGCCATTTTGACAGCCTGCCAATTATTGGTCCACAGCCCGCACTCTATCGAGAAAACGGTAAGCCCGCTGAACTGCCCAAAGATTTCTACTCAACGCGTTTCTATACCGACAAGCTCATCGAATATATAGAGACCGATAGCAAGAGCGATCAGCCCTTTTTTGCCTATTTGGCCTACACAGCACCGCATTGGCCACTGCAAGCGCCCGAGTCCTCTATTGCCAAGTACCGGGGCAAATACGATGCTGGATACGATCAGGTGTTGGCGCAACGTATAAAACGTATGGCAGCCTTGGGGTTGATCCCCAAAGGTGCGAAAGGGTGGCCCCGCTTTCCTGGAGAGAAGGCGTGGCAACAGCTATCGGCGCAAGAGCGAAAGGTAGAAGCACGCAAAATGGAGATATATGCGGCCATGGTGGATGATATGGACAGCAATGTCGGTCGCCTCCTTAACTATCTCGAGCAGATCGGCGAACGGGACAACACCTTTATCTATTTTGTGTCCGATAATGGTGCGGAGGGCCATCATCTTGAACGCGGTTGGTCCCAGCTAGCGAACTGGGTGGCCGAGTGTTGCGATAACAGTTTCGAGAATATGGGGAAAGCCTCCTCCTATATCTGGTATGGCCCCAACTGGGGAAGAGTCAGCAGTGGTCCCTTTAGTTTCTTTAAAGGCTTCACCACCGAAGGGGGGATTCGCGTTCCCGGCTTTATTCACTACCCAGGACTTCAACGGGCGGGTGAGGTAAGCGATTCCTTTACTACCGTGATGGATTTTCTACCCACCGCGCTGGCGCTGGCCGGGGTTGAACATCCCGGCAGTCGCTACCAGGACAGAGCGGTGGCTACCCCTCAAGGGGCGTCACTGCTTCCCTATCTCGACAAACGCACAGCGTCTGTACACGCCGATGACTATGTGATGGGGTGGGAACTCTTTGGCAAGCGGGCCGTGCGCCAGGGGGGGTGGAAAATTGTATTGCAAGCCAAACCCTATGGAAGCCAGCACTGGCAGCTCTATAATCTGGCCGATGATCCCTCCGAGCAGGAGGATTTGGCGGCGAGAGAACCTGAAAAACTCAAGGCAATGATCGCACTCTGGGAGCAATACGCCAGGAACAACAATATTATTCTTCCCGATCACGTCAATGCCCATTACTAGGGTTACGGGTTGACTCGACGATGATTGCACTCCTGGTGCGGGTTGCGCCCTTTAACTATGCCTGGGTGGTGGTTTTCTCTTCCACCTTGGCTATTTTTGCCTGCCTTGGTCTTGGGCCCGCCGCTGGTGGCATGTTGGCAGATTGGTACGATGGCTTTGATAGCAGTTATTGGCTGGCGGCCGGTTTGGCGACCTTGGCAATGGTTTTTGCTACGACGCTTCCTCAGAAAAGAGATTGAACAACGCCTCCCTAAATCCCTTTCAGCTATTTGGCTTTCAGAATGACCTGATCACCAAACGAGTTATTTAGGGCGCAGCGTGTAGATTTACTCGCTGCGCATTGAAACTGCGATGTATGGACTTGCCTCGCTCCCACTCTAGATCATCAGTACATCGCTATCGACGCGCTCGATGATTTTCTCCACTGTGTTTCCGCGCAGCACCCCTTGCAGGCCGGTGCGGCGCTGACTGCCGATCAGCACAAGCGCGGCATCTATTGCCTGGGCCGTATCACAGATCACATCCTGAGGCTCACCGAGCTTGACGTGAATGCGGTTGTTGTCGATGCTGGTTGTATTGGCAATTTGGGCCCGATCCGGGTACTCCATGGAGTCCGTGTAGGCGTTGACCACATGGGATTCCAGACCGAAAATGTCAGCCATCTGCTGGGCGGTAGTGACCACATTCTGGTTGCGTTCGGCGTACCTCTCATCCTGAGATTTGATGGAGCAGAGTATACGTCGAGTGGGCCTCGGTTCAAGTTGCGAGGCAATCAAAATCGGGTTGGGGGCGTTGCGCAGCAGCTTCCATTTTTCGTCGCTGAGCAGATGCTCCTGTGCCTGGCCGTAGAAGGGCACAATGGTCATGATGGCCTGATGCTCGCGGCTTGCCTCCAGTACAACATCTTTCCAGTCGTTACTCCAGGCGACGAGAATCGAGAAAGGGATATCGGTATCCGCCATGCGGTCGTAGATCTGATCCCGAATCCACTCGTCGGAGCAGGCAAAGTAAGAGGAGGATTTAGACTGCTCGGGCGTGGCAGTCAGCAAAAAGACATACTTGATACCCTCGTTGCTTTTACTCTGTTTGGCCATCATCAGAGCGCGGGCCAGAGCCGGGTGGCTATTTTGGGAGGGGTCGATAACGATGAGGACATTCTGTTCATTTGACATAACTTACCTCTCAAGGCGTTGTTATTTATTCCATTTAGTGGATTTGCTCTTGTTTAGCTCGTTATACAGTCTAACACCTAGGTGGTATAGATATTTTGATGTAAATCAGTTTTACACGTTCTTCCTCGGACATTTGCTCCAATGTTCATCGTCTTCAAATGCGGGTTGACAGTCGTCCAGGCTAGCATGAGTCTCGAAGGGGGCCGATTGGCTGGCACAATCACCGACGGCATTAGGGTCGCCAATCAATCCGACTTCGGCTTCTTTCTCTTCGTCGGTAACATTCCGACCAAACAGGGTTCCCTGTGGGCCTCGCAAGATCTCAATCGCTTCCAAATCAAACAGGTCGGTAACCACCCCATAAATGGTTCCATATGAAATGCCATCCATAACCACCCCTACGGCAGGGTCGGCCGAAGGAATACTTTGGCCAACAGTCCCCATTCCCCGCATGACAAAGTTGGCTACTCCTGGAGAGGTGGTAATTGTCACCAAAGTATAGTGTTATTTCTTGGCGACTCCAGTTTATTGCCCGGATCATCTGTTTGGAGGATATACCTAGGGCTAGACCGCTGGCTAGACTATGCTGTGCATAACAATGACTGATTGGAAAATTATAACCTGGAGAGCCTATGCCCAATGTCCTGTTAGCCCTGTTGTTGGTATTAACTGCCTTGAGTGCGGTTGCCGCCGAGCCGTCACGCCCGAATATCTTGCTGATTGTGGTGGATGATGTCGGCTTTACCGATTTAGGTAGTTTTGGTGGTGAAATTCATACCCCTAATCTGGACAAGCTGGCGTATGATGGCATGCGCCTCACCAACTTCTATACAGCACCCACCTGCTCCCCAACCCGGGCCATGTTGCTGACCGGAGTGGATAATCACTTGGTGGGGCTGGGCAATATGCACGAGGAACTCTCCCCTAACCAGAAGGGAAAGCCGGGGTATGAGGGGTACCTCAACACCCGCGCCTCTAACTTGGCGGAAGTGCTGAAGGCCGAAGGGTACAACACCTATATGACAGGCAAGTGGCACCTGGGACTGGAAGAGGCCCAGAGCCCGAAGGCCCGGGGCTTTGATAAGTCCTATGCCCTCCTAAACGGTGGCGGCGGCCACTTTGATGACCTGGGCCTGTTTGGTCGCGCGGCAGCCTACCGGGAAGACGGCAAAACCGTGCAACTGCCCAGGGATTTTTACTCCACCCGGTTCTTTACCGAAAAGCTAATGGACTATATCGACAACGACCGCGAGCAGAACAAGCCGTTTTTTGCCTACCTGGCCTACAGCGCTGTGCATTGGCCGCTGCAGGCGCCTGCGTCGTCCATTGCCAAGTACAAAGGGCGATATAGCCAAGGCTATGACCAGTTACACCAGCAGCGTATCCAGGGCGCTATCGATAAAGGGGTGTTGCCCACCGGCAGCCAGCCGGTACCGCGCCTGGTGGGCGAGGCCGCCTGGACCGCGCTGAACGCGGAACAGCACAAGGTGGAAGCCCGCAAAATGGAGATCTACGCGGCCATGTTGGACGATGTCGATATCTATGTGGGCAAATTGATCGATTACCTCAAATCCACCGGTCAGTACGACAACACCGTGATCTTCTTTATGTCCGATAACGGCGCCGAGGGGCACGATATGCAACACGGCCTGGCGGAGGTGATCCCCTGGGTCGAAAAATGTTGTGATAACAGCTATGAGAATATGGGCAAGGCCAACTCCTACCTGTTAGTGGGGCCGAACTGGGCGCGGGCCAGTGGTGGCGCGGTCAAACACTACAAAGGGTTCACCACCGAGGGGGGGATCAAGGTGCCCGCCTTTATCCATTTTCCGCAAAAGCACTTTCAGCAACCGCTGTTGAGTCGATTTACGACGGTCAAGGATGTGATGCCTAGCCTGTTGGAGCTGGTCGGTATCCAGGCGCCGGTGGGGCAGTTTGCGGGGCGTGAGGTATTGCCGATCACGGGACAGTCGTTCCTGACCACTGACACCAGCCCAGCTATCGATATGGGTTGGGAGTTGATGGGCAAACGCGGTTACCGTTACGGCGATTGGAAGGCGGTGCACATGCCCAAACCCTATGGCAACGGCCAGTGGCAGCTCTACAACCTGGCGCAAGACCCCCGCGAACAACAGGATCTGGCGGCCAGAGAGCCGAAAAAATTGCAGGAGATGATCGATCGCTGGCAGCAGTACGCCAAGGTCAACGGCGTGATCCTACCCGATTGGGTCAGCGGTTATTAATCAGTAGCAACAAGTCCATACCGCTCTCGTGGACTTAGTCACCGGCCCCGCTTATTAGTGAATAAGCGGGGATTTTTTTATGCAATTTTCTTCTAAGTAACAACTATATAACATGTTAATTAGCTCTCATCTTTTTAGATGATAGGCAGAGGGCGGTGACAGGCGTAACTTTGGCTACGCTAGAAGTAATAACAAAACCTACCTCTAGAGTGATAGCGGGGCGACTGTCAGTTTAGCCCCGTGCAGAATGACTACGTTTCAGGAGAGAGAAATGTTGAATCAAACCAAAAGCGCGGGCCAATCAGCGCTGGCTTTATCTATTCGCGGTGTTGTCGCTGCATCCCTGTTATCTCCGGCGTTTGCCTTTTCCGCCAATGTGCTGGAGGAAGTAGTGGTAACTGCCCAAAAACGCGAGCAGAGCATGCAGGACGTGGGTATCTCTGTTTCGGCCTTTTCCGGTGATCAGATGAAAGCCCTGGGGGTGACCGATACCACCGAAATCACTCAGCAAATTCCGGGCTTCCAGCTTAATACCTTTTCACCCAATACCACGATTTTCAACCTGCGGGGTGTTTCCCAGAATAACTTTACCGACAACCTGGAAGCGCCGATAGCGGTCTATATTGATGATGGTTATGTCGCGAGCATGAACGCCATCAGTGGCCAACTGTTTGATGTGGAGCGGGTGGAAGTGTTGCGCGGCCCCCAAGGCACTTTGTTTGGCCGCAATGCTACCGGTGGTCTGGTGCACTATCTCACCAAAGGGGCAGACGAAGAGGAATTTAACGGTTATGTGGAAGCCGGAGTGGCTTCTTTTGATCGCACCTATTTTGAAGGCGCCGTCGGTGGTGCAATCACTGACGCTGTTCGTGGCCGTGTTGCTGCGCGCTGGGAAGAGGCGGACGGTTATGTGGAGTCGGAAGTAGGCGGCGACGATATTGGCGGCGTTGATGGTTATGCGATTCGCGGCGCCCTGCAGATTGATATCTCCAACAATGCGACACTGGATTTGATGTACAAGTTCAGTGAAGACGATGAAGTGCCTACAGGTGGTTACGTCTTCTTACCCTGGACGGCCCAGGAACAAAGTGCCGGTTACCTGCCTCCCGAACTGGCAGCATTTACGCAGAACGTGATTTTGGACGGTGGTACACCGCCAGGCGGCATGACGCTGGACGAGTTCACCCGTGAAGTCTTCTTTAATCCAGTCGACGGTTTTACACCGGTAGATGAAGCGGGTTTGAGCATTTTTGAAGGCGACCACGACGAGCCCCACAAGCACTTCTCCGGCACAGATGGTTCCCTTAATCGCGAGATCGACAATATCACCGCCAAGTTCACGCTGGATTTGGAAAACGGCATGGAGTTTGTGTCCATCACCAACTATATGACACTGGATAAAGAATACATGGAGGATGGCGATGGTTTGCCTATCCAATTGATTGATTTTACGACACTGATGGACCACACACAGTGGTCGCAGGAGCTGCGGCTGTCAGGGGAAGCCGATAACATGCGCTGGCAGGTAGGCGCCTACTATCTCGACATGGAGATGGACGGCGAGATTATCACTACCGGTAACCCCGCACGCAACGCTGTTGCTCCGTTGATTGCCAGCGGTGATCTGCCGCCGGACTTTGTCGCGGTGACACCCTCCGCTGTACAGGATTACCGGCTGGAAGCCACCAACTGGTCGCTGTTTGGACAGGTGGAGTATGACCTGAATGACGCCCTGACCCTGATTGCCGGTTACCGCTGGTCACAGGACGATAAAGATATGGAATATACCCGCGGTTTCCGCGATGTGGGTGCGGGACAAAGCACGATCATCCCGGAATTTGATCTGGATGCTGCGGTGGCCGCAACCGGTGGCGACCAGAACGAGATCGACTACGGTGATTTTGCCGCCAGGTTGCAACTGGATTGGCGCCCCACTGAAAACACCTTGGTGTTCGCATCCTACAACCGCGGTATTAAAGGCGGCAACTGGGGGCTGAGTGCAGGTTCCAATCTCGATACGATAGAGCACGATGAAGAGACCCTCCACTCTTATGAATTGGGTGTGAAAACTGACTTCGCTGATGGTTTGGCTCGATTCAATGCTACCGCGTTTTACTACGACTACGAGGACTACCAGGCATTCGCCATGGTCGGGGGCACTCCGCTGGTCGGCAACTCGGATGCCTCCGCAGCCGGTGCAGAACTGGAGTTGACGTTAACGCCTGACGAGAACTGGGATGTCATCCTGGGAGCCTCCTTTATGACCTCCGAAGTCGAGGAAGTCCAGGCGGTAGGTACGTGGGTATCGCCCGTTGGCTGTGCCAGCCCTGCCGGTTGTGTTGTGATTGATTTTCCACAGGATGTTATCGAAGACACGGAACTGCCAAACGCGCCCAACTTTAGTTTGAACTATTTGGTACGCTACAACTGGGATGCGCTCGGCGGTAATATGGCGGCGCAAGTTGATGGTGTTTACTACGACGATCAATACCTCGAAGTGACCAACGGTGGTGGTTCCTTCCAGGAAGCCTATGGCGTTTCTAACGCACGTTTGACCTACACCTCCGGTAATGAGAATTACCAGTTGACCGCCTGGGTGAAAAACCTGGCGGACGAGGAGTACAAACTCTATAACCTGGACCTGGGGATGTTGGGGGCGACCGCTTTCTACGCGCCTCCACGCACCGCTGGCATAACCGCCTCCTACAGTTGGTAAGTTATTTCGGTTAATTAAGAGGTAAACAAACCCCGGCAACTGCCGGGGTTTGTTTTTGGGGACTGAATAAAAGATTTTGATACTGATAGTAGGCGGTAATCACTACTGTCCCCGGTGCCTGCGGCCGAAAGGTCCCGGTACCAATCTGAGGGCATCAGCGACTCATTGTTTTAGATGATACTCATCTCCCCCATTACCCTTTATCGTTCAACCATGATCTGCAAATTCAAGTTGTGAGAGCGAACAACAGGTGACGAGTATGACAAATTACGAAGCCATTATCGGTGGCAGAAAAGTCGATGCCGAACAACACATCGAAGTGATTAACCCGGCTACCGAAGAGCTGGTGGGCACCTGCCCGGACTGTACTGACGAGCAGCTGGAAGCCGCCGTGGCTGCGGCCAACAAGGCCTTTAAAACCTGGTCCAAAACGCCTGATCAAAGCCGAGTGGATGCCCTTAACGCCATGGCGGATTTTGTCGAGGCCAATGCCGAGGAGCTTGCGCAGCTGCTGACCCAGGAACAGGGCAAACCGCTCAACGGCCTGGGCTCGCGCTTTGAAATCGAAGGCTGTATCGGCTGGTTGCGGGCCACGGCGGGTATGTCCCTGCCAGTGAAGACCCTGGAAGACAGTGACGAGCGCGAGGCGCTGTTGCTGCGCAAGCCGGTAGGCGTGGTGGCCTCTATCACCCCTTGGAACTGGCCGCTGATGATTGCCATATGGCACCTGGCACCGGCAATTCGCACCGGGTGTACCGTGGTGGTCAAACCCGCCTCTCTGACGCCGCTCAGTACCCTGCGTCTGGTGGAGATCCTCAATGAAGCCTTGCCCGCTGGCGTGCTCAATGTGGTTACGGGTGACGTGGGCCACAAGCTGCCGAGCCACCCGGGTATCGACAAGGTGGTGTTTACCGGCTCCACCCCGGTAGGTCGCAAAGTGATGGCCAATGCTGCCGATGGCCTGAAGCGTTTGACCCTGGAGCTGGGCGGTAACGACGCGGGCATTTTGCTGCCCGATGCCAATATCGCCGATATGGCGGAAGGCATTTTTTGGGGCGCCTTTATCAATAATGGTCAGACCTGTGCTGCGTTAAAGCGTTTGTATGTGCACGAGTCCCAGTATGAGGAAGTGTGTGCGGCCCTGACCGAAATTGCGGCCAATATGCCTGTGGGCAACGGTTTGGACGAGAACAATATCTTTGGTCCTGTCCAGAACAAAAAACAGTTTAACCTGGTGACGGAATTGGTGGAGGATGCCAAAGCCCAGGGCGGACGTGTGCTCTGTGGCGGTCAACCACAGGGTGGCGAAGGTTTCTTCTATCCGCTGACCCTGGTGGCTGATGTGAAAGACGGCATGCGGCTGGTGGATGAAGAGCAGTTTGGTCCTGCGCTGCCGATTATCAAGTACACCGATATCGATGATGTGATTGAGCGGGCCAACGCGTCGGAGTTTGGTCTGGGTGGCTCAGTCTGGTCCACGGATATCGAAAAGGCCAAAGAGGTGGCTGCCCAGATTGACAGTGGCAGTGTCTGGATTAACGGCCACGGTCAGGTGTTGCCCCATGTGCCTTTTGGCGGGGTCAAGAGTTCGGGAATCGGGGTGGAGTTTGGTATTGAAGGGTTGGAGGAATATACCACCACGCAGTCGATGCATATTCCGAAGTAACCTCAATATCAAATAGTAAGATGCCTGTACATAGCGTAGGGTGGATTAGCGCAGCGTAATCCACCAATAGTTGGTACGGTGCCACTTCCATGGTGGATTACGCAAGGCTAATCCACCCTACGTTTGTTCCAGTTCCAGCAGCCACTGCTTGCGTTCCAGGCCTCCCGTATAGCCTCCCAAGCCACCATCCTTGGCGATCACCCGGTGGCAGGGGATCACAATACAGAGTGGATTGTTGCCGTTGGCACTGCCCACGGCCCGCATGGCTTTGGGCTGCCCAATCCTTTGTGCCAGCTCGGCATAACTCCAGCATTCGCCGTAGGGAATGGTCTGCAGTGCCCGCCAGACTTTTTTCCGAAAGGGGGTGCCATCAATATCCAAGGGCAGATCAAATTGACGTCGCTGGCCGTTAAAATATTCGCTCAGTTGGGTTTTGGCCTGTTGGATAAAGGCGTCTTGGCCGCTGGAGTGATCGGGTAAATCCACATCGGCGATATCGTCAAACAAAATATGCCGCACACCTTTGTCGGTGGCGGTAATCAGCAATGTGCCTACGGGTGATTCCAGACGGTCGTAGTTCATTATAGTGCGTTCCAAACGTGTCTCACGACAGTGAATTCCAAAGATGAAACGTTGCGTAACTGCGCCATGGGCTCAGCGTATCGCTGTTAAAATCGGGATCGATCGCTGCCAGCGCTTTTTGAATACCCAAGTCTGAGGCCAACCAGATGTCCGGTTCACCGGTCCCGCGCAGTTTGGCGTAATCCACGGTCCAGGGACCGATTCCTTTGATCGCCAGCCATTCGTCCGGTGTGCGGTTGTCACCGTGTTGCAGATACCAGCGGGCAAAGACACGCAGTGTCTCTCGACGTCGTTGCGGTATTTTTAACATGGCGAGTTCGTCAGCGGCGACAGCTGCCGGCATAGGAAAAAAGCGCCTATCGTCCTGTGCCTCGCCCAGCACGTCCACCAACCGGGTTACATGGGTGCGCGCCGCCGCCACAGACACTTGCTGGCCTAAAATAGCCCTCACCCCCGCCTCAAACGGGTGCCAGATGCCGGGAATTCGCAACCCGGGAGTGAGTAAACGCCGCAGCCCGGGATGTTTTCCCAGGTGTTTTTCTATGGTGGCGACGTCGGAATCCAGATCGAGCAGGCGGCGAACGGCGGCCACGGTTTTGCGCAAGAGTGCCGGCTGATTTATCCATAGCCGCAACCGCAGGGCGTGGTTGTTATCGATAGGCGTCACTTCAAACCAGCCGCGGGTACCACTGCCCGGCCAGGTAAATGTACGACCGTAGCGATTGCCCTCTACCCATTCCATGGGTGCAACAGTGCGTGCCGCCCAAAACTTTAACATGGCGGACCAGTTTAGCGGTGGGCGGTAGTTCAGTCGCAAGGTGAGGGCGGCGTCATCCCCTTTGGCCCCGCGACGCACATCAGACGGTTTGATATTAAGCTGTTTGCGAAAGGCATCGTTAAAGCGGCGCACGCTGCCAAAGCCGGCCGCGACGGCCACCTGACTGATGGGCAGGGCGCTTTCATGCAGTAACTGCTTGGCGAACATCACTTGGCGAAAAAGGGCGTAAGTCTTGGGCGAGATACCCAAGTGCTCGTCAAACAGCTTGCGCAGGTAGCGCTCGCCGATGCCCAGGCGCTCTGCCAACACTGGTAGGGATTGCTCCTCCAGGGCGCCGGCATCGATCAACTGCAGCGCGCGCTGCAATGTAGTTTCCGTGCCCAGCCAGGCCCAGGAGTCAGGGGCGCTGTCCGGGCGGCATCGGAAGCAGGGACGGTAGCCGGCCTGGGCTGCCTGCTGGGCTTGGGGAAAATACTCCACATTCTCCTCTTTGGGGGCCACCGCCGGGCAGACGGGACGGCAAAAGATGCCGGTGGTTTTCACGGCGACAAAAAACAGGCCGTCGTAACGGGCATCCCGTGCCAGACGGGCTTTGCGACAGAGTGTGGGGTTCAGGGCAGTCATGGGGTTATTGTACCCCGATGACGCTAGTGAGTTGGCCATTTTCGGCCCTGAATGACTTGTTCGCCGCTTGATTCGGTTAACTCGCCGCAGAGGGTGTGCGTTAACGCCCATCGCCGCTGATCGTCGGTACGATAAAACAATTTAATCTGTTAGGATTTGCGCTCCTCCAGGGCTCAACAGGTACACAAGTGAATCCGCGTCCCCCTAATAAATCACTGCCTTTCTCCGAATTTGTCACGCTGATGGCCCTGATGATGTCCATGGTGGCTCTGTCGATCGATGCCATGCTGCCCGCCCTGCCCGACATCGGTCGCGACCTGGGTGCGGCCGATGCCAACGACGTTCAGTTGGTTGTGGCATTGATTTTCCTCGGTATGGCCCTGGGGCAGCTGTTTTATGGTCCCCTGTCCGACAGTATTGGCCGCAAACCGGCGGTTACCCTCGGTATTGGTATCTTTGCCCTCGGTTGTTTGTGCTCGCTATTGGCAGTGAACTTCCAGATGATGCTGATAGGACGTATTCTCCAGGGTGTTGGCTTGGGGGCGCCGCGGGTGGTGTCCGTGGCGCTGATCCGCGATGAATACGCCGGCCACGCCATGGCCCGGGTGATGTCATTTGTGATGACCATTTTTATCCTGGTACCGATGGTGGCACCGATGGTGGGGCAGGGGGTATTGCTGGTGGCCGGTTGGCGCGCGATATTTCTGGTGATTCTGGTGATGGGCTTATCTGTGCTTTGCTGGTTCCAGTGGCGTCAACCGGAAACTCTGGTGCCAGAGAAGCGTCTGCCCTTCTCTCTGGCCCAGATTGGGGCGGCGGTGCGCGAAATCCTCAGCCATCGTGTGGCCCTGGGTTACACCCTGGTGGCGGGTTTTACCTCCAGTGCCTTTTTGGCCTATTTGAGTTCCGTGCAGCAGGTACTTGCACTGCAGTATGGGCTGGGTGACCTGTTTCCTATTGTGTTTGCCGCCCTGGCACTGGCGATTGGCAGTGCTTCTTACGTCAACGGCCGTATGGTAATGCGCTTTGGCATGCAGCTGATCTGCCGCCAGTCGTTGATTGTGCTCTGTCTGGTGTCGGTTGCCTATGGAGGGGTTGCCTACCATTGGGCGGGCCACCCTCCATTGTGGTCACTGCTTTGCTACTTTATTGCGATTTTGTTTTGCACGGGACTGTTGTTTGGCAACAACAATGCGCTGGCGATGGAGCCTCTGGGGCATATTGCCGGTATTGGCGCGGCAGTGGTGGGTTCCCTCTCCACCCTGGTGTCGGTACCGTTGGGGATCAGTATCGGCCGGGCCTACGAGGGTTCGGTGATGCCCTTGATCGCCGGCTTTGCCGGTTGCAGCTTTGCCTCCCTGCTGCTGGTTAGCTGGATCGAGTCGCAGCGCTCGCTCAAGGGTTAACCCCTCGCCGCTGGCAACGGGCCTCCGCGCAGTATCATCTTTTTGAATGATACCGGCACCCGGCCGAAACTCTTACTCTTGTGGGCAAGTTGGTAAGCCATTACCCCATAACCCTAACAGAGCGGAGAAAATCGATGGCCGAGTATTCCAAGGACTTCTGGCACCCCATGCTGCACCCCAACGAGATGAAGCAGCGTGAGCCGATTCATATCGTCAGCGGTGACGGTGTTTATATCAAAGACGATAACGGGAAAGCGTTGCTGGACGGCGTTGCCGGCCTTTGGTGTGTAAACGTGGGCCACAACCGTCCCGAGATGAAAGCCGCCATCATGAAGCAGTTGGACGAGCTGGAATACTTTCAGCTGTTTGACGGCATCTCTCACCCCCGCGCCACCGAAATGGCGGCCAAACTGGTGGGTATGACCCAGCAGGAAAACATGAAACGCGCTTTCTTTACGTCCGGTGGTTCCGATTCCGTGGAAACCGCTTTGAAACTGGCGCGTCAGTACCATATTCTCAACGGTGAGGCAGACCGTAAAAAGTTTATCTCCCTGAAAAACGCCTACCACGGTGTGCACTTTGGTGCTGCCTCGGTGAACGGCCTCAATGTATTCCGCCGTAACTATGAACCGCTGCTCAACGGCACGATTCACGTGGATGCTCCCTGGCTCTACCGCAACCCCTGGAACTGCGAAGATCCGGATCAGCTCGCACAGCTGTGTGCCGACCAGCTGGCCCGCGAAATCGAGCACCAGATGCCGGATACCGTGGCCGCCTTTATCGCTGAACCGGTTATGGGGGCCGGAGGTGTGATTGTGCCGCCGGAGAAATATTGGCCGCTGGTGCGAGAAGTGTGTGATCGCTATGGTATCCTGCTGATTGCCGACGAAGTGGTGACCGGTTTTGGCCGCTCCGGCAATATGTTCGGCAGTCGGGGCTGGGGTGTCGCCCCGGACATGATGTGTCTGGCCAAGGGTATCTCCTCCGGATATATCCCCTTGGGTGCTGTCATGATCAACGAACGTATGGAACAGGCCTGGGATGCCAATGCCGACTTTAACGGTGTAATCATGACTGGCTACACCTACTCCGGCCATCCGGTGGCCTGTGCGGCGGGCATGGCGGCACTGGATATTGTGGAGAAGGAAAACCTGCCGGAAAACGCCAAGGTGCAAGGCGACTACCTGATCAACAAACTCAAACCGTTTGCGGACAAGTTCAAGTCTGTGGGCGAGGTGCGCGGCAAGGGCCTGATGATTGCCATTGATCTGGTGACGGACAAACAGACCCGTCAGCCGATTGACCCCGCCGACGGTTTTGCCAACCAGGTGGCAGCGGTGGTCCGCAGTGAAGGCGTATTGGTCCGCCCTGTAGGCACCAAGATTATTCTCTCGCCGCCGCTGGTGTACCAGCAAGAGCACTGTGATCAGCTGGCGGAGGCGTTGGACAAAGCCTTTACCGAAGTGGACCGCTAACACTCAATGCCACCCCCGTTCGCGGGTGTGGCATTTTTTGTTCAGGACGAACTGTGCTTGTGCCCGTTGCACAGGGTATACCCTGGCAAATGGGCGCAAGTACCGCGGGAGGCGGAATGCCCAACACACTTCGTGGGGAAATAATTAATCTAAACAGAGAGGATGCCTATGAGCGGTTTTCTAACCTCGTACCTGGGTTCTCGCACTGCCCTGATTGACGTCAATACCCCTAAATCCATTGCTGCCGTGGTGGTGTTGGCAGTGATCGGCCCCTGTATGTTTATCCTGCAGCCGGCGTATGTGCAGGGACTGGTCGAGTATATGCAGTTTTCGGAAGCCCAGGCAGGCCTGATCGCTTCGGCGGAAATGTTTGGTCTGGCGACCATGGCCATTGCTATCAATTTTATCATGGGTCACTTTAACTGGCGTTTGTTGTCGATCTCCTTTTTGGCGATCGCCGCGCTGGGTAACTTTCTGTCTTTGGGGTTGAGCGACGCCAAGGCATTGATGGCGATGCGCTACTTTACCGGACTTGGTTCCGGCGGTCTGATTGCTATCACCTTTACCATGATGGGCCTGACCGAGCGGGCTGAACGCAATATGGGGTATATTGTCGCCGCTGTATTGACCTACGGCGCCTTGGGTTTGTTGGTGATGCCAAGCGCCTTTCACCTGGTGGGGGTGGAGGGTGTGCTGGCGTTCTTTGGCCTGTTTTGTGTCAGTGGCTTTTATTTTATCGGTAACCTGCCCTGTTCTCACCAGCGTCATGACTGTGAATTGGACGTCGGCCCCGAATATCCCTGGTCCACCAAGCTGGTGGCTTTGGCGGGTGTCCTGGCTTATAACCTGGCGATTGGTATTGTCTGGGTGTATATGTTTTTGGTGGGAGTTGAAGCGGGCATCGGCGAGCAGACGGTGGCCAATGCGCTGACCGTGTCGCAGTTTCTCGGTATTGCCGGTGCCATGGCGGCGGTGATTTTTGAGGTGCGGTTTGGTCGCCTGCTGCCGTTGATGGTGGGTATTCTGGGAGGAGCGTTTGGTATTGGACTGTTGCTGAATACGCCTTCGTTAGTGTTGTACACTGCAGGTGTGTGTTGTTTTAACTTCCTCTGGAATGTGACCATGCCCTATCTGATGGCTACCTTGGCGGCGTATGATGCCAGGGGGCAAGTGGTTGCTATCGGGGTGGCTTTGCAGATGTTAGGTTATGCTGTGGGACCCGCGGTGGCTGCTACGCTGTTGGGGGTAGGCGGGTATGACCTGATTAACTCGATTGCCATTGGGTTGTTTGTGGCGGCTGCGATCTTGTTTGTGCCAGGGTTGCGCAGGCAAGAGCGCAACGATGCAAAGAGTGTTGTAAGCTCGCTGGCGTAGGGTTTGTTGCTTGGCACAAACCCGCCCCTCAATGATTCAACTCCCTTAAAATCTTCGCGATCAATTCACTGGTCGAATGCACATCTACCTTCTGGTAAATGTGCTGCAAATGGGTACGCAACGTCGGCAAACTCATATCCAGGTGTTTGACCATGGTTTTATTATCGGCACCGGTCAAGGCGTACTCCAACACATCCAGCTCGCGATTGGTCAGATCGTAGGTTTCCCTCACATATTCCCGCTCAGAAATCCGCGCTGGCAGATAAATACTATTTAGCGAGTACTCCAAAAACGGTTGCACTTTGCGCAGGATCTCCAACTCCTCACGGGAAAACTCCGGCAAGGATTCATCGCGCAATACCGTCAAGATAGCGATAATCTTTCCGTGATTCCGGAAAAACATATCCGCCACATGCACATACCCGTGGGGTTTAATAAAGTCTTGGTAGAAGATTGTCTTTAACCAGTTTTGATGGGGCATCACCGTGTTGCTGCTGATCACCGTCTCATCAGAATTTTCAAAATTGGACGGGTGCATGGGGTCCAGTTGCTCCAATCCCTGGTGGTACTCCTCCTCCATTTTGCTTTCCACGTTGTAACCCACAAACCCCTTTTTATGCATATGTGGATCAGTAATCAAAAAGCGAGCGGCCTTAATGCCGATCATTTTTTGCATCAAGGCAATACACTGGTTTTGAAACTCGTTGGGAAATTCCACTCGGCCTCCAGGCTATGTTTCTGAGCTATTTTTACATGTAATAGTATGGATAGCCAGATAGGTAAAAGGCTTAAAAAGAACGCCATTTATTACAAAAACCCCTGGATCGAGACTACGCTTTATAGCAGGCCATTATTAAATGCGTGGGCTTTATGTTTAGAAAGAATTATAGCCACCATTTTTATAATAAAAAACAAAAAGTCTATTGCGGACAAATGTTATGGATAATCTGACCGGGAATCTGCTGCGGAAACTAGGCCCCCCTTATAACTCCTCCAACATAACCAGGCATGCACGTACCTGCTGTCTGGCGGGTATGTTACCACTTACTTCGGTTTTCGCGGACGGGTTGTCGGCGGGTGACCAGAAAGCCATGGACCAACTGCTGATGATGGGGCTTGAAGCCCTGGTAGAGGCAGAAGTCACCTCGGTGGCGAAAAAGCCTCAGGTTCTGTCGGAGACGGCTGCTGCCGTGTATGTGATAGGGCAGGAGGAAATTCGCCGCTCCGGTCATACCTCCATTCCCGAATTACTGCGTTTGGTGCCGGGCGTAAATGTCGCCAGAATTAGCGCCAATCACTGGGCCATCAGTGCACGCGGTTTTAACGGTTTGTACGCTAACAACCTGCTGGTGTTGATGGACGGGCGCACCGTGTATTCACCGACTTTTGCGGGCGTACACTGGGCGATGCAGGACACACTGATTGCCGATATCGACCGCATTGAGGTGATTCGAGGTCCCGGCGGCACCATTTGGGGCGCCAACGCGGTTAATGGGGTGATCAATATTATTACTAAAGCGGCAAAAGATACCCAGGGTGGGTTAATCCAGGCAGGGGCGGGCGATAGCGAAAAAGCCTTGTTCTCCATGCGCTATGGCGGTGAACTCGGTGAAGGCGCTCACTTCCGTACCTATGGCAAGATGACGCGTCACGAGGATTTTACCGGCAGGGATAGCAACGGTGCTCACGATCAGTGGGACAGCCTACGCTGGGCAGGGCGCGTTGACTGGACCCTGTCGTCCGACGAATTGTTTATGTTCGAAGCTAACCTGTTTGATGTCGAGGCGAACCAGACAGTGATTGATAGCTCGTTGGCGTTGTTGACGACGCAGCTGGTTAAGGACACCTATAACCTGCGGGGAGGTCACCTGCTGTTTCATTGGCAGCACCACCCGACAGTCGGTGCAAACTGGCAGCTGCGCGGATTCCTGGACCGCACAGAGCGCGACGATATTAACCTGGAAGAACGTGTGACTACGTTTGACTTGGAGCTGCAACGGCGCTCCCAATGGCATCCAGACCATGAGGTTACTTGGGGATTGGGTTATCGACGTGTGAAGGATCACTTTGATAACTCATTTACGGTAATCTTTACCCCGGAAGAGGAAGACACCGAACTCTATAGCGCTTTTGTACAGAATGAAGCGCGTCTGAGTGAAAACCTGCGTCTGACACTGGGCGGCAAATGGGAGCATAACGACTACAGTGGCTATGAAATTCAACCCAGTGCCAGACTCTGGTGGCGACCTGCAGAAGGGCACTCGCTTTGGGGGGCGATGTCGAAAGCAGTGCGTACCCCCGCCAGAGCTCATAAGGACATGCGTCTCAATACCTCGATTATTCCAGGGCCCTTGCCCACGGTGATCGCAGCATCGGGGAATCCGGATTTTAAGCCAGAAAAAGTACTGGCTTACGAACTGGGATACCGCGGTTGGTTGTCCAAGAGCCTCACGTTGGATGCCGCCGTCTTTTACAACGAACATCGCGACAATCTTACCGCGGAAGCGCGAGCCCCATTTTTAGAGACCAGTCCCCCGATAACCTATCTGGTAGTGCCAGTGATGTTCGACAATCAGCTGGACGGCGCCAGTTATGGTCTTGAACTGGTGCTCAATTGGCAAATATCCCCGCGCTGGCGATCAACCGCCACTTACAGTTGGCTCGACATTGAGTTGCACACCAAGTCGGGAGCCACAAATCGCGACAGGGAGGCTCAATTCGAAGGCAACTCACCTGCTCATCAGTTACAGTTGCGCACATCGATTGATTTGGGGGATCAATGGGAGCTGGACACTGTTGCCTATTACACAGATGAGCTGCCCCGCTTGGATGTGGATGCCTATACGCGCCTGGATGTGCGGCTGGGCTGGCGTCCGGATGACGAGTGGAACCTGAGCCTCTCGTTGCAAAACCTGCTTGATGATGAACACCCTGAATATAGGGCGGCAGAAGTGGGGAACACCAATGTGCCCCGCAGTGTGGTAGGGAAAGTCACTTGGCAGTTCTAAGGGAATAGGAAGGGGGCTGAGCCCAGATCATGGTATCGGTGAATGCCAATGACTACAGACTTTGCCTAACCAAAGGGCGTTACCTTTTGGCGTGGGCAGTGTGTGTTGCTTTAATGCTAATCGCGTCTATAAGCCAGGCCAAAAGTGTTGACTCGACTAAAGCTTTTGCGCCGTACCAGGTAAAGGCTGCTTATTTGTATTACTTTGCCAAGTTTACGGAATGGCCTGAGGGCACTGCCCAAGTGGAGGCTGATGAGTTTAGCATCTGTCTGTTGGGAGAGGATGATATTGCGACGGCGTTGAATTCCCTGACGACGAGGACGGTTCACCACCAGCGGGTGGGGTGGCGGCGGATCAGCTCTTCAGGGGCCGCGGCCGGCTGTCATATTGTCTATATCGGTGCTAAGCAAAAAGAGTATCTGCAGCCGATGTTACAGGCACTGCAGCAATTTCCAGTGCTGACGATCAGTGATAGCAAGGGCTTTGCCGCCGCTGGGGGGATGGTAGAGTTGGCGCAAAAGGGCAATAAGATTCACTTTTCCATTAATCTGCAGGCAGCCAAGCAGCAGAACCTGCGCTTGAATCCCTATCTGCTGAAACTGGCCTCGATCGTGGAGGAGGGGGCATGAAGGCGTTTCGCGATTTGCCGATTGAGGTCAAACTCAAGCGCCTGGTGGTGTCTTTAGGGATAGCGGTGGGTTTATTGATTTTGGTATCCCTCACAATCAGAGAATGGTTTTTATTCCACAAAGAGTCCGAACGTCAGCTGGAACTGCTTACCAGCATGCTGGGTGCCCATGTGGCGCCTGCTTTGATATTTGACGACCCTGTGTCCGGCCAACAGGCGTTGGCAAAGCTGGATTCGATACCCAATATTATCAACGCCGAAATTCGGCGCGTGGACAGCAGTGTGTTTGCTCGCTATCAGTCCCGGTCCTTGGAGCAGCTTCAAAGCGATGCCGCCCGATTGTTAGCGGTGCCACATTTGTCGATAACGCGCCCGATTCTGGTGGATGGGGATAAATATGGGGAGGTGGTCATTACCGGAGAACTGTCTGCCATTTACTATAACTTTTGGGGGGAGGCGGTGACGATTTCGGGTGTTATTGCGGCAGTGCTGACTCTGGCGTTTGCCGCGTTCAACCGGCTCAAATTATCAATTACCCAACCCTTGGCCCAGTTAACGTCCATGATGAAACAGGTCTCCACTCACAACGACTATTCCATGCGTGCGCAAAAGCAAGGTCGGGATGAAGTGGGTATCTTGGTGGACGGCTTTAATACCATGCTGGCTGGCATCGAATCCCGGGATCAGGAATTGCACAAATATCGCGAACATTTGGAAGAGAAAGTCGCCGAAGCCCAAGCAAAAATGCTGCAATCTGCCAAGCTGGCCTCTATTGGTGAAATTGCCGCTGGTTTGGCTCACGAGTTGAATCAGCCTCTTGGGGCCATCCAGCTGAATGTGGAAATGGCGAATCTGCTGGTGGAGCGAGGGAGCGGAAAGCACGATGAGAAAATTGCCGCCACCTTGCATAATGTGGTGGGGCAAATTGAGCGCGCCTCCAAACTGATTCGTCATCTGCGGATTTTTGGCCGCAGTGGTGATAATCAGGAGCGCGAGCCGGTGGATCTCAATTGGGTGGTGACGGAATCCCTGAGCTTTTTTACCGAAACGTTTAAGATGCGCGGCATTGAATGCGTGACTGAGTTGTCCGAAGATTTGCCCAAGGTGAAGTGCAACGTTATTCAGATTCAGCAAGTACTGACAAACCTGCTGTCCAATGCTCGCGATGCGGTTAAGGAGGAACCGGTAAAACGTATCACCATTCGATCCTGTCGCGCTGGGAAGTGTGTGCTCCTGGAGGTGGAAGACACTGGCTGCGGTATGCCCGAAAGTGTGCAAGCGAGCGCGTTTCTGCCCTTTTACACCACAAAACCGGTAGGGGAGGGCACTGGACTGGGATTGTCGATCAGTTACGGGATACTCAAAGAGCACCAGGGGGCGTTGGATATTAAGCATTCCGGCAAGTCCGGTACCTGTATCACCGCCAGTTTGCCACTTTGTGTCAAGGCTTAGATGTTTGGAAAGCTACCGTGTGTATGGAGAACACCATGAAAACCATTGTTGTGATTGATGATGACGAAGAATTTAAGGGGGCTTTAAAGCCGCACCTGGAATTGTTGGGGTTTGAGGTATTGTGCGCGGCAGATGGCGAGCAGGGATTGAAATTGGTACAACAGCAACAACCGGACTTGGTGATCACCGATATTATTATGCCGGGCACCGACGGTATAGAGATGCTAATGGCCCTGCGAAAGAGTGCGGGGTATGAGGAGCCTGCGTTTGCCTGCCCGATTATCGTAATGTCCGGCGGCGGTCGTATTGCCGGTAAAAGTTACCTGGAAACGGCAAAAGCGCTGGGGGTGGATGCGGTCTTGGAAAAGCCATTTTCGTCGCGGGAGTTGATGTCAATAGTGGATGCGTTGTTGACGGTTTCCTGATCTATTACGTCACATTGAAATTGATCGAATCCGCCCTACGCAGGCAAGTTATTTATTTGCAAAGTGCCAAAGTAGTACTTGCTAGTACCCATCCATAAACTCGGTTCAAAAACTGAGTTTCCGGATGGCCACTGGCTAAGCGCTGTCATTAAGATTACTGGCCACCTCCAACGCTTCCTGCAATGCCTCCATATCCCCGATATGATTCGCCAGCAACAACACCAGCCGCGCGTTCACACGCTCACTTTGGTCCCGGTCCAGGTCGCGGTGTATCGCTGTCAGAGCCGCGTAAAAGGCATCCGGATCGGTAAAGTTGGGTTGGGTGTTCAGTTTCATGCAGCAGTCTCCAATTCAAATCCCAGGGCTTTTTGTATCGCGGATTTTACCTGTTCGCTATCGAGTTGGGCCCAGCGGGCGGTCACTATCTGGTCGGGGCGGAACAGGTAGGCGCGGCCCGGTTGCAGGTCGTAGCGCTCACTGATCAGGCCTTCGGCGTCTTGCAGTATTGTGCCGAGTTTGCCCATTTCACGGCTAACTTCATTTTGGCTCATCAACAACAGCTGCAGATCTTTCTGGTCTTGCAAGGCGGCCAGCTGTGCCGGGTCGATACTCTCAGCATTCACCAGTAGGGTAAAGTGATTGCCCAGGTGGCGGATCAGCCAATCGGGCTGGCCATCGACGCTGATGGGCGCATCTTTGGGAGGACTACCGGCACAGAGTGCGCTGTTAAAATTCGCGCTCTCATCGGTGTTTAACGGTGAGTACGGGTAGCTACAGGGCAGAGACAACCGACCACTGTTCACTAATCTGCGGGCAAAGTGGTAGTGCTCTGCCAAGCGCAAGGTTTCATCGCGAAACACCCGGCTGATATGGTTTTTGGGCGTAATAAAATCGGTGGCTCGGGTGGAGTTGAGGATATTTTCCTCGGCGCCGTGCTGACGTTCGCTGTTGTAGGTCTCCAGCAGTGCTGGCGGCGCCTCACCGCGTACGATGCGCGCCAGTTTCCAGGCCAGATTTTCCACCGACTGGATGCCGCCGTTGGCACCGCGAGCGCCAAAGGGAGAGACCTGGTGAGCGGCATCGCCCATAAACACGACACGGTCTTTGATAAAGTTATCCATCTTGCGGCACTGGAAGGTGTAGACACTGGCCCACTCCAGCTCAAACTCCACATCCTTGCCCAGCATCGCTTCCAGGCGCGGGCGGATATTTTCCTCTTTCTTCTCCTCTTCCGGGTTCGCATCCCAACCCAATTGCAGGTCGATACGCCAGACATCGTCGGCCTGGCGGTGTAACAGGGCCGACTGGTTGCGGTGGAAGGGTGGGTCAAACCAGAACCAGCGCTCGGTGGGGAAGTCTGCTTTCATCACCACATCGGCGATCAGGAAGCGGTCCTGAAACACCTGGCCTTTGCTCTCCAGGCCCAGCATGGTGCGGATTTTACTGTTGGCGCCGTCGGCCACTAGCAGGTAGTCGCAGGTCATCTCGTATTCCCCGTCCGGGGTGACAACCTTGATACGGGTGCGCTCGCTGTTGGTGTCCACCTCGGTGACTTTGCTTTTCCAGCGCAGATCGATGTCGCTAAACTCTGCCACCCGGTCCACCAGGTACTCTTCGAAGTAATACTGCTGCAGGTTAATAAAGGCTGGCTGCTTGTGTCCGCTCTCAGGCAGCAGGTTGAACTCGTATACCAGGTCGTCCTGGAAAAACACTTTGCCCAGCTGCCAGGTGATGCCCTTGTCCACCATGCGGTCGGCACAACCGTAACGCTCCATAATCTCCAGAGTGCGTTTGGCAAAACAGATGGCGCGGGAACCCACACTCACGGTGTTGTTGTCATCCAGTATCACCGTGGACACGCCCTGCAGGGCAAAATCCAGACCTGCGGCCAGTCCACAGGGGCCGGCACCCACAATGACTACCGGGTGGTGTGTCGGGCTGACCGCATCCTGATCGGGGCTGTGAATATAGTCATAAACCGGGTTGGTGTAGGTCTTCTGCATCGTGGCTGTGTCCAGAGGCTGAGAGTCAGTTGAATTTCTATAAAAAGGTTCTAAGCGGGCAGCTTGGTAGTTGCGGATAAGAATAACTGCCCGTTTGAAGTAATTGATCCAGATCAATATTCTTAGTTGAGACTACTCTACTATCCATTTTTGGCTGTTTCAAGGACTATTTGGCAGGCTTTGTCGTTTTTTCGGCCAACTATGCCCTATTGGTTAAAAAATAATGATTTCAAATAAGATTATTATGTGGTATCTTTTCGACTGTTGAATCAACCGACAAACACAGGTAGCAGACAAGATGGCTAAAAAACCCTTTGCGTCCTCGGCGGACCTCGGTGAAAAGAAAGAAACTTTGGAAGTGCTGGGCGACGGTGTCTACGCCCTCACCGCGGAAGGGGATCCCAATGTGGGTGCCGTTGAAGGTGAAGACTTTGTGGTGGCTATTGAAGCCCGTGCCACACCCAAGGCAGCCAGTGACTGGCTGGAAATGCTGCGTGAGCACACCGACAAGCCGGTGAAGTACCTGGTGCTGACCCATTACCACGCGGTGCGGGTACTGGGTGCTTCGGCCTTTAACGCCGAGTCCATTATCACCAGCGATGTCACCAAAAAGTTGATTGACGAGCGCGGTATGGAAGATTGGGCCAGTGAATACGGCCGTATGCCCCGCCTGTTCCGCGAGCCGGACGGCATTACCGGTCTGACCCATCCGGATATCGTGTTTAACGACCGTCTGGAGATCCCTCTGGGTGGGGATCGCGGCAACCTGGTACTGGAGTTCTGTGGCCGTGGCCACACCGCGGGCGATATCATCGCCTGGTTGCCCAAGCAAAAAGTATTGTTTGCCGGCGATCTGGTCGAAGCCGAAGCGGCGCTCTACACCGGAGATGCTTTCCACTTCGACTGGTCCACTAACACCCTGGACAAGGTGAAGTCCTATGGCGCTGAAGTGCTGGTGGGTGGTCGCGGTGCTGTGGCCCGCGGTCAGGATGCCGTGAATGCGGCCATTGAGCAGACCCGCGGTTTCCTCAACGGCATGATCGAAAAGGTGGGCGAAGTGCACAAGCGTGGTGGCACCCTCAAAGAAGCGTTTGAAGCCACCCACGAGCACCTGGCACCCAAGTTTGGCCAGTGGCCGATTTTCGAGCACTGTTTGCCGTTTGACGTACAGCGCTTGTGGGATGAGTTTGAGGGCATCGACTGGCCGCGTATCTGGACCGCCGAGCGCGATCAGGAAGTGTGGGATCAGTTGCAGGACTGATTGAAGGACAAAAACCGGGGACAAAAAAACCGGGGACAGACCACGTTTTTTTGCAAAAAACGTGGTCTGTCCCCGGTTTTTTTGTCCCCGGTTTTTGTCCTTTGTTCTTTACAGGCATCGGAGTGAATTTGCAGAGGTGCTTTTGTTGGCGGGGAGTGGTTCCATCCTAAGGGGTCAGGATGCTTAAAATTAGGCCAGGCTTTGCCTGTCCAAATTTCAAGCACCCCGACCCCGATCGTGCCACGACCATGTACGAATTCACTCCCGAAAATCAAATCATGCGGCCGTCCGCTGCTTGCACCACTTCGACCTTAAGCGTCAGTTACATTTCGAATCCCCGCAACTCAGGCAGGTCTTACAGCCGTCCATCACAATCACTGCTTTGGTGTGGCACTTTAGGCACAGCTCGGCATTGGGGGGGTAGTCACTGCTGGCATTGCTGTCCAGCTGATGCTGTTGGTTGTATTTTTCCAGTTTTTCCGCCAATACCTGTTTTTGCACCTCGCTCAGCTCTTCCGATTGAATCAGGCCGATGCTCTTCATGTGTTTTTCAATGGCGTCGCCAATCTCGGCTACCAGCGAGGGCATAAAACGCCCGCCGGATTTAAAATAGCCTCCTTGGGGATCAAACACTGCTTTCAACTCCTCCACCAAAAAGGTGACATCGCCGCCCTTGCGAAACACTGCCGAGATCACCCGCGTCAGGGCTACCACCCACTGGTAGTGTTCGAGGTTTTTGGAGTTGATAAACACCTCAAAAGGCCGCCGCTGTTCGTGGTCGGTGTCTGGATTGAGGACGATATCATTAATGGTGATATAGAGGGCGTGGTCCGACAGCGGGGTTTTGATTTTGTAGGTGGCTCCTACCAGCATTTCCGGGCGATTGACATTCTCGTGCATATGCTCAATTGCAATGGCTTTTGCTTCCGCCGGGCTTGTGTCCTGCTTGTCGGCGATACTGAAACCGACAATTTTCTGTTCGATTTTGGTGGTGCTCATAGACTGATCCTGTTGGCGTTTCCGCGACTTAGATTTTCCCGTAATAGCCTTCCTTCAGGGCATCGTAGAGGTTGGCGGCGGTGTGGGTTTCGCCGTCGTATTCGATCTCGGCATTGCCCGGTAACTCTACTGTGCTGCCGTCTTCCAGTTCAAAACGGTAAGTCGTATTGGCGAGGTCCTCTTCCTTGACCAACACGCCTTGGAAGGCCTCGGGATTAAAGCGGAAGGTGGTACAGCCTTTTAACCTTTTACTGTGAGCGTAGAGGTAGATGTCCTTAAACCGCTTGTAGGGGAAATCTGACGGCACATTGATGGTTTTGGATATGGAGGAATCGATCCACTTCTGTGCCGCCGCCTGCACATCCACATGCTGTTCCGGTGTGATCTGGTCACTGGTGACAAAGTAGTCGGGGAGTTGGTGAGCCGGGTCCTGGCTGTAGGGCTGTGCCTTGGCATCGACAAAAGCCCGATAGGCCAGTAACTCGTAGGAGTAGACGTCAACCTTCTCCTTGGTTTTTTTGCCTTCCCGGATCACGTTGCGGGCATAGTGGTGGGCAAAGCTGGGTTCGATACCGTTGCTGGCGTTGTTGGCCAGGGACAGGGAGATGGTGCCGGTGGGGGCGATGGAGCTGTGGTGGGTAAAGCGGCAACCCTGGCTGGCAATGGCGTCCACCAGCTTTGGTTCTTCTTCCGCCAACAGTTGCATATAGTCGCTGTAGCGGGCCAGCAACACGCGACCGGGAACCTTATCGCCGATTTGATAGTTGTCGGCCAGTCGTGGCTTTTGTGCCAGCATTTCCGCGGTGACGGTAAACTCGCGTTCCATTACCGGTGCACCCCCTTTTTCCTGTGCCAGCGCCAGCCCTTCGCGCCAGCCGGTGAGCGCCAGTTCCTTGCTGACCTCCTCGGTAAAGGCGATGGAGGCGGGGCTGCCATAGGGGATACGGAGCATGGCCAGAGTCGATCCCAGCCCCAAAAATCCCATCCCATGGCGCCGTTTGTCGAGTATCTCCCGCCGCTGGCCCTCCAGGGCCAGGCCGTTGATCTCCACCACGTTGTCCAGCATCCGGGTAAAGGTGCGAACAAGGCGCCGGTACTTTTCCCAGTCAAAGGCCGCCTGCTCGGTAAACGGCTCTTTTACAAAACAGGTGAGGTTCACCGAGCCCAGCAGACAGCTGCCGTAGGGGGGCAGGGGTTGTTCGCCGCAGGGGTTGGTGGCGCGAATGGTTTCGCAGAACCAGTTGTTGTTCTGTTGATTCACCCGGTCGATCAAAATAAAACCGGGTTCGGCGTAATCGTAGGTGGAGGCCATAATCTGGTTCCACAGCCGGTCGGCGTTGATGGTTTTGCTGATCCGGCAGGCAACCTGTCCCTCATCGTTGCGTACATAATCTTCTCCCAAATGGTTTAGCGCTCGCCAGCACACCTGTTCGGGGTTGGTCAGGTCGATGTCGGTTTGAGTCAACTCTTTGGGGGTGATGGGAAATGAGAGAGGCCAGGGTGCTTTGTCCTTGACCGCCTGAATAAATTCATCGCTGATCAGCAGCGACAGATTAAACTGCCGCAAGCGACCATCCTCCCGCTTGGCGCGGATAAACTCCTGCACGTCGGGGTGGTGCACGTCAAAAGTAGCCATTTGTGCCCCCCGGCGACCACCGGCGGAGGAGACCGTGAAACACATCTTGTCAAAGATATCCATAAAGGACAGGGGGCCGGAGGTGTGTGCCCCGGCACCGGAGACGTATGCGCCTTTGGGGCGCAGGGTGGAAAACTCATAGCCGATGCCGCAGCCGGCTTTCAGGGTGAGACCCGCTTCCAGGTTCTTTTCCAGGATCGCCTGCATGGAGTCTTCGATGGTGCCGGAAACCGTACAGTTGATGGTGGACGTGGCCGGTTTGTGAGCTTCGGCGCCGGCGTTGGAAATAATGCGACCGGCGGGTATGGCACCGTTATTCAATGCCCACAGAAATTCGCAGTGCCAGTGTTGCTGGTTGTCGCTTTCAATCGCCGCCAGTGCAGTGGCCACCCGTTCGTAGGTGTGTGCCAGGCTTTGATCAACGGCATTGCCCCGCTTGTCCTTGAGGCGGTATTTTTGGTCCCAGATATCCGCCGAGGTCGACTGCAGGGGGAGCGTTGGGTTTTCTGTGAGTGTTATGATTTCAGAAGTGGTTGTGTCGGGCGCTGTTGTTATTGGTGTGGGCTCGGAATCCATATTTTATTCTCGTGTTCCAGTGAAAAGGCTGTGGCAGAATAGCTTAGCCACGGCTTTTACAGGCTTCAAAATCGATGTTTTTCAACTGTGGTACAAAGTTGCAGGGGCCCTGGCGGCTGTCCAGTTGGTTGGAGATAATTTCATCCCAGCCAGTGCGGCAGGCGTTGGTGCTGCCGGGCAGGCAAAACACAGCGGTACCATTAGCCAGGCCGGCGATGGCGCGGGACTGAATAGTACTGGTGCCAATCTGGTTGTAGGAAATCTGCCGGAACAATTCCCCAAAACCGTCAACGGTTTTGTCCAATAGCGGGCTGACCGCTTCCGGAGTGCTGTCGCGGGCGGTAAAGCCAGTGCCGCCAGTGATGACCACCGCCTGGGTGGTGTCGTCCGCAATCCACTGGGACAGGGCGGCGCGGATTTTATAGACGTCGTCGATGACAATTTTTTTGTCGCTGAGGTGGTGGCCGTGTTCCAGCAGGCGCTCGACCAGCAGTCCGCCGGATGTGTCGGTCTCTTCATTGCGGGTATCGGAAACTGTCAGTACCGCTATATTGAGGGGAATTAAATCGTCGGTGGTGTGGTGTCCCATAGTTTGTTCCCGTTGGTTTGGCTTGCAGGCACACCCGCCCCGCCGGAGCGGAGAGGGTGTGCTAATGGGTTGAGGGTTAGAATTTGGCTTCTGCGGTCAGCCACAGTTTGTCTTTGTCGACAGAAAAATCATCAGCATCGTAAGCAGAGTACTTCAAACTCAAGCCCAGCGGGCCGAACTTCTTGGCAACCACAAAACCGTACTCAGAACCCAGATCGTCCAGGGTGTCGGAGTCATCGGAGCTCAGCTGGTGGTATACCACAGCGACTTTAACACCGCTAACTTGGGTGCCGACAGAGGCGTAGACATCTTCGATACCGCCGGCGATATTACCGGTGCCACCGCCGAGGAAAGTGTCAGTCCAGCCCTGGAACTTGTGCAGGGTCGCCAGCGGGGTGATGAACTGGCCGTCGGTGCCGTCGGCGCCCAGCAATTCATAACCGGCTTTCAGGGTTACCGCGCCAACCTTGTAGCTGCCTTCGGCCAGAAAGTAGTCGGCGTCGTAACAGTTGGGGTTGTCACCAGCGTCAGACTGGGTGGCGTATTCCAGGGTGTAACCCAGGGCGCCGGTCTTGCCCGCAAAGCGCAAGCCGTAGGTATCGCTGGCGTAGTGCAGGGCATTTTCGTTATCGATCAGGTAGGCGTAAGCGCTCAACGTACCCGCTTCCAGACCGGTATATTTTACGTTCAGCAGGTAGGTGTCATTTTCGTGATCGCCAATGGCGCTGTCTTCGCCAAAGATACGGTTCACATTGTTGATATTGGCCAGGAATACGGTGGTGTCCGGCAGGCTTTTGTTGGTGATGCTGATGCCGTCATAGGTCTGCTCGTTCTGCCGGAAACCCACGCCACCGACAAAACGCTGGTTGTCCAGCAGGATGCGCTGGCGGCCGTATTTTACGGTGGTGTCGCCAAAGGCGTACTGCAGGTAGGCCTGGTTGACTTCAGTGCCTTCCGGATCGGCAACGCCCCCTTCGTCGTCACCAATATGGGTCACGTCGTCCATCTCGATCAGGCCGCTAAGACCGCTGTAGGCTGCACTTTTATAGGTCAGGCGTGTCTTAATACTGGTCAAATCCACTTTGTCAGCACCGTCAACGTCCACTTCTTCAAAGCGGGTGCGGAGGCTCAAAGTAACGTCGCCATTTTTTATTGCCTCGGCAAAATTTTGTGCATCATCAGCAACAGCAGGTTGCGCGATGGTGGCAATGGCAGCGGCGAGAGTCAGTACTTTAAAGGTCTTGTTCATGGAGGTGTCCCTTGGGTTTTGCTCTTGGTCGTCTTTGCGATGAGTAACTGCATCCGTAGAGTAGGAGAGCAACCTTTTTTCCATGTTGATCTGGGTCAAGAGTCGATAGAGACTATCTCTAGTGAAGTGTTGCTACCCGTTTGGGGGTAGGGTTTAGGTAATGCTGTTAGTCTGTCTCCGTCTTAAAGAGAAGTTAATCTTCTTGCAGGAAATTGTGGCTTCGCGCATCTTCCAGTCGGTGGCGGAAACGGTCGGCTTTATTGGCAAAAAACATCGCTACCATGCAGCAGGCCAAGACACCGTAGAGCAGCATAAAACAAGCGCTGTAGATGCCGACGCCATCGACAGCGATACCGAAGGCAACCGGTAGCGTGCAACCCCCGAGTGCGCCCAGGGCGGCGACAAAGCCGCCCACAGTGCCCATCTGGGTGGGGTAGTAATCGTGAATAATCTTGTACACGCTTGCACGTCCAAAACCCTGGGCGATACCAATCACAAAAATCAGGAAGCTGAACACCCAGACATTGAGCTCAATATTCAGGTGCACATCCCGGTCAACACCGTGAATGGTCATGGTAGTGGGTGGGTAGCTCAGAAAAAACAGGCAGACAATGCAGATCCAGAAGACGCTCCAGTTCACTGCTCTGCCGCCGTAACGGTCCGAAAACCAGCCACCCAGGGCGCGCACCATACTGGAGGTGGTGGCAAAAAACAGGGTAAAAGCCATGGCCTGGTTGTGGGTGAGGCCATAGGCGTGTACGTAGTATTGGGGGAGCCACATAATCAGGGCGAGAAAACTGCCAAATACAAAATAGTAGTAAAGGCCAAAACGCCATACCTGTAATTTGCAGAGATTTTTCAAAGCCGATGCGGGCTTCTGGATCTCCATACCTGGTATGCGGGTCGGCGCCAGCCAGGCAAAGAGCAGGGCCATAACCAGTAATCCCATGCCGTAGGCGGGGCCGACGCTCTGCCAACCCCAGTGTTCGATCAATATGGGTGCCAATGCCAGGGTAACGGCGGCACCGGCATTGCCGGCACCAAAAACACCCATCGCTGTGCCCTGCATGTTGCGCTCGTACCAGTCGGATACATAACGAATGCCAATGGTGAATGAGGCGCCACTGATGCCGATCCACAGACCGAGCCAGATATAGTCGGTCACGCTCTCCATTAAGGGGATCAAAAACAGGGCCGGTGCGACTGCCAGCATCTGCAGGGTAAAGAGGTGTTTGGGGTTGTAACGGTCGGCCAGCATACCCAAGGGAATACGCAATATAGCACCGGTAAGCATTGGGGAGGCCAGGAGAACCCCCAATTCCGTAGAGGAGAGCCCCAGGCTGGCCTCCAGCTCCAGGGCGACTACCGCGTATAGCACCCAAACGGCAAAGTTGACCGCAAAGGCGATGGTGGCCATCCACAATGCCCGATTGGCGCCGCTGAGTTGTGTCGCAATTGCCATATTGGCCTCTGACTTGATGGTGTATGCAGCCTACTCTAATGAATCCAGGCAGTGGAAACTACGCTCTACCCCTCTTGGTTTAGGGGGTAGATTGCCTCTACCACCTAATGGGTAGGTGGTCGCGTCTGTTGGGGCTGTGGTGTCTATTGGGCGTCCCTGAAGTGGGTAGAGGGAGGTTGTTGGCGGCTCGGGCGGTGGGGTTGAAGCGTTCTGGAGTTGATACAGGTCAAGAGAGAAGTGTCCTTAAGGAGAGAGACTGCTCCCGTTTTATAGGAAGTACATGATGTTCCAATCAGCTTTTCGGAGGAGCTATGTCTGGAGATCACAAGATTAACCTGTTCGCATTTAGCGATCCCAAGATAAAAACGCTGCATATCACCTGGTTTGCGTTTTTTCTTTCCTTTGTGGTGTGGTTTAACCATGCTCCGCTGCTTGTTTTTATGAAAGAAGCCTTTGATATGACATCGCAGCAAGTCAAGGCGTTAATGATTTTGAACGTCGCCTTGACGATTCCCGCACGTATTGTGATCGGTATACTGGTGGACAAAATCGGTCCCAGGAAGGTGTACAGTAGTCTGCTGATCCTGTCCTCCTTTATCTGTATAGCGTTTGCGTTTGCCGACAGTTATGAGCGGCTGGCCCTGTTGCGTTTTCTGATGGGTTTTGTGGGTGCCGGTTTTGTGATTGGTATTCGCATGGTGGGTGAGTGGTTCCCACACCGCACTGTAGGGATCGCTGAAGGCATATACGGCGGCTGGGGTAACTTTGGTTCCGCGGCGGCGGCCTTGAGCCTGCCGACACTGGCGTTACTGTACGGTGGTGAAGATGGCTGGCGTTATGCCCTTGCCACCACTGGGGTGATTGCCGGTATCTACGGTGTACTTTACTACAAGGTCGCCCGTAATACCCCCAAAGGCTCCACTTACTTTAAACCCAAAAGAGCGGGTGGTCTGGAAGTTACCAGCCAAAAGGATCTGTACCTCTACCTGCTGATGAATATTCCCATGTACATCGCCCTGGCGGTATTGGCGTGGAAACTGTCTCCCTCCGGTGTAGCGCTGCTGAGTGAAACCGCCATGTACGGTATCTGGGGCTTGTTGTTGGTACTTTATGTCTACCAGACCAGTCAGATCTGGAAGGTGAACAGAGAGCATCTGGCCGAAGGCGTACCCGAACTGGACAAATACAAGTTCAAGCAGGTGGCCATTTTGGACTGGTCCTATTTCGTGACCTTTGGTTCCGAGCTGGCGGTGGTGTCCATGTTGCCGTTGTTCTTCCTGGAAACCTTTGAAGGCCTGGATCCGGTCAAGGCGGGTATGTTGGCCTCGGGCTTTGCCTTTATGAACCTGGTGGCACGTCCCTCTGGCGGTTGGTTCTCTGATAGATTTGGGCGTCGCAAGTCCCTGATGATTTTGATCGGTGGTTTGGCAGTGGGGTACTTTGTGCTTTCACAAGTGAATTCCGGTTGGTGGATTCCTGCGGCGGTCGTGGCCACCATGTGTTGCTCCTTCTTTGTGCAAGCGGGTGAAGGAGCGGTATTTGCCATCGTACCCTTGATCAAGCGTCGCATGACCGGGCAGATCGCAGGCATGGCAGGCGCCTACGGTAACGTGGGTGCGGTGACTTACCTGACTGTGTTGAGTTTTGTGGATTACAGTACCTTCTTTATGGTGATCGGTTGCTCGGCCCTGGTGGTATTCTTTATCGCCATGATGATGGATGAACCCAAGGGACAGATTTCCGAAGTCTTGCCCGACGGCACTATTCATTTGATCGATGTGGGCTAAGGGTTTTTTGATGTGCTTTGAGGACAACATTTGTCTGAACTAAAACTGGATATTGCCCGCTTTTCCGAAGCGGGCATCAAACCGATCAACGAAGACTCCGTCGATGCCTACCAGCCCACGGAGTCTTATCCGTTGATGAGCAAGGGTATTACCCTGGCAGTAGCCGACGGTGTGTCGACGGCTGAGGCCGGGCGCGAAGCCAGTTCTACCGCGATCGGACGTTTTATTGAGGAGTACTACAACACACCGGATACCTGGTCGGTGGCACGCAGTGGTGAAAAGATCTTGTCCACCTTGAATCTGCGGCTGTTCCGAAAAAGCCATGCTTATCACAGCGAAACCAAGGGTTATCTCTGTACGTTCAGCGCGGTGGTGCTGAAAAGCCGGACGGCGCATTTTTTTCATGTGGGGGACAGTCGGGTTTATCGCTGGCGTCAGGGGCGCCTGAAGCAGTTAACCACGGATCACGTAGCCACTATTGCCGATAATCGCACCTGCCTGGCGCGGGCCATGGGTATGGATAGCAGCCTGAATATCGATTATGGCAAGTCGGACCTCGAGCCGGGGGACCGGATTTTGCTTACCTCGGACGGAGTACACGACTTTGTCAGTCGCGAGCGTTTGCAGGCGTTGATATCGCAGGATACCAAAGCCGAAGAGATAGCCCGTGCTATCGAAACCGAGGCGCGAAAAAACGGCACCAATGATAACCTCAGTGCCATTGTCGCCATTGTCGAGAGCTTGTCGGAAGAAAATCTGGAAGATTACAGTGCCCAGCTCACCCGCTTGCCGTTTCCGCCAGACCTAGACGCCGGCATGAAGCTGGATGGCTATCGCATTGAAAAGGAGATATTTGCGTCGGCCCGCAGTCAGTTATACCTGGTGGAGGAAGAGTGTAGCGGTCAGCGCTACGTAATGAAAACGCCCTCCAGAAACTATGAAGACGATCTTCGTTATATCGATCGCTTTATCCAGGAGGAGTGGATAGGCAGCCGTATCAACAGTCCCCACGTGGTGAAAATTATCCATCAGCAGCGCCCGCGCACGGCACTCTATTATCTGATGGAGTATGTGGAAGGAGTGGGGCTTGATGACTGGATTGAACATCATCAGCCGCCAAGCCCGAAAAAAACCATTGCCATTGTCAAGCAAATTGCCACAGGTTTAAAAGCGTTTCATGACAGTGAGGCGGTTCACCAGGATCTAAAACCCGGCAATATTAAGGTGACCGACGAAGGCCGGGCGGTAATCCTGGATTTCGGTTCCGTGCATGTGGCCGGCTTGGCGGAGATTCAGACCCCGCTGGAACACGAAGGGGCCCTGGGTACAGCCAGCTATTCCGATCCGCTCTATTTGATGGGCAAGCAGCCCGGTTTTCAGGGCGACGTTTACGCTCTGGCCACCATTACCTACGAACTGTTTACCGGGAAGTTGCCCTATGGCGATGGGGTGGAGGAGTGCCGTACGGTGTTTGATTATGACCGCTTGCGTTATCACTCCGCCGCCAGACATAACCCGGTGATCCCCGCCTGGTTTGATGCCGCACTTGAAAAGGGTGTGGCGTTTGATCTGGAGGAGCGCTACCGCAATATCGACGAATTGATGACGGATTTGACCCAGCCGAATCCCGAGTTTTTGCGCACGGACCCGGTGGTGGAGAAAAATGCGAGCAGCTTGCTGTTTTGGAAGCTCTTGTCCGGGTTCTGGTTTTTGTCGTTTTTCCTGGTGATTTTTCTGTTTAGTCAGATGGCGTAGGTTTGAAAGGGCGATATGCATGCCGGGGGTACTCCCCCGGCATTTGTGCATCACTAGTTGGCTGTTACTGTGTCGGAACAGTTGTTACTGGTTCCCAACTCGCAAAGCTGGTATTGGTCACCGCCTTGCCCTTCGTTGTCCTTGTAAGAGCCATCGTTGACCGTAGTTACTGTTTTATCCAGTTCTCCTTGACGAATGCGGTTTATTACCACGTCGTTTGTTGTCGCCCCCGTCCAATTCAGGTTGACAAATTTCTTTTTGCCACCTTTCACGCTGGCAGATAATGTAATGCTTTCCGACGGCGGATCGCCGTTATCCACGGTGTAGGTGCCGGTCAATCTGACCGAGGGGAAACTGCGCCAGGCGTAAACCGCAAAATACCAATCTCCCTCGGCTGGTGAAGCAATGCTGCAGTGTTCATTGCTGTTGGAAGAATAGGACCCACAATCGTATTCACCCTCGGGTATTGACGGGTCGACCAGCGGTGAGCTGCCGTGTTTGATATAGAGGTCGGCATCACCGCCGTATTTGTTCTTGCCTTTGACGGTGTTGCGCAGATCCACCTCCAGATTGGTGGCATTGGACGCGACGTTGAGTTTCCAGCAGTTCCACTCGCCCTGAGTCGCACTAAAGTCATTGGTTGACACGCCGTTAGCGAGTAAAGGTTCGTTGCCGTTGCATACCGGACCAGGAGGTGGTTTGGGAACGCCTACCAGTTCAAAGGCCTCAGCTACATCTTCTGTGTTATAGCCCAGCTGCGAAGCAGCGTCCATCAGTCCCAAAAATGCTGTGTCGAAGGTTTCGTTGGCGGTCCAATGGTTCATGTTCGCTTCGGCAAATAGCTCAAACGCCTTACGAATATCCCACCCACTTTTATTGGCGAGAAGATAGAACGCTTTATTGTAAACACCGCTGGAGTAGTGAACGTCCATACCAACATAGTAGTCAGAGGCGTGTCCGATAGAGACCCCATCTTTGGTTGGATCATCCATATAGCGGAGCGCCCCATCGGCCTTAAAAATATCCGCGCCGACCAGGAAATCCGCATCGCCGGTCATATAAAATTCAGCGGCTTCCCCGGCGATATCCGAAAAGGCTTCATTGATGCCACCTGATTGCCCTGAATAGATCAAGTTGGAGTTTTGTTCGGTAAAACCATGGCTCACTTCATGGGCGGCGACATCGAGGCCGACCAAAGGATAAAACTTGGTCTCGCCATCACCAAAGGTCATCGACGAACCGTTCCAGAACGCGTTCTCGTAGTTGGTGCTGTAGTGAACACGCATGCTCAGCTGGAATGTCAACGGTGGCATTCCGAGCCACTCGTTGTACATATCGAAAACCACGCCGCCGAAGTAGTGGGCATCGTTCAGGGGGCTGTAAGCACCGTTAATGGTTTTATGGGTGTTCTCGGGGCAATCATATGCAAACGGAGTTGAGCCAGTGGTGCCGTGATTCAGATCCACCGTTTTCACGTTAGCGCTGTTCATGGTACAGGTGTCGCCACTCTGTGCTACATCGAGAAAACCGAAGTTCGTGCCATAGGTGTAGCTCCCCGTCTTTTCGTTGCCCCCAGGACCGGTGCCTACGTCAACATGGGTCAGCCCCTCGTATTCAAACCGGATTTGCCCGCTGTGCGCATCAACCAGAAAAGTCGGGCGCGTGGGGTGTCCACCCTCAGGGGTGTCGGCAAAGAAGCTCACCGCATAAGCCAAGGCAGGGCTGCCACCGTCGAGGTAGATCACCAGCTCCGTCGACGGGTTGTGAAAAATAAGTTCGGCGGCACTGCTGCGTCTGTTTTGCGCCAGGGCTTTCATAGCATTGAGTGCACCCTGTGCATCCAGTTTGGGGGTGGTGTCGATCCACTGGGCCGCCAGGTTGCGGATCAGGCGTCCGTGGGTATAGATGGCGCGTCCGGATCGATCGCGGCTGATGACCACCTCTTCCCCCCAGACCGGAATGCCCCGATAGGTTTGTCGGTAGCGGGTGTGGGTGAAGCCGCGTTTGTCCGCGCGGGTTTTGGTGATGACCAACGCTTCCTGTTGAGACAGGCCAAAGGCCTGGTGCAGGGTGGCCGCGCTGTTGATGTGTTGAACCGCCTGGCGGTCTTTGCTCAAAACCTGGCGTTCCGCCGCTTGTGTGAAATAGCTCGACAGTGCGAGTAGGGCTGAGAGGGAAAGATAAGCTAGCCTTGTACGGTTCATAACGGCTCCTCAGATAACCAGGCCGACTCAAAACAGCCTCGCAGCCGAAAATGTTATAGAGGAGATAGAGCAGCAAGCATCATGCCACCCTTTAAAATCAATCACTTAGTCGGGCGGTTTCATGCCAACTGTAAAGTATTACGACAGTGGGAAAAGGGTAGATATCGCGACGTTAGATAGCACAAGCCCCGAGCTGTCGATCGCTTAGATCTGAGCCAGGGGCGCGGTAGAAAAGCCACGAGCGTTTAGAATATCGTTTACACGCAGGCTGGGGCGGGTTAACACTCCGCCAATATTCCTAAAAGGTTAGAGGTGGTAATCACACCGGAGACTTTGCCCTCTTCGGTGACAAACACCCGGTGAATCTTGTTGTCCAGCATAATGCGGCAAACTTCAGCGATGGGTGTAGTGGGGGCTACGGAAATCAAACGCTGCTGCATAATCTGGTGTACGGTGCAGTTTTCCTCTGCGTTGTTGCTCCATCTTTCCAGGTCGGCAATGTTGAGGTCGTTGCCATAGGCCATCTGGTAATAGTCGCGCAGGGCATCCACTTTGCCTTCGGCACCCTGGTTTTCAAAGTTAAAGATATCGGTCACGCTCACCACGCCAACCAGTTCATGGTCGGACGCATAAACCGGTGCGCCAGTGATGTTGTGGTTTTTGAGGAAGTTTGCCAGGTATTTGATGGACCAGCCTTCGTATGCAAACAGCACTTCGGTTTTCATTATGTCTTGTGCGACGAGGGAAGCCATAGGACACTCCTTTTGGGTAGGATAAGCAGTAGCAGTTTTTTTTCGGGCTTATTGTGTTTGCCTGTACCTAGAATATAGCAGCAAATCGCGTGATTAAAGCTTTAAAGCGGTAAATTGGGCATTATTTGATATAAGACAAATTGGCATTTTTCTGCCCTAAAAACAGGGTTTCTGTGTACCTAAAAGTGTTGCTATTATTGGTTCTGGTTCACCATCCAGATGGCCGCTTCCACCCGCGAGCGCAATCCCAGCTTTTTGAGGATGTGTTTGACATGAACCTTGACGGTGCCGTCGGAGATGTCCAATTCCCGGGCGATAATCTTGTTACTCAACCCTTTGGCGATCTGTTTCAGGATCTCGTGCTCGCGACTGGTCAGTTTCGCCAGCATACTGGTGCGGTTGTTGGTGCCCTTGCGAATGGCGCCGGCCAATACGTGGGTCAACCGGTTGCTGATCACCATTTTGCCGTCGATGGCTTCTTTGACCTTCTCCAGAATATCTTCCGGGTCCATATCCTTCAGCAGGTAGCCGTCAGCCCCGTAGGTGATGGCGCAGACCACATCCTCATCATTGTCGGAAACGGTCAGCATGATGATTTTGGAGTCGATGTCCGTTTCGCGCATGGCTTTAAGCGTTTCCAGGCCGTCCATACCTTGCATATTCAAATCCAGCAAGATGATATCGGGTTGGTGCTCCCGGGCCAGTTCCAGTGCCGAGAGGCCGTTATTGGCCTCCGCGACCACCTCCAGATTGTCTTCCAATTCAACCAGTTGAGCTAAACCCTTGCGCAGCAGCGGGTGGTCATCGACCAGTAAAAGTGAAGTCTTTTGAGTGTCCATGTTGTTTCCGGATCGTGTTGCCAGGTCTGATTGGCCAATTGGGTGTCGGGTTGGCGTTTTTCGGAGTGTAGACATTGACGAAAGTGGGTTTAAAAGGCAAGCCTCAACCGCCCGTCATTTGACCTAGATCATCCGGGTAACGGTTAGTTAAAACGTCAAAAAAAGGCTCTTACTCCCCAGGGGGTAGGTGGGAGGATGGACATCCCCTTGGTGTCCGGGCGCTGTGGCGCGAATATACCCATTTGGGGGTAGTGTGGACGGATAAGGGGGCGGTCTGCCAGTACTCCTTTGTATCGGTTGAGAGTGTTCCACCCGCTGCGCATAGTGGCGGCACGTTACAGAGAAAACGGGAGAACCTCATGACTGATTCACAAGCAGTGAATCCCGCGGTTGGCGCCGCCCGCACAAGCAGCGGGGCGGATATCCACACCTGGGATCCGGAAAACACGGCCTTCTGGGAAAGTGAAGGCAAAAAAATCGCCAACCGTAATCTGTGGATTTCGATTCCCAGTTTGCTGTGCGGCTTCGCGGTCTGGTTGTATTGGGGCATTATCACGGTTCAGATGCTGAACCTGGGATTCCCCTTTGCCAAATCGGAACTCTTTACCCTGATGGCCATCGCCGGTTTGACCGGTGCCACCTTGCGTATCCCCAGCAGCTTCTTTATTCGCCTGGCCGGTGGGCGCAACACCATATTCTTCACCACGGCGCTGTTGATGTTGCCGGCGCTAGGTGCCGGTATCGCACTTAAAGATCAGAATACGCCGCTGTGGGTGTTCCAGCTGCTGGCCCTCTTGTCCGGCTTTGGCGGTGGTAACTTTGCCTCCTCCATGTCCAATATCAGCTTCTTTTTCCCGAAAAAACAGCAGGGTTTGGCATTGGGTCTGAACGCGGGCCTGGGCAACTTTGGTGTGACCACCATGCAGATCCTGGTGCCCCTGGTCATGACCTTTGGCATGTTCGGTGGGCTGGGCGGTGAGCCCATGATCCTGCAGAACACCTCCGGTACCTTGATCGGCAAGATTCCGGCGGGCACCGAAACCTATATTCAAAATGCGGGTTTGGTGTGGTTGCTGTTCCTGATACCCTTGGCCTTCTTCGGCTGGTTCGGAATGAACAACCTGCGCTCCAAAGATGTGTCACCCGATATCCCGGGGCCCGTGGCCAGCTTTAGTCTGATCAGCTTTATGTTGCTGATTGGCTTTGTGACTGCCGCTTTCGGTCTGTGGTTAATGTTGCCTGAAGCCGCCAACGGTTCCGGCTTTGGGGTGCCGAAAGAACTTGTGTTAGTGATTGTGGTCGCGTCAACGGTCTTCCTGCTGAAGCTGTTGCCCGGTCAGATCAAAACCAGCCTCAACCGCCAGTATCAGATTTTTGGCAACCGCCACACCTGGGTAATGAGTGTGATCTACACCATGACCTTCGGCTCCTTTATCGGTTTTGCGGCGTCCTTCCCGCTGTCTATCAAGGTGATCTTTGGTTACCAGCACTTGATGGTCGACGGTGTTATGACCCACGATACAGTTAACCCCAATGGCCCCAGCGCCTTGATGTACGCCTGGATGGGGCCCTTTATCGGCGCCTTGATCCGTCCGGTAGGTGGCTGGATCTCCGATAAGCTTGGCGGTGCCCTGGTGACACAAGTGTGTTCCGTGGTGATGGTGGGCAGTGCCCTGGGTGTGGCTTACTACATGAAGGCGGCCTACAACTCGCCCACACCGGAAGAGTTCTTCGTGCCCTTCTTTGTGCTGTTCCTGTTGCTGTTCGCAGCCACCGGTATCGGCAACGGCTCCACCTTCCGCACCATCGCCATGGTGTTCCCGAAAGAGCAGGCGGGTCCGGTGTTGGGTTGGACCTCAGCGGTAGCGGCCTACGGCGCCTTCTACATCCCCAAAGTGTTGGGTGAGCAGATTAAAGCCACCACGCCGGAAGTGGCACTGATGGGTTTCGCCGCCTTCTACGCGGTCTGCATCCTGATCAACTACTGGTTCTACCTGCGCAAGAACGGCGAGTTCTACAACCCTTAACAACCACAATAAAGCTCCTGTGAATTGTGGCCAGCGGCGCAAGCCCCTGGCCACTTTTTTATTGGGGGAGGGCTCACCGATAGCCTTTAGTGCAAACGGACTAGGACTCAAACTGGGGTGTTGGGATAGCATGGCTATGTGAAAAATCGAATGTCGATCAGTCTGATCTACTACCGTGCTGAAGAAATCCCGGTAGTGAGTGATAGCGCTACAGGCTGATAACCGGGAGGAGTTATCTCATATGCCAACCCTTAACGTGACCAATCTCGCGGGTGAGCAGTCATCCATCGAGGTGGATGCCGGCCAGAGTCTGATGGACGCCCTGCGCGACAATGACTTTGATGAAATTGAAGCCGTCTGCGGCGGTGGCTGTGCCTGCGCCACCTGCCATGTCTATATCGATGAAGCCTGGATGGACAAGGTGGGGCCTCGCGGTGACGATGAAGAGTTGGTGGTCTCGGCGGTCGATAACTTTCAGGATAACTCCCGCCTCTCGTGTCAGGTGACACTCACCGACGAACACGACGGTCTGACGGTCACCATTGCGGACCAGGACTGGTAACACGCCTTTTTCAATCACTGAATATCGGAATCCCCTATGGCACGCACAGAAGAATACAACTTGGGTGAATACACCTTCCCCCGCGGCTGGTTTATGATCGCGGAGGCGGCTGAAGTCACCCAGAAACCTCAGGCCATCCGCTACTTTGGGCAGGATATGGTGATCTACCGTGGCGAGAGCGGCCGCGTTGTCGTGATTGACGCCTACTGCCCCCATATGGGCGCCCACTTTGCCAAAAACACCACCTCCTATGTGGTGCTCGATGGCGAGCAGATAGAAGGGGATTCCATCCGTTGCCCCTATCACGGCTGGAAGTTCTCTCCTGAGGGTAACTGCGAGGAAATCCCCTATTCGCCGACGCCGATTCCACCCAAGGCCTGTGTGAAGTCCTGGCCGGTGGTAGAGCGTTACGGCTGTGTGTTTATGTGGCACGACCCGGAAGGCGGTGAACCCGACTACGAGGTGCCAGAACTGCTTGAGTGGGAAGATGCTGAATGGGTGCAGTGGAAAATTGACCACTTGGGGGAGCTGGGCTGCCACCCGGCGGAAATCGTCGACAATATGGCGGACAAGGCCCATTTCTCGCCTATTCACGGCAGTGCGGAGATCGAGTATTTTGAAAACAGCTTTGACGGCCATATTGTAGTGCAGGACTTTGCCGCCGGTCACCGCACCTTGGCCTCAGAGGCACTGAAAACTTATACCTGGTACACCGGGCCGGCGATTCTGCGTTCGCGCATGGACGGAGATCACCCCTCCATTATTCAGATTACTCACACACCGATCGACGATGGCCGTGTCAAAGCCTGGCATGCATTGTTGGTGAAATCCGCCGATGCCGAAAAACCCGAACAGGGGGTGACTGTGGCGCGGGAATACCAGGAAGCCAGTCGTTTGGCGTTGATGCAGGACTTTGAAATCTGGGCCAACAAAAGACCCTGTACCCAGCACTTGAAAGTGATTGGCGATGGGCCGTTTGGCAAGTTGCGCACCTGGTACAAGCAATTCTACACCTCCAGGGAGGAAGCGGTGAAGTTTCAGAGCAAGGCCAATGGCCATGTGGTGACTAAGGGCACCAAGCGCGATCCCTGGCCCGAAAAAAAGGCATAAATACCAGCGGAAAAGTTGTCAATGAATGAACCGACTTATCCCCAGGGTGCGGCCCTGGTTTACGGTGGCAGTGGGGGCCTGGGTGGTGCCTGCGCCGAGCGCATCGCGGCCTACGGTGGCGATGTCGCCATCACTTACAAAAGCAACCGGGACAAGGCCGGGCAATTTGCCGCAGAGATTGAAGCTCTTGGCCGGAAGTGTTCCCTGCATCAGGTTGATTTGTCCAAGCCAGAAACCGTGACGGCAGCCTTTGCTCAGGCAGCTGAAGCACATGGGCGGGTGCATACTGTGGTGGTATCGGCGGGATCTGATATCCAGCAGCCCTATCTGTCGGAAACCACCGAGGAGCAGTGGTCCGAAGTGATCGAAAATGATCTCAACGGTTTCTACCGGATTGTCAAAAAGGCCATACCGCATATGCGCGAGCAAGGCGGTGGCAGCTTTGTGCATATATCGTCGGCCGGTTTGTTGAAAACACCGCCCCGGGATGTGTTATCCGTGGCCCCCAAGGCAGCCATCGAGGCACTGATAAAATATATCGCCAAGGAGGAGGGGATCTACAATATCCGCGCAAACTCGGTCGCCATTGGTGTTATAGAGGCGGGTATTTATCTGCGCCTGGAAAAAGAGGGCGTGTTTGACGATAAATGGAAAGAGGCCGTCAAAGCCGGCCTTTGCCTGAAGCGGTTTGGCAAGGCCAAGGATATCGGTGAGGCGACGGCTTACCTGGCGTCCGAACGGGCCAACTATATCACCGGCCAGATGATCAGCGTGGATGGTGGCTATAGCGTGTAAGCTTCGCGTACATCGAAATTCTCCCTTAAAAGATTGCCCTGCCCCTATCTCTCCGTCGGCGGTGTACCTGCTCCAATCGTCCTGACTGGCAGGTGGTTGTGAAAATCCCGGTCCCAGATCACCAAAAATCAGGCCGCCTCTGACCAGAATCCAGTCCGCATCCCCAATACACTCGATATCAGTGGGATTGCCATTGGCGGTAATACAACTGTGCCATCGATATTTCGTCAATCTCCGGCGCCCTCTTCCTGTGTGTGGGTTTAGGTGCTGCCATCAAACAGATCAGTAATTGGAGCAAGGTTATGGGCCCCTTGAAGGGTTTTAAAATTATCGAATTGGTAGGTATGGGTCCCGGTCCCTTCTGCGGCATGATGTTGGCGGATATGGGAGCCGAGGTGATCAGCGTCGAACGGGCGCAACCCGGTGCCGGCAAGAGTCAGGACATCGCTATGCGCGGCCGCCGTTCCGTGGCCCTGAACCTGAAAACCCCCGAAGGGGTGGAAACTTTGCTCAAGCTGTGTGAAAAGGCCGACGCCATCTTTGAAGGCTTCCGCCCCGGTGTGGCGGAAAAGCTGGGAGTGGGGCCAGAGGCCTGCATGGCCCGCAATCCCAAACTGGTGTACGGCCGCATCACCGGCTGGGGGCAGGACGGTCCCCTGGCCCAGGCGGCGGGACACGATATCAACTACATCGCCCTGTCCGGCGCTCTGCATGCCATCGGCAGCCGCGGTGGCAAGCCGGTTCCGCCGCTGAATCTGGTGGGGGACTTCGGCGGTGGCGGCATGATGCTGGCCTTTGGCATCGTTTGCGCGCTGCTGGAGGCACAAAAATCCGGTAAAGGGCAGGTGATCGACAGCTCTATGGTGGATGGTAGTGCCGCGCTGATGACCATGTTTTTTACCCTGCGCGGCTACGGGGTATTCAGCGAAGAGCGGGGTAATAACCTGCTCGATGGCGGCGCCCACTTTTACGACACCTATGAAACCGCCGACGGCAAATACATTGCCGTCGGCGCTATCGAACCACAGTTTTACAACCAATTGCTGGAAATAGCAGGGCTGGATCCGACGCAGTTTGCCGCCCAGATGGATGCCAACCAGTGGCCCCAATACAAGGCTGCCTTGAGCAACCTGTTTAAAACCAAAACCCGCGAGCAGTGGTGCGAGTTGCTGGAAGGGACCGACGCCTGCTTTGCGCCGGTGTTGTCCATCTGGGAAGCGCCCGATCATCCCCACAACCGGGCACGCGGCACCTTCACCGAGGTGGATGGCGTGGTGCAACCCGCCCCCACACCCCGTTTCAGCCGCACCGGGGCGGAAATCAGCGGCGGCCCGCGAGCCCCTGGCGAAGACACCGCCGCGGTGTTGGCGGACTGGGGCATTGAACAAGCCGAACCCGCGACCACTTAACGCAAAGCAACTGCCGTTTGAGCAGATTGTTAACTCAGTCTCTTAACACACACCGAATCCCGCCCGGAGCTCCAATCATACCCGCACAACGATTGCAGTGGGTGCAACCGTTGACATAGTCCGGGTTGTTTACCGCGTGTTTAACCAGGTCGGGATCGTAGAGCAAGCCTCGCCCGATCTGAATAAAATCAAACCCTGCAGCCATGGCGGTTTCGATACTTTTGCTGGTGCACACGCCACCAATATAGACCACCTGGCATTGCACACGCTCGCGGATGCGCTTTGCCTGTTCGATAAAATAGAGCTCTTCGTAGGGGTATGCTTTAAAGCGTTTCGAGCCTACCCACTTGAGCGCGAAACGGGTGACAGGGTTTTTCTCGTTTTCGACCAGGCCATCAATAATACTGTCACCGCGAAACAGCAACATCGGATTCATGCTACTGGTGCCGCCGCTGCAGATAATGGCATCGATACCGCCAGCGTCGAGCATAGCGGCAATCTCCACAGATTCTTCGTAGGTCACACCGCCTTTGACGCCGTCGCTCATACTGATTTTGCCCAATAGCGGGAAGGTGTCGCCCACCGCCTGGCGCACGGCGGTCAAAACCCGCAGGGGCAGGCGCATACGGTTTTCCAGGCTGCCACCGTATTCGTCAGTGCGGTGGTTGGTTTTGGGACTGATAAATTGGCTGAGGCTGTAACCGTGGCCAAAGTGGATCTCAATGGCGTCGAAGCCAACAGATTTCATAAAGGTGGCGGCATCGGCAAACGCCTTGACCAGTTGATCCATATCTGAGTGAGTCATGGCGCGGATAAATGGCAGACCTTTGGTCAGGCCTAACATGTTGATGCCGGCAGAGGGGCCCAGGGGGCGCTGGCCCTGGAAATTGCGGTTCTGGGTGAAGTTACCACAGTGGCTTAACTGGCCGGAAACCTTGGTACCTGTGGCGTGCAACTCGGCAATCATCTTTTCCAGCTGCGGGCGAATGCCTTCGTGCATATACATCATATTTTCCATAACACGGCCATCGGCTTCCACGGCGCAGTAAGCGATGGTGGTCATGGCTGTACCGCCCTCTCCTATGCGTTTATGGAGGGCAGTCAGTTCGTCAGAGGGTATTCCATTAGGCGACTTTCCCTCGAAGGTGGCCGCTTTGATGATGCGATTCCGCAATGTCAATCCGTTGAGCCGGGCGGGTGAAAAGCATTTGTCGAGAAACACGGACATGTGAATACCCCTTGTTTTAAATTTATATAGTGATGCCATTTCATAAATATAGTGTTACTATGTAAGTTATATAGTGTTACTATATAAGTCAATATGTTGATCCCGGATGGAGTCTTTTTTATGGCCAACAGTCCCCGTCGCACCCAGGCAGAGCGCCGGGCGGAAACTCAAGCCGCTGTGTTGGAAAGCGCCTGTCGCTTGTTTGGTGAAAGAGGCTTTGCCAAAACCTCACTGGAAGATATTGGCGCCGACTGCGGTGTCACCATCGCGCCTATCTACCATTACTTTGGCAATAAGAAAAAGCTCTTTGCTGCCGTGAACGCCCGTATGGAAAACAAAATCCTGGAGTCTATGCGGGCGGTGGAGCGCGATAAAAGCCTTGCAGGGAATTTCCTCCAAGGTTGGCGAGCCTTTTTAGAGTTGTGCAAAGACCCGGGTTTTCGCCAGATTGTCTTGATTGACAGTCCCAATATTTTGGGCAAAGACCGCTGGCAAGACAGTGAGGTCTCGCGTTTGGCGCGGGAAAATATGCTGGCGCGGTTCAAAGACAGCGGCGGTTATAAAAGCGAGCTGATTACGCGTATGGTGAGCGGTGCTCTGGCGGAAGCGAGTTTACTGATAGCAGAGGCGGAGGACCCCGACCAGGCCCGCAAAGAAGCAGATGAATTGGTGTCCGGTTTGGTGGCGCTGTTGGAAAGCAATTACTAGACCGTCAGTATTCACCAATACGCCCTCAGAAATGGGTTTGGCCCTTTGAACGTAAAATACGTTGTAATCGTAGGTTGGTGAAAATTTCGGATCACGGAATCACAATTTTTACTCGAGGTAATGGCGATGCATTCATTTAATAACAAGGTGGCGGTGGTCACTGGTGGCGGCTCCGGAATTGGCCGCGCGTTAGCCTTGGCATTGGCGGAGCAGGGTTGTCACTTGGCCTTGGCCGATATCAACAGTGATAATCTGAAAGAAAGCCAGCAACTGGTGGGGCACCTGGGGGGTAACTGCAGTGTACACTGCGTCGATGTCGGTGATGCCGAAGCAATGGCTGCTTTTGCGGAAGAGGTTGTCGCTTTTCACGGCCAGGTGAATTTGCTGATTAACAATGCCGGTATCACCCTGCAAAAAACTTTTTCCAATCACTCCCTGCAAGACTGGCAACGGATACTGGGGGTGAATGTCTGGGGGGTGATCCTTGGGTGTAAATATTTTTTGCCCCACTTGCTGAAAGCGGACGAAGCCCATATCGTCAACCTGTCCAGCATGGCCGGTTTTATGGGGCTACCCAATCAGTCCTCCTACTGTGCCACTAAGAGTGCTGTCCAGGGGCTGTCTGAGTCGCTATGGGCAGAGCTTACCGGGCATGGCATAGGCGTTACCTCCGTTCACCCGGGGGCGATTCGCACTAATATTATTCAGTCCACCCTGTCGGAGTCGGACAATCCCGAGGTGGCGAAAAAGAATATGGAAATGGTAGCGCGTATGGGGATGCCCGCTGAAAAGGCGGCACAGATTATTTTGCGCGCGGTGAAAAAGAAACAGTTGCGGGTACGGGTTGGCAAAGACGCAGTGGTGTTGGACTGGTTAAAACGCATGATGCCGACCCTGATCCATTTCCCGATTGGGAAAATTGTTGCCAAGCGGCAGCAGACCGCTTGAGTTTTGGCAGCTTTCAGGGCATATATGGACGCCCAGCACAATGCCCAAATGTGACCTGATCTGGAGCGGCACTCTGACCCCTTCGAGCTCTGACCCCTTCGAGAGGTTCCACTCCCCCCTGCGATGGCACCCGTAGCGGTTTACTTCGATCTTTGTTCTTCACAGGCAGCGGAGTGAATTTGCAGAGGTGCTTTCGTTGGTGGGGAGTGGTTCCATCCTAGGGGGTCGGGGTGCTTGAAATTAGGCCAGGCTTTGCCTGTCCAAATTTCAAGCACCCCGACCCCGATCGTGCGCGACCCCGATCGTGCCGGGCGTAGCGGTGCTGTTAGCGTGGATAGTGGACCCATCCTATGGGGGCCAGTCCCCTTTTTTCTCGCAGAGTTGGGTATACGGGTCCGCGCTGTGGGGACTGGCCTGAGGCAGGGGCTTGTCGAGGCCCACCCTTCGGGCGAGTCGCTAAGGGGCCTTCTCCGTTGTACATTTGCTCGAAAGGTCAGCAATATTGCTTCGCAAACGCGCCACTGCGATTATCACGGACATCAACGCCGAAACCCTGCAATCTTGTTGATTCCTACTTCGCACGTTGAGCGGCAGCGATGCCCGCCTTTCGTCCGGAGAAGGTGGCATCTCCAATACTGATGCCGGAGTTATAGCCGGCACCTCGACGCGGTACACCGCAAGCGGTTCGACCTGCCGCGTACAAACCGGGAATGATGGAGCCGTCCACCTTTTTCACCTCGCCGGAAGGCAAAGTATCCAAACCTCCCAGGGTAAAGTAGGGAATGAACACGCCTCTGCCCGGTGTTAGATCCAGTGCGACATAAGGTGGCTGCAGTGGACGCAGCCACTGCGGCTGTTTGTGGAAGAAGGGATCTTCCCCTTTTTCCGCGTGCTCGTTATAGAGCTTTATGGTATGTGCCAGCGAGTCCGGTGTCATGCCTAACTCCTGTTCCAGCTCTTCGACAGTTTCACCGGTTGCCACGACATCCGCATTCAGGAAATTCATTTCCTCGTAGCTGCCATAGGCTTCGACATCGGCGATCATGTAAAAACGCTCGCTGTTCTGCTCCAGCAAGTGGGTGCCGATACGACCGTGGTAGGCATCCTCATTGATAAAACGCTGGCCCTTGTCGGTGACGATAATGGCGTAGGTCAGGCTCGAGGGCGGATAGTAGGGAACGCTGGCAAAGCCTTCGTGCATATTGATAGCCGCCGCGCCCACCGACATGCCCATTTGAATGCCGGCCCCGGTATCCCCGGGATTGCCGATCTGCGTATTCGCGCGCGTGAGTCGAGGGGCGTACTTTTTCACCATCTCGTCATTCATCACAAAACCGCCGGCGCACAGAATGACTCCACCGTTGGCTTTGCAGGCCAACTCCATGCCGTCTTTACGCACGAGCAGGCCAACAACCTGTTCGTCTTCGTCAACGATCAAGCTCAGGGCGCGAGTCTCGAAATGCACACGCACACCCCGGTCCAACGCCGCCTTCTCCAGCGCTTCCATTAACACAGCGCCAGCGCCCATGCCTTCCAGCTGCACCACGTGGCCCCGTGGCACCGGTTGGCAGTGTTCCGCCTCTGGCCACGCTTTTTCATTGCCGCACCAAAAGAGGCAATCGTCGGTCGTGGGCTCGACCACGCGCTCCTCGTAGTAGGATTCCTTAAAAGGCACGCCCATTTCCACCAGCCAGTCGAAGTGTGCGGCGGCACCTTCTGCGTACGCGCGAATCTTGGTTTCATCGGCCTGGGGGGCGTGCTGCATCATCAGGTATTTATACAGGTTCTCGGTGCTGTCCTCGAAGCCGAATTTTTTCTGCATCGCCGTGCCACCGCTGCCGCCGAGATAGACTTCACCGCCAGAGAGGGCCGTGGAGCCACCCGCCGCCGACGCGGCCTCAAACAGGTGAACCTCTGCGCCTTGATTGGCTGCTTCAATGGCAGCACAACTGCCCGCACCACCAAAGCCGACGACGATGACATCGGTTTCGATGTCCCAGCTGGTTATTTCGCTGACCTTGGTCGCCCGGGTTGGGGGGGACTTCTTTGCTTCAGACATGCCAAAACCTCTTAATTTTCATAGCCTTAGCTAATTTTGCTGGCCGCTCACCTAGTGTGCTGCATTTAGTTCCATGCAGCACACTGCTTTAAAGAGCTTTCTTTAATGTCTAGATTAAAGAATGTTCTTTATTTTTGCAAGTTGTCGTCCTCGGTGGTAACTTACAGCCCTGATTTATCGTTTGAAGGTTAACCCCCTAACCCATGACATTCACTAAGACCGACAGCGCCAACAGCATCAGTCGACGCGAGGCCCTGATCTTGAAAGCCCAGGAGCTCTTCGCCCAGAAAGGGATTGACGCCGTCTCACTCAACGAGATCAACAAGGCTGCTGGTCAAAAAAACACCTCCGCGATGCACTACCACTTTGGCAACAAGCAGGGTTTGATCGATGCGATTATTTACGAGCACTACGCCAGTATCGACGAGGATATCAACCAGCGCCTCGATCACTTCGACGCACTGCCTGCCGAACAGCAAACTGCGCGGGCTCTGACTGAAGCCAACCTGCTGCCCTTTGCCAAACAGCTCGACAGCCCGCGGGGGGTGAATTACCTGATGTTGGTGAGCCAGGTTTTTTTGAAGAGTTCGGATATGGTGCTGAAAGGCCATCCGGAGGGCATCGACAGCGCACGCCTGCGCGCCTTTCACAGGATGAGCCAGTTTATGGGAGAGCTGCACGAGGAGGTTAAAGCTGCTCGCCAAGTGATGTACGCCAACCTGATGTTTCACTCATTGGCGAACTATGCTCAATCAGCCATAGAGGGCGAAGAACACCCCTTTGGCAGTAGAGACCTTTTCGTCAGCAATCTGGCTGACACGCTGGTTGCCTTAATGACGGCCCCCATGTCTCAGGAAACCTGTGCTGCGATTGCAGGTTAATTTTCGCTGCTTGCGGCGGTTGTTTTGCAAATTCTGCTAGTGGTGTTACCAACACCCCGGTAATGGCCTTGGAAGGGTCGCTTTAAATCTCAGCGCTTATCAGATGCCGCGGGCTAAGGCAGTGGATCTGCCTGCCAAAGTATCGTGCTGATTATATCGGCGAGAAGCGCAAGATCGTCTTGCTTGATGCCTTTACGTTTTCGAATTTCTGACACCTGGGTACCAAATTCAGATAGCGGTATATGGTGCTGTGACACCACCGAGTTCAGGTCTCCCTGCAAGGCCTGCTAAAAGAGGGCGGGCATGGTGGGGTGCTCCAGAAGCAGGTTTGTCATCACAATGGGCAGCCTGGTCACCAATCACCAAAAATCAGGCCGCAGGCAACAAGAGTCTAACTGACTTCCCCAATATACTCTGTGTTTGCAGGTTATCAGGGGCCGTAGCGAAAGCTTTAGCGAAGCCGCACGGCTTGTGAATAACCTAATAAAAACAATGGGTTGAACGTCGCCATTTTGCCGAAACACGAAACAGGATTACCTATGACCACTGAAGCCTATATTTACGACGCCATCCGCACACCGCGAGGTCGGGGCAAAGCCGGCGCGCCGGGCAAGCCCGGTGGCAGCCTCTACGAAGTCAAGCCCATAGACCTGGTTACCAACCTGCTGGAGGCGATGAAAACCCGCAATAACCTGGACACCACCCAGGTGGATGATCTGATTCTCGCCACCGGGGAGCCGGTCAACGAGCAGGGGCAGAACATCGCCAAAACCGCGCTGGTCTACTCCAGCTGGGACGATGTCACCACCGGGGCCCAGTTGCACCGCTACTGTGCCGGTGGCCTGGATGCTGTAAACCTGGCGGCCATGAAAGTGCGTTCCGGTTTTGAAGAGATGGTGGCCGCAGGCGGCGTGGAATCCATGTCCCGTCTGGGCATAGGTGCCAGTGGTGCGGCGGCGGGTGACCCCTGGACAGCCATGCACAGCTTCGGTATTTCCCAAGGCGTCGGTGCCGACCTGACCGCCGTGCTGGAAGGCTTTACGCGCGAGGACGTGGACCGCTACGCGCTGATGTCGCAGCGGCGTGCGGCTCATGCCCGAGACAACGGCTACTTCGACAAGTCCCTGGTGCCGGTCAAGGATATGAATGGCGTAACCGTGCTGGATCATGACGAAACCATTCGCGGTGATATCACCGCTGAAAGCTTGGCTGCGTTGAAACCTTCATTCGAAATGTTTGGCGATCTGGGCCACGACGATTTCCTCAAGTTTAAGTACCCGCAGGTGGAAAATGTCGACCATATTCACACCCCGGGGAACTCTTCCGGTATTGTCGATGGCGCTTCCCTTGTGCTCGTAGGCAGTGAGGGCGCGGGCCAGGCGCAAGGTTTAACTCCGCGGGCGCGCATTATCGCCTGTGCCACCACCGGTACCGACCCCACCATTATGCTGGCCGGCCCCGTGCCCGCTACAGAGAAAGTGCTGGCCAAAGCGGGGTTGACGCTCGACGATATCGACCTGTTTGAACTTAACGAAGCCTTTGCTGCGGTGGTGTTGCGTTACCAAAAGGTCCTGGGCATCCCCGATGAAAAAATCAACGTCAACGGCGGCGCTATCGCCATGGGTCATCCCATCGGTGCCACCGGTGCCATGCTGGTGGGCTCCCTGTTGGATGAGCTGGAGCGTCGTGACTTAAAACGCGGTTTGATCACCCTGTGCGCCGGCGGTGGTATCGGCATCGCCACCATTATCGAACGGGTGTAACGCCTGAGTATATGAAAGAAGATCACTGGGTTTAAAAACTATGGAATACATTCGTTTAGAAAAAGATGCCGATGGCATCGTTGAACTGATTTTTGATCAGCCGGGCAAGTCCGTGAACACCATGGGCTTTGAGTATATCGAGGCGATGCAAAAGGCCGTCACTCAACTCGAGACCATGGTAGCCAAGGATGAGATCAAAGGTGTCTATCTTCGCTCCGGCAAGAAAACCTTTTTCGGCGGCGGCGACCTGACCAGCCTGGTGGAGATGCCCACCGAGTTGACTGAAGAGGAAGCGGCGGAAAAGTACCAAAGTATCCTTGACGCCAAACGGCCGTTGCGCAAACTGGAAACTTTGGGTGTGCCGGTGGCGGTAGGCATCAACGGTGCGGCCTTGGGGGGAGGTTATGAAATTTGTCTCGCCTGTCATCACCGCGTGGCCCTCAACGCCAAAGGTGTGGAAGTGGGGCTGCCGGAAGCGCAGCTGGGTTTATTGCCCGGTGCCGGAGGCATCGTGCGTATGGTACGTTTGTTCGGCTGCCAGACCGCGATCACCTGGCTGTCGGCGGGCAAAAAATTCAAGGCGGAAAAAGCACTGGAAAAGGGCTGGGTGGATGCGTTGGCCGACAGTGAAACCGAGATGCACGCCATGGCCAAAGCCTGGCTGCTGGCCAATCCGGACGCCGAGCAGCCTTGGGATAACGACGGTTTTAAAATTCCCGGCGGCTCACCCGCCGATAAAGACGTTTCCCAGGAACTGCAGGGGCTTTTCTACTTTGGCCCTGTGAATGTGATGAACAATACCAATGGCAACTTCCCGGCACCCAAAGCCATTATGGCCTGTGTGCACGATGTGGCCCGGGTTGATTTTGACACCGCCGAAAAAATCGAAGCACGTTACTTTCTGCATCTGATGACCTCTCAGGTGGCGAAGAACATGATTCGAACCTTTTTCTTCCAGTTAAACGATATCAATAACGGTGTCAGCCGTCCGACTGCCATCGAGAAAACCGACGTCAAAAAACTGGGAATCCTCGGGGCCGGTCAGATGGGGGCCGGTATTGCCTTTGCCGCGGCCAAGGCGGGTATCGAGGTGGTGCTCAAGGATATTTCTCAGGAAAACGCCGAGCGTGGCAAAGGTTACTGTCAGCAGGTGTGTGAGAAAAACAAACGCCTCAGCAATGAACAGGCGGCGGCCATATTGGCTCGCGTTACTCCAAGTGCCAGTTACGAGGATTTGGCCGACTGTGATCTGGTGATCGAGGCGGTATTCGAAGATCGCAAGATCAAGGCACAGGTGACACAGGAAACAGAAGCTGCTGTGCCCGAGCAGTGTGTATTTGCCTCCAATACCTCTGCCTTGCCGATTACCGAGTTGGCCGAGGCGTCGTCCCGGCCGCAGAATTTTATCGGCATGCACTTTTTCTCCCCAGCGGAGAAAATGCCGCTGGTGGAGATCATCTGCGGTGAACAAACCTCCGATGAGGCTCTGGCCAAGGCGTTTGATCTGACCCTGCAGTTGGGTAAAACACCGATAGTGGTCAACGAAGCGCCCGGTTTCTTCACTACCCGTGTGATCAGTACCACCATCTCCGAAGGGGCTGCGATGGTACTGGAAGGGGTAAACCCGGTACTGATTGAAAGCGCCGCCCGTTTTAACGGCTCGCCGGTGGGCCCACTGGCAGCGATCGACGAAATCAGTCAGGAAACCGCCTACAAAAATGCCCAGCAGGTCAAAGCTGACGCGGAGTCCCGCGGTGAGGTCTTCCCGGAAAACCCAGCGGGTATGCTGGTGGACCGGATGGTCAACGAAATTGACCGGCGGGGTAAGATCCACGGCGGTGGTTATTACGATTACCCGGAAGGCGGCAAAAAGCAAATCTGGCCCGGGTTAAAAGAACATTTTGCGTCCGAGGGTTACACAGAGATGCCCTTTGAGGATATCAAAGACCGGCTCACTTTCTGTCAGAGCCTGGAGGCGGTGCGTGCTATGGAAGAGGGGGTGGTTGAGTCTGCCGCCGACGGCAATATCGGCTCAATCTTTGGAATCGGTTTCCCGCCCAACACCGGTGGTGTATTCCAGTTTATCAACGCTTACGGTGTGCGTGAATTTGCGGAAAGGGCAAAGGAGCTGGCTATTAGATACGGCTCTCAGTTCGAACCGCCGCAGCTGTTATTGGACAAAGCCGAAAAAAACGAGCAGTTCTTGTAACAGCAGTGTAGGGTGAACCACCATGAATTCTGAAACTCCCGCAGCAGTGCCCATGTCAACATCAGGGGCGGTGTCCAACTCAATGGATACATCGGTGTTATTGCTGGAGCACCTACAACGACAAAAACGGGCCTTTCTGGAAGAGGGAAAAGTCTCAGCGCAGACGCGAATTGACCGCATCGAGCGTTTGATAGCTCTGGTGCTCAATCACCAGAATGAACTCTGTGAGGCGGCGGCGGCTGACTTTGGCCGGCGATCGCGGCACCAGTCGCTAATGGCGGATGTATATGCCACGTTGGAATCGCTCAAACACGCCAAAAAGCATACCCGTCAGTGGATGGATGCGGAAAAACGAAGAGTGAGTTTCCCCCTTAACTTGTTGGGGGCCCGAGCGCAGGTGGAGTACCAACCCAAGGGAGTGGTGGGCAATATTGCTACCTGGAACTTTCCGGTGTATATGGCGCTGGGACCGCTGGCCGGAATTTTTGCTGCAGGCAATCGGGCTATGGTCAAGCTATCGGAGATAGCACCGGCCAGCTCGGAGTTGATGCAGACCCTGTTGACGCAGTCGTTCGATGTCACTGAGTGTGTGGGCTTTACCGGTGGTTCGGAGGTGGGGGCGGCGTTTGCCGGCTTGCCTCTCGATCACCTGGTTTATACCGGTTCTGCGAGCGTCGGACGTCATATTCTGCGGGCCGCGGCCGATAATCTCACCCCGGTCACTCTGGAGTTGGGTGGCAAGTCGCCGGTGATTGTCAGTCGCAGTGCGGACCTGAAGGAAGCGGCCATCCGTATTATTACCGGTAAAGCGCTGAATATGGGACAGGTATGCCTGTCGCCGGATTATGTGTTTGTGCCCTCCGAGTTGAGGGAAAAGTTTATCGAACATCTTCGGGCCCAGGCAGAGCACATGTTTCCAACGGTGCTCAACAATGCGGATGTCACTTCGGTGGTGAATCAGCGTCACTTTCAACGGCTACAGGGGATAGTCGAAAATGCCAGAGCATTGGGGGGCGATGTTCGGGTTATCAATCCGGCCGGTGAAGACTTTAATGCTCAGAGCAAAGCACAAGTTATGCCGTTTACGCTGGTCGTTGAACCCGACGATAAGCTACAGGTGATGCAGGAGGAGATCTTCGGTCCCCTGTTGCCGATCAAAAGCTACGAAAATCTGGACGAGGTTGTCGAGTATGTCAATGCCCGGCCCCGACCGCTTGCGCTGTATTACTTTGGGCGGGATTCACGGGAAGAGCGTCAGGTGCTGGACAGAACCACGGCCGGTGGTGTGACCATCAATGACGTGATGTCTCATATCAGTTGTGAGGATCTGCCTTTTGGCGGAATTGGGAACAGTGGTATGGGCAACTATCATGGTGTCGAAGGCTTTAAGACCTTTAGTCATACCAAGAGTGTTTACCGCCAAAGCCGTCTGAATCTGCAGGCATTGTCTGGCATGGTGCCGCCCTACGGGAAAAAGGCGGAAGGTATGTTAAAACGGATGATTAAGCCCTAAAGGCATCTAGCTATATGCAATGGAGATTATAGACTAAAAAGCAATAAGAATTGAACAAATAGCCAAACAGGCTACATTGATCCTGCAGCGCTTCGATTCATCCGCTAATACTAATAAAAGCCGGTCTTAAGCTTACGGTACGGCGGATAAATAGAGCTGCGGGAGAAAACTATGAAGCACTGTCAAAAAATACTTATGTTATTTGGTTTGGTTTCGGCTGCTTCATATTCAATTGAAGAATCAGGTTTCGTGATAGAGGAGATACAGGTTACGGCGCAAAAGGTGGAGGAAGGGATTCAGTCGGTGCCGGTGACGGTGAACGCTGTATCAGGTGAATCCTTTCGGCAGTATTTGAGCAATGATCTCAGGGACGTTGGCAAACTGATGCCCGGGCTGGTTATGGAGTCGACGGGTAATAATCAGAATGTCACCCTTAGAGGTATTGGCACCAAGATTGCCGCGTCTCAGTCCCCTCGTACCAATGTCTTTATTGAAGGCGCTTATATTTCTGCACAACAACTGGCGTTTCTTTCGCAATATGATATAGCGCGCTTTGAGGTGTTACGGGGACCGCAGGGGACGCTGTATGGTAAGGCCTCCCCAACCGGTACAATCATTATTCACACCGCAAGCCCTAACCTGGAGTCGGTGGACGGTTACGTACGCCAAACGGTAGGCGAAAGTGATCTGGTAAATACCGAATTCGGTGTCAGTCTGCCTATTATTGAAGGTGAGTTGGGTGTACGCTTGTCCGGTGTGTACGATGAAAATAATAACCGGGATTACCAATACCTCGACCACAGCGATCCTAAGGCCAGAACCCGATCGGGGCGCGTTGTGGTGCTGTGGGAACCGGCTGGCAGCAAGTTTGACCTGAGGCTTTACTACCAGTACCTGGAGAATACCTCGGCTATCCCTGTCACCATTGGCGATACTCTCGATGACCGTTGGGGCGTGAATTTGGATCCGTTTGACAGAGTTGCGTTGGATGATACGCCCAGAGATTTAAATATTCGCTATAGCCAAGCTGTCGCTGAAGCGAATTACGATTTTGGGGAGGTGACGCTGAGTTATCTCGGTTACTACGCCGAGAGTACCAACGATTCCGTTGCTGACCAGGATTTTACACCGGTCGCTGATAGCGTGCGGGAGGTCAATATCAATCTTAATGGATTGACGAATCACGAATTCAGGTTGACGTCGGGAGGCGATGATTTCTGGGATTGGATTGTGGGGATCTATTATGGCAAATCAAAGGGGGACAGCAAAGTTGACAACAGGAGTGCGCTTCTGGTTTCTGCACCCATTGAGTTCGATCCGTCCAATTCTCCGGGCGTGACGGCGGACCTTTGGGTTCCAGCCACACTAAGGGTAGATATTAATCTGCTGACAGGTACTGAAGATTTCGGTGCTTTTACCCATAATACCCTCTATCTCACTGACGACCTGACGTTGACGTTGGGTGCGCGCTGGACCCGGGAGAGGAGGGATAATAAAGCCCCCTTTGCGTTTGAGGTTGAAAGTTTTGGGATGATAACGCCGCTTGCCGCCGAGTTCACCAGTTCAGAGAACAAGTATATCGAGTGGACAGGCACGGCCAAGCTGGCCTACCAGATCGCAGAAGAGCAGCTGGTCTACGGGACAGTGGATTTGGGCGGACGCGGTGGAGGCCAGGGGCTTGATCTCCAGGCCACTACCCCCGATAACATGGAGGTTTATGAGCCGGAAGATGCAACCAGCATTGAACTGGGCTACAAGTCTACTCTGAACAATGGCCGCTTGCGTTTTAACGCCGCGCTCTACTATCAAACCTATACGGATTATCAGATTCAGCGGGAAGCCATTATCAACGACCCTTTCCAGGAGTTGAGCAATTTTACGGTGATTCAGAATGCCGACAGGGTTATCGCCCAAGGGATTGAGCTCGATCTGACGTATCTGGTTAGTGAAGGCTTCCAGACCAACTTGTCCGTGTCTTATAACGATACCAAATTTGACGATTTTAAGGACGCTGTCTGCAATGAAGGCGATCCTCAGGATTTGGGCGTTGGTGAATTTTTTACGTGTGATCTATCGGGTCAACGCGTAGGCGGTGATGCCGGTAACTGGTCTGTAGTCGCCTCCGCAAACTTTTTGACGCCGATTCCAAACTCCGGGTTTGAATGGTACGTGGATGCGCTAATGAACTTTACCTCTGAGCGCGTTAGTTCGATTACCGACAAAAAGACTTCGAGTTATGCGACATTTGACCTGTTTACTGGCGTGCGCGGTGGTCCGTGGGATGTCAAGTTGTGGGCAAAAAATATCTTTAATAAAGAGGCCATCGAACAGAGCGATCGAACGGAGCAAAACATAGAGGATACTTCTCTGATCCTTACGCCGGTACTGCCGGGGCAGATGACTTCTATACCCACCGGCGTGATACCGTTAGAAAGAGTGGTTCATCCACGCCAGATCGGCGCCACGGTAACCTATCGTTTCGAATGATTTGCTGACCAGGCAGTGAGATGCAAACAGGCGGGATTTCCCGCCTGTTTTTTGTTTGCCCGGCGAAGCCGGCATGCCCGGGGCAGCTCCTTTACAGGTACAGGCCTCTTGTTTCAGGGGGCAGGAGGTGTACCCCCCGCAAACAGCACCTTGGGTTGGCCTTCGCTAAGCTGTGTCACTACAGAAGACGTAACGGTAAAGACTGTACCGCTGATTAGCCAGTTGCCGTTTTCACGAATATATTCATCCTCGTAAAAGCCTCCCAACTGGGTCACCGTATTTTCCTCTGTGTTGATTTGATGGAAATACAACTGCCAGCTGGCGCGTGCCTGGGTCGGTGACAAGATATCGATTTGGGGATTCTGGCCGTGGTGCATATCGACAATATAGTCGTGGTTGCCCAGGCGGTTAAAGGTCTCGATAAGCCCTTCGCGGTGCACAAAACGGCCCACCGCACCATAGTCGATTGTTACCGGGCCGTCGACAAAACAGCTGCGTATCACATCCGGCTGTTTGCGGTCGCAGGCACTCAGGTAGCGGGCTTTGAGCTGTTTGATGGCTTCAATCGCTTCCAGCTTTTCCAGGCGTGCAGCTAAAATCTCTGACATAAGACCTCTCTCTGTGGGCGTTAGGGTAGGGGATTAGCAGGAAGAAACCCGGGTAATGATATTGTGACCGTTTTCCAGTGTGCCCTGGTAAACACCAAAGCGGTTTTGTTCCAGATCCTGGTAAAACAGGTCCACATTTTCGGCTACCTCGGGGAAGGCAAAATCCTCATAGGGGAAATGCTCGCGGTCAAACAGACAGATCTCGGAGGCTTCGTCGGTAACACTAAATTCCGGTTTGAGCAGCGGTGCGCGAAAGACAATATAAATTTGATTCATGCGGGTCAGGTTGCCAATCAAGTGTAACTGCATCTGGCTTTTGTCCACTTCTGCCAGGGTTTCTTCGTAAAGTTCGCGGGCGGCGGCATCTATTAGGTTTTCGTCTTCTTCCAGAAAGCCGGAGGGGGCGGCCCACTTGCCTTTAAAGGGTTCGGTGCCGCGTCGTATCCATAGCACTTTATTGCCCCAGGTGGCGTAACAGGACACCAGGATCTTGGGGTTGTGGTAGTGAATCATGCCGCAGTCGGTGCATTGAAAACGAGCAATAGTATCGCCCGTGATTAGGCGCTTTTTGACCGGCTGTCCGCACTCGCTGCAGAATTTCATGATATGGGTCTCTGTGCTTACTGGGTTGATGCCAAGCTGGTGAGGACCAGCGAGACCAACATAGATTGCTGGGTAACACCGGTTTTGGCGAACATGGCACGCAGGTGGGCGCGCACGGTATTTTTCTTGATGTCCAGTTCCTCAGCGACTTCGTCGGTGGTGTGGCCTTCGGCGAGAAGAATGGCAATGGTCGCTTCCGACAGCGTCAGTTGATAGAGGTTCATCAAGGTCCGCACCGAAATCTCCAGGTTTTTTTTCGGGTCCTGGATAAAGACGGTAAGATAGGGGGTCACTTTTGAGGCGTCTTCGTCATCCACCGGCAGGGGTTTGACCACCAGCTGGTAATCGGCCTTGCCGGAGGGGCGTGGTACGGCGATAGCCTGGCTGAGCACCCGGGCGTTATCGCGACCGTTATCTGTAAACGTGCCTAAAGTGTCCTGAATATACTGCTGCAAGGTATCGTTCAGCTGTAGATTTTCTATTTTGATATGCTGTTGAACCTGGCTTAAACCGTCGTCTTCCCCCAGGTAGTGTTTGGCGGCGGTGTTCAGCTGTAAAATGTTGCCGTTTTTGTCCAGTGTCACCATGCCGATAGAGCGTTTGGAGATGGAATCAGCGTAGATCTGACGCTCGCTATCCAGCTGGCGTAACTGAAGGCCAAGTGATACGGATTGCTGCAGGTGGGGTATCAGTAAGCGAAAAAACGCTTTCTCTTCCTCAGTAAAATTCCCCTGTTCCTTTGTGCGTACAAAACGGATGGAAATACGCGAGGTTTTGCTCGAGTTGTGGAATTTATCCCCACCGGCTTTCGGAAAGCACCAGTCGATGCCCGCAATATAATAGATATCGTGGGGTTTGAGCATCATCTGGTAGAACTCGCTCTCGAGCAGTTGTGCCCGGGGGATTATGTCGTCGATAGTCACCACCTGGTTGAGCGGCAGGTTCACTAGCGGGTCCTGTGCATAGACACTGGTGTAGGCGCCTTCCTCCGGACCGAGTACGGGGATATCGGCCTCGTCGCCGCTGGTAAAGAGCAGGCCACTGTCGGTGGTGGTCGGCGGTCGTGTAATCAGAGTGGCGTGCAGCAGGTTCAGTTGCTGCTTGAGTTGGGTGAGGAAGTACTTGTTAGTGTTTGTCGTGGTTGCAGAGCCGTAGAGGGCATAGAGCAGATTAGACAGCGTGTTGTTGTCGATGTTCAGGGACATATATCGGACTCTGTGGTTGGGAACTGTCGATATAAGTTTAGTTTATTACGCTAACGCTCTTGTGCCCGTTTTTCAGGTAAATCCAGCCTTCGCATTTGAAGCCCAAATCCAGATCAACATGGCTGTTGTAGGTCGGATTTTAATCCGACAAACGGTGCTCATTCCACCATAAAAACCGGGGTCAGACCCCGGTTTTTGGGTAAATCCACCCGACACATCACTTTAGGCCTTCGCCTTCGCCATCTCCATCGCCACATCCTCGATCAAATCTTCCTGCCCACCAATGGCCTTACGGCGCGCCATTTCCAGCAGAATCTCCTGTGACGGTACACCGTACTTCTTGCCGGCGCGCTGGGCGAACAGCAGGAAGGAGGAGTAGACACCGGCATAGCCCAAGGTCAGGGAGTCGCGATCCACGCGTACCAACTGATCCATCATAGGTATGATCTTTTCCTCGGCCACGGCCATCAGCTTAAAGATATCCACGCCAGTATCGGCACCCATGCGGTCCATTACGGTAGCGAACACCTCCAGCGGGGTATTGCCGGCACCGGCACCCAGACCTGCGGCGGAACCGTCGATGCGGTTGGCGCCAGCCTCGACTGCTGCCATGGAGTTGGCTACACCAAGCCCCAGGTTGTGGTGGCCGTGGAAGCCAAGCTCGGTCTCTGGCTTGAGCTTGGTGCGCAGCAGAGTGATGCGTTCGGTCACCTGATGCGGGAGCATATAGCCGGCAGAATCGGTGCAGTAGATACAGTTGGCGCCGTAAGATTCCATCAGCAACGCTTGCTCCAGCAGCTCTTCGGCGCTGATCATATGGGCCATCATCAAAAAGCCCACGGTATCCAGGCCCATCTCACTGGCGAGGCCGATATGCTGCTCGGACACGTCCGCTTCGGTACAGTGGGTGGCTACACGAATGGTGTTCACACCCAGGTCGGCGGCCATTTTCAGGTGATCAACGGTACCGATACCGGGCAGCAACAGCGCGGACACCTTGGCATTTTTCATCTTGGGAATCACTGCACCCAGGTATTCCGCATCGGTATGCGCTGGGAAGCCGTAGTTGACAGACGAGCCGCCCAGGCCGTCGCCGTGAGTTACTTCAATCAGGGGTACGCCGGCTTCGTCCAGGCCGGTGGCTACGTCGATCATTTCATCGAGAGAAATCTGGTGACGCTTGGGGTGCATGCCGTCGCGCAGGCACATGTCGTGAAGGGTAACCTTCTTGTTGGTAAAATCCATGCTGTTCTCCTCCCGGTTAGTCGATCTGGCCGTTAGCCATGGCTTCGGCGTACATTTCGGCGGTGCGCAGGGCAGCCGCCGTCATAATATCCAGGTTGCCCGAGTACTTGGGCAGAAAGTCGCCCAGGCCTTCCACTTCCAGCGACACAGTGACGCGGTTGCCGTCAAAGATGGGGCCGTTTTTCAGGGTATAACCGGGCACGTATTTCTGTACCTCTTTCACCATCTCCTGCACCGACTCGGTAATCCGAGCCTGGTCGGGTTCCTCTTCGGTTAGGCAATGCACGGTATCGCGCATAATCAGGGGCGGCTCAGCCGGGTTTACAATAATAATGGCTTTGCCTTTTTTGGCGCCGCCAATCTGCTCAATACCACCAGCGGTAGTGCGGGTAAACTCATCGATATTTTTACGGGTACCGGGTCCTACGGATTTGGAGGACACGGTGGCGACGATCTCGCCATACTCTACAGCCTGCACGCGGCTAACCGCATTTACCATAGGAATAGTGGCCTGGCCACCACAGGTCACCATATTGACATTTTCTTTGCGGCCTTCCTTAAGCAGGTCGGCCAGATTCACTGGCGGAATACAGAAGGGGCCAATCGCCGCCGGCGTTAGATCGATCATGATCACGCCTTTTTCATTCAGCTTGCGGGAGTTTTCCGCATGCACATAGGCAGAGGTGGCATCGAAGGCGATCTGGATATTGTCCTCTTCCACGAAGTCCAGCATGCCGTCCACACCGCTCGTGGAGACCTTCATGCCAAAGTCACGGGCGCGTTTGATACCTTCAGATTCTTCAATGCCCACCATCCACACTGGCTCAATCCAGTCACTGCGCATGGCTTTCATCAATAGGTCGGTGCCGATATTACCGGGGCCGATAATCACGGCGCGTAGTTTTTTACTCATAGTCGCTTCCTACTTTTTCAATTCTGACCGCTCAAGGCTGTTTTAAAGTCGCTTCCGCTCAAGGCTGTTATCAATACTGTTGCCGTATAAAGAGGTTACACAAACGAAATGGTTGCCGATCCCAGACCCACCAGTTCCATATGCATTTTGTCACCGGCAGTTACCGGCTCGAGGGGCACCAGGGAGCCGGACAGAATCACTTCGCCAGCTTTAAACGGAATGCCAAACTCGCCCAACGTGTTGGCTAGCCAGGCCACAGCGGTCAACGGGTTACCCTGCACCGCAGAACCCTTACCCTGGCTGATATGTTCGCCGTTTTTATAAACCTGAACTTCAAGGTTGGGCAAGTCGACGGTATTAGGATCGATTTTCTCGTCGCCGATGACGTATACGCCGCATGAGGCGTTGTCGGCCACAGTGTCCTGGATTTTGATTTTCCAGTCATCGATGCGGGAGTCTACGATTTCGAAGCAGGGCATAATGCACTCGGTAGCTCGCAGTACATCAGCTTCGGTCACTCCCGGGCCTTTTAGGTCCTCTTTCAGCAAAAACGCGATCTCCGCTTCCGCTCGGGGTTGGATCAGGTTGCCCTCAATCATGGCTTCGCCCCGGTTGGGCACAACCATCTTGTCGGTCAGGAAACCGAAATCCGGCTGGAATACGCCCAGCATCTCTTGTACCGCAGCGGAGGTTACACCGATTTTTTTGCCCACCACTTTTTCGCCGTCATTTTCCAGCCGCAATTCAAGCATGGCCTCGGAGATGCGGTAGGCATCTTCAATGGTGATGTCCGCATAACGGTCGGTAAGCGGGGTTAAAGTGCGGCACTCGCGCAGGGCGTTGTACAGTTCATGGCCGAGTTCGCGGCGTTGGTTATCACTTAAACTCATGGCTTCCTACTAGCTCGTTCTCGTAGGGTGGATTAGCGCAGCGTAATCCACCATCTCTGTGGCACGTAGTAACAAATAGGTGGATTACGCTGCGCTAATCCACCCTACATTGACGGTCTCAGCGATTATCAGGCGTTCTGCAAAAATTCCACACAGCGCTGGTTAAACAGTTCCGGGTATTCAATCATCACCCAATGCCCGCACTGGCTCAGGGTAATCACCTGGGCGTTTTTGCAGTGCGTTGCCAGTTTCTCGGCGCCACTGACGGGGCAGAAGCGGTCGTTGGCACCCCAAAAGCCCAATACCGGACACTGAAGCTCACTCAGGCGGTCGGTCAGGTTGGGGGTAGACATGCGAGTAAAGACGCTGGGATTCTGGGTAGCCAGGATTCGGAAACGTTCTTCGATCAATTCATCGGTGATGTGTTTGGGGTCGAAGACAATCAGCTTTAACACTTCCTTCAGGTAAGCCGGAGTAAACTCAGGTGAACCCAGTGGTACCTTGGTCATGGCCTGGATACCTTCCATATGCTGGAAGTAATAGGGCTGGTCTTCCAGCGCTCCACAACCCATCAACATTAAGTGAGACACCCGTTGCGGTTGCGCCAGGGCAACACCGATGCTGACTGCGCCGCCGAGGGAGTTGCCCACCAGCGCGAATTGCTGCAGGTCCAGCTTGTCGGCGAACTCGAGAACCGCGTCGGCAAAAAAGTCCAGGGTGTAATCCAGATCGGGTTTGTCGCTGTCACCAAAACCGGGCAGATCGGGAATGATGACCTGAAAGCCGCTGTCGGCAAAGAATTGGGCGTTGTAGCGAAAGTTTAGCCAGCCGCTGGCGCCGGGGCCGCTGCCCTGGAGGAACATTACCGGCGAACCACTTCCCATAGTGGTGTAGTGGATTTTGATACCGCTGTTTAGGGTGATGTATTGGCTTTCAGGTTTTACAGGTAGATTCATTCCGCTTCCCTTTTAAAGATTATTCAACAACGGCTTCACTAAACTCCACCGGCGCCCCCAGCATCTCCCGGTGGGAAATCGGTTGCTTACCGTCGATATCGGTCACACCAAATTCCAGTCCCAGCTCTGCACCCACAAAGGTTTTACCGGACTTTTCCATTATGGCGGGATCCCGATACAGAGCATCGATCACCAGCCCGGTAAACTCCGGAGACTCGGCAATCTCAAAAAAGTCGGCGTACTTTTCCGGTTCGCTATTCATCACTGCATCGGTGCGCTCTGTTTTTAACATGCCCATCCACAGGGAAACGGCCGCTACGTTATAAGGCCGCAGGTCATGGGCCATGTCCCAGGCCATTTTGTCGTGGCCGATTTTCTGTGCGCCGTAGGCGGGGCCGTGCATATAACAGCGGGCACCAAAAGAGCCGGTGTTAACGATTAAACCGCTTTTTTGCACGGCCATGATTTTCGCGGCGTGATAGCTGGCGATATAGCTGGAACGCAGACCCACGTCGAGCAGGCCTACCAGGTCGAGGGACTTGGTCCAGAAACCACCGGGTTTGACCAAGTCATCGTGAATATAGGCGGCGTTATTGACGAGGATATCCAACCGCCCCTGTTCCGCCTGGATCTGTTGGAACAGTTGCTCGACCTGTTGATCGTCACTGTGGTCGCAGATCACCGCAATACCTTGACCACCGCGCTGGGTAATCTCCTCGGCGGTGGCGTAAACTGTGCCGGGCAGGGGCGCATCGCCCTCGGTTTTGCTGCGCCCGGTGACATAAACGATATCGCCCCGGCTACCAAAGGCCAGGGCGATACCTTTACCGGCGCCGCGACTGGCGCCGGTAACGAGAACAACACGTCTAGGGTTATTCATGATGGCTGGGATTCCTGTATTCCGGCATCAGAGGAAAATATCGTTGCTTTCCATTCCCAGCTGTACACCGCCGTAGTTGCGGCCAAACTTGTAGGGGTTGTTGGCCACGTGGGCGCGTCCGGCCAGGATATCCAGCACAAAGCGCTGCAGCGGGCTGTCGGTAAAGATGGCGCGACCGCCACACATTTTTTGCAATTCCAGCACTTCGTTCAAACAGGCTTCCGGCACCGCGGCAGATTCGTAGCGGTACTGGATACGGGTGTTCATATCCGTGGCCTGGCCTTTGCGCGCGTCGCTCATCAGCTGGTCGAAATTGGCGAACAGCTTCATTTTCAGCTGGTCTACCAGGGATTGTGCCCGTGCGACAGCCATTTGCGCCTGGGGATCTTCGGCGGTTTTCGAACCGTCATTGGTGCCCACACGTTTGGAGGCTACTTTCAGGTAGGCGTTGATCGCACCCTGGGTGGCACCGATAGTGGAGCCGGACACCGCGCGGGGGAACAGCTGGCCAAAGGGGATCTGGTAGAGCGGTACGGTCTTCGCATCGATACCCGGGTTAGTGCCCTGGAAACCATCGACCGAGCGGTGAGTGCGGTACTCGGGGACAAAGGCGTCCTCCACTACAATATCGTTACTGCCGGTGCCCTGCAGACCAAAGGTGTGCCAGGTATCCATCACTTTGTAGTCACTTTTGGGCACCAGGAAGGTGCGGAAATCCGGATTGGGGTTGTCCGCAGTGGGGGGCACGACACCGCCCAGGAATACCCAGTCGCAGTGGTCACAACCGCTGGAGAAGGCCCAGCGGCCACTGAATTTAAAGCCGCCTTCAACCGGCTCCACCTTGCCTACCGGCATATAGGAGGAGGCAATCAATACACTGGTATCGTCTTTCCACACGTCTTCCTGGGCTTTGAGATCAAACAGGGCGATCTGCCAGTTGTGTACAGCAATTACACCGTAAATCCAGGCTGTGGACATACAGCCTTCGGCCAGTGCCATCTGGATTTCGAAAAAGACCTGGGGGTCCATCTCATAGCCACCCCAGCGCTTGGGCTGTAACACACGGAATAAGCCCGCCTCTTGCATTTTTGCAACGGTCTCTTCGGGTACCTTGCGTTCGGCTTGGGCCTGGGCGGCGCGTTCTTCCAGAAAGGGGATCATGTCCTGCGCGCGCTGAATCAGTACGTCGGCAGTGATCTCTTGTTCCAGGGTGCTTTCGTGAGCTGTCATGTGTTTATTCTCGCTATTAAAGGTTGAATGCTTGATTGACTACTGCGCGGCAGGCAAGTCGGCGTAACGGCCGGCGTGGAAAATCAGCGGTGCATGGGACTTGTAGTCAAAATCCATCACCCGACCGACAAGAATAATATGATCGCCACCTTCGTAACGGGCCTCAGTGTCACACTGAAACACAGCACCGTAGTCGGGGAGCAGCGGTAAGCCCGCATGGCCCAGAGTACAGTCGATACCCTCAAAGCGGTCGGCAGCCTTGGAGGCGAACTGGTTGGAGACCTGCTGTTGCTCGGCATTGAGCACGTGGATTGCAAAATGGTCTGTCTGATTAAAGGCTTCAAAGTTGCCAGACGTTTTGGCGATGCTCCACAGCACCAGCATGGGATCCAGGGAGACGGAGCTAAAGCTATTGGCGGTCATCCCTACCTTGTTGCCGTCCTTGTCCAGGGAGGTGATGACAGTAACGCCGGTGGCAAACTGGCCCAGGGCGTTGCGGAACTCTTTGGGATCTTTTCGACGCATGTCCATAGCGGCTCACTCCTCGTAAAATTGGGTTATGGCTAACTGGGTTCGTTAATGACTATCCTCCCAAAGGCCAGCAAATGTGTCATACCCCATATGGCGTAGTTTGAGGAGGGGCAGCTACTCCTGCCCCACACTAAAATCATGCCCCCAGAAGCTGTTAACCGTGCTCTGGAAGGCGGAATACTTGTCCCAATCCTCAACAGTCATGCCGTCGGCGCCGTACTCCACCATAAAGCCGGAAGGCGATTCCATATAGAAGCTGACCATATGGTCGTTGGCGTGGCGCCCCAGGGTACCGGTGAGCTTGACGCCGGCTGCCTGCATGCGGTCCATGGCCCGGCCGACTTCGTCGATGCTGTCCACTTCCACCATCATATGCACACAGCCGCTCGGCACAGGAGCCTCAAATAGGGCCAGACTGTGGTGGCGCGAGTTACAGTGCATAAAGAACAGGCGTTTCTCCGGCTCGGCGGGGTCCGGAGTAAAGCGCACTTTCATCAGATCGGCCATACCAAAGCCCATCACGTCCTTGTAAAACGCGACGGTCTTATCGAAATTGGGGGCCGGCATCACCACATGGCCAAACCCTTGCTCACCGGTGACAAAGGATTTAATACCGACAGGCGAGGCAAACTGGGCAAAGTCGGAAACCGGACCCCAGTAAACCTCGTGCTGGTTGCCCTCCGGGTCGGCAAAACGGACAAGGTCCTGTACCCGTCGCGCGGCAATCATTTCCTCACTGGCGCGCTCGTAAGCAACGCCGGCCTTTTCCAGGCTATTGATCGCATCGGCAAAGGCCTCGGGGCCGCCCACTTCCCAGCCGCTAAAACCGTAGCTGTCGCGGTCGGACTTCTCCACCACAATACGGAAGGGGCGGTCGTCCATTTTCAGGTAAACGCTTTCGTCGCCCTCGTTTTGGAGCTTCTCGGAAACGTTCATCATGCCCAATACCTGGGTGCCGAAATCTGCCCAGCGGGCGGGATCGGTGCAGTTAACGCCGATATAACCAAGGCTGTGTATTTTCATGGTCAGGTTCTCTTCAGAAATTGAAAGTAGTTTTAAGGATCGGTTATCACTTGGCTGCTAGTTTTTTTAATTCTGGTTTCATGACTTTACCTGAGGCGTTCAGGGGCAGGGCATCCACAAGCTGCACTTGGCGTGGCACCTTGTAGTTGGCCATCTGTTCCCGGCACCAGGTGATCAGATCGCTCGGATCCAGTTGCGCTCCGGTTTTTAGCACCACAAATGCCATGGCGACTTCGCCCATTCGTTCATCAGGAACACCGATAATCGCGTTCATGGCAATGGCCGGGTGGCCGGCGACAATATTTTCGATCTCTGCCGGATAGCAGTTGAACCCGCCGGTGATAAACATATCCTTCAAACGGTCTGTAATGCGCAAATTGCCCTGCTCGTCCATGACGCCAATATCGCCGGTATGTAGCCAGCCTTCGCTATCGATGGTTTCGGTGGTGGCGGCATCGTTGTCAAAGTAGCCTTTCATAACATTAAAGCCGCGTAGCACGATCTCGCCGGGTTCGCCTCGGGGGACTTCGTTATTGTTGCTGTCGACACAACGGACTTCGATATCGGGGATGGCGCGACCAGAGGTAGTAGCAATGGTTTCGGCGCTGTCGCCCGGCCGGCACATGGTGGCCATGCCACAGCTTTCAGTCAGCCCGTAGGCGGTGATGACCCGCTCAAAGCCCAGGCGGTCTTTCATTTGCTGGATCATTTCCACAGGGATCGCGGCTGCCCCAGTGGCTGTGCACTTGAGGCTGGAAATATCGTATTGGTCCAGTTCCGGGTGCGCCAGCAGCGACTGGAACAGGGTCGGGGGGCCCGGTAATACGGAAATGCGCTCGCTGGCGATGCGTTTAAGGATCTCCTCACTGTCAAACACCGCGTGAGGCAGCAGGGTCACGCCCTTGATCAGGCAGACCAGAATACCGGCTTTATAACCGAAGCTGTGAAAGAAGGGGTTGATTGCCAGATAACGGTCGCCTTCCCTAACCCCCACATTGTCGCCCCAGCTGTCGAACGCACGCAGGTTCTGGGCGTGGCAGGTCATCACCCCTTTGGGGTTACCGGTGGTACCTGAGGTAAACAGGATGTCCGAAACGTCGTCGCCGCTCACTTGCGTCATGCGTTCGTCGATGGTGGCGGCCAGGATCTCTGCACCTTTTTCAAGGAAGGTTTGCCAGGTGGTGTGGGGCGTCTCGCTGGCGCGAAAGACAACAATCTCTTCCAGCGCTGGCAGGTCCTCGTCTGCCAGCATGGCCGGGTAGTCACTGTCCAGAAATGTGCCGATGGAGAACAGCAGTCTCGCACCGCTGGCGCGCAGGATATAGGCCGCTTCACTGCCTTTGTAGCGGGTATTGAGGGTCACCAGAATGGCGCCGGCGCACTGGGCGCCCAGGGCGGCAATGACCCACTCTGAGAAGTTAGGGGCCCAGACGCCGATACGGTCACCGGGCTGGATGCCACGGGCAATCAGGGCCGCAGCGACCTGCCGGGTCCGCTGGGCAAAATCGCGGAAAGTGAGTCGGGTTTCTCCTTCCTCCAGGAACAGCTGGTCGCCGAAGCGCTCGGCAGCCGAGGTGATCAACTGGGGGATGGTGGTGGCGGGTTGAAAGGCTGCGGGCGTTTCTGAGGTCATGGTTCTCTTCGCTTTGGTTGGCCTTTAGACGCTTTATTCCTGAAGGCGCTTTATTCCTACTTTGCAAAAGGTATCTGAACCGCTCCCGCCTGTCATAGTCCTGTTGGACGATGAGCCCTCTAGGCAAACCGTTGATAATTCTTCACAACCCGCCGAATCACCAAAAGAGAGGTTTTGCATGAGTAAGGTGCTGTCCGCACAAGACGCCATTGCCAATATCAAAGATGGCATGACTATCGGCATAGGAGGCTGGGGCCCCCGCCGCAAGCCCATGGCACTGGTGCGCGAACTGCTGCGTTCCGACGTCAAGGATCTGACCGTGGTGGCCTACGGGGGTGCCGATGTGGGTATGCTCTGTGCTGCCGGCAAGGTGAAAAAGGTGGTATTTGCCTTTGTCTCTCTGGATTTTATTCCCCTGGAGCCCTATTTCCGCAAAGCCCGCCAGAACGGCGATATCGAGGTAATGGAAATCGACGAAGGTATGATGCTGTTGGGCTTGCGTGCGGCGGCCTGGAAGATTCCCTACATTCCCACCAACCTTGGTCTGGGCACTGATGTGATCAAGGTCAATGACGATATCAAAGTGATTGACAGCCCCTACGACGACAAAGAGTGGGTGGCCATGCCGGCACTGAACCTGGACGTGGCTCTGATTCATGCCGATCGCGCCGACGCACGTGGCGTGTGCCAGATCAAAGGTCCGGACCTGTATATGGATGACTGGTTTGCCCGCGCGGCTGAAACCACCGTAGTCAGCTGTGACGAGCTGGTGGACACAGACTATTTTGCTGAGGGCGACGAAGCCCGTTCCGTGTTCTGGGAGCGCAGTCAGACTTCTGCCGTTGTGCCCATTGCCGGTGGTGCCCATCCGACATCTTGCACACCGCTGTACGGTTTTGATGTGCCCCATTTCAAAGAGTACAACGCCTCCGCCAAAGAGGGCGGTTTCGAGAGCTACTTCGAAAAATATATCGCCGGTAAAACCGAAGAAGAGTACCAGCAAGCCGTTGGCGGTCTGGACGCAATTCGTAAGTTGCCGTTGCCGGTTTATTAATCTGTCAGTAACAGTCAGCCAAAAAACATTGGCAATCTAAAAAGCTTGGGAATTTATTGATGAGTACACCTGCAAAAGATTACAGCCTGGCAGAACTGATGATTGTTGCCGGCGCCGAAGCCTTTCGAAACGATGGTGAAGTGCTGGCCACGGGTATTGGCTTGATCCCGCGCCTGGCCGCCAGCCTGGCCATGAAAACTTTTAATCCGGACCTGATGATGACCGACTCGGAAGCGTTTTTGTTGTCCGAGCCGAATCCGGTCAGCGGTCGCAGCTCCCACGAAGGACAACTCTCCCCTCAAAAACAAGAGACCTGGATGGGTTTCTCCCGCATTTTTGACAACGTCTGGAGTGGTAAGCGCCACGCCATGGTAGGGCCTACCCAGATCGACAAATACGGCCAGGCCAATATTTCTGCGCTGGGTGGTGATTACGCCAAACCGAAAGTGCAGATGCTGGGCGTACGCGGTTTCCCGGGCAACTCCATCAGCCACGCCAACTCCTTCTTTGTACCTTCCCACAACAAACGTGTGTTTGTGGAGGGCGAATGCGACATGGTGGCCTCCATAGGTTACAACCCGGCGCGCTTGCCCAAGGGCTACAGCCTGGACGATATCGATATCCGTCTGGTGATCACCGACCTGTGTGTGATGGATTGGCAGGGCCCCAACCATATGTTGCAGCTGGTTAGCTTGCACCCGGGGATTACAGTGGAGCAGGTGTTGGAAAACACCGGGTTTGAGATTCATATCCCGGAAAATGTGGCGACCACCACGGCCCCGACGGAAGAGCAGCTGGAGATTATTCGTCAACTGGATCCTCAGGATTGGCGTTCCAAGCAGTTAAAAGACAATCCTCCAGGAGATCGCTCTTAAACAAAGCACAAACCCGTAGGGTGGATTAGCGGAGCGTAATCCACCAAGATTCGTCGAACTCGTGCCACACCCTTGGTGGATTACGCTAACGCTCTTGTGCCCGTTTTTTGGGTAAATCCACCCTACGCGGCATCACGTTGACGACGATTCCAAAATATACATACCAGCGGTGACGACATGAGTGAAGAAACTAACGCGGCAGCTGAGCAAAAACCACAGGTACCAGCCCTGGAAGGCTGGTTTACCATGGATTCCGATAAACCCCACCTGTTGGGCTCCCAGTGCACCAGCTGCGGCACCTACTATTTCCCCAAGCAGAAAAACTTCTGCAAAAATCCTCACTGCGAGGGTGAAGAGTTCAAAGAGATTCCCCTAAGCCGTACCGGCAAAGTGTGGTCCTTTACCAACGCCTGTTATCAACCGCCCGAGCCCTTTGTCTCGCCCGAGCCATTTGTGCCTTACACCATTGCCGCGGTGGAGTTGGACAAAGAAAAAATGATCGTCCTGGGCCAAGTGATCACCGGCGTCAATGTGTCGGACCTGAAGGCAGGTATGGAGATGGAGTTGGTTCTCGAGACCCTGTTTGAAGACGATGAATCGGAAAAACTGACCTGGAAATGGAAACCTGTTTCCGCCTGAATCTCGCCTGATTGGAGTGAAATAAATGTCAAATGAAATTGCAATCCTGGGCGTTGGCATGCATCCCTGGGGTAAGTGGGGCAAGAACTTTGTCGAGTATGGCGTAAAAGCTGCTCGCGATGCCATTCAAGATTCCGGCGTAGCCTGGAAGGATGTTCAGTTTGTTTCCGGTGCCGCCACCATGCGTTGTGGTTATCCCGGTTATGTAGCTGGGGCCACCTTTGCACAGGCACTGGGTTGGCAGGGCGCCGAAGTGAATACCAGTTATGCGGCTTGTGCTTCAGGTTCGCAGGCGCTGGCCGCAGCGCGCGCGAAAATTTTATCCGGTGCCTGTGATGTGGCCCTGGTCGTGGGCGCAGACACCACGCCCAAAGGTTTTCTCGCGCCGCAAAAAGGCGAACGTCCGGACGATCCGGACTGGGTGCGCTTCCGCTTGGGTATCACCAACCCGACCTACTTCGCCTTGTATGCCCGTCGCCGGATGGAGATGTTTGGCGATACTCAGGAAGATTTCGCGCAGGTTAAGGTAAAAAATGCCGAACACGGCTTTAACAATCCCAACGCCCGCTACAAAAAGAAATTTACTGCCGACGATGTTGCTGCATCGGCGATGGTGGCTGACCCACTGCGTTTAATGGATGTGTGTGCGACCTCTGATGGTGGTGCTGCGTTGGTAGTCTCCAGTGTTGACTATGCCAAGAAAATCGGTCGCGGTGATGCGGTTAAGGTCGCAGCCGTGTCTACCGTAACGCCCACCTATGCGTCCTCCGTGATTGAAATGCCCGACCTGGCCACTGACTCCGGTGCCGTGGTTGAGGCACAGAGTTTCCGTGCCGCCTTGCCCCAAAAGGCCTACGAAGAGGCGGGCATAGGGCCCGAAGATGTGAGTGTGGCCGAGGTTTATGACCTATCTACTGCGTTGGAACTGGACTGGATTGAAGATCTGCAGCTGTGTGAACGCGGTCAGGCGGCGCAGATGCTGCGTGCAGGCGATACCCGCCTGGGTGGCCGTTTGCCAGTTAACCCCTCTGGCGGTTTGGCCTGTTTTGGTGAGGCTGTGCCCGCCCAGGCCATCGCCCAGGTCTGTGAGCTGACCTGGCAATTGCGTGGCCAGGCGGAAGGGCGTCAGGTGGAAAATGCCAAAGTGGGCATCACCGCCAATCAGGGCCTGTTCGGTCACGGTTCCTCGGTTATTGTGAAGAAGTAAGTAGCTACAATGAGTGCCGTATTAAAAACTAAATTGTGCGAATTGTTGGGTTGTGAATACCCCATTATCCAGACGGCAATGGGTTGGGTGGCCGATCCTAATCTGGTGGCCGGTACCTGTAACGCCGGCGGTTTTGGCTTTCTCGCCGGTGCCGTGATGACACCGGCGGAGGTGGAAACGGGCATTCTCGAGATCAAGAAAAAAACCGACCGGCCTTTTGGTGTGAATTTCCACATGTACACACCGGGTGCGGAAGAGATAATCGATATCTGCATCAAGCACGGCGTGCGTGCAGTGAGCTACAGTCGCTCACCCTCAAAGGACAAAGTCAAAAAGCTCAAAGATGCCGGCATTGTCTGTATCCCTACCGTGGGTGCCTTAAAGCATGCAGTTAAAGCCGTCGAGATGGGGGCCGATGCCGTGGTCGTTCAGGGTGGCGAAGGTGGAGGTCATACCGGTGGTGTTGCCAGCTCTATTCTCCTGCCCCAGGTGGTGGATGCCCTGGATGTGCCGGTAATTGCAGCTGGTGGCTTCAAAGATGGGCGCGGTCTGGTGGCTGCCCTGAGTTATGGGGCCGTGGGTATCGCGATGGGAACCCGCTTCCTGATGAGTCAGGAGAGCCCGGTGCCCGAGCAAACCAAGGCACACTATGTGAAAGCGCCAACCGAGCAGATTATCGTCAGCAGAAAGCTGGACGGCATGCCGCAGCGCATGATCAACAACCCCTGCCTGAAACAACTGCAGAGTACTTCAACACTGGGAATGTTGTGGCTGGCGATCAAAAACGGTATCGCCTTTACCAAAATTACCGGTGGCTCCCTGTGGGGTATGTTGACCTCCGGTTGGCAGATGAAAAAAGCCAATGGTATGAGCTTTGGTCAGACCCTGATGGCGGCCAACGCGCCGATGATGATTCAGGAAGCGATGGTCAATGGGCATCCCAATGACGGCATTTTGCCGTCCGGTCAGGTAGCGGGTGCTATCGATAGCCTGCCGACCTGCAAAGAGATTGTAAGCGGTATTGTTGCTCAAGCTGAAGCAACCCTGGCGCGTTTACGTTAGCTCTTGCCTTCAAAAACAGGAGCCCGGCGCCCTAGTGCGTTAACTTACAGGAGAAAGTTATATGGTTTTTAAAACCACCATTGAAGCCGGTATCGCCGAGTTGGTGCTGGATAATCCACCGGTCAACGCCTTTGACAGCCAGGGCTGGTTTTCCATCGCCAAAGAATTGGACGAGCTGGGTGAAAACCCCGATGTCAGGGTGATCGTGATGCGCGCTGAAGGCAAGGGCTTTTGCGCGGGCGTGGACATCAAGGAACTGGCTGCTGACGGCACCAAAATTGTTGCAGTCAACAAAGGTAACTACGACACCTTCAAGTCTGTGCATCTCAATCCCAAGCCAGTGATTGTCGCACTGCACGGTTTTGTCCTCGGTGGTGGTATCGGCATCGCCGGTGCTGCTGACATCATTATCGCGTCTGAATGTGCCCGCTTCGGTGTCCCGGAAATCGACCGCGGTGCCATGGGCGGTGGCGCGCATCTGCAGCGCATGTTCCCGGTGCAAAAAGTTCGCTATATGTACTACACCGGCGAGTTTATCGACGCCCAGGAAGCCTACCGCCTGGGTGCGGTGGAGCGGGTTGTCAGCAAAGAAGCGCTGCGTGAAACCGCCCTGGAGATGGCCGCTAAAATTGCCGAAAAATCGTCCCCCATGGTGCAGTTGGCGAAAGAGGCCCTAACGGGCATCGAAGACGGCAACCTGGAAGACAAATACCGCTGGGAGCAGGGCTTCACCCTGCAGGCCTACACCGAAGGCGACTCCCAGGAAGCACGCGACGCGTTTGTCGAAAAACGCGATGCGAAGTTCTAATAGAGAGCAAGCCGATTGCGTAGGGTGGATTAGCGCTAGCGTAATCCACCAGAATCTAGCACGGTGCCAAGTTCCTCGGTGGATTACGCTGCGCTAATCCACCCTACAATCACGAGAGATCGCGATTATGGATTTAAACTATACACCCGAACAACTCGCCTTCCGTCAGGAAGTGCGCCAATGGCTGGCCGACAATGTGCCCGCCGAGCCGCTCAAGTCCTTCGATACCGCCGAGGGCTTCGAACAACACCGCGAGTGGGAGAAAACCCTCGCCAAGGGCAACTGGGGCATGGTGACCTGGCCGAAAGAATACGGCGGTCGCGGCTGCAACCTGATCGAATGGCTGATATTCGAAGAGGAATACTACAAAGCCAAGGCGCCACTGCGGGTTAACCAAAACGGTATTTTCCTGTTGGGCCCGACCCTGATGGAATTTGGTACCGACGCCCAAAAAGCCCGCTACCTCACCAAAATGGCCAGCGGTGAAGAGATGTGGGCTCAGGGCTGGTCCGAACCGGGCGCCGGTAGTGATATGGCCGCCATCCGTTCCAAGGCGATCCGTGACGGCGACGAGTATGTGATTAACGGACAAAAAGTCTGGTCCACTCGCGCTGTGTTCGCCGACTGGGTGTTCTGTATTTTCCGTACCGATCCGGAGTCAGAGCGTCACAACGGTTTGTCCTTTATTTTTGTGCCGCTGGACGCGCCCGGTGTAACCGTGCGACCGATTCCCCAGCTGGACGGTCTGCCCGGTTTTGCCGAAATCTTTTTTGACGATGTGCGCGTACCGGTGGAAAACCGCCTCGGCGACGAGGGGCAGGGCTGGCATATCGCCATGGCCACCGCCGGCTTTGAGCGTGGTCTGATGCTGCGCAGCCCGGCTCGCTTCCAGGAAACCGCCAAACGTTTGGTGGAACTCTACCGTAATCACCAAAACGATATTCTCGACTTGAGCATTGAAGATGCGGTGGTGAAATCCTTTATGAATGCCGAAGCCTATGCGCTGTCCACCTACCAAACCGCCTCGCGGCTGATGAAAGGCGGCAAGATCGGTGCCGAAGCGTCCCTGAACAAGATTTTCTGGTCCGAACTGGATCAGAGCATGCACGAAACCGCCATGAGTATTTTGGCCTCGCGCGCGGAACTATTGCCCCACGCCCCCGCTGCGGGAGACGTAGACAACTGGCTGGACGGTTTCCTGTTTGCACAGTCTGGCCCTATCTACGCCGGTACCAATGAAATTCAACGCAACATTATTGCCGAGCGCCTGCTGGGCATGCCGCGTAAGTAAGGGGAACGAGCATGGACTTTACATTTACCGAAGATCAGCAGCTGTTTTGCGACAGTGTGAAGGACTTTCTCCAGGCGGAAGTTACCCCGGAATCCCTGCGCGAGTCCTGGGAAAGTGAAACTGGCCGCAACAATGAGTTGTGGCAGCAGATGGTCGAGCTGGGGTTGACCGCAATGCTGGTACCCGAAGCCCACGGTGGCCTGGGTATGAACGAACTGGACTTTACCTTGCTCGCGCAAGAGTGTGGTCGCGTGGCCCTGGCTGAGCCGCTGGTAGAAACCGCACTGGTGGTCACTCCGCTCTTGAGCGCACTGGCGGAGAAAGATCCGCGCTGCGGCACCTTGCTGGAGCAGCTGGCGGCTGGCGAGATCAAGGTGGCCGTTGGCCACGCTGCCAACGACCTGGTGAGCGATGCCCATATCGCCGACTGGTTGTTGTTGCCCAGCGGTGATCAGATCCATCTGCTGGCCAGGGATCAGGTCAACCTGACCGCTCAGGAAAGCGTCGATCCCTCGCGCCGTCTGTATAGCGTCGAGTGGCAGGGCAGTGACGAAACCTGTCTCGCCAGTGGCGCCGAAGGCGTAGCCCTGCTGGCCGCCAGCCTCAATCGTGGCGCCTTGGGCGCCGCCGCACAAATAATCGGTTTGGCCGAAGCCATGGTGGCTATGACGGTGCAGTACACCACCGATCGCAAGCAGTTCGGCAAGGCCATTGGCACCAACCAAGCGTTGAAGCACCACATGGCCAACTGCGTGGTGAAAACCGAATTTGCCAAGGCGCCTTTATACCGCGCTGCTTACACCTTGAGCCAGCTTCCTTCCCATGCAGACTTTGCTGTTTCCCATGCCAAGGTGGTGGCAGGCGAAGCGGCCCTGCTGGCGGCCAAGAATTGTATCCAGGCCCACGGCGCCATGGGGTACACCTGGGAGTGTGATCTGCATATCTTTATGAAACGCGCCTGGGCGCTGGACAAGTTCTGGGGCCACGCCGGTTTCCATAAAAACCGCCTGCACCAGTGGCTGATGAATCCCAATGCCAAGATTGGGGCTGATAAAACCTTTGGTGTGCAGGTGTAATCAGGCCAAATAAATCCCAATCCGTAGGGTGGATTAGCGCAGCGTAATCCACCAGGAACGCGGCACGAACGAATTACTTGGTGGATTACGCTGCGCTAATCCACCCTACAAAATTCCTTAGGGCATATTATGGCCGAAGCCTATATTGTTGATGCATTGAGAACCCCCACCGGCCGCCGTAAAGGCGGCCTGGCCCACGTACACGCCGCCGACCTCGGCGCCCATGTACTCAAAGCCCTGGTAAACCGCAGCGGCATCCCCGACAACGAATACGACGACGTGATCTTCGGTTGCGTCGACACCATCGGCCCCCTGGCCGGTGATATCGCCCGCACCTGCTGGCTCGCTGGTGGCCTGAGCCAGGAAGTCCCCGGCACCACCGTGGATCGCCAATGCGGTTCCTCCCAGCAGGCCGTGCACTTTGCCGCCCAGGCGGTGATGTCCGGCACCATGGACGTAGTCGTCGCCGGCGGCGTGCAAACCATGACCCAGATTCCCATCTCCTCGGCCATGATCGCCGCTGAGCCCATGGGTTTCACCGATCCTTTTACCGGCTCCAAGGGTTGGGTAGAGCGCTATAGCGATGTACCCCCGACACAGTTCAATTCGGCACAGATGATCGCTGACAAGTGGGGTTTCACGCGCGAAGAGCTGGAAGTCTACTCACTGGAGTCCCACTCTCGAGCCTTACGCGCGATCGAAGAGGGTCGCTTTGATAAGGAGATCGTGCCGCTGGAAGGCGTGACCATGGATGAGACGCCGCGCCAATCGACACTGGAAAAAATGGCGGAGTTGGAAGGTATTTTCGGCTGCGACAAAGTCACTGCCGCTGTGGCCTCCCAGACTTGTGACGCGGCATCGGCGCTGCTGGTGGTGTCGGAAGATGCCCTAAAGCGCTATAACCTGACGCCCCGCGCCCGTATTCACCATATGAGTGTGCGTGCCGACGACCCTATTTGGATGCTGACTGCGCCGATTCCCGCCACGGAATACGCCCTGAAAAAATCGGGCATGTCCTTAGCGGATATCGACCTGGTCGAAATCAATGAGGCCTTTGCCTCCGTCGCCATGGCCTGGTTAAAGGAAACCGGTTACGACCACGCTAAAACCAATGTCAATGGCGGAGCCATCGCATTAGGTCACCCGCTGGGCGCGACTGGCACCAAATTGATGACCACCCTCTTGCACGAACTGGAAAGAACAAGCGGCCGTTACGGTCTGCAGACCATGTGCGAAGGCGGTGGCCAGGCCAACGTGACTATTATTGAAAGACTATAACGAGCCAACCAAGTAGGTTGGATTAGAAGCGTTTTTTGCTTCGTAATCCGACACCGCAGGCTGGCGCTACATCGATGTTGGGTTACGGTACAAAAGCGCCTAACCCAATCTACACAAATTTAGAAATTGTGATTGAGGGTAAAACAATGGGAATTTGCCAAGATCGTGTCGTGATTGTAACCGGTGCCGGTGGTGGCCTGGGTGCGGCCCACGCCAAAGTATTTGCTGCCGAAGGCGCCAGTGTCATTGTTAACGATATCAACGAAGCGGCCGCCCAGGCCGTGGTGGATGAGATTAAAACAGCCGGTGGTAAGGCCGTGGTTAACACCTCGGATATCACCAACTACGAAGACAGCAAAAACGCCATCAAACAGGCGATCGACACCTTTGGTGACTTGCACGTAGTGGTTAACAATGCCGGTATTAACCGCGACCGTATGTTTGCCTCCATGACGGAAGCCGAGTGGGACGCCATTATGGCTGTGCACCTGAAGGGCCACTTCTGTATCAGTTCCCATGCCGTCCACCACTGGCGCGACCAGAGTAAAGCTGGCAAAGCGGTGGACGCGCGTATTATCAATACCACCTCCGGCGCGGGCCTGCAGGGCTCTATCGGCCAGTCCAACTACGCCGCCGCCAAAGCGGGTATTGCCGCGTTGACCCTGAACCAGGCAGCAGAACTGGGCCGTTACGGTATTACCGCCAACGCCATTGCCCCGGCGGCGCGCACCGGCATGACCACCGCCGTGGAGGAGATGGCTACGCGCATGGCGAAGCCGGAAGACGACAGTTTTGATTATTGGGCGCCGGAAAATGTGTCTTCTCTGATTGTGTGGTTGGGGTCTGTGGAAGCTTCTGCCATTACCGGTCGTGTATTTGAGTCTGAAGGCGGCAAGATTTCCATCGCCGATGGTTGGCGCACCACCGAGGGTGTGGATAAAGGTGCTCGCTGGGAGCCGGCGGAAGTAGGTGGCGCTGTGGATCAGCTGTTAAGCAAAGAGGTGCCTGCACAGAAGGTGTATGGAACCTAACAATTTGCAAACACTGTGTTTCGGATGAAATAAAGATTGTCGGTCGTGAATTTGAGCATGGTCTTGTTGGATTACGCTGCGCTAATCCAACCTACAGTGTTAATTAATATCGTAGGTCGGATTAGCGCAGCGTAATCCGACGCTTCAGAGGTAATCATGGAATTCGCTTTTACCGATGAACAACAAATGATCCGCGACACCGCGGAATCATTCCTCGCCGAGGTCTCCACCAGCGAAGCCGTGCGCACCGCTATGGCCACCGAGCTGGGCTACGACCGCGAACTCTGGCAACGCATCTGCGGCGAACTCTACTGGCAGGCGATCCATATCCCCGAAGAGTTCGGCGGTATGGGGCTGGGCTATGTAGAGCTGGTGGCCATGTTGGAACAGATGGGTCGCTACCTGTTGTGCTCGCCGTTCTTCTCCACGGTATGCCTGGGCGCTAGCGCGTTGATGATCGCGGGTAGCGATGAGCAGAAGGCGGAATATCTGCCCAAGATTTGTGAAGGTCTGACCGCTACTTTGGCCTATACCGGCAAAGCGGCGGCCGCGAATGGCGGCCAATGGGGCGCCGACGCGGTGGAGCTGATTGCCGAACGTCAGGGCGAGCAGTTCGTGCTGAATGGTACGCTGCGGTATGTGCCCGACGGCGCCAGCGCGGAACTGCTTATTGTCGCGGCCCGCAATGAGGGATCGAAAGGGGAAGAGGGTATTAACCTGTTTGTGTTGCCTGCCGATCAAGCCGGTATCGAACGCCAATGGCTGCCCACCATGGATCAAACCCGTAAACAGGCCGAGATCACCTTTACCGATGTGACCGTGCCGGCAGCGGCCCTGATGGGTGAAGCGGGGCAAGCCTGGCCACAGTTGGCCAAGGTCATCGATCTAGCCACGGTCGCATTGGCGGCTGAGCAGATGGGTGGAGCCCAACAGATAATGGATATCACCGTGGACTACACCAAAGAGCGCACTCAGTTTAATCGCCCTATTGCAGGCTTTCAGGCCATCAAACACAAGGCCTCCGATATGATGACCCGGGTGGAAGTCGCTCGCTCCGGTGTCTATTATGCCGCCTGTGTCGCGCAGGAAGTGCTGGTTGAGGGTGAGCTGGCCACGGAGTTGCCGGAAGCCGCTAGCATCGCCAAAGGTTACTGCTCCGACGCCTACTTTAAAAATGCCGGTGAAGCCCTCCAGATGCACGGTGGTGTTGGATTTACCTGGGAGTACGATGTCCACCTGTACTTCAAGCGCGCCAAAGCGTCGGAACACTTCCTGGGTAACGGCGCCTACCACCGTGAGCGCATTGCGCAACTGATTTTGGATTAACTCCAGGTTTTAAAAATCAGGAGCACTGGAGAAAGCAGAGATGAAATTAAGTTTCAGTCCAGAAGACGAAAGATTCCGCGAAGAAGTCGCCACTTGGTTACGGGAAAACCTCACCGGTGAATTCGAACAACTGAAATTCCGTGGCGGCCCCGGTGACGAACATATGTTCCCGGAAGAGCGCAAGCGCTGGGAGCAAAAACTCGCCGAAGGCGGCTGGACCTGTGTCGGCTGGCCCAAAGAGTACGGCGGTCGCGGTTGCTCCATTGAGCAGCAGGTGATCTTTAACGAGGAATACGCCCGCGCCGGTGCCCCCGGGCATGTGGGTCATATCGGTGAAGGCCTGGCCGGCCCCACCATTATCGCCTTTGGTACCGAAGCCCAGAAAAAGAAGTACCTGCCGGGTATTGTTGCCGGTACTGTACTTTGGTGCCAGGGCTATTCTGAACCAGGCGCTGGTTCTGACCTGGCAAATGTTAAAACCAAAGCGCGCTTTGACGAGGCCAAGGGCAAGTGGATTATTAACGGCCAGAAGGTCTGGACCTCTCTGGCCCACGAATCGGATTATATTTTCGTGATCGCCCGCACTGACCCCGATTCTGTCGCCCACAAAGGTCTGGGTTTTTTCCTGGTGAAAATGGATCAGCCCGGCATTGAAGTGCGCGGCATCGAGCAGATAACCGGTACTAGCGAATTTAACGAAGTCTTTTTTGACGACGCCGAGTGTGACGCTGAGGATATCGTTGGCGCCCCCGGTGACGGCTGGAAAGTGGCGATGGGACTACTGGGTTTTGAGCGCGGTGTATCGACCCTGGGCCAGCAGATGCAATTCCAGAACGAGCTCAACGACGTTATCCGCATCGCCAAGAAAAACGGTGCAGCCAAGGATCCCGCCATTCGCCAGCGTATCGCCAAGGCCCATACGGAACTGAAAATCATGCGCTACAACTCCATGCGTATGTTGTCAGGGCAGGGCGGCAGTGACGGTAGCCTGCAAAAAGAGGCCCTGATCTACAAGTTATTCTGGGCCACCTGGCACCGGGATCTGGGCGAACTGGCCCTGGACGTGATGGGACCGGAGAGCCAGATTCTGGAAGGCGGTCCCTATGAACTCAACCGTCTGCAAGCCATGGCCCTGTTTGTACGTTCAGACACCATTTACGGCGGCACCAACGAAATTCAGCGCAATATTATTGCCGAGCGTGGTTTGGGTATGCCCAAAGAGCCCAAGGTGGCAATTAAGTAAGTCGTCACGAAACATTTTTTGGAGAATTTTATGGATATCCATAACCCCATTTACGTTCCCGGTCACGGTTTGCTGGCAGGCAAGTCGGTACTGATTACCGCAGCTGCCGGTGCCGGCATTGGTTTTGCCGCAGCCTTAAAAGCCGTGGAAGAGGGCTGTCGCGCCATTGTGATCAGCGATATCCACGAGGGACGACTGGCCGAGTCAGTTGCCAAACTGAAAGAAAAAACCGGCTTGGACGCGGTCTATGGCCAGACCTGTAATGTCGCTGTAGAAGAAGACGTCCAGGCATTGATCGACTTTGCCGAAGACAAGTTGAACGGCGTGGATGTATTGATTAACAACGCGGGTCTGGGCACCACCAAAGCCCTGATCGAGATGGAAGATCCCGAGTGGATGAAAGTCATCGACGTGACCCTGAACGGTACCATGCGCATGACCCGCTATATGATGAAAGTGATGAAGGCGCGAGCCGATTCTGGAAACAAGAGCGGTGGAGCGATTGTCAACAACGCCTCGGTATTGGGCTGGCGGGCTCAGAAAGAGCAAGCCCACTACGCCGCCGCCAAAGCTGGCGTGATGGCACTAACCCGCTGCGCCGCTTTGGAAGCCGCCGAGTTTGGAGTGCGTATCAATGCGGTGTCGCCTTCCCTGTGTGTCCATCCGATGCTGAAAAAGTCGGCCCCGGAAGAATTACTGGCAGAACTGGAAGGCAAAGAAGCCTACGGCCGAGGTGCGGAAGCCTGGGAAGTGGCCAACATCATGATGTTCCTGGCATCGGACTATTCCAGTTACCTCACTGGTGAAAACATTTCCTGCTCCAGTCAGCACGCGTGATTTTTTAGAAGATTCAACCGGAAGAAAACGATTATGACCACCGTATTTAAAACCCCGCTCGACTTGGAAGCTGCCGTTGGTCAGCAACTGGGGAGCACCGACTGGCTGGCCATCGACCAGGACCGCATCAATCTGTTTGCCGATGCCACCGGTGACCACCAGTGGATTCACGTCGATCCGGAAAAAGCCAAAGACGGCCCCTTTGGCGGTACCATTGCCCACGGTTATCTGACGCTGTCGCTGGTGAATCTGTTCCTGCCGCAAATCGTCGATGTGCAGGGCATTTCCATGGGTGTGAACTACGGCTGTGACAAGGTACGTTTCCCTTCACCGGTAAAGGTGAACTCTCGTGTGCGTGGTGTGGGTGAGCTGGTGCAGGTGGAAAATGTTAAAGGTGGTGTGCAGGCAACCATCCGCGTGACCGTGGAAATTGAGGGCAGTGATCGCCCGGCCTGTGTGGTGGATACCATATCCAGGTATTTTCCTGAAGCGGAAGGTTGAGTGGCAGGTGTGTGCCATTTCCGGACATTGCCAATGGCACCTCTACAAGCGGGCACGGTGTCAAGTTGTGACCTGGCCAGGAGTGGCACGGTCGGGGTCGGGGTGCTCCAGGGTGGGATCGCACGCTGATTGCAGATCGCGCCGGGCACAGAGGTGCCACTAGTGAGTGATGTCCGGTGTTGGCACGAAGCACCCAACTCCCCCCCTAGTCCAAAAAGACGTTACCCTAACTCACGCCAATCCCAATAATACTACTCTGACTAAACTTTATACCCATAGGAATCACCATGCGCGAAGCCGTTATTGTCTCCACCGCCCGAACCGCTCTCGGAAAATCCTTCCGCGGCGCCTTTAACGATACCGAAGCCCCGGCCATGGGCGGGCACGTAGTCAAAGCCGCTGTCGCCAAAGCCGGCATCGACCCGGCCCAGGTCGACGACTGTATATTTGGAGCCGCCGCCCAGCAGGGCACCCAGGCCTACAATCTCGGCCGCCTCTGCGCCGTCGCTGGTGGCCTGCCGGGCACCACCTCGGGCATGGCCATGGAGCGCCAGTGCTCCTCGGGCTTGATGACGATTGCCACCGCCGCCAAAAGCATTATGTGCAATGAATACGATATCGCCGTCGCCGGAGGCGTGGAGTCCATCTCCCTGACCCAGAACAAACACAAAAACACCTACCGAAACGTCTCCAAAACCGTCACTGCGATCGATCCTACCGCCTATATCCCCATGATAGAAACCGCGGAAATTGTCGCTGACCGTTACGGCATCAGCCGTGAGGCCCAGGACGAGTACTCCCTGCAAAGCCAGTTGCGTACCGCGGCTGCCCAGGAAGCCGGTTTGTTTGACGATGAAATTGTGCCCATGACCACCAATAAGGCCATTTTCAACAAGGAAACCAAAGAAACCACCTACGAAGAAGTCACCATTACCAAAGACGAGTGCAACCGTCCCAGTACCACCCTGGAAAGCCTACAGAGCCTGGAGCCGGTGTGGAAAGACGGTCACTGGGTGAAAGAGGGCAAGTTTATTACCGCCGGTAATGCTTCCCAGTTGTCCGACGGCGCTGCTGCCAGTGTGATCGTGGACAGCAAACTGGCCGAGCAGCAGGGCTTGAACCCCCTGGGAGCCTATCGTGGCCTGGCCGTCGCCGGTTGTAAGGCGGATGAGATGGGTATCGGTCCGGTATTTGCCATTCCCAAGCTCCTGGATCGGCACGGTTTGAGAATTGACGACATTGGCCTGTGGGAGTTGAACGAAGCCTTTGCCTCCCAAGTGATCTACTGTCGCGACAAGCTGGAAATCGCCAACGAGCGTATGAACGTTAACGGTGGCGCCATTTCCATTGGCCACCCCTTCGGCATGAGTGGTGCCCGCATGGTGGGCCACGCCCTGCTGGAAGGTAAGCGTCGCGGTGTGAAATACGTGGTAGTGACCATGTGTATCGGCGGCGGTATGGGCGCGGCGGGCCTGTTTGAAGTTTATTAATCGCTAAAAATCACCCATAATCTTTAAGGGTCAATTACAGATTATGGGTGCATCATGGCTGCCAGCAAGTTAAAACGCCCCTCTACCTTCATTGGAGCAGGCCTGATCGCATTGGGCATATGCCTGCTTTGGTGGACGCTGTTTGTCTCCAGCCCCCATGCAGTTCCCGTTATGCTGGGCATCCTGGTATTGATATTGGGTTTCTTGATCTATCAGGGTGTGTGGGATCGGTCGGGTTCCCAGCGTAGAACTGCTCAATCCGCTAAACAAAAAAGGGGCGGGCAGAGAAGAAAAAAGCACAAGAAATAACGAAAAACGACGAGCAACTGCTCGTCGTTTTTGTTTATGGAATTTAAAGCTGGCGCTTAAAACTCGTAACTCACATCCAGCCCGTAAGTGCGCGGGTTACCCAGGTAGTTGACACCTACACCAGCCAGGGTATTGGGAACACCGTTAATGTAGTAATCCTTGTCCGTCAGGTTCTTGCCCCACACAGACACTTTAAGTGACCCTTTATCATTGACAGCAATATCTGACCAGGTTACCCGGGCATTCACCAAGGCATAGTCATCCACTTGGGTCAGCGCTGCCGAAGGTGCATCAAAGTAGAGTACGTGGTCATCCACAAAGCTGTAATCCATACGCAGATTCAGCTTGCCAACCGCCAGCTCCTTGACGTAGTCAAGGCCCAGGCTGTAGGTGTTTTCCGGTGAGTAGGGGAACAGGGCGCTGTCTTTGGCATCGAAGCCATAGAGGATAAACTCGTCGTATTCGGCGTCCAGATAACCGTAGTTGGCATTCAGCGTCAGATTATCGGTAAGCGCTGCGACCAGCTCCAGTTCCACCCCGGTGACCGTGGCTTTACCGGCATTGGTGATCTGGGAGTAACCATAAAAGCCCAGGAACTCCGACAGCTGCAGATCCTCGGTGTTGTTCTGGAACACGGCGGCGTTTAACTGCACTCGGTTGTCCAACAAGCGGGATTTCAGCCCCAGCTCGTAGGTGGTTACCACTTCTTCGTCGTAGGGAGTGGAAGCGACAGTGGCGTTTTCCGCTTCGCCATTAAAGCCACCGGCTTTCCAACCTTTGGCGACTTTGAAATAGGTATTGATCTCTTCGCTCCATTGGTAAGCAGCTACCAGCGAGGGAGAGACATTGCTCCAGGTGTCATCGGCCACACTGGCAAATACCGGGTCACCCGGTAGGCGCAGGCCCAGGTGGTTTACGTAGACTTCTTTTTCCTCTTCAGTCCAGCGCAGTCCGGCAGTAATGGTCAGTGCTTCGGTGGCGTGCCAGTCAAGCTGACCGTAAGCGGCGTAGGAGGTGGACTCTACTCCGTACTGGTTGCTTACTGTAAAGGGGCCAGTAAAGATATAGGGATTATCGGCATCGGCTTCTTCACTGAAATAGAAAAGACCGGCAACATAATCGATTTTACCAACACTGCCGATAAACTGGAATTCCTGGGACAACTGCTCGTGATTGACATCACGGATGGTGTGGAAACCCAAAAACGGGGAGGCATCGAAGTCAAAGGTATCTTCAAAGCTCATCTCGCGATAGGCGCTGATGGATTTGATGGTGATGCCGTCGAATTCTGCTGTCAGGTGCAGGCTATGGCCTTCACCGGTAGAGCGGTCATAGACGGCACCATCGGCACCGGCATTATCCAGACGATCATACACCGGGGTGGCTGTCGCCTGAGGCATGGACGGTGAGTTGTCCTTGTCTGACCAGTCGTAGCTGTATTGCAGCTCCACATTGTCGCTCAGGTTGGCCAGCAGGGAAAAACGACCGGCTTCGGAATCCAGTTCCTTGAAATCGTCACCCGTTGCAGGGTTGTCATCAAAACCATCGCGGTCCTGTTTGATATAGGAGAGGTTGGCGCTGACCACATCACCAATCATGGGGCTGTTAACGTTAAAGGCCAGCTTGCGGGCGCCGTAGTTGCCAACACCAATATCCAGCTTGCCACCAAAGTCTTCAGCCGGCTTACGGGTAATCAGGTTGATGGCACCACCAACAGTATTTTTGCCGTACAGGGTTCCTTGGGGACCGCGCAAAATCTCGATGCGCTCCAGCTCGGCAACATCAAAAATGCCGCCCACGTTTTTACCGATAAACACCCCATCCATGTACATACCGACGGTGGGTTCCCAGGTGACAGCGGGGTTGATGGTGACAGAGCCGCAAATCGAGATGGTCGCGCCGGTGCTACCGGCGGGGGATTCGGCGATCTGCACATTGGGGACATACTGGCTAACATCCTCGATGTCGCCGATGCCCTGGTTCTCCAGTGCCTTGGCGTTAAAGGCGGTGACGGCTACCGGTACGTCCTGCAGGTCCTGCGAGCGTTTTTGGGCAGTAACCACTACCTCTTCCAGGGTGGCGGCCTCCGCTAGGGAAGTAACACTAAGGCCGATCAGTGCTGATAAAATTCGCTTGCTACTAGTGTGCATAGATGACTCTCCTCATCGATATAGGCTTCTTTTAATATTGAGCGCACGATGCCCAAGGAGAGTCTAATAGCGTGCTTAAATACCCGAATACTCCATATGGACTATGTGGTTATTAGTGGCCGATAGTCGTGGTGGCTAGCGTGCCAGGGCAGCCGCGTCTTCGGCCATTTTCAAAAAGCTGGGCGGTTCGCCGCCGCCATACACTTCCAGGGCTGCGCCGCTGATATAAGCAGAGCTGTCTGCTGCCAGAAACAAACAGGCATTGGCGATATCTTCCGGGATGGCCATGCGTCGCATGGGCAGGGCGCTCTCGATCAGTTCGATACCTGCTTTGCCGCCGTAGTGGTCTTCCGCCGCCTCGGTTTTAATCAGTCCGGCAATAATCGCATTAACGCGGACTTTGTCCACTCCCCATTCCTGGGCCAGAGATCGACTGACGTTGATCAAGCCAGCTTTGGCCGCGCCATAGGCGGCCGTGCCTGGAGAAGGGCGCTCCCCGGAGACGCTGGCAATATTAATAATACTGCCGCCCCCCGCGGTATCACACATGGCCTTGTGAGCCTGCTGGGCAAAATTCAGGGGAGCAATCAGGTTAAGGCGGATAATAGACTCAGTAAGTTTGTAGGGTGCGTCGGCAGCGGCTACTGGCGGGCTGCCGCCAGCATTGTTGATCAGCACATCCAAACGGCCGGTTTTTTCAATTACCGTATCGATCAGGGCCTGGGACTCTTCCGGCTTGCGAACGTCGGCGGCGGCAAAGACCGCTTCTTTGCCGGCACCGGAAGGCAGTGTTTCAGGGGCGTTGCGGCCACAGATAAACACGTCTGCCCCTGCGGCCAGAAAGGCTTCGCTAATACCAAAACCCACGCCCTTGCCACCGCCAGTAACGATAACACTTTTGCCATTAAACGCCTGGCCTGCAAAATCACTCATACAAACTCTTTCCCATGGTTCAGCTACGCTAAGATTATGGCAACTCCAGGTACCTGAAACAATGTGAATAGCTGCCATGTGGGGCTGTATAGGCTTTTTCTAATCCGTTTAGACTAGGAGTCTGGAGAGGCTGTCGCGGTATGCTCGCTGGAAATAGTTATAGTTTTATATAGGAGAATCACCCGATGACACTAACTTATGCGATGACCGGTGGTGCGACCGGTATCGGTGCCTCTGTTAAGGACAAACTGCGGGCTCAGGGCCATAGGGTGATTGTGATCGATATCAAAGAAGGGGATGTCATCGCGGATCTGTCGAAAGCTGAGGAGCGCGGCAGGGCCATTGAGCGGGTGGCAGAACTGGCCCCGGAAGGTTTGGATGGCTTTATTGCCTGTGCCGGCCTTGGTCCCAATGTACAGCCTCCATCGTTGATTGACCGAGTCAACTATTTTGGTGCCACTGCCACCATTGAAGCGGCTGCTGAGCTGGTGGCAAAGAAGCGCGGGGCGATTGTGGCGGTGAGCTCGAATTCCGCCTCCCTGCCAGGGCTAAATGAGAAGCATGTTGCCGTGCTGCTGGAGGGAGATGAAGCCAAAGCTTGCGAGCTGATTGACAGTCTCGACGGCCACAACGCTTATGCGGGTTCTAAGAATGCACTGGCCAAGTGGGTGCGCAAGCAAGCCCCAGCCTTGATGGGTGAAGGTGTGCGACTCAATGCCGTCGCGCCGGGCATGACCACCACCCCGTTAACCGACAAGGTGTTTGATGATGAAACTTTCGGTCAGGCTATGCGGGACTTCAGTCAGATGATCCCCTACGGAGAGATGGCGACCCCCGATATGATTGCCGACACCATCCTGTTTCTGCTGTCCCCCGACTCCCGCTTTGTCTGCGGCTCGGTACTGTTTGTGGATGGCGGGCAGGACGCGTTACTGCGGCCTGACCAGTTTTAGTAGGGGGTCTCGCTGTGGCCCTCACCATTGATTACCAGTTTGATATCGATGCCCCCCAGGAAACTGTTTGGCAAGTCATTGCCGATATGGACAAATACGCTGAATGGAATCCCTTTGTGGTTGGCTGTCGTTCGACACTGGAACCCGGCACGCCGATCTGGATGAATGTACAGCTGCGTCCCGGGCATACCAAAAAGCAGAAGGAAACGATTTTTAAACACGAACCGCAACGGTTGCTCAGCTACGGCATTGGCCTGCCGCTGGGTTTGATGGCCAGCAACCGCGAGCACCGCCTGGAGGCGCTCGACGGTGGCCGCTGTCGCTACCATTCTCACTTCTATCTTTGCGGCCCTTTGGCGTTACTCGTTTCCCTGTTGATGAGCAGCGATCTGCGTAAAGGTTTCCTTGGGATGAGTGAAGGCATTAAAAAAAGGGCGGAACAGCTGGCAGTCTAGGCTGCCAGCTTCTTATACTCACTTCTGGTAGCTTTCTGCTTCTACTCCCTTGATTTTAACTCAGCATCCAAGTGCGCATCACACTGTTTACCAGCTCCTTTTGCCGAAGGAGGGTTTTCTTATCCAGTGGGGTTTTACGCCCACTCAGTTTGGCGACTAAACTGCTTGACGCAAAATAACCGGCACAGAGGTTAAACATATTTACTAACCGCAGGGCGACTTCGGTATCGTCCAACTCCCCAAAACCCATCATCGAAATTACCTGCTTGCCACGTTCCAACAAAAGGTCTAGCCACTCATCCATCATGCCATCGGCCAACTTATCATTGTGTGACAGCAGACTTTGCTGAAACAGTGCGGGCATATTGGGATGTTCCGCCAGCAAGTCGATCACGGTGCCGGGGACCTGGTTTAAATCCTTTGGGGTTGGCTTTTCACTGATCAACTGATCCAGAAAATTGGCCAGGGGGCGTAAGCCGCGCTCCAGTACGCAACGGTAAAGCTCCTGCTTGTTGGCAAAGTGACGGTATAAACCAGGTTCGCGAATGCCCACAATATCTGCCACTTCTCGAAGGCTGGTGCCGTCGTAGCCTTTTTCTGCAAACAGGTTTTCGGCGGCGTCGAGGATGCGCTGGGCAGTGCGCTCGCCTTTGGTCAGCTTAACGTCGTTACTCATGGTAAGAGCTCTCGTGGCCTCTCTTTAAAGTACAAAATGTTATCAGTCGCTATGTTAAATTACAAAGGTTCAAGGGTCATTAAGTTGTCAGTATTGGCCATAACTTGTTGAATATAAAGAATATTGTGTTACTTCTGTCTTTTTTATGACGATATATATAGATCAAGTGAGTAAATTTTACTTGAATAAAAGTTAATGGTTGATAACATTTATTGTGTCGTTAGTTTGAGGAGCCCTCCTATGACCGATCTCTTGAAGGAACTTGTCAGTGAAGACGGTTGTTATGTCCATCGGCGAGTGTTTGCCGACGAGCAACTGTATCAACTCGAAAAACGCCATATTTTTAGCCGCAACTGGCTGTACATAGCGCACGAAAGCCAACTTCGGGAGCCCGGCGATTTTGTCAGTACTTATATGGGCGAGACGCCGGTGATTGTTGCCCGCGGTGACGACGACGCTGTCCATGTCTCCATCAACAGCTGTACTCATCGAGGCGTGCCGGTCTGTCGGGCGGACCAGGGCAAAGCCAAGCGGTTTGTGTGCCCCTATCACGCCTGGATGTTCAGCGTGGACGGTCGATTGTTGGGCGTGCCACAGGAAACCAAAGTCTGTAGCAAAGTGGACAAAGCCAGTCTCGGTCTGAAAAAAGTCCCCCGCGTGGATAGCTACAACGGTTTGATTTTTGCCTGCCTGGATCCCGATGTAAAGCCCTTGAGTGATTTTCTGGGGGACATGCGCTGGTATCTGGATTGCTTTTTTGATCGCTTTGAAAACGGTGTTGAGGTGATTGGCGCTCCCCACAAATGGTCGATTAAAGCCAACTGGAAATTGCCGGTGGAAAATCAATTGGGGGATGTGGGGCATGCACCGTTTTTGCACGGATCCCTGATGCAGGGTACGGAGGCGGTCGACATTATCAAGGAGCACGGCCACAACGTGGTGCCTCGGCCCGGCCACGGTGTAGCGGTGCGTTTGCTGCCCAAGGGAACCCCGCCGGAAACGGTCATGTGGGGCAGTGACGGCATCGCCGTGATAGACCCGGAGGTCGCGTCCTATTTAAGAGAAGAGCACATCAAGGTAGAGGCACGTCTCGGACCAGTACGCGCGCGTTTGAGTCCCCTGTGTTATAGCATTTACCCCAATTTCTCCTTTTTGTGGGCCAACTTGACCATACGCCAGGCCCACCCCAAAGGCCCAGGGGAGATGGAATACTGGTCCTGGTTTGTGGTGGATAAAGGCGCGCCAGATTCGATCAAAGAAAAACTACGCAGTAATTACACCTTCTTCTTTGGACCGGGTGGCGTGTTGGAACAGGAAGACGCCGAAGCCTGGAGTCAGCAGTATCTTGGCAGCACAATCGATTATGCCGATGATCGTACTTATTACTATGGGTTAGGGATTGACGACCCTAAAAATCACCCTGAATTGCCGGGGGATGTCGGCAGCTGTTATGACGAGCATTACGCGCGGGAATTTTATTTGCGTTGGCAGCGCGAGTTGATAGCAGGGGAGGACCAATAATGACAGAGACCAGAACTATCGATCGTAACCTGATAGCCGATATCGAACAGTTTTACTACCGTGAAGCGCGTTTGCTGGACGATCGTAAATTCCAACAATGGCAGGGGTTGCTGGCAGAGGATATTCGTTATCGGGTGCCCTGCCGCCATTCGCCTTTACTGGACCCCAAAAAGCGCGATAGTGAAGCGTTTCTCAACGTCGAACAGGAGCTCTCCCAGGGACTGGAAGCGCCCTACCGGGATGAGGATTATCTGATGTTGTCGATACGGGTAATGCGCTCTTTTAAGCAAAACTCCTGGTCTGATAATCCTTTGACCCGCACGCGTCGCTTTGTCTCCAATGTGGAGGTTCTGCCAGGGGCTCAGGCGGACCTTTACAAGGTGTTTAACAACGTGATGATTTCCTACAGCCGACATCAACAGGACAATCATCTGTTTACGGTTCAGCGCCGGGACCTGTTACGTATAGTGGAAGGGGATTTTCGGATTGCCGGCAGAGAGGTGATTATCGACTGGAATGTGGTTACCGGACCGTCGCTGGGGATTTTCTTCTAACGCGAGTTTTACCGGAGGAGCCCCTTAGACCAGGGACTCCCCAATTAACTCAAAATCTTCCTTGCCGACACCGCACTCCGGGCATAACCAGTCATCCGGCACATCTTCCCAGTGAGTGTCCGGCGCTATCCCCTCTTCAGGCCAGCCTTTAGCTTCATCGTAGATCAAACCACAGATAATACATTCCCATTTTTTCATAGGTATTCTCTCTATTAGTTTGTAGGGTGGATTACGCTGCGCTAATCCACCCTACGCATACACACAATTTACAAACTCGAATTAGTCACTGCGGCATAGTCGCCAAACATTGCTGCAGGTCAAAGTAGTCCCGCCAAAGGGTAATTTTTCCTTCATCATTGACTTCATGAATCCCTGAACAACGAAACACCGCCCATTGCCCCTGCACCTGATATCGATCACTGCGCTCGCTGTAAATGGTGCCACTACGCGCCTCCTCCAGGCGGTGAATCTCCCAATCCACTGCTGTGGCAACGTCGTGTATCGGCGCCAACTGCGCCCAGATGGCCTCAGGCCCAGTGACTGGCCCCAGAGGCACATTGTCAAACACGGACTCTTCAGTGAAAAAACTCAAAATTCGGTCTTTATCGTTGGCGTTGATGGCTTCCAGAAAAGCTTTGATGGTTTCAAGTTTGCTCATGGTTTGGGTCTCTCCTTGCTATTTGGAGGAGCAGAGATTAATAACCAACAGGTCCCGTCGAAACAGCTCTATTTTGGTTACCGCTCCCTAATTATGGTTACATTGTATATCTATGTGGTTTACAGTGTAAACCTCTGCGGTTATAGTTAGAGTTATCAACTCCACAGCAGCATCGATCAATACTGATTTGATGCCTTGTATCCCAACACAAACAAAAAATGGGAGCTATCTATGCAAGACATATTTTTCCACGGTCGCCGCCAGTTACTGTCCTATGCCATCGAGGCGATGCTGAGCTTCAATGCCTGGCGTTTGGAGCGACAGGAACCAAGAGGTAAAAATCCCAGGTCTGAGGTGCAGCCAGAGCAGCCGTTGCCCGCTAACCCCCAAAAACCGGAGGACTTCCGCCCACTAGAGAACGCCTGCTTCCAGAACCCCTACGCCTTCTACAAAATGCTGCGTGACGACTATCCCGTATACCAGCTGCCTAACGGCATCTATTGCATTTCCCGTTTTGAGGATATCGTGGCGGTCAGTCGTGACCATGAGAATTACTCCTCTACTCACCAGGGGGCCATTGCCGGACTGCGTCCAGGACAGAGCATTGTTAAGGCGGGCGCGCGGTTGGCTGCAATGGGTGAGTTGGGCATTGTACCGAGCGATGTGTTGGCGTTGTCGGATCCCCCCAAACACACCAGTGAGCGCAAGGTAGGTCACAAAGGGCTCAATGCGCGCTTTGTTAAAAGCCTGGAAAGCGAAGTGGAGGCCATGTGCAAAAGCATGATGGATGAATTTATCGACAGGGGAGAAGTCGAGTTTATGCAGGAGTTTGGCTGGAAACTGCCCATGAAGCTGATTATCCAATTGCTGGGTTTTCCGGCCGAGGACTTTGAAGCGATCAAAGCTTGGTGCGTACACGGCATTAACTCCCAAAGCGGTATCTCCACGCCCGCGGAACTAAACCGCAGTCGCGCCGCGTCCATGGCCTTTATGCGTTACTGCTGGAAGCAGTTTTTGATCGCCAAGAAAAATCCGCGTCAGGATTTGTCCGCTATCTTTGTCAATGCGGCTCTCGATCCTGACAATCCGATGACGGACCAGCTTGCAGTGAGTGCTATATTCCAGCTCCTGATCGCCGGCAGCGACTCTTCGGCCACCAGTATGGGTAATGCCCTGAAAATGCTGATGGAAAATCCTGAACTGGCGGCGGAGATTCGCACCGATATGGAGGGCAAATTACCGGCCTTTGTGGAAGAGGTGTTTCGTCTGGAGTCGGCCTTCCAGGGGCATTTCCGCTGGACCAAAACCGATTGCGAGTTACACGGTGTGAAACTACCCCGCGGCAGCCGCATCTTTTTGATGTGGGCGTCGGGCAACCGCGATGAGCGGATGTTCGAAAATCCGGACCAAATCGATCTCAACCGCAAAAACGGCAAAAAACACCTGACATTCGGCCACGGTATTCACGCCTGTATTGGTCGTGAACTCGCCCGCTCGGAAATCCGCATTGTGTTGCGGGAGTTTCTGCTGCGCACCGAGAATCTACGGTTTAACGGTGAACACCCGTTCCTGGCGTCGATGTTTGCCCGCACGTTGATAAGCCTGCCGGTGGCCTTTGATCCGGTTCGTCAGCGTACGGGTAGAGCCTCCAGCAAGGTTGAAGTTGCTTAGTGGAGCCTGGGACGGGGAATCGACTATAATCCCCGTCCCGGTAACTATTCGAGATTGATTGCCCAATGGCCAAATCCCCCGCCCTTAATCGCCAAGCCTATATCGATGCTGCTCTTGAGGTGGTGGCCGAAGTGGGGGTGGACAAGCTATCTATGCGCAAAGTGGCAAGCCGATTGGGCGTCAGTGCCATGGCGATGTACAAACACTTCCCCAATAAAGAGGAGTTGCTTACAGCCACCCTGGATGAAGTGATCGCCCGGGCCGATGTGCTCCCCGAAACGGAATTGCCTTGGGCGCAGTGGGTCGAAAAGGTGGCCCGAGGCATGTACGACACTCTGTGTGAGGAGATCAGCTGGGTGCCGTTTCTCGGTTCCATGCGTTTAGGTTCTCAGGCCGCCGCGGTGACCGACGCCTTTGTGAAGCGACTTACCACCGAAGGTTTTACGGTAGAACAAGCGGTCCGTGCCTATTTTTCAGTGATTCAGGTGATGATTGGTGCTGTCTGTCTGCATTCGTCCATCAGTGCAGAGCCTAAAGCGGAGGATGGCAAGTTGACTCCACTGACACTGAGATACCTGGAGAATGTCGATCCGGACCGGCTGCGTATTGCGCCGGCGCTGGATGAGCTTGCCAAGCTGGATCAGTTGGATATTGGACTGCCGATGATTATTGATTCGTTGCGTGCAACTCTCGCCGCATCAAACATCTAGAAGAAAACGCCATACGGGGATGATATATATAACGCCGGATTCTGTTTCAACCCTATCTTGTTCATGCCTAGTCACGATTATGCTTTCTTTTAAACCCCGTTCAGTCATTGCTTGTTCAAGTGCTTTAATCTCACGTTTACGTATTTTGGCATCAATGAGTGTTTCGCTCACTTGGATCAACTTTTTAACGCGATTTTTCTGTAAAACAATAAAGTCGACTTCAAGACCGCTATGAGTCTTGTAATAATAAATATCGGTGTGATTGCGGCGAAGTTCAATAAAAACAATGTTTTCCAGTAAATGCCCAGCATTGACAAGGATGCCCGACGAAACAGACATTATCATTGCGTGGTCAATACAGTAAATTTTCTTGGGATTGGCGTTTCTACGTGAAATAGATGCATCAAAGATATGCATGGTAAATAAAAAGTAGGCGTCTTCAAGCCATTTGATGTAGTCGGACACTGTCGATTTTGTGATTTTGTGTCCTTGAGACTTGAGGTATCCCGTAAGGCGATTTAAGGAATAGAGCGAAGCTATGTTATCGACTAACCAATGTGCCAAATCCAATGCTGCTTTGGGATGGGAAACATTGTGCCGTTCAATGAGGTCTCTGGAGAGTATAGTGTGAAAGTATTCCTGATGGATTTTGATACGGAGGTGTTTGCTGACATTCACAACCTCCGGAAAACTTCCTTTCTCCCAGTATTCATCAAATGCCTTTTTTACCAATAATTGTTTTTTTGACGAAAGGGGGCCCCTGCCGTCGACTTCGCGATAGTCTAAAAATTCATGTAAGGAAAAAGGAAACAACTCCCAAGACAAGGCCCTTCCTCGCATTTGAGTGGCTATCTCTGTTGACAGCATTTTGGCAGAAGAGCCGGTGATGAATATTTTACACTCTTCGGTTCGTATCAACCGATCTACAAAAGACTCCCAGCCTTCTATCTCCTGAATTTCATCAAAAAAGCAATAGACAGTTTCAGTATTTTTTTTCTCTGGGTAAAGGGAGTAATAGGCCTCTGTTACTGCACCAATGCCTTCGTGTTGTAACCCATGTAGGCGATCATCAAAGAAGTTCAGGTAGAGGATATTTTTAGGTGAAACCCCGTCGCGGAGTAATTGATCAATTTGCTGGAAGAGGTAAGTGGATTTGCCGCTGCGACGAACACCAATGCAGATAGTGGCTTTGTGTGCCACTGGTTCAGCGGCTAAGTGGCGAGGAACGCCGATCTCCAGTTTGGTTTCCTGAGAGTCGAGAATGATCGTTTTAATAGTCTCCAGCATTGTGTCAACTTGGCTCTATTTTTGTGAAAACAACAAAATTGGTTGTTTATCCCACAATATACTCAAAACCTAGATTGTCTAGATGGCTGATTTTATCTGAAATTGAACGTTATGAAAACCAGGTTTTACTGAATTAGGTCGCTTAAAGAACCAAATAAATAAGAAATTGGTATTATAAGCGACCGATTTTATATGCTTCATGTGTGGCTGCTTTCTTTCTTTGATTTGATGCCTGCAAAGCAGGCCCGTAATAAGTGGCACCTGCCAGAAAGCTCACCTGGATAAGTCAGTATTCAAAGTGATAATTAAACTGATACAAATACGCCAAGTTATTTAGTTATAAGCTGTTTTAAGTGCTTGATATATAAGACAAAGGCAGTGGGGCTGATGTGTAAAGTGATATAGAGTATGCTCAAAAAAACCTTCCTGGATGAACTATTGCAGTAGCAGGCAATGGCAATCGAGCTATACACCAGCAGTATGGGTAGCCCAAACTTGATGTAGTCAGACACCCGGTAATTGCCGATTGTATAGACCATCAGGTTGGTCTGGTATCCAAAAGGGGAAAGGAAACTGGCGCTGGCGCCAAAGACCACGGCCATGACAAAGGGCATGGGGTCGTTGCCCCATTGACCGGCGATGGCCATGGGGAGAGGAAACATAATGGCGGCAGCCGTATAGTTGGTGATCAGCTCGGTTAGTAACCAGGTGAATACAAAGACGCCAATTAAAGCGCCTGTCGGACTCAAGGCGCCGAGATAGTGTCCGGCTTGTTGACTGATATGTCGGTAAGCGCGCTTTGGAACATGGCTTGAGACAGCGCCAGTGCGCTACCAATCACTATCATCAATTCCAGCGGAAAGCGTGCTTTTATATCCTCGCCACGCATCGTCCGCGTAGAGCCGCTGCTGCGGGCTCACCGGTGCAATCACCTGATGGTTGCGGATGACTTCGATCAGGAAGATTTTTTCCAATTGTCGCAGGCCGTTGTCCTGCACACTGTGGCCGCTCAACGGCGAACCGCGGTGTTATTGGTGCAGTGTGCTTGCACTCGTCCATCAGTACCGAATCCAAAGCGGATACCGGCAAGCTGACCCCGCTGACAATGAAATACCTGGAGAACGTTGATACGCACCGACTGCGCGTTGCCCCGGCCCTGGATGAGTTGGCAAAACTGGATCAGCTGGATATTGGGTTGTCGATGCTTGTCGGGTCGTTGCGTGCCACGCTCGGGGCATCTACCACTAACATAGGCTTAGTGTGCGGGTGTTGGGCGTTAAATTGTTAGGTAGCCCCCATCCACGCCATAAGCACTGCCAGTCACAAACGCCGCCTGGTCCGAACACAGGAAGGCTACGGTGGACGCTACTTCCTCAGCCTTACCCAGTCTACCGATTGGGTGCATGGTCAGCGCCCGGGTTTCCATTTCCGGGTTGAGGTGTTTTTCCACCAAAGGGGTTTTGATAAATCCGGGACACACCGCGTTCACGCGCACACCCTGAGCGGAATATTCCTGGGCGGCGGTCTTGGTCAGCCCCAAGACACCGTGCTTGGCGGCCACGTAAGCACTGATACCCGGTGCCGCCACGCTGCCCATAATCGATGCCATATTGACAATGGCGCCTCCGCCCGATTGTAAAATGGCAGGGATTTGCTGCCGCAGGCAGTAAAATACCCCGTTGAGGTTGATATTGATTACCTTGTGCCAGTTTTCCAGGCTGGTCTCGGTGATCGGGGTGCGCTCGCCTTCGATGCCGGCGTTGTTTACAGCGTAGTGCAGGGCGCCATACTGTTGCAGTATCTGCTCGACCAACGCGGCGACAGAGTCGGGATCGGAGACATCGGTTTTCACAAACAGAGCCTGGTGGTTGTCGTTTTGCAGCTCTCTAACTAATTGATCTGAAAGGGAATTATCCAGGTCAGCAATCACCACCTTCGCGCCTCCGGCAACAAACGTCTCAACACACGCTCGACCAATGCCGGAGGCGCCGCCGGTAACCAGGGCTACCTTATCTTTAAAATCGAAAACACTCATGGTTAATCTGTCCTCCGCAAATCACCGGTTACTGTCTACAGTAATAGCCGCAAACTTAACTCAGCGTCTGGTGAATTACGTAGTCCTGATGGACGAGGAATTTGATTGGACAGGGCTTGATAATGGGGTTAATGAGCTTTTATGTCGACCTGCCGGCCATTGATTCTAGTCTGTTACTCGTCCCTCCCAGGCGTTGTTCACGGGTATGGCATCAATGGTTGGTTACGGTCGGCACCCGATTATTAATAACAGTCAGAGAAATAGAAAGGTTATTTATGTCAAGTCACCAGATTGCAGAACAGGTTGCCGACAACTATATGCGCAGTCTTAGTGAGGGGGATCTCGACGGGGTGATGGCGCTCTACGCCGACGATGCCACGGTGGAAGACCCCGTGGGTACAGCCCCCCTTAAGGGCAAGGCGGCCATCGGCGCATTTTATCAAAAGACCATAGATTTAAAGGTCAAAGCCGAGCGCACCGGGCATGTCCGCTATGCGGCAGGAGAAATGGTGTTCCCGTTTGTGGTGACCTCTAATGCCGGCGACACGCCAATGCATATTGAGGTGATCGATCACTTTGTCCTTAACGAAGACAATTTGATTGTCGCCATGCGCGCCTTTTGGAGTGAAGCCAATATGCGATAGCGACAAAGGCAGGGGTTAGCCTCGCCTTTGCTCTCAACCTGCCTACATCTCCCAGTACACTCTCCCCTATACCAATATGCTCGATAGCAGCGCGTGGCATTTTTCCTGTCCATCCAGTAATACAGCCGTCAGTACCCCCTTACTGTAATCGTTTCTTCTGGTGATCCGTAACCGGGGCCACAACATTTCCAACCTTTTCTGAGGTCATACATCTCCCTCCGGTCGCTGGCTGCGAGTGTAGGCCATCGCTACCGCTCGTCGGGCATATTGCGTAGGCCTTGCTACGTGCACCGCGGCAGTATCACCCTCACCACCGGGCATTGACGAAGCACTATAGTGTTATTAATCCCCCTGCTTGACATGCGGATTGGAACGTTGATATATTAAACGCTGTTTAGTATACAAAACTTTTTGGAGGAGATGAATGATGACAGAGTGGAATGAAAATCTCACCCCCTGGAAGGCGCCCGCCCCTTCCAATCAAGGCGGCGTTGGTGCGATCGAGACCTACGACCATATTGAAAATATGATCTGGCAAACGCGTTCAGCGCCGGCCACTGAGTATGAGAATCGGTTGGGTGATGCGCTTGAGCAGGTGTTGGCCAATACACATAAGCTGGATGAGATCGTCGCCGGATTGACCGAGCTGGGCATTCGCGCCCCCGATGGTGAGCCTTTCACTGAAGAAAGTTTTAAAGCCGAACTTGCCAAGTTAGCGCTGTAATCAGCGGTTATCCATTGCGCGGGCGCTAATTACGTTAGCGAAAATATAGAAACGTGAGAGAGGGACTAACAGTGTCTTCCATAATAGCGACAACCCATGATGAATACGATGCCCAGGTGCAAAAGCGCCTGAACACGGGGCTGAAAAACCTGTGGTATCCCATTGTTCCCAGCTGGAAAGTCAAAGATTCGCCGGTAGGTATTACCCGTCTTGGAGAGAACATCGCGGTCTGGCGAGATCAGGATGGCCAGGTCCATGCGATTGAGGATCGCTGTCCTCACCGGGGGGCGCGCCTGTCCATGGGCTGGAATAAAGGCAAAAAACTCGCGTGTTGGTATCACGGTGTGGAGCTGGATGGCGAGGGTAAAGTTGTCGATGTGCCCGCCGTAGATCACTGTCCCATGAAAGGCAAAAAAAAGGTTCACAGCTATCCGGTGCAGGAGCGTAACGGCGCAATCTTTGCGTATTTCGGCGATGAGCTGCACCCCGCCCCCCCCGAGCTGAAACTGCCGGAAGAACTGACTTCCGACGAGCATTCCGGTTTTCTTTGTGCGGCGATCTGGAAATGTAATTACCGTTATGCGGTGGACAATGTGATGGACCCTATGCACGGGGCCTATTTGCATGGCGATTCCCATACCATGGCCTGGGGTGAAAGGAAAGCCAAAATGCGTTTGACGGAAACAGAGACAGGCTACTATTTTGAAAAAGAAGGCCAATCGGGCGTGAATTTCGACTGGGTTGAATTTGGCAACACCGGTGCCCATTGGATGCGTCTGTCCATTCCATACCGCAGCAACGTGGGACCCGGCGGTGATTTTACCATTGTCGGCTTTGCCACCCCTATCAATGAAGATACTTGCCAAGTCTTTTTCTGGCGCACTCGAAAAATTCAAGGCTGGCAGCGCGATCTCTGGCACTTTATGTACAAGAACCGTATGGAAGGTCGTCACTGGGCAGTATTGGAACAGGATCGCTTGATTCTTGAAGGGCTACCAGCCAATGCCAGAGAAAATGAATCTCTGTATCAGCATGACACGGGGTTGACCCGGATTCGATTCGAACTGTTGAAAGAAGCCCGGGCTCAGGTCGCAGCCTTGATGGACGCCAAGCAGCAGAGTTTCGAGCAATAACATATTGTTGGCCAATTTCAAGAGGACGCTTTTTAGCGATATTGACTATGCCTAAAATTACCTATGTTACAAATGATGGCTCACGCCATGATGTTGACGTCGATGAAGGTTTGTCGATTATGGAGGGAGCAATCAATCATGGGATTGAGGGAATAGTGGCGGAATGTGGTGGCGCTTGTTCCTGTGCTACCTGCCACAGCTATATTGCGGAAGATTGGGTCGCCAAAGTACCCCCCAGAGAAGAGATGGAAGATTTTATACTGGAAGACGTTGAAGAGCGCAAAGCGTCCAGTCGCTTAACCTGTCAAATCAGTGTGACGCAAGAGATGGAGGGATTGGTCGTCTACGTCGCTGAAAACTGATCCTCTGCGCGTGCAGGCCGGAACTCTCTCGTTTCAAGGGAGAGGTCCGGTTTGCGTTGTGGGCTCGATTTTTCCCACAAAGACTCTTTTTAATATCATTTTCGCCTATTAAAGAGCAACTCTTATAGCATTGCTCAACGATTAGGATCCGATTGATTTCATCGTATCTATTACCCTCCGCTACCCTCCGCGCGGCCTTTGTTCACATCCCCTACGGTCCGCGATTTACATCGCTCTTGTTGTCTCAGTCGGTGTTTGCCAATCCTCCTGTAACTCTCTGTAAGTAAAAGCTTTTTTTTGAATATGGCAAGCCGGCTCATTCCCTAGCGCCTACTATGCGCATGAAATCAGCCGCAAACGAGGTTCAAACCATTGACATGGAAGAATTATTAACGCTACCATGCGTTATGCATTCTAAACGGTGTTTTATATACAAAACGAATGCAGGTAAATAAAAATATAAGTATTCAGAATCGCTACAGTTGAACTCCCAGGAGATTAGACGATGATAACCACCGAGTTGTTCAAGAGACGAGAGCTATACACCGCGTTACTGCCTCTGATGATGGCTGCGGCAGGCGTCAGCAGCCCCGTAGTTGCTCAAGTACAATCCGCTGACCCCAGCTTCAAAGATTCGCAAGAGACAATAGAAGAAGTTACCGTAACCGGAAGCTATATCAAACGTAAGCAGCAGGCCGACAGTACTTCTCCGGTACAGGTGATCGGTGCTGAAAACATGGATGACATAGGTGCGTTTGGCGCCGTTGATGTGGTCAACTCGCTTACCGTGAATGCCGGTGCGCAGAATAATAACGACGGGTTTAATCAGACCTTTTCTCTGGGAACCACCAATATCAATCTGCGGGGGTTGGGTGTCAGCTCGACGCTGACGCTGTTGAATGGACGACGTCAGGCCCCGGCAGCGGCCACGACCATGAACGGCGACCAGTTTACGGATTTGAATTCTCTGGTACCGGGAATCGCTATAGAGCGGGTCGAGGTATTGGAGGATGGCGCTTCTTCGCTCTATGGATCAGATGCGGTAGCCGGTGTTGCCAACTTTATTACCCGCAGTGACTTTGAAGGGCTGGAGTTAGACCTGGATTATAAAGTGACTACAGCGGATAGTCAGGATGACAAACAATTGAGCGCCCTTTGGGGGCAGCAGTTTGGCGATGCGCACGTGATTGGTGCTGTCAGCTACTTTGATCGCGCACCGCTGTCCGCGGCGGAACGCCGGGATGAGTTTGAGTTGCGCGATGCCAATAGTACCTTTGGTCAACCGGGTACTTTTCTTGTCTTTCAGGCAGCCGGTGCGCCTGTCTTTACAGCAGATCCCTCCTGTGCCGCCGTGGCGGCCAACAATCCGGAGACAACCACCGGTGTAAACCCTGCCGGCTTTTGTGGTTTCGATTTCGGGGATTATTTCGGTTTGGTGGCAGATGAAGAACGCATCCAAACCTACGTTGAGTTGAATAGCGCACTCAGTGACGTTACCGAATTCTTTGCCGAAGCGGGTTACACCAGCAACGATGTGATCAGCACAGGGTCACCGTCACAACCAATACTGTTTCCTCCCTTTATACCGCCCGGCAACCCCTCTGCGGCCGCCGTGGGTAACACGCAAGGAGCGTTGTTTTTCGGTCGTGTAGAGGGTACCGGCAGCAAAGCCAATGAAGTGGATATCAGTTCCGATACCTGGCGCCTGGCCGCCGGCTTTCGCGGAGACTTTGAGAGTGGCTGGTCCTGGCAGGCGGCAGTCAGTGTGAGTGAAAACACTTACGAATATAGCAATGGGTCGGATATTCTGGTTGACCGCTTTATGGCCGCCCTGGCCGGTGCAGGAGGTCCCAACAATGACCAGTTTTATAACCCGCTGTACGGTGCTGTCAATGATCCAGCCGTGCGCGAAGATTTCCGCGGCACTTACGCCTTTGAAGCGGTTTCAGAGCTGGCGACTTTCGATGCCCACATAAGTGGTGAAATTATGACGCTACCCGCCGGCACTGTGGCGCTGGCGACGGGTGTACAAGTCCGACGCAGTGAGCTGGAATACGATTACAATGAGGCAGCCGAACAGGATAATCTTTACTTCTTCCGTGGCAACGACAGCTTTGCGGACAGTGAAGACGCCCATGCAGTGTTTGTAGAGGTGGATATCCCGGTTGTCGATGGTTTAAATGTCCAGGCGGCGTTGCGTTATGAAGACCTGGGTGATTTTGATACCGTCGACCCGAAATTGGGCTTTATCTGGATGTTTGATGAGCTCAGTTTTCGCGGTACCTACGGGACTTCCTTCAGGGCGCCCTCTATTTTTCAGACATCCGGGGGCTTGACCGCACCTGCCCGTATTTTTGACCCTGTGGTCGGCGGTTTGGCGACTATCTCGCAGCGCACCGAGGGTGATGCCAATGATCCGCTGGAAGCCCAAGAGTCGGACACCTATAATTTGGGAGTGACTTGGAGTTCGGTCGAGAGTGACCTGACGGTTAGCCTGGATTACTGGCGGTTTGAATACACCGGTTTTATTACGCCCGAGAATGCCACTGCTGTGGTCGCGGCTGATCCGTTTGGCGATCAGGTGACTAGAGATCCCTCAAGTGGCGCATTGTTGGCCGTCACCACCTTCTTCCGCAATGCCGGTGCACTGGAGACCGACGGCCTGGACCTGTCGGTGGAAAAAGGCTTTAACGCTGGAGAAATGGGTACCTTCAAATTGGTTGCCGATGCCAGCTACATCCTGAGTTATGATCTGGACGACCCGGTATTGGGAGAGATTGACGGCAAAGGTCAACGCAACTTCACCAACTTTGGTGTGCCCATGCCCGAGTGGCGAGGCAATGCGGGGTTCTTATGGGAGCAGGATAATCACTCGGCGAATGTCTATGTGCGCTATGTGGATTCCTATGCGGATGACAATCTGCCAACCAACGACATCAATAGCTTCACCACGGTTGATGCCCAGTATAACTACGACTTTAACGATTTGTTCGAGGATGAAACCGGTCTGGTGTTAACCTTAGGCATTAAAAATCTGTTTGATAAAATGCCGCCGGATGTGGTCTCCCGCAGTGGTTATGACCCGCTGACACATAACCCCCTGGGCAGACAGGTTTATATGTCACTGAAAGCAACGTTTGAATAGTCGCAAAGCCAGAGTGGCCCACATCCTCGGATGTGGGCATTTTTTTGAGAGCGCTGACACTGAGGCTAAGTTCGGGAGGTTAAAGGTGCTAAAAGACAAGCGTGTCGTGATTACAGGTGCTGCGAGGGGGCTGGGTTATGCCTTTGCGGAGAGCATTGCAGCCAGTGGCGCCCGGATAGTGATCGCGGATATCCTTGAGCAGGAGGGTAAGACAGCTGTCGCCAAACTCAAGGCAGTAGGGGCCGAGGTCAGTTTTGTGTCATTGGACTTGGCATCGCCCGAGTCGATTGATGCGTGTGTGAGGCGTGCCGTTGAGGTGCTCGGTGGCATCGATGGGTTGATTAACAATGGCGCAATCGCCACCGGTATTGGCGGGGTCTCCATGGAGGAGATTGATATCGATACATGGGACCGGGTGATGACGGTCAATGCCCGAGGGGCTTGGTTGATGAGCCGTGCTGCGTCACCGTACCTTCGTCAGTCCCATGCCGGGCGTATTGTGAATATCGCCTCTGACACAGCCCTGTGGGGAGCGCCAAACCTGATGCATTATGTCGCTAGTAAAGGCGCCCTGATCGCGATGACTCGGTCAATGGCCCGTGAGTTGGGTACAGACGGTGTTGCAGTGAATGCTGTCGCGCCGGGTTTAACCTTGGTGGAAGCTACCGAGTATGTGCCAGAGGAGCGGCACCGGTTGTATGTTGATGGTCGGGCGATTAACCGAGAACAGCTCCCGGAGGATATCACTGGCGTTGTCGCCTTTTTGCTATCCGACGCGGCAGGATTTGTGACCGGACAGTTGATACCGGTTAACGGCGGGTTTGTAATGAATTAATGGTGCAGCCCTAACCGCGGCACGATGGCGGTTTGGGCGCAATACACCTATTCGCGGTAACCCAGTGCGGACGAGATAATTGAAGCCGTTGCTTGCACCTTGGGCAATATTGCCTTTTTGAGTTCCTCTTTCGTATAGGTGCCGGTAGAGCAGCTGATATTGATGGATGCTACCGTTTTACGCGAGCTGTCCCTGACGGGTACCGCAATACTGGCCAGATTTTTTTCAAACGCTCCCCAGCTCAGCACATAACCCGTGTTCCGGTCTTTCTCCAGTAGATTAATCAGGTCACCCAGAGTGGCAGGGGTTTGATCGGTAAAGGTTTGCAGAGGAACGCCTTCGTACAGCTGTGCTATCTCGGCAATTGACAGATCTGACAATAAAATTCGGCCACTTGAGGTCGCGTGAGCGGGAAGCCGAGTACCGACACCCACGGCGACGGTGCCCACAAAGGTGTGTTTGGCCGTGGCGCGAGCAATGTAGACGATTTCGCGACCATCGCGCACTGCCAGGTGAGATGATGCATTGGTTTCATCGCTCAGGCTTTCCAGGTGCGGGCGTGCAAGGTCAACAATGTCCATACCGGATAAAAACTTGAAGCCCAGATCCAGCACCCTCAAGCCCAGGCTGTATTTTTTGGAATGTTCAATGCGCTTGAGAAAGCCCATTTTTTCGAGTGTGAATACCAGCCGGAAAGCGGTTGATCGCGATACCCCCAGCTCTCTACCGATTTCAGCAATACCGAGTTGCGGTTTGTCGATAGAAAAAGCTTGCAGGATTTCGAGGCCTCTTACCAACCCGGGGACAATATAGCGGTCGTTGTCGTTTACATCAGAGTCCATGTGGTTGCCTTGTTTCACACAGGTTTACGTTGTTTCCCATACTCGCGCTCATAACCGGCGAAATGTTTTATATATAAACAAAAGTCTAACACCAAGTGGCAGTGGCTACCAGATAATACCAATATTTATAGAAAAATCGCTGTAAAAAGCCAACTGTTATAAGTACCTGGCGCTTGATTCAATGCTGCCGTCAACGCTCAGTTTTTACTTGATTTAAAGCTGCACAGATAGTATTGTGTTTTATATTATATACATTGTTGCGCATATAAAACGCATTTCCCGTGATGTGCTGTCTGTAATTAGAATTGCCTGGAGGTGTTAATTGACTGGATCAATGGCGACCCGCGCTGATGAACATTCGCTTCGCTATTACGGCTGGAGGCTCCTGCTGGTGTCTGTCCTGGGGATGGCATTCAGTCCAGGCCCTCTTATTTTTGGCTCGCTGGGAGTGTTGCTGGCCGATATCCAACAAACCTTTGCGTGGGGGCGTGCTGAGCTTATGCTGTCGCTCTCTTTCTTTACGGGCTCCTGCATAATCGCGGCCCCTGTTGTGGGCAAACTCATTGATCGTTTTGGCGCGAAGGAAGTACTGTTACCGTCTGTTGGATTGCTGGGGTTGGCCATGCTGCTGTTGCCGGCAAGCCTGAAATCGCTGACCACATTCTATTGTTTAACGTCGGTGATTGGATTTGTTTCTCTCGGGGCGCAAAGTATTTCCTATATCCGGGTGCTATCGTCCTGGTTCGACCATCATCGGGGCATAGCCATCGGGATCGCCGCATCCGGCTTGGGGTTGGGGTATATGATTATGCCGCTTTTGATTCAGTTGCTGTTGAGTATAACCTCGTGGGAAGTGGCCTATTACGGATTGGCGGCCATTGTGATGGCTTTTTCATTTCCCCTTTTGGCGATCACCATTCGCAATGAACCCGAAAAGGCGACGGCTACAGCGGTGGAGAGAAAGGCTGCTGTCTCAGTATCCGCGCCGGGGATGACGGCGCGTGAAGCCCTGAAAACGCGTGAATTTTGGTTGATGACCATTGCCTTGACCATTATGTCTGCCTTTTTAACCGGGCTGGTTCCACATATCGTGCCGTTGATCAAGGACCGGGGAATCACGGCTGCGATGGCTGCGACGGTAGGTTCGTTTATGGGGCTGGCCACTTTTCTTGGCCGTATTGCCGTAGGGTATCTGTTAGACCGGTTTTTTGCCCCCTTTGTCGCCATTGCCTTTTTTGGCCTGGCTTGTGTCGGTCTGCTTTTGTTGGCAGACGCCAATAGCCTGTTCGTCTTCTACATGGCGGCATTTATGATTGGACTTGGTTTCGGTGCCGAGAGTGATTTAATCGGTTATTTGGTGGGGCGTTATTTTGGACTGAAAGCATTCGCCCAGATCTATGGTTACGCGCTGGCCGGTTTTTTACTGGGTGCAGGTGTCGGGCCCTATCTTCTCGGGCTGTGTTATGAATATTGGGGCTCCTATACCAATATTCTGTATATCGGGGGTTTCATGGCAGCGCTGGCCTGTGTTCTCTTCAAACTGATGGGCCGTTATCCGACGCAGCGGCGGGAAAAGGAACCCGAGGGTCTTTTGCAATCTTGATGGCTAATGGTACGCCACTCTCCAATGCCGGTATTGGAGGGTGGCGCGTGCTGGCCCGTCTGTGTGCCAGTTGATGATGTATAAGGGGAGGTAAATGGCTTGAGTGCATGGGTTTTAGCGGTCGCGGAAACTGAGTTGTCCCAAAAAAAATCCTTGAATGTTCAAATCAACGGCAAGGATATCGGCTTATTCGCGGTTGATCATCAATATCACGCCATGGAAAACGCCTGCCCTCATGCGGCAGCCTATTCGCTGCTTACTGAAGGGCATATCTGCGGTGAGCGGGTGGAATGCCCTTACCACAATGCGCAATTTCATATACCCACTGGAAAGTGCTTGCGCAAGCCCGGCCGGGATCTTATGACATACGATTTAAAAATCGAAAATGGATATCTGTATATTTCTTTGTAACCCGTCTTTCCAATGCCGCTGATAGGGATGTTGGCAGTAATACCCATGTCGACGACACAGTTTGTGAGTCGATGCTTCCAATCAAATTTTAGTCAGGAGATCGATGATGGATAGTAGAGTATATACCAACGAAAACCTGTTCGAAGGTTCGTCCATGGACCCCGAATTTGGTGAGTTGATTGAATCCCGCATTGCGCGGTTTGAAACACGCAAGTATGACTGGAATGCTCTTAAATTTCAGGCTGACTACAATCCGGTGTACCGTCGGGCGCAAGTGCGTTACATGGGCACCGGAGCCGCCGGTGTGACATCGGACATGAACGTTGCGCCGGCGGAGCATTTCACCTTCTCGACCATGTGTTTGCCGGCGGATTGCGAAGGGCCATTACATGTGCACCACGATGTAGAAGAAGTTTTTTTCTGCCTGAAGGGAAAAATCAAACTGTTCCTGGAAGACGGCGACAAACGCTATACCACTTACCTGAACGAAAGGGACCTGGTGTCTGTTCCGGCGGGTATCTATCGTGGTTTGCATAATGTGGGTCAAGAGGAGGCGTTGATGTTTGTGATGTTGGGAGCTGCCAAACCACAGTTGCCTACCTACCCTGACTATCACCCGTTGGCAAAGTTAAAACGTTAGGTAAACAGGTAAGCCACTGGTTAAAGCGCTAATAAGCCCCTCTTGTTAAAAAGCCCACCTCTTTATTGAGCTGGGCTTTTTTCTGTTGGGCTGCTATACAGCAAGCTGGGAATCACTGGTTGGAGGTGATAGGTAACGCAATGGAATTAGCGGGATAAGAGAAAGAGCGGCTAAGCCAGGAATCGTGTTCGAGGCTTAGCCCAACTAAAATCAGTGCAGGCAGGATGACGGGTCGGTAATTGGAATTAGCGTGGTTCGGCCCAGGCCAAGGGCGTTGGATTCAAGCCCCAATAGAGGCTTTTTTGTTGCATATACTCTCGGATACCTTCGCGGCCCTTTTCCTTGCCCATGCCGCTGTCCTTGATGCCGGTAAAAGGTGTGGAAATGCTGAACTGTTTGTAGGTGTTGATCCAAACCGTGCCCGCTTCTATTCGCCGTGCCAAGCGATAGGCCTTTTTATAATTCTCGGTCCAGAGGCCACAGGCCAGACCATAATCTGAGTCGTTGGCTTGCTTTACAAGGTCTTCTTCGTCGTTAAACGGCAGTACCACCAAAACTGGGCCGAAAATCTCTTCCCGGCAGGTGCGGGTTTGATTGTCAAGGCCGGTCAAAATCGTGGGTAAGTAAAAGGCGCCCTTGTCATAGTCACCCCCGCTGGGAATTTCCCCGCCGCAGAGGACAGTGGCTCCTTCGCTCCGCGCCAGGTCTACATACCCGGCGACGGAATCCCGGTGTTCAAAGGAGGCCATAGGAGCCACCTGTGTACGGGAATCTGTCGGCAGGCCGACTCTAAGCTGCTTGGTTTTAGTGATCAGTTGCTCGACAAATCGATTATAAATACCTTGTTGCACAAACAACCTGGAACCGGCGATGCAAGATTGCCCTGTGGAGCTAAAGATACCGTACATCACGCCATTAACGGCATGGTCGATATCCGCGTCTTCGAAGACGATGGTAGGGGACTTGCCTCCCAGTTCCAATGAAACCGGCATAAGTTTCCGGGCTGCCATTTCCGCGATTCGGCGCCCGGTTGAGGTGCCGCCGGTGAAAGAGACTTTTTTGATATCGGGATGCTTGACCATGGCGTTACCCACCACGGATCCTCTACCCGGGAGAACCGAAATCAAGGCTTTTGGCAAACCGGCTGCCAGGCAGATTTTGCCCAGTTCCAACGCCACGAGCGAAGAACTTTCTGCGGGTTTTAGAATGACGGCGTTTCCCCCAGCCAGTGCCGGAGCGACTTTTTGCGCTTCGCTGGCAATGGGGGAATTCCAGGGCGTGATGGCTGCTATGACACCCATCGGTTCATAAACACTCATAGTGAAATAGTCACCACGAGGTGAGGTCAAAGTATCATCAAGGGTTTCCAGAGCCGCCGCTACGTAGCGGAAGGTTCCCACGGCGCTGTTTACCAGCGCGAGTGTTTCCGTGAGGCACTTGCCGGTATCCAACGTCTGCAATTCCGCAATCCGCTTGGCATCGGCGCTTAGAAGTTCAGCAATGCGATAGAGATACTGGGCTCGCTCAACCGGCTTGAGGTCTCTCCACGCCGGTTCGCTCATCGCTTGTTTGGCGGCGTCGATGGCGTCGTTGACATCAGTGATGTCGGCACCGTTGAAGGTGCATAGGATGTCGCCATTGGCCGGGTTTATCGCTTTAATGGCTGGGCCGCGGCCGATGCGCCACTCACCACCCACCAAAATTGCCTTGTCTGACATAATCGCTCCTGTTTAACACTTAAATGACAAAGGATGAATCCAGATTGGCCAAGCAGCGCACTACACTGTTGGCCGTTAATGCAGAGGTCTTGGGATTGTAAGGCGAGGGGTTACCGCTGAGGGCTATATTAAACGTCCCAGCCTTACTGTCGACAACAACCTCGTGAATGTTCTCGGTGACTGTCGGGTCTGCCACCAGCTCGACACTGGTTTGATCCAGTCCGAGCCCGGCGAGTGCAACGGTCGCCGCCACGTTAGAGTTTTTCGGGTAGAGCAGGGCTGCTTCGCGTGCGGAACCGGTAAAAATGACCGTTTCGTGATCCAACCAATCCAGATCGAAGTCTCTTTCCGCCGGGGAGCCTTTCCAGGCACTGGCTGGTTTGCGCGCGCGGTAACACACGCTGTTCAGGCCACCGACGCGGGCTGCAGCGAGAGAATCGATTCCTCCTATAGCGCCCGCCGGCAAATAGATCCGGGCGTGTCCTTCCCTGGCCGCATTTCTTAACCCATCCAGCGTGTTTTGGTCCGCCAGGGCACCAACGGAAATGATCACCAGGTCGCTGCCCCCGTGCAGGATTGTCTCTCCGTAGGTTTTGACAGCGTCGTGGCCTGCGCACTCCGCAACCACATCGGGTTTGCGGGCCAGTAGGCCATTGATATCTTCGAACACCGGAACTTCGACCGGTAAATTACGGCTTTGCCCGGGTTTAGGTCGGGCGAGAATGCCCACAAATTCACATTCCACATCACTCAGTGTGGGCAGTGTGTCCATGACACACTGCCCGATCGCACCACAACCAATCAATCCAATTCTTAGCATAATGTTATTCTCCGAAAATCCATTATTTGCTGCGCTTGGGAGGGCCGGCGAATGTGGTTTCAAACGAACCAGTGGAGGTCATATCCACTTCTACCACCGCAAAGCCATTGTAATTGATGGCCTCGCTCATGATTGTGGAGAAGTGATTCAAGTCTCTGACCAAACTGTGTTTAATGTCCAGGGATTCACAAATTTTGGCGAAGTGGGGAATCTGAATGTTGGAGTAGTACTTGCGGCTGCCATAGATAGCATCCTGGATATTGCGTATAACGCCGTAACCGGAATCATTCATCAGCAGCAGTGTCATATCCACATTTTCCTGGGCCGCAGTGGCAAATTCCCCCAAACAGAGTGACAATCCGCCGTCGCCAGTGAGGGTAATGGTCTTATGTTCGCCGGCGGCGATAGCTGCACCAATGCCCATCGGAAGCCCTTGACCGATACCGCCTCCCAAGGCGTGAACACCAGCACGAGAGTGACCGATCTGGAGCAGGCGATTTCCCCAAGTGCTATTGGAGACCGTCACATCGCGTACCCAAAGGGTGTTTGGGGTCATCAGTGTTTGTAGTTCGTCGACCATGCGGGCATAGGGACCGAGGCCGTCCTTGAGGGCTTCAACGGATTTCAGGCGAGTGGTGGCCACATCATCCGCAAGTGCCGGGTCGATGTTGAGCTTACCCTCCAGTTTGTCCGCCAGACGTTCCAGAACTTCCTTGCTATCGGCGCAAACAAAACTTTTATTGGGGTAAGCCCGACCGTCGGCCTCGGGGTCACAATCCACAACAACCAGGTTTTTCGGCAACCGTATATCGTAGGTCCAGGTTTCGTTGCTGCGCAGGCGTGATCCCACCACCACCATTAAATCCAGGCTTTCATAGAGGGATTCCGCCATGGGCGAGGCGTTAAAGGCAGCCAGTGACATGGGGTGATCTTCGGGTACCACCGCGCGGCCGTTGGTGCTGGTGACAATGGCGATACCCATATCAGCCAGGCGTGTGGCTGCTTCTGACGCATGACGACAACCGCCGCCCAGCCACAACATAGGGCGCTTCGCTTGCATAACAGTTTGGGCCAGCGCTTTAATGTCGTCTTCCTGGGGGTGGGAGGACAACGGCCGTAGCGGTGATAGATCCTCGGGGATATCCACCAGGGCCTGCTGCACGTCAATGGGAATCTCGATACTGACCGGGCCACGAGGATAGCTCAATGCAGTTTGGGCTGCCTTGCGCAGCACACCCAGGGCGGTTTCGGGCGACCAAATGCGATAGGCTTTTTTGGAGACTGCCTCCAGCATGCTGAGTTGGTCCGGCGCTTCATGGATATAGGCTCGGTCGCGATCCAGGTGTTCAACTTCGATCTGTCCGGTAATATGCAGCACCGGCGAGCCCGCGGTCAGCGCCTCGACCATGGCCCCGGCAGCGTTTCCCGCGGCGGTGCCCGTACTGGTGAAAGCTACTCCCAGATTATTGGTTACCCTCGCGTAGGCATCTGCCATATTACCCGCTCCGGCTTCACCGCGGCTGGGCACAAATCGAATCTTATCCCTCACACCAATGGCATCCAGAATTGGCATGTTATGAATACTGATGACTCCAAACGCCGTTTTTACGTTGCAGGCTTCCAGAAACCGGGCTACCAGCTCGCCAACCGTACCCTGATAGCGTTGAGAATTTTGCATGTTATTGACCTATATCGATTGTGATTGAGGTTTTGTATATAAAACATAGTTTGTATATTGATCATTTTAACCCTATCCTGATGATTGTCAATCTGGGCAGAAGATTTCTAAGCCTTATACGAAAAAGTTTTTAAGAAGGGCGAGCTAATAATAAAGGGAGAGGATAGCTTCTGGAGTAATAATGACTGTCTCTGGTGAGATTCGACGAGTCAGGTCTACAACGCTGGAAAGAGCGAGAGTGATTATGGGATTGGAGTTGACATTTGGGGATATGTCCCGAATAATGTTTATTATATAAAACATAGTTTGGTATAAAAACATATCGCAATTTGGGAACTTCGGTCCCCTTCAGTTCTATCGCTATAGTAGTAGATGGCTGAGATAGGCTTTCGAGTCCGGCGGTGATTAACCACTATACAGAGGAGAGGTCCACGACGTGACAGCTAACAATGTGTGCGCTATTGGCTCAAGATTGTCAAAATATCAGCCCTCGCTTTATTTTGGCGCAAGGCAGACAATTTCCTACAGACAAGCGGGTCCGTGCCGTAGAGAGGCGCAGAGCCATCCAATCCCAGTGGTGTTGCTGCACGGTATCGGCTCTGGCTCGGCATCCTGGCTATACTAGTTTGAGAGTGTGGCCTCACAATATAAACTGATTGCCTGGGATGCACCGGGTTACGGCGACTCCTCTATGATCAGTAAAACCGTCGCGGATGCGGATGATTATGCAGATGCGCTGCGCCAGTTTCTGTCGGGACTGGAACTAACCCGGGTGCACTTGGTGGGTCACTCGCTGGGAGCGCTAATCGCAGGGGCTTTTGCCAAAAACTATCCTCAGTACCTGGCCTCATTAACGCTAGTAGATCCCGCCAGTGGATACGGCAATGAAGCTTTGGAAGTGCGGGAGGGCGCGGTTTCAACGCGCTCGGGCATGATTGAGGCGATGGGGCCGGATGGCCTTGCACAAAGTCGAGCAGCTAACCTGCTGTCAGAGGGTGCCAATGCAGAAGCACTGGCGCTGGTACAGTGGAATATGCGACGTCTGCGATACGGTGGCTATAATCAAGCGATTAAACTGTTGGCTTATGGCAACCTGCTGTCGGATGCAAAACAGTATAGCGGTAAGGTGTTGGTGATGTGCGGCTCCAGGGATCATATAACACCACCGGGAAAGGCCAAAAAAGTGTGTGAGCAATACAGCAACGCAACCTACTACGAGATTCCGGGAGCGGGACACGCCGCTTATATTGACAGACCGGAAGCATTCAATCGAAAGCTTTGTGGCTTTATCGAAAGTGTGTAATTAGTCATGTATGTGCCTTTCGGGGAGCGTGCATTGTTAAAAGGTAATTGACGTGGAAACAGGATTAAACGGTAAAACAGTGGTAGTGACGGGCGGAAGCTCCGGTATTGGTTTGGCCACGGTAAAGTTGTTACTCGAGGAGGGGGCCAGGGTCGCATTTTGTGCCAGAAACCCTAAAGCGATCGAGCAGGTATCTGCCGGGCTTGCCGAGGCCTATGGCGCAGACAATATATTGGCCGCCGTGTGCGATGTGCTGGATGAAGCTCAAGTACGCGATTTTGCCAAACTGGTGGAACAGCGCTTCGGCTCGCTGGATGTGCTCATCAATAACGCCGGCGGCGGCCGGGTCTCAACGTTTGAAACCACCACCGATGAGAATTGGTCCAGTGAATTACACCTCAAGTTTTTTGGTGTGATCTACCCGACACGGGCTTTTTTCGATTTGTTGGAGCAGTCCAATGATGCGGCCATTGTGTGTGTGAACTCGTTGCTGGCGCTGCAGCCAGAACCGCACATGGTGGCGACTTCTGCGGCGAGGGCCGGTTTGTTAAGCCTGGTGCGCTCAATGGCGACGGAGTTCGCGCCCAAAAATATCCGCGTTAATTCCATTCTTCTGGGCACGGTAAAGTCGGGCCAATGGGCTCGGCGTTATGAGTCGCAGGCCAATCCCGGCGAATCCTATAACGAGTGGCTGGGACGGCTGGCCAAGGAGAAAAATATCCCGTTGGGCCGATTCGGTGAGCCTGAGGAAGCGGCCAAAGCACTGGTCTTTTTGGCGTCGCCGGCCTCGGGTTATACCACCGGTGCTGCCTTCGACGTTTCCGGTGGCATGGCGCGGCATATGTAGAATTACTGGCAAGGGCAAACAATAGTTGAAGAGAGAGAAATTATGGATCTGTTAACAGGTATCGATCGTGTAGTATATGGCGTTGCCGATGTGACTCAGGCTCAGCAGTTTTTTTGTGACTGGGGACTGAGCATTGTTGAGGAAAGCCCTGAACAAGTAACGCTTGAAACCCTGGAGAAATCCCAGGTGGTGATTAAACACATGGACAACCCCAGTCTGCCTGCAGCGATTGAGGATGGTCCCACGGTGAGAGAAGTCATTTGGGGGGCTGCCTCAGAAACGGCCCTTGACACATTCCTCAGTGGCATAGCGACAAAAGTCGATTTGACCGAGGGGGATGATGGTATCGTCCGCTGTCTAGATCCCAATGGCCTTTCCCTCGGCTTTAAGGTCACTCAGCGTGTACGAGCTGATGTGAAGGGCACTCCCTCAAATACTTACGACAAGGCATATCGCATTGATCAGGCCGCACCGGTCTATGATCGCGCTCAACCGACACGCCTGGCGCATGTGGTATTCTTTGTGGAGGACCTGGAAGCCCACCGCGAGTTCTATATTAATACCCTCGGTTTTCAGATCACAGATGAATACCCCGGTCGCGGATTTTTCTCCCGTTGCGTGAGCGAAGGCACACACCACAATCTGTTCCTGCTTAAAATACCAAACCGCAAAAAAGGTATCAATCACGTGTCTTTTGGCCTGCGAGATATCTACGAGGTTGTCGGTGGTGGACTGCATTTCAGTGGCAAGAACTGGGAGACCCAGTTGGGGCCCGGACGACATCCGATTTCATCGGCGTTTTTCTGGTACTTCCAGAGCCCGGGCGGGGGCTTGGTAGAATACTACGCTGACGAGGATTACTTGACCGCGAATTGGCAGCCGCGAACGTTGGAGCCAACGCCGGAAAACTACGCCGAATGGGCGGTGCAAGGTGGTTTGGATGCCACTACCCGGCGCCAGAAAATCCCGGAAGTGGATTGACAGCGGCGACATTCATTTCCCTCAACGTAACGGATCTGCACCCCTTGCGAGAGTAGCCCGATGAGATGGTTATAAAATAATGATATCAGAAGCAGTCGACCAGAATTTTCGCCTGGAACACGACCTTATTGGTGAACGAAAGGTATCGGCCGAGGCGTATTACGGTGTTCAAACACAGCGGGCAATGGACAATTTTCAAATCACCGAAACGCCAATTTCCAGTTTTCCGCAGTTGATTAAATCGCTGGCCATGGTGAAAAAAGCGGCAGCACTGGCGAACTGTAAGCTGACGTTACTGGATGCCGATTCTTGCTCAGCCATTGCGAAGGCCTGCGACGATATTATCAGTGGGCAGTTACATCACGACTTTCGGGTTGATGTGATTCAGGGCGGCGCAGGGACCTCAACCAATATGAACGCCAACGAGGTTATCGCCAACAGGGCATTGGAAATATTGGGTCATGAGAAGGGGTGCTACCACCAGTTGCACCCTAACAACCATGTCAATATGTCCCAATCCACCAATGACGTCTATCCCACCAGTATTCGGCTAAGTGTGCTTTTAAGCTACGAGGTGCTGGTCGCCAACCTGTCGGAACTCTGTTACATGTTAAAGCAGAAGGCGACTGAGTTCACGAGAGTGATTAAGATGGGGCGGACCCAACTGCAAGACGCCGTGCCTATCACTCTGGGGCAGGAATTTGACGCCTATTACACTACGGTCAAGGAGGATATTGATCGCCTGAAGGATGCCGCACGCCTTTTTCTGGAGGTCAACCTGGGGGCGACAGCGGTTGGCACCGGCATCAACTCCGTGCCCGAATACGCCAGTCTCGCTATCGAGGAGCTGACGCAAATATCAGGGCTGCCGTTAGTCAAGGCACACAACCTGGTGGAAGCGACCTCGGATATGGGGGCCTTTGTCAGCTTCTCCAGTGTGCTTAAGCGAATAGCCATCAAGCTTTCAAAAATTTGCAATGATCTGCGTTTAATGAGTAGTGGACCGAGAGCCGGGTTGGGGGAAATCAATCTTCCTCCGATGCAACCCGGGTCATCCATTATGCCCGGTAAGGTTAACCCGGTGATCCCGGAGGTGGTGAACCAGGTGGCATATCAGGTAATCGGTAACGATGTGGCCATCAGTTTTGCGGCCGAAGCCGGTCAGTTGGAGCTGAATGTGATGGAGCCGGTCATTGCCTACAATACCCTGCAGTCATTAAAACTGCTCGCCAATGCGGTTAAAGCCTTATCCACATTGTGTGTCAATGGTATAACGGCCAACGAACAACGGTGTCGGCAGATGGTTACTAACAGTATTGGTATTATAACGGCGGTTAACCCCTATATTGGCTATGAGGCTTCCAGCCGTATTGCCAAGGATGCACTTGCGAACAACAGAAGTATTATTGAGCTTATCAAGGAAGAGGGGCTACTCAACGAAAATCAGTTGAGTGAGATTCTCGATCCGGAAAAAATGACGCAGCCGCGCAGGGTTTGATGTTGTCATTATCTGAAGCCGCGAACAAGCATCATGCAGCGTCACTATACCTCTGTAAACTGACTCTATACTGTTAAATATGTCTGACCGTAAGTATCGTCATGACAAAACGGCCATTAAATAGCGATTTCAACTAAGCGAATGTTATTTAATAGCAATTACACCATGGCGCAGGAGATGAGCAGATGCTAAATTCCCAAGTGCTTCAGCGGAGAAGGTTATACGCAGCGCTGCTTCCTCTGGTCACGGCGATTACCGGTAGCAGTAACGCTATATCCCAGCCAAGGGCATCGGGTGGTGAGTATGCGCCAGGCGATTCCAGTCAGCTTGAAGAGATTCAGGTTACCGGTAGTTACATCAAGCGTAAAAATCAGGCTGATAGCGCCTCCCCCATACAAATGGTCGATTCCGAACACCTGTCACAGGTGGCAGCGTTTAATCCTGTTGATTTTGTGGCGACCATGACAGTTAACAATGGTTCGCAAAACCAGGCCGACGGCTTTAATCAAAGCTTTTCTATCGGCACCGCCAATGTCAATTTGAGGGGTTTGGGGGTCAGCTCTACGTTGACATTACTAAATGGTCGCCGGCAGACCTCGTCTGCCGCTACCACCTTGAATGGCGATCAGTTTGTGGATTTGAACACGCTCATTCCCAGTATCGCAATTGATCGCGTCGAGGTACTGGAAGACGGTGCTTCATCGCTTTACGGCTCCGATGCGGTCGCGGGGGTGGTGAACTTTATCTCGAGAAAGGATTTTAAAGGCGCTGAGCTGGAAGTCAGCTATATCAGCACCACGACGGATAGTCAGGACGATCTTCAGCTCAGTGTGCTCTTGGGTAAAAATTTCTATGATCGAGTGCATTGGATTGGAGCACTCAATCTCTTTGAGCGCGACTCGCTTAGTGCGCAAGACCGCCGCAATGAATTTGAGGACAGGGCATCATTCAGTAGCTTTGGCCAGCCTGGGACCTATCTGATTTTCCCGGCAGCCGGTGAACCGACGCGTACAGTGGATCCCTCCTGTGCCTCAGTGGCTGCCGATAACGAAGATGTCGACTTGCAGGTGGATGAGCGCGGACCTACCTGCCGGTTTGATTTCGGTGATTTCTTTGCGCTGGTGGCGGAAGAGGAACGCCGGCAAGCCTATACTGCGGGGACTGTTACGCTCAATGAGACGACTGAATTGTACTCGGAAATCAGCTATACGGACAATGACGTCACTACAACTTTTTCGCCAAGTCAACCGATACTGTTTCCGCAATTTGTCCCCGATAAAAACCCCGGCGCTGAAGCGTTAGGCATTCCAGAGGGTGGCAGTGCGCTCGCGTTTATCCGACCAGAAGGCGCTGGTAGCCAAGCGAGCGAGGTAGCCTATGACTACAAGATTTACCGGGTTGCCGTCAGTCTGCATGGGGAGCTTAATGATGAATGGAGCTGGGAGACGGGTGTAACCTATAGCGAGAATACTTTTGATTTCCTCGACGCGTCAGATATAAAGCGGGACCGCTTTATCGCGGCTTTGAACGGTACTGGGGGGGCGAACAATGATCAGCATTACAATCCGTTATTTGGGGCTGATAACGATCCTGCGGTGAGGGAGGATTTTCGGGGTATCTATAGCTGGAAGGCGCAGGCCAGCTTGTTGACCCTGGACGGGCATGTCTCCGGTAGCGTCTTCAACCTACCGGCCGGGCGTGTTGGAGTAGCGGCAGGCTTGCAGTATCGTGAAGATACGCTGAAGTACGATTACAGTGAAGACGCAGAAAATGATAACCTGTTTTTCTTTGTAGGCAATGACTCTTTTGATGGTGATATGGATGTCTATGCGGTTTTTGTTGAGGCTGATATCCCGGTGACGGATCAGTTGAGTGTTCAATTGGCATTGCGCTACGAGGACTTTGACGATGAAGATACCACAGATCCCAAGCTGGGCTTCCTCTGGACGCCCTCGAATGAGTGGAGTATTCGCGGCACCCACGGTACCTCCTTCAGAGCGCCGTCTATTTTCCAGACGGCGGGTCAATTTCGAGTGCCTGCGTTAATATTTGACCCTCTCGCCGACAGTTTCGCGACAGTGGCACAGCTCACATCGGGTGACCCGAAAGATCCTGTCGGTTCACAAAGTTCTGATACCTATAATCTGGGTGTCACCTGGGATAGTGCCGGCCTCGGTATAACCGCGAGTGTCGACTATTGGCGTTTCGAGTACACTGATTTTATTACCCCTGAAAACGCCGCCGCAATCGTCAATGCCAACGCGGCCACAGGGGCATTTCAGGACCAACTGGAACGCGACCCGGTTACCGGTGATCTGTTGTCGGTTTCCACCTTTTTCCGCAATGCCGGTGCCTTGGATACAGACGGTATTGACGTGTCTGCCAGTAAGTACTGGCAGACAAATAACGCCGCTAGCTTCACCGCCAAACTGGATGCTTCCCGTATTCTGAGCTATGACCTCGAAGATCCGGTGATTGGACCGGTTGACGGTTTGGGCGAAAGAAATTTCACCAATTTCGGGGTGCCCGCACCTGAATTGCGCGCCAGTTTGGGTTTGTTGTGGGCAAGCGCCAGCGACCGCCATGCCGCCAATGTGTTCGTGCGTTATACCAGCGACTATAAGGACGACAATAACGCGGGGCTCAAAATCGACAGTTTTACCTCGGTGGATACCCAGTATCAGTACCGGGTGCAGGGCTTAGGTGATACTGAAGATGGTTTGTCGATCACTTTCGGTGTCAAGAATCTGTTCGATGCCATGCCTCCCGATGTGGTATCGCGTACCGGTTATGATGCTTTGACCCATAACCCCTTGGGGCGCCAGGTCTATGTGACCCTAAAACAAGTGCTGTAGTCGCTACAGGCCTAGTCCTACATCCCATCCATACGGGCGGGAAATAGATAGTGAAGGGATGAAAACCAATGACAGACTGAAAAACGGAGGCTGCTATATAGTCAACTTGGACGATGAACCCGCCGTCGCACCCAAGCACTATTGCAATACAGGTCGCCGGTCTATAGACCCGCAAGCAATATAAGCTGATAGGTTGCAAAGAATGTCTGACACAACAAATACAGTCGATGTGGTGGTAGTGGGTTCCGGGGCCGGTGCCATGACGGCGGCGATCAAGGCACACGATGAAGGTCTGTCGGTGCTGATGATCGAAAAAAGCGACGTCTACGGTGGCACATCGGCCATGTCCGGGGGGGGCATCTGGATTCCCAATCACGGCAAGCCCTCCACCATCCAGGACAGTCCCGAGGACGCCTGGGAGTATACCCGAGGGTTGGTGGAAGACTGTGTCAGCGACGAGCGCCTGAAAGCTTATTTGGAACGTGGCTCGGAGATGCTGCGCTATATGGAAGCCAACACACGCCTGGAATATGAGCCGCAGGATATCTACCCGGATTATTATCCGGAAGAAAAGGGTGGCAAGCCGGGTGGCCGCACCCTGGACCCGATGCCCCACGACGGCACAGCCCTGGGGGACGAGTTTCACAAGATGCGCGGCCAACACCCGGCGACCGTGGTGATGGGGCGCTATGGCATGACTATGGCGGAAGCGCGGCAGGTCATGAGTAAAGAGCCGGGCTGGATAAAAGTTATGTGCACGGTGATGGCCAAGTACTGGTGTAATCTTGGTGCGCGGTTTAAAGGGCGTCGCGATACCCGCCTGGTTCTCGGCAATGCGTTGATTGGTCGACTGCGCCATTCCATGATGGACCGCAATATTCCCTTGCACCTCAACACCGCGCTGGAGGAGCTGATCACCGATAATGGCAGGGTGGTGGGTGTTAAAGCCAAACAAGATGGCAAAACTATCCAACTTTTTGCCCGAAAGGGTGTGATCCTTGGCGCTGGCGGCTTTGAACGTAACCAAAAAATGCGTGAGCAGTATCTGCCCCGACCTACCTCCACCGATTGGACGGGGGGCAATCCGCACAATACCGGTGATGCAATTCAAGCGGGTCAAGCCTTGGGAGCAGCTACCTCGTTAATGGAACACGCTTGGTGGAGTCCTGCAGTGAAGTTGGAAAGTGAGGATTTTGCCCGTCTGTTGATTGTGGAAAAATCGTTGCCCGGAATGATTTTTGTGAACAGCCAGGGGGAGCGTTACGCTAACGAAGCGGCACCTTATCAAGACTACGGCCCCAACTGCTACGGTGCCCATTCTACGCAAGCCAGCACAGTGCCGGCGTATGGCATTTTTGATGCCCGGTACCGTAAAAAATACATGTTAGGGCCCATGATGCCGGGTGAGGTGACACCAGATGCGTTGTTGCCCAAAGCTGTGAAAAACGGCTTTTTTGAGAAGGCCGATACGGTCGATGAACTGGCGGCAAAAGTGGGCCTGCCAGCCGAACGCTTGACCAAAACCCTGGAGCGCTTTAACGATTTTGCCCGCAAAGGGAAGGACAAGGATTTTGACCGCGGCGGCAACCTGAACGACAAATACTATGGCGACAAAACCAATACGCCCAATCCCTGTCTGGGTGAGATTGCCAAACCGCCGTTTTATGCGGTGCGTGTCTACCCCGGTGACCTGGGCACCAAAGGTGGTTTGTTGACCGATGAACACGCCCGGGTATTGAAAGACAATGGTGAGGTTATCGAAGGCCTGTATGCCATTGGTAACAACTCAGCGTCGGTGGTGGGCACCAAATATCCCGGTGCCGGCACCACGCTGGGCCCGGCTATGACCTTTGGGTATCTGGCGGCCTGCCATCTCGGTGTCCAGGGTAAACAAACTTCTGTTGATACAAAAGTTCAAGTGGCCCAGCAAGTGGTGGGGACAGCCTGATGCAGATTGCGGAAACCCAACACAGGAAAACGACCAACAAATCACCGTTGCAGGTAAACCATGCCGGGGATATTGACTGGGACGAGTCGACGGAAACGTTGGTTGTGGGTTTTGGCGCCGCCGGCGCTGTCGCAGCTGGTGACAAGCTATAGAGGTGGTTGACTGGAAAGTGACAGTCGACCGCTTTTCACCTGAAACCTGTCCGTCAGGCACCAGTCGGCGAACTCAGGACAAATCTATACTCGGAATGCGAACTAGAAAACTAGGTGGCAGTCTTTCGTTTCAGGAATGCCTGTCACCATTCCGCATTCAGCCAAAACGGCTATATCCAGGGACTGATCCCGCTAGACCAGTCGGACTGGTTTATTCGTGGCCTGTATAATTTTACCGATCACCGCGTGCAAGCCAATGTAGAAGATGACCGTTTTGTCTAACGAAAAGCGAAGGCATAAAACGATATGTTACAGGATAAAGTAGTGTTGATCACCGGCGCTGCGTCGGGTATTGGGCAAGCCACCGCTGAACTGGCGGCCAACGAAGGCGCAAAACTGCTGCTAACGGATGTTGACGCCGAGGCCGGGGAAGTACTGGCTGAACAGCTCAGGGCTGAGGGCACCCAGGTGGTCTTTGTCCGCGGTGATGTTTCTATCGAGAGTGACGTGGCAGCGTTGATCGCGACCGCGGAGCAGCATTACGGTGCGCTGGACTGTGCGGTCAATAACGCGGGTATCCTGGGTGAGGCCGCTTCGATCGACACCATGAGCCTCAAAGTCTGGCAACGCGTCATCGATATTAACCTGACTGGGGTTTTTCTCTGTGTGAAACACCAACTGCGGTGGATGAAGGCCCAGGGCCACGGCGCCATCGTCAATATCGCTTCGGGGGCAGGTGTGATTGCCACCCCCAACATGGGGGCCTATTGTGCCTCGAAACATGGGGTTCTGGGCATCACCAAAACCGCCACCCAGGAAGTGGTGAAAACCGGCATCCGGGTCAACGCTGTGCTACCGGGCTCCACCCGCACACCGATGGTGGCGGACAGCCTGAAACAGAGCCCCGAGGTGGAAAAAATGGTGCTCGACAGCATTCCCTGCGGACGTTTTGGCGAGGCTGTGGAAGTCGCCCAGGCCATTGTCTGGCTGTGCAGTGACCGCGCCTCCTACGTCAGCGGTGAAGCCATGCTGGTGGACGGTGGCACCGTTTGCCGATAAAGGCGAGGTTACCAATTATCTTGTCTTAGGGCCTGGTTCCAGGCCCTAATGACTAACCGGCTTTGGCGGTTACCTTAACAGGCACGCCGTGGACTACACAGTTGCCCGACAGTTCATCGACAAAGGTCTCATCCGTAACATCATTCATACTGACGCCCGGCTGCAGGTCGGCAACCGGGACGCGGGTTCCCTTGAGCTTGTGGCCCCAGGAATGTGGCATACACACCACGCCGGGCATCATGTTGTCGGTGACTTCCACTGGCACCTCAATGGTGCCGGTGCGCGATGACAATTGTACCTTGTCCCCATGCTCGATATGTCGTTCACGGGCGTCGTCCGGGTGGATATACAGGGTGCAGGTATCTTTGCCTTTGATCAGTCGGTAGCTGTTGTGCATCCACCCCAAGGTCCGTGTTTGCAAGCGGCTGATCAGGCGCAGATCATACTCGCCAAACGGGTTTTCTTTACCGCTTAACCAGCGCTGTCGAAGCCTGGGTATGTCATCCAGCAAGATTTGCGGGGCCAGGTGAATTTTTTTGTCTTCGGTAAACAGACGTTCCGGCAATTGCCGTTTCAGAGGCCCGAGGTCAATGCCGTGCGGGTGTTTTCCCAGTTTTTTGAGGCTGAGGTTTTTCTTCAAGGGATTGAGGCCAGCACCATAGGGGCCGAAGCGCAAACCGAGATTGAGAATCCGCTCGGGGGTGATGAATTTGCGGACCACACTGCCAATCCCCTTGACGAAGGCTTTTTTGAGCGGGTGTTTGGCGCGGTAGATACTGAGGCTGATCAGTATTTCCCGGAAAATGTCAAAATCGGTATTGCTGTCGGTATCGGGTTTGAACAGGGCCGGAGAAAACTTGACATAGTCCCTGACATTGTAAATTTTGTAAAACAGGTCGTAGTGATTGCGCTCGAACACGGACACCGGAGGCAAAATAATATCGGCACGGCGACTGGTTTCGTTGATGTAGGGATCGACCGAGACCATAAAGTCCAGTTGTCGAAAGGCCTCGTCTATCTGTTTGCCGTTGGGCAGGGACAGGACGGGATTGCCGCCCGTGACGATCATGGCCCTGATCTGACCCTCGCCGGGGGTCAGGATCTCTTCGGCCAGGTGGGAAACACTGAGTTCGCCGCTAAATTCCGGGCGACCGCTGACCCGGGATCGAAAACTGTCCCAGCTACCGGCCGCCAGTTGTCCCCCCATGCCCACGGTGTCGACAGCATTGGTGGCAAACATCATGCCGCCCGGTTCATCCATATTGCCGGTAATCACGTTCAGCACCTGCATCAGCCACTGCGCCATGGCGCCAAACTCCTGCATCGAGGTACCGGTGCGGCCGTAACAGATGGCTGACTTTGCCGTGGCAAATTCGGTGGCGATGCGCTCTATATCCGCAACGGAGAAACGAGTGCTCTCGGCGATCTCTTCGAGTTTAAAGTTGTCAACCAACGCTTTGATGGCATCCCAGCCGGTAATGGAATCCTTCAACCGGCCCGGGTTGTCCAGGCCTTTGGCAAATATCACTTTGATGAGACCCAGCAACAGCAGAGCGTCCATCCCGGGCACAATAAAATGGTGTTCGGAACAGTACTTGGCGGTTTCGGTGCGACGGGGATCGATCAACACGACGCGGCCACCGCGGTCCTGGATCGCCTGCAGCTTCTTGGCACAGCCCGCGCCCGTGGACATCATACCGCCGTTGGACACCGCCGGATTGGCACCCAGAATCAGCATATAATCGGTGCGGTCGATATCCGGCACTGTCACCAATTGCTGGTGCCCGAACATAAAGTAGTAGACAAAATTGTGGGGCAGCTGGTCTACCGAAGAGGCTGTGTAAACATTTTTCGAGCCGATGATTTGGCGCGTCGGCATGATCATCAGCAGCGACTGATAGCTGTGCGCCACCTGCCGACCGGCGTGGGAACCCACTGCATCCTGTCCGTAACGCTCCTGGATCTCCGCCAGGCGCCGCCCCACTTCGTCGAACGCCTGTGCCCAACTGATTTCGCGCCACTGGTCGCCGAACCGCTTCACCGGGCGGCGCAGGCGGTTGGGGTCGTGATAGATATCCTGCAGCCCGGTGGCTTTGGGACAGATATGCCCTTTGCTGAGTACATCGTTTTTATCGCCTTTGATGGACAGAATTTTTTCACCATCGTGCTCTACGGCGATGCCGCACATGGTTTCGCACAGGTGACAGGTTCGATAATGTATTTGGCTCATAAGGTCTACCTTTAACCGCTATTAAGTCGTTTATTCGCCGTCTACGGGTATCCACGCCCTGACACCGGCCGGCGCACTGCGCTGACCAAACAGCTGGCTGATGAAATTATATTCGATGGTGATCAGAGTCCTTTGGTCGGCGGTCAAGCTGGCGGTATGGAATTCGCCGGCATCGGGAATGTTAAATACCTCCTCGCCGGTCTCAATATCGATGGCCACCATCGAGGTGCGAACATCCCCCAGCAGCGGTGCCAGCGGATTGATACCCTCCCAGTCGATGCCTCTCACCTGAATACGGCTGGAGGGAAAGATGGCGACATTCTCGTAGGCGGTGACGACGCCGCTCACGGTGTGGAGCGCTAGTGGGATCAATCCTTTTTCGTCGCGGCTAAAGAACTCGATACCGGGGGTGCTCCAGCGCCAGGCCTGTTCGGCCAGTATCTCCCCGCGGGCATTGCGCTTGATGTCGATGGCGATCACGCCGTTGCCCGCGGCGGCGATAATGCGGTTGTCGGGCGTAATCACCGTTGATGCAGCCAGGTCTGTGCCTAAGTCGTAGTTGATAAAGTGGTCGCACTCAGAACCGGCGGGCAAAGCTCGACAGGCGGTCATGTCCACAATCACCAGTTCCTCGTCATTATTGGCAATGATGGCGTATTGCCCGTCCTTACTGATGGCCGGTGTCGTGGCGCTGCCGCCAGGGCCCGGGAAGCGCACGAAATAGTCCACGGCCAACGTCCGGGTTTCCCGATGCAGGCTGACAGACCACAGGGCACCGTCCTGGTTGGGGTTCGGCGCGGGCGCGGCGCTGGTAATCAAAATGGCACCGGTGTGGGTATCGATGGATATGTCGTTATCGGTTTCGTTATCACTTTCCCCCATCGCAAATGCCCACACAAAGTCGGCACCCCTGGGGCTGCCCAGTGACTCCAGGAATCCCGCGGGACGGGGCGGTGTATCGCTGGCCTGTTGTTTTACCGCCGGTAAATCAAAGGGTTCGGCGAGCAGTTCCCCTGTCGCCCGATCGAGTACCAGAATGAAACCGTCACCCACGGTCATGGTCACCAGTTCGCCGCTGGGTAGAACATTCAGGCCAAAGGGCGCATTGTTTTTACCGGTGGCTGGCTGGGCCTGAAGCCGGGAGGGAATATCATTGATCCAACGCAGGCGACCGTCGGGCGTAAACGACACAATTTTGGTCGAGTCCGTTGCATAGACATTGCCTTTGTTATCCACAAGTGGTACCGAGGCGGCCACGGCTTCATCCAGCAGGCACTGGCCATCGATCCGGTCCTCCCAGAGCAGTTCACCGGTCTCCCGGTCCAGGGCGGTAAAATTGCAGTCAGTTGCCGGGTCCTGGAAGCTGACGCAGTAAACATTGCCTTCCGGTCCGTTGGCGCAGGGCTGGGAGTAGGCCCTGTCTTGCAGAACGTGCCAGGCCTGTCGGTACCTTATCGGTGCCCAGACACCTTCCACAAAGTCAGAATTGCGTGCGTCCACATGCTGTCGGGGAAAGGGCGAGTTAGCCAGGTGGGGAAACTCCTGCTGCATGGCGGTCGGCTCGGCAGCCTGGACCGAGTGTGCCAATAACAGTGTTAGGAAAAGTGATCGGAGTAAGTGTTGGAACATGGGGCTCCTCGCTTGGTTGGGGTGGTGACTCAGTCAACCTCAGTCGCTGACTCTATTGTAGAAGCCCCAGTCACAGCCAACAGGTGCATATCGGACCAAAGGCAGGTGCTAGCAGGTCATCGTTGAGAGTTTTCCAAAAAAATCGCTGTAACGACCGTTTGGCACCCACACAGTGACCTACAAACACCAGCCACACACCGGGTGAATTCTTTAACATTTACACATGCTTAAAACCAACAGCCAGCGAAATTTTGACAACACCTTTGGAGAAAAATCATGACTGTCGATGAATTGTTCGCAACCATGAACGACAACTTTAATGCCAGTGCAGCGGCGGGCATCAACGCCGTGTTTCAATTTGATTTTAATGATGCCGACAATTACTACATCGAAATCAAAGACAGCGACAAAAATATCCAGCAGGGCGATCACGATGCCCCAACCGTCACCGTCTCAACCGACACCGCCACCTTGCTGGGTGTGGTCAGTGGTACCGTCAACGGTATGCAGGCGTTTATGACAGGCAAACTCAAGGCCAAAGGCAATATGATGCTGGCGCAAAAGCTCAACACGCTGTTTCCCATTGCCAAATAAGCTTTGCTAATCCCTAATTCTTGCCGACAACCCTTTAGCGGCTACCTCGTGAATGGTTGTTGGCAGGTCTCGCTGTAGTGTCTCTCACTCGGCAACGCTTCCACTGCATGGCGTTAATCGCGCTTACTTTTCTGCCTTTCTGGTGTTTGCCGGGGTTGCCATGCAGTTTTTTGCTTTTTTCTTTCAAACTCAGCCTTTACTACCTAGCGAGTGTGCATCCATAAACTCGGTTTTGGAGCCGAGTCCGACCTTGTAGGTCGGGTTTTAACCCGACAAAGCAGGCGGTTCAGCGCAGCAGGTTGTCGGACTGCCAACAGAAGGCGCTTTAAGCTAAGTCCCACGTACAGAGTTTCCGGATGGACACTAACTAGAACTAAAAGAGATAAAAATGATTTTTTATATTTCCTTTTGGTTATACAGAGGCAAAGCATGCACATAGAAACAGTTATAAATATATATTCATATATAAGTATATATACTTGCGTAATAAAATACACATGTGTTACCTTAAATTTGAGGCCGCCAATAACCTTGAAAGGTTCCAGCGGCACGGATAGACACCAATAAATCAAAGACACCCCGTTGGAGGCTCTTAATGTCCCGTTTCCCATTTCCGATTCCCCATGGTTGGTTTGGCTTGTGTTTCAGCCACGAGTTAAAGGCTGGAGAAATCAAAAAGATCACCCTGGCCGGTCGCGACCTGGCTGTGTTCCGTACTGAAAGCGGCAAGGCGGCCGTGTTGGATAACTACTGTCCGCACTTGGGAGCGCCCTTGCATCAGGGCTGTGTGGTGGGCGAGAGTGTGCGCTGTCCCTTCCATCACTGGCAGTTTAATGGCGACGGTGAATGTACCGATATCCCCTACGCCAACCGTATTCCCGCCCGTGCTGTGGCCGAGACCATTCCCCTGCAGGAAGTCAACGGTATGGTCATGGCCTGGTACCACCCGGAAGGTCGCGAGCCTTATTTCGAGCTGCCCAAGGTGGAGGGCCTGAATGGCGAGGACAAGTGGAACGAACTGGAGTACATGGACATTGAGCTGCCCACCTGCGTGCAGGAGGTTGCCGAGAACGACGTGGACCAGGCGCACTTTACCTATTTGCACCGTATGCCGGCTTTTTCAGAAACCGAGACCGTTGTGGATGGCCCCATCAAAAGAAGTGTCTCACAGATGGATATGCCGGATGACTTTCTGGCCGATGCTGTGGCTGAGGCGCACGGTGCGCGCCACCAGCTGGATCGCACCAGTTATGGCCCTGGGGTAGCGGTGGTGCATGGGACCGGCTTCCAGAGCATGAAAAACGGTGAAATGGGTGAGTTTATTCTGTTGAATATCGCCACTCCAGTGGATGAAGAAACCACTGTCCTGCGCTGGACAATGGGAGTGTCCAAAAACATTGCTGCTGAAGATGATCTGGGGCCTTCCATTTTGTACGGATTCAAGACCGGTGTGAATGACGATATTCCCATCTGGAAGGAAAAAATTTACCGTGCCAACCCGGTGTTGTGTGACGGCGATGGACCGATCAATAAACACCGCAAATGGACCCAACAGTTCTACGATATGGAAGTGAAATAAACCTTATCGCATTACCGCAGGCCGGAGTTCTACTTTGGCCTGTTTTTTGACTTGCCAACAGGATCGCAGGAGACCTGTGGTTTCAGTAATCTTAAGCGCGTAAGTAGTAGAAGTATCAGGAGAGAGGTATGAATATTCGTTTAAATAGCCTGGTGTTGGCCATGGTATGCCAATACACCCTGGCGCAAGACCCTATGTTTCAAGAACAGGGGATGCAGGGCTTCGCTATTGACGAGATAGTGGTGACCGCGCAAAAGCGGGAACAATCGATTCAGGATATTCCCGCTTCCGTCTCCTCGGTGGGGGCGGATGCGTTACAGGAAGCGCAGATTACGGATTTTCAAGAGCTGGAAAAAATGACCGCCGGTTTGACCTTGGAGGGGGATCGCCGCAATCCCGCCATCAGTATGCGCGGTATGACGACGGACCCCGACGGTGGTGCGCGGGCGGTCGTGGATGCCTACTGGAACGGTGCAGCCGTGAAGCCGAGTCTGGTGTTCCAGCAGATGTATGATATCGATCGCATCGAAGTGCTGAGAGGAGCGCAGGGTTCGTTACAGGGGCGCACATCGCCGGCGGGTGCGATTTCTGTGTACACCCGTTTGCCGGCATTGGATACCGTCGAAGGCGGGGTAAAAACCAAAGTAACCGATGACGGTGGCTATAATACGGAGTTTGCGCTCAGTGTGCCGCTGCTGGAAAACCAGATGGCGATGCGCGTTGCCGGCAGCTATGTGGAGAGCGAACGCCAGCAGATCAAGAATATCACTAGCGGGCAGCGGCAGGACAACGACAGTGAAGGGCTGCGGGTCTCTTTGGTGTGGGAACCCTCGGACAGTTTTGACGCGGCGCTGGTGATGGAGTACGGCGAACGCGACGGGGATATTCTGCAGGCAATTGCCAGTGATTCCCTGGGTATCGATCCAGACGACCGATTGGCGATTGCGGATGGGGCTTTGTTGGTCAGCAAGCAGAATCAGTTGACCAACCTTACCATGAATTTGCACGTCGTCGATTATACGTTGACCTCAGTGACCTCCTACGTCGATGCGGACTCGGTGACGCTGACGGATATTGATATCGCCAATCGAATACCCGGTCAATCGCTGCCTTCGCAAACAGCGACCGATCTTGATATCTTTACGCAGGAATTGCGCTTGGCACCGCAGGAAGTGGGGGATTGGGACTACGTGTTAGGCCTCTATTATTCCAGGGAAAATGCCGCTACCTCCACCGATACCACTATGTTTGTTGCAGGGGTGGGTGCAGTGAATATCAACTTCGAGGCACCCATTGAGCGCGAAGAGTACGGTATCTTTCTGCACAATATTTTCCATCTGACCGACAGTTCGCAAGCCCAGTTGGGGCTGCGTTGGCAGAAAGTCGATAACTTTAACCGCATGGACGCAGGGGCAGTGGCGTTTGTCTCCACTGACCTGGATGGGGACACCAGTGAGGCGGTGACCGCGTCCCTGAAGTACCAATACTACTTTTCCGATGATTTAATGGCCTATGCGGGTATTGAACAGAGTTATCGCCCGGGTGGGTTTTCTATCGGGTTCTATCCTTTGCCGGAAGAGCATGTGCTCTATGGAGAGGAAAGCAGCAACTCACTGGAAATCGGCTTTAAAAGCACATGGTGGAATGGCCGCCTGCAGCTAAACGGCGCCACCTATCTGCAGAAGTTTGACGGCTATATCTCTCGTGCGACCGGCGTGTATGTGAATCTGGCACCGGCGCTGGCTAAAAACGCGGCCAACTACAAACGTCATACGGGGCTGAATTTTAACGCCGATGCGACGGTGTTGGGGGCAGAGTTGGACTTTGTCGCCTTGTTGAGTCCAAACCTGACCCTGTCCGGCGCCTTGTCCTACAACGATGCCCGTTTTGACGGCGGCGAAACCGGACCCTGTAATAACGGCTTTATCCCCACCGGTGAATATTTGTCCCAATGTGATATCGGCGGGCACCATATCGGTCAGGAACCCGACTGGTCGGCCACCCTGACCTCCGAGTACCTTTACCCGATGGCCCACTTCGACGGTTATGTGCGGGGGTTGTACAAGTTTACCGGTAAGCGTGTGAACGATACCGTAGGCGGTGAGCTGGGGCGCTACGGCACTGTTAACCTCTATGCCGGGATTCGCGGTGAAGATCGCAAGTGGGAAGTGGGGGTGTTTGCCAAGAACCTGCTTGACAAGGTGGCCGAGACCAATCTGCAGAGCTTCGAAGTGGCCTCGGATGTGCGCTTGGTGAATCTGGAACAGGCGCGCACCATTGGTGTCAGTGCCAGTTACAGCTTCGATCTCTAACAACCTGATCTTGCCCAAGGCCCCTTGCGGAAACGCTTGGGGCTGAGCATCGTATATAATAAGGACTACTATGATCATCATGCAGCGATTACTTCTGATTTTTCTCGGCGTCGGCTTTGCTTCACTGGTTGCCGCGGCCAATTTACCGCCCAAAAATTCTTACTTGGCCAATTCCCTCTACGCTTTGGGTCATGCCGACTCTGCCCAGCAGGACAGTCTATCTGTAGCGGGCCCGGTGGATAAAACCCGCCGCCTGCGCGACAGTGAAATTGACTATGTGCATGTGGGGCCGGCGTTTTTTGGCGTGTACACCTCCGGTCCCTACGCCGATGGCAAACGCGTGATGTGGGGCAATGGCCTGGACCGGATTGTCAAAATTGACCACGATACGCATCAAGTGTTGAGCACTTACTACCTGCCGGATGCGGACAAGCGCTATCTGGAAGCAGAGGCCGAAGCAGCGATTGCGTATTTTGATGACAACAACGAAGGGCTCGCGGCGATCTACAAAAGTTACCAGGAAGCACAAAAACTCCAGGCCTTATCCAGCGTCTATACCCTGTTGGATCACACCAACACCTACTATATAGCGGACAAGCGCGGTTTTATCAGCGCCTATGGTGACAAAGAGCCCGGTAAACGGGATTCCGGCATCGAGCTCAAGCGCCGTTTTGACTTTCCGGTAGCGGTGACCGGTTACAGCATGGGGATCAATATGACCTATGACGGCTGGTTGGTGGTGGTGACGGAACACGGTTATCTGCTGGCGTTGAAACCGGATTTCAGCGACTACCGGGTGGGGCGTCTGCAGCATGCCGAAGGGGCGGAGGAGAAAGCCACCGGTCGCGCGGGTTACGGCTGGGTGCGCAATGCGCCGGCCATCGATGCCCAGGGCGGGATCTATATCGCTTCCCAGGAATATATGCACAAGGTGATCTGGACGGGGCAGGGGTTCAGCACGACGGAAACCGATGGCGCCTGGGCGATTCCCTATGACAACACCTGGGGGCACGGCACTGGCGCGACACCGTCGCTGATGGGTTTTGGGGCGGATGAAGACAACCTGGTGGTCATCACCGACGGCAATCCACGTATGAATCTGGTGTTGTATTGGCGCAACGAAATCCCTGCGGACTGGCAAGGATTGCCCGGCCACGACCGCCGTGTGGCCGGCATTCAGCCGGTCACCATGGGAGAACAAAACCTGTCAGAAATCCAGTCCGAACAGTCGGTGGTGGTTGCTGGTTACGGCGCTCTGGTGGTGAACAATAATCCCCGCAATACCCCCTGGTATTTGCCGGGACGCGCCAATACCTTGCTGATCAGCTTCCTGGGCAGCAACCCCGCATACCAGCCCTTTGGGGTGCAAAAGTTTGAGTGGGACGCGAGTGCGCGCAAACTGAAGGCGGATTGGGTCAATAACGAGGTCAGTTCACCCAGTAGTGTACCCATTGTCAGTCACGCCACCAACATGGTCTACCTGATCGGAGCCCGCAATAACGAGTGGACACTGGAGGCGATGGACTGGGACAGCGGCGAGTCGACCTTTCACTATGTGATTGGTGGACAGCGCTACAATGTGTTTTTCTCCGGTACCCTGTTGGATGAGGCGGGCCGGATTCATTACGGTACTCCCTGGGGGCGGGTGCGGTTAAATCCCCGGTTGTCGCCGGCGGCGCAATTGTCGGAAGCGAACTGAGTGGTCGTCACGGGACGCTGGTCTACCTGCAGCGGGTAGACCAGTATGGCGCAAAGGTAAAATCCCAGGATTGCAATATGGGTTACATGTGTGTAAGATTGCAATTGTGTGTTAGTAGATACACTTTAGCGGTGGCTTTCAATGCCGGGCCTCCCAATCAGGGCGTTTAAGTTAGGTGACCGTTTTGACCACAGAAACGATTGTGGATCCTCGCAAATTTTCTGCCGGAGCTTCGGGCCTGTCTCGCCGTGAACGGCGCAAGCTCGAGGTACAAAATAAAATATGCCAGGCGGCAATCTCACTGTTCGAGAGTCAGGGCACCGAGCCCACCACCGTCGAAGAGATTTGCGAACTGGCCGACGTTGCCCGCAAAACCTTCTATAACTACTACCCCAGCAAGCAGGACCTGATCCGCGTGCTGTGTGACATGCAGTTATTTAGCCGTACGGAAGAATTGCTGCAAAGCGTCTTGGATCAGGGCCTGGGCACCGCAGAAAGCTTGCGCCTTTATTTAAGTCAGGCGCAAGAGGATCTGGCCCATTACGGCGCGATTGATCGGCTGTTGATTCGCGAAGCCATGTTGGACGCCTCGCCCAACAGCCGCGCCTCCCAGCATTTTGCCCAATTGGTGGTCGGCTTTACCGAACTGGTGACACGCGGTCAGGCAAAAGGCGACGTTAAAGATGACTACTCCCCGGCATTTTACGCCGAAGTCATTTTATCCACTATTAACGGCATGTTGACCGCCTGGATGTCTCACGACGGTTATCCTATTAATCAACGGCTGGATGACCTGACAGAGTTTTTGATCAACTCGATTTGCAAAAAGCGAAAGTCGAAAGGCTGAGCTGGTTTATAACATTAAAATATCGGCGCTGAATAATATCAGCCAATAGTTCACCTCCCGCTTGCAAACAAGCTGTCTTTGCAGCGTTCTCCTGTTTTTAAATCCAAGCCAATATTCTTTTGTCTCGTTAAAAAATTTTGGGTATGGTCTGGTTGTAGAGTCCATTAAATAATTTTCAGAGGTGAATTTGCGCATGGTCGTGGTGGATTACGCTGCGCTAATCCACCCTACGGGACTACGTAGCTGCGTAGGGTGGATTAGGCGTTTTTTGCCGTAATCCACCACGACCATGCCCGAATTCACTGCCACAAATCAAATCGAGAAATCGTTCGGTGTAAATAAAAGTTAATACCGGTTGATTAAGTTTGGGTGTGGAGATAAATTAGAACCTATTGACCAGTTTGGTGAAACATGCTGCTGTTATTCCCTTTAGTGCGATTAATTAGAACCGCAGAGGTCACTAGCGGAGATATCTTATGAACGAGAAACAATACCACTACCGCACGTGTCACTTGTGCGAAACTATGTGCGGCATTGAAGTTGAACACGATGGTGAGAAAATTCTCGCCATCCGTGGTGATAAGCAGGATGTTTTGAGCCAGGGCAATATCTGCCCTAAAGCGGTTGGTCTGCAGGATATACACACAGATCCTGATCGATTGCGTAAACCTCTAAAGCGTGTGCGTAAGAATCCCAATGAAAAGAGTCACGACGACACCTGGGAAGAGATAGGTTGGGAAGAAGCATTTGAATATGTCGCTTCTGAACTGGCCCGCTTACAAATAAACTACGGTCGTGATAGCGTGGGTTCATACTGCGGCCGCTCCAGCGCTCACAATTATGGTGCATTGCTGGCTATCGATCCGCTGCGCAAAATCGTTGGTTCGAAAAATATTTACACCGGCTCAACCGTCGACCAGATGCCCCACAACTTTGTCTGACATCACATGTTGGGTCACCAGTTTTTTGGTACCGTGCCGGACATCAATCGCACCGACTATTACCTGATGTTGGGAACCAATCCCAAAATCTCTAATGGTGCCATGATGTCCACCGGTGCCAACACCTACAAAAAGCTTAACGCCATCCGCGACCGGGGTGGTAAATGTGTACTGATTGACCCGCGTCGCAACGAGTCTGCTAAGTACATGGATGAACACCATTTTATTCGTCCTGGCACCGATCCCATGTTTCTGATCGGTTTGATCAAAACTATCTTCGATAAAAGGCTGGCAACGCCTGGCCGTTTAAAAGCACATATCAAGGGCTGGAACACCATTGAAGCGATGGTGGAGCCGTTTGAGCTGGATCGTATCGCGGAGGTGACCGGCATTGCCCGGGAGGATATCGAGTGTATCGCCGTCGAATTCGCGAGTGCCGATAAAGCGGTTTGCTACGGTCGCACTGGCATGTCCATGGTGGAATTTGGTGGCTTGTGTCAGTGGCTGATGCAGGTATTAAATATTGTTACCGGCAATATGGATGAAGAAGGCGGTATGATGTTCCCCAAAACCGCTGTCGACTCTCTCAGTTTGGCTCACACCAGCTGGGATCGCTACCGCTCTCGGGTCAGTGGACGCCCGGAGTTTTCTGATGAATTGCCAATGATCGTTTTTGGTGAGGAGGTGTTGACCCCCGGTGAAGGTCAACTGCGGGGGCTTATTGGTATCGCCGGCAATATGGTTCTGTCCATGGCTGATGGCCACCATACCGAAAAAGCGCTGCAGGCGTTGGATTTTTATGTGGCGGTAGACTTCTACCGCAACGAAACAACGCGCTTTGCCGACATTATTCTGCCTCCAGCCAGTCCGTTTGAAAAAGCGCACTACGACCTCTTCTATCACCTGTACGACACCATTAACTGGTCGAAGTTCTCCCCCAAATTGTTCGAACCGGAGGGGCCCGGCTATAGCGACTTTGAAATTCTGCGGGAAATTCTCGGTCGCTTGGCTATCAAGCGGGAACGGCGTCCAGGAAGAAAACTGCTCTATAAAAGTATCCTAAAACTGGTACGTCGTTACGTGACACCAGAGCGAATTCTCGCGGCGGGGCTGCGATTCGGACCCTACGGCAAGGGGCTTAATCTCTTTAAGAAAGATGCGCTGAGCCTGCAGAAATTGTTCGACAACCCCCACGGGGTTTTTCTGGGCGATCTCGAGCGATGCCTGCCAGAGCGACTTTTCACCGAGGACAAGAAAATTAACTTGGCTCCAGAAGTATTGATGGGGGATATCCAGCGGCTGAAGGCGCGCTTTGTGGAGGGCGGGGAAGACACATTGCGCGGCAACTCTGAATATGACCTTCGTATTATCAGCCGCCTCACTAATCGAACTCTGGGTTGGATGCACCACAGTCACCGTTTGGTTAAAGGCAAAAATCCCTGTGAGCTGCTGATACATCCGCAAGATGCCGCAGCGCGCAGCATCACAGCTGACAGTTTGGTGAAAGTGTCTTCACGCACGGGACAGATCGAGCTTTCGGTAGTCATTACTGAAGACATAATGCCGGGCGTGGTGTGTATGCCGCACCTGTGGGGCCACAACCGCAAGAACACCCAGCAGCGCGTGGCCAATGCCAACCCGGGGGTGAGCTTAAATGATATTACCGATATCACTCTGTGTGACGAACTCACTGGTAATGCCGTGGTACACGGCGTCCCTGTTAAGGCAGAGGTAGTGGCCGAGATGTCGAATACGGCAACGCTTCACACCGATGAAACTGTGGAAGAATTTATCGCTTAAGCATTAGCACCGTTTTACTGATTCGCGAGAGAGAAAGATGAAAATGATGAAAAAAATGCTGGTTGGTACTGTGGCGATTGCCGGTCTGCTGACACTGAAAGCTTGCAATGATGTACCTGCCGTGATCGGTGAGAGTGTTGCTGCGCGGCCACTGCCAACCATTGATCAGCCGCAGCACCCGTTTTTAAACGAGTCGCAACGCTCCAGTATGCACGGCGGTTCCTATAATCGTGATCTGAACAGTTTCCCCGGTCCGCTGGGTATCAATACCCAAACTGCGCACCGGGCCTTTAGTCATATTGTCGGCGTTGCGCCCAATATCGCCTTTGACAACCAAGGCCGTTTGGTGACCGTGAGTATCAAACTCAACGGTATCGAACTGCACCTGCTGGATCCGGAGACCCTGGAATCCCTGGCGGTAGAAGAGTTGCCTGAAAAAGCCAGTTTTGAGGACAATTCCGGTGGCGGTTACTTCCACCTGGACCAATACGGCCGTGCGTTGTTGGCCCCCTCTGACAACACCATCAAAATCTATGAGGTGGTGGAAACCGAAGAGGGCCTGGACTGGCAGGTGGCCGAGACCTACGACGTGAGTCATGTGCTACCGGAAGGCACCAATATTCATGACGTGATTCCCGATTGGCAAGGTAATCTCTGGTTTGTGACCAGCAGTGGTTTGCTTGGTTACCGTAACAAGGATACGGGCGAATTCCACACCTATCAGATGCCGAACGAGGGAGAGACTATTCAAAACTCTTTTGGGGTGGATAAAGAGGGGCTCTATGTCGTTTCTACCGACGCCCTCTACCAATTCAAGATTCATGAGACCACCGGTGAACCTTACTTTACCTGGCGGATGGATTACGACAATGGCGATGTGCAAAAGCCGGGCACCTTGTCGCACGGCTCCGGTACCTCGCCAACCCTGATCGGGGAAGACCTGGTGGCCATTGCCGACGACGGCTATCCGCACACCAATATCGTGGTTTACAAACGCAGTGAGCATATTGAGGGTGATCGTGAAATTTGCAAAGTGCCGCTGTTTGAGGCGGGCAAGAGTGCCACCGAGAATTCGCTGATGGTCTACGGCAATGCCATGGTTGTTCAAAATGACTATGGCCATGTTTACGAGGGCAGCGCACTGGAAACCTCCCCAGGCATTACCCGTGTCGATGTGCGTGAAGATCGCAGTGGCTGCGACGTCGTCTGGTATAACAAGGAAATGCTCTCTCAATCGTTGCCGCGGCTGTCCACCGCAACCGGTTTGCTCTACTTCTATACCTTCAAAAAGCAGGAAACTAGCGATCTGTTCGGTGGCTGGTACTTGACGGCAGTGGATTGGGACACCTGAGAGGAGTTGTGGGATCGACTGATCAGCGCCGGTACCGGTACCATGATCGATCCGCTGTCCAGCGTCACCGCGCCGGTCGTACTGGGTCCCAACGGTGGCGCTTATGTGGGTATCCGCACCGGTGTGATAATGGCCAGGGATATAGCTAATTAAGGCTGTGCACTATTGAAAACAGGTAACATCTGTGTAAGTATATATTATTGTATATTGTAGGTTGGTGGACAACTGTCTGTTGGGTAACCACCTAACCGAAATTCAAGGCGAGGTAAGCATGGCTGATTTCAAAGTGTGGGAATGTATCGTGTGTGGTATTGTTTACGATGAAGCCAAGGGTTGGCCCGAAGAGGGTATTGAACCGGGTACCCGCTGGGAAGATGTGCCCGAAGACTGGTTGTGCCCGGATTGCGGCGTGGGCAAGGAAGACTTTGAGATGAGTCTGCTCGGCTGAGGATTAAATCCCCAATTTCTGCTTGCGGTAGCTCGCCGGCGAGCTACCCTGCCAACGTTTAAACGCCTTGGAAAAGTTGCTCTGGTCGTTAAAGCCCAAGAGTTGCGCGATTTCACAAACCGTTAAACTGCCTTGCAGCAGATACTTCTTTGCCAAATCGTGTCGGGTATCCTGAAGTAACTGTGCATAACTGGTGCCGGATTGTTGCAGCTTGCGGCGCAATTGCCTGGCGGACAAATGCAGCGATTTGGCGATATCTTCCTGGCTCGGCTCTCCCTGTTTAATCTGGTCGAGTATATGTAGCTGGATCTCGGTAATGATCTGGTTCTGATTGGCACTTTCCAGCAAGTTTTTTAATATCTGTTCGTTAACTTGGGCCAGTTCCGGGTTGGCGGTAATCAGTGGTGCCGTCAATACCTCACGATCGAATTCCAGTCTGTCGCTGGGCTGTTCATAGCTGATAGGCGCTTTAAACAGGTCGTCAAAAGCCTGGGCATTGGTGGGTTTTGGGTGTTTAAAGTAGACGTGCTTGACCTTGAAGTTGGGGTCCAGGGTGTTGCGCACATTGTCTACCAAGCCGGCAAAGGTGGCATCGACAGCCACTGCGGGCATCCACTGCTGTATGTCTGTGGGCAGTAGCTTTTCGATATCCTGGACGAGATCGTACTCCAGAAATACACTGTCTTCCCCACAGGTCAGTTTCAGTTCGATGACGTCGTTTATCACTTGAAAAAAGCGACAGGTGGCTTCAAAGCCGCGCAGCAGGTTTTCGCTGGTAGCGACCAGCATATTCAAAGCGGGCACATAGGTATTGGGCAGAAAGCGGGAGACCTTTAACCCAAAGGCGTCGTCGCCCGTGACGTCCACCGCACGCTGTAACAACGCGTAAACCTTGTCGATAGGGTAGTGGGCGCTGGGGTCGTAACTGAGGAGTGGGTCGAGGCCCAGTTCTTCAAATAGGGGTTGACTCTCGTGGCCGTAGGACTCAATAGCGTTAGCGATAGCCCGGCCCCAGGTGGCGACAATGGTAAGTCTTTCTGGCATCTAATTCGCTACTATCTATTTTGCTGCTACCTGTTGGTGAACGCAGCTACTTGCTGTCCAAGAACAACAACACATTGCTGTTACTGTCTTAAACTATAGTAAGTGGATAGCGGCAAATATACCAGCTGAATTAACAAAAATTATCGAATGCTGCAGGTTGCTGCAGGAGCGCGGAGCAGGCGGGGAATTGGACTCCAAAAAAGCAGTGCAGGAGCCCTGCACTGCAAGTATCGCGTTTTTGGTTCCGTAGATCAGACGGCGGTGAGATCAACCGTCCAGTTCCACGATCGGTGGCGCGGTGCGCTGCATAATAGAGTCGTGGCGCGCCTGAATCGCGTTTTCAATGGCTTCGGTTAACGGCAATATCCAGAACTGGTTGTTTCGAATTCCTTGCAGGGCGGTTTCGGCCACCTCTTCCGGCGTGGTGAGTTCCACTTTGATGCCGGCCTGCTCCATCATCACCTTCATATCCTCGGCCGAGCGGATGCCAAAGTCCGGCTTGTTGGGGTCATCCGGCAGGTCATCCGGGCGGTTGCGGCCGGAGTTGAAAATACCGGTTTCCACGGAGTGGGGGCCTGGAAAGAGTGCGTTGATCTGCACCGGGGAATCCATCATCTTCATCTGGAAATAGAGGTTTTCGGTAATGGACTGCACTGCCGCCTTGGTGCAGGTGTAAATGGGGGTGTAGGGCAGCTTGACTACGGCGCCGTTGGCGGAGCCTGTGACGACAAAGTGGGCCTCGATATTCTGTTCCACCAGGCGTGGCATAAACGCCTTGATGGTGTTAATCACGCCCCAGACATTGACGTTAAACGACCATTTCCAGTCGTTTTCACTGTAGTCCCACAGGTTGCCAAATTCACCCGCGCCAATGCCGGCATTGGCGAAGACCAGATGCAGGTCGCCGAAAGTCTCTACGCTTTTGTCTGCCAGCGCTTGCACGCTGCCGGCTTGAGTGACATCTGCCACCACACCGATAGCCTCGCCACCGGCGGCTTTTATATCGGCGACGGTTTTTTCAATGGCGTCGGTTTCAATGTCGGAGATCACCACCTTGGCGCCTTCGCGGGCCAGGGCGAGGCCAATAGAGCGACCAACACCGCCGGCGCCACCGGTAATGACCGCTACCTTATCTTTAAAATCTTTCATACTTTCACCTGTTAGCTAATAAATAAACGTGGTAATACTTAACCGCCCAGCAGCGCGTCGAGATCGTCGTTGCGCTGGTGGAAGTAGCCCGCCAGGTCATCGCCGGGGACCTCTTTGATAAACTCACCGCTGGAGCGGGCGTTGCCCACCTCGTAGTGGATGGCTACGATCTCACGCACCGGCAGGTCGGCAATCGGGTCCAACGGGGAATCGCTGAGGACCAGCTCACCATCCATCTTGTAGAGTTCCTGCTGCTCATTTTCGACACGCAGGCGGTTAAGGCGAGGCGGGTATTCAAAACCGTTGCCGTCAATGGCCGGGAAGGCCTTGTAGACAAACATGGGGTATTGTGTGGTGGTGGTGGGCAAGGCTGCGCCGACAATTTCGCCCTTAAATTGGATAAAGGGACAGAAATGCCGGGTGGCGGTAAAGCTTATCTGGTTGCCCTGGCGTGAGAAATCGATATCGGCGATTTTTTTGGGCTCGCCGTAGATTTCCCGCCCCGCCACCACCGGGGTTTCCTGATTCATGTACATGTGCAGGCAGTAGCTGCCCTGTTCGCCCTCATGCTCACAGGGAATAGCGACTGTCACAGAACCAAACTCAAAGTTCATGGCGCCGAGCTGCACATCGACGTTGGAGAGGGTGGCGCGCACCAGGCCCTCGGTATTGGGGGTCAGGTGAGGTGGAATGCATTCGGCCGCCGCTTCGGGGTCGGTTTTGTAGTCCACCACAATGCTGGTAACAATGCTTTTGGTCACATCCTGGTTTTGCGATGTGCCCTGGGCAAGCTTTTCGGGCGTTTTAAAGTAGCGGGTTTTGGGTTGGTTTGTGGTTTCGGGCATAGTACTTAATCCTGTGCGCTTCTGTTGTAAACCGGGAACAATATAGTTGCCTTATTGGGGATCGCTCCAAGTGTAAATTGCCCTTATATTCTAGTGAGGGGGTACAGGCCGGGCTGGTGTATATCGGACCAAAATCGGGTGCTAGCAGGCCGGAATATGCTAATAATATGGGCCATAGTGACCGCTTTACACCCAAAACCTGGCCGCGGGGAACCAGTCAGTTAGCCTTGTGCGCTTCTATACTCGGAACATCCGGTGTCAGAAGACACTGAGATGCGGTTAACCACAAAGTCACCCCTTGGTGAAAAGCAAGGGAGTTTTCTCAAGGCAAACCGGAATAGCATCGTTGACTTGATAAGTGATTATCTGGACCGCGCTGCTATTTGGTATAGCTATCTAAAAATAATGAGTGGAGAAGCAGTACTATGAAATTTCGATATAGCCCCCTGATCCTTTCGATGTTGTGCCAGCATACCTTGGCGCAGGATTTGCTTTTGGAGGAGGTAATTGTCACTGCCCAAAAGCGCCAGCAGAGCACCCAGGACATACCCATATCCATCAGTCCAGTACAGGGTAAAACCGTACAAGATTATGCCGTGCTCGATTTCAAGGATGTGGAGCAGCTTACTGCAGGTCTGACATTGAAAGCCGGACGGCGCGATGCCACCATCAGTATGCGCGGCATCAGTTTCGATCCGGCCTCGGGCGCCAGGGCGGTGGTCGATACCTATTGGAACGGCATTCCCGCGCAACCCAATGTCATCTTCCAGCAGATGTACGATGTGGAACGCCTCGAAGTGTTGCGTGGTCCTCAGGGAACTTTGCAAGGACGGACTTCACCTGGCGGGGCGATATCGATGGTCACGAAAAAGCCGTCGTTGGAAGAGATCGAAGGCAGGATACAGACTTCCGTGTCAGATGAGAGTGGTTTCAACACGCAGTTCGGCGTCAGCTTGCCGCTGATCGAAGGTAAGCTGGCGATGCGTGTAGCCGGTGTCTACGACGAAAGCGATGCCAATCAGGTGGAGAATGTGGTTTCCGGTGAGGGGTCGGGCAATCTTAGCCGTGCGGGCCGTGTCACCCTGCTATGGCAGCCAACGGATGAATTTGATGCGACGCTGGTATTGGACTACCACCAACGCGACCAGGACCAGGCCATACCCGTTGAGGGCTTTGATTTGCGTCCCACCGGTGGCCCGACCCTGGATGCCTACGATCGCAAGAGTATCAGCGATGACAACTCGATCCTGAGCAACGACAATAAACTCTCGGTATTGACCCTGAACTGGGAACTCGACGATTATACGCTGACCTCAGTTACCTCCTATCAGGACAATGTCCAGTTCGCTTATACCGACTCCGATCTGGCGAATATCATTCCCGGGGTGATGGCAGTACAACAGACTGCTACCGACCTGAACAGCTTCACCCAGGAGTTGCGGGTATCGGTTTCCAATAACGACTACTGGGACTCTGTGTTTGGGTTGTTTTATTCGGATGACAAGACCCAAACCCACCCCTCGCGTCCAGCCTCTGCACTCAACCCGGTGCAATCAAGCTTCGACATTCCGGTCAATCGTGAAGAGTTGGGCGCTTTCACCCACAACATCTTCACCATTACCGACCAACTGAGCGCGCAATTGGGCTTGCGCTGGCAGAAAGTCCGCACCTTTAACCGCTCCGATGCGGAATTGCTGATCCCCCTGCCAACCGGCGGTGTACTTACGCAAAATATTGCCCTGGTCAGTGACGAGCGGGACTCCGATACCAGTGAAGCTGTGACAGGAGCTTTGAAAGTACAATACAATATCAACGACGACTGGATGGTGTACGCCGGTTTTGAACGCAGTTTCAGACCGGGCGGCATCTCCATCGGCCTGGGCAACCTTGCCGAAGAGCACCTGTTGTACGAAGAGGAGACCAGCGACGCGATTGAGCTCGGCTTTAAAACCACCTTGCTCGGCGGACAGATGCGTTTTAATGGCGCTATCTTTCACCAGCAATTCGACGGCTACATTTCCCGCAGAACCCGGATCAATATGGATGCGAATTTGGACGGCATTGTGGATCGTGTGCCCCACTCCGGACTCACCACCAACGGTGATGCACTGCTGCGGGGTATCGAACTGGAGGTTCAGGGGTATGCTGCCGAAAACTGGCTCCTGGGTACCAGCCTGACCTACACCGATGCCAAATTCGATTCGGGCCAGTCAGTACCTTGCAACCAATTCGATGCTACGGGTGCCGCGTTTATTCCGGTGGGCGAGCAGTTGGCCTATTGCGATGTCAGCAATCAACACCTGAGTGACGAGCCCAATTGGTCTGCCAGTTTTAACAGCGAGTATACGGTCTCCCTGGATTCGGTCGACTGGTTTATTCGCGGGCTCTACAAATTTACCGGGCGGCGTGTCAATGAAGACCTGGGGGAAATCGGCAGCTACGGCATCGCCAGTCTCTATACCGGTTTGCGCAGCAAGGATGACAGCTGGGAGGTCAGCCTGTGGGCGAAAAACCTGTTTGACAAGCAGGCGCGCCGCGGCCTGTTTGCACCTCAAATCACCGGTACCCCGGCCATCAATTACACCCAGGTGGACTTGGAGCCGCAACAAGTGATTGGTGTCACCGCGAGCTATCAGTTCAGTCTGTAACACTCACAACGGAGTGTGCTATAAACCCGGAAAGGGTCAATGCGATGCATGGATGCATCGCCAGGTTAATACAGTGCCACAACAGTAGGGATGCCCTATGTGGCACCTTTGTTTGCACATCCAACTTATGCATTTGTATTTTTGTGGTAGCAGCATTTAAATGCTGTGGTTATTAAAACCAGCGACATCACCGATCAAACTGCCGTTATCGCCGATAGCGACGGTTACACTTTCTTGAATGACTGGAGATTTTTATGGCAATAGGACCTTGGAAAAAAGCAGGTCTTGGCCTGGCCTTGGCTGCAAGCGCTATGGCCCTGTGGTTTGCCGGCGACGAGGCGTCCCGGCAAACCCTCAAGCGCCAGGCGACCCTCAAGGCCGCCGAAGTGGCCGCCGAGGTGGCGGCGGAAATCGTCGATCGCGCCTCCGACCTGGAAAACGTACCGGTGGAAGTGGTCAAAATCAATGATTTTATCTACCAGGCACGGGGTATCGGCAATACCTACCTGATATATACCCCGGAGGGTTATGTCCTGTTTGATACGGGTTTGGCCATACAGGCGCCCAAGCAGCGCTCCCAGCTGCTGGAGTTGTTGGCCTCGGAGGGACGCGGCGGTCTGCCGGTACACACCATTGTCGCCAGTCATAGCCATGCCGACCATATCGGTGGTATCAGGTTCTGGCGCGAGGCGAACACCCGAATCGTGGCCCATAGCGCCTTTACGGAGAACCAGCGCTACCTGTCGGAATTGCAACCCTACCTCTGGCACCGCAACCGCACCATGTTCCCCTTTATGCCGGAACACCCCCCGGAGGCGGACAGCCTGTTTGCCTATGGCGGTGTTGAGCCCAATGAGCTGGTGGGTGATTACAAGAGCTACAAATTCACTTTGGGCGGCCTGGCGTTTGAGGTCTACGGTACGCCGGCCGCCGAGGGCGATGACAACCTGGTAATGTGGCTGCCCGAGCACAAGATGATGTTCTCCGGCGATAGCTTGGGACCCATGTTTCCCCAGTTTCCCAATGTCTTCACTATGCGCGGCGAGAAAATTCGCAAACCCATGGAATACATTCGTTCCCTGGAGCTGTATATCGATCTGGCCCCCGACGTTATTCTGCCCAGCCATTTCAACCCCTATCACGGGCAGGACAAGAATCTGGCCGGTCTCACCCGCATTCGCGATGCGGTGCGCTACGTGCACGATGAGACCGTTCGCGGCATGAACGCGGGTAAGACTGTGTATCAACTGATGCAGGAGATCCAGTTGCCGGAGCATTTGACCCTGACCCAGGGGCACGGACGCGTTTCCTGGATGGTGAAATCCCTGTGGGAGTATTACGCTACCTGGTTTCACTTCGATTCCACCACCGAGCTTTACCCGGTGCCGGCGCGGGCCGTCTATGCTGATATTGCAGAGTTGGCCGGTGAGGCGGAGCTGCTCGAGCGCGCCCAACGCTATATCGACCAGGGCGACTATGTGCATGCTTTGCACTTGGTGGAGATGGCCAGGGCCAGTAGTAGCGCTTATCAGCCTGTCAGGCTTGCTCGCATGCTGGACCTGGAAGCCACCGCCCTCAATGCTTTGAAAGATCAAGCTGAGAGCGGGCTGCGCAATACCTACGAGATCATGTGGTTAAAACGTCGATTGGACACTATTGAAAACGAGCGCAAGGAAAGCGTGTTAGCTGCTCAATAGAGAGGTTTTAGAGACCGGTGTTGAAAGGCGGCCTGGCTTCGCTTACACGGCGGCATTGGGTGCGAGCAGTAACTTGTTTACAACACCCGCTAGTCTGTGTAGTCGAGGGTCACTATACCGTTGCGGTGCTGCTGTCCATGGTGTTGCGTTGTAGGTTGGGATATCCTTGAGTTCGATAACCATGAAATTAGTCTCGTAAGAAAAAATTGTGGGCTTGGTCTGGTCGGAGGGTCCATTAACCCTTTAAAACTCAAAAATTTTTTGTCGCAGACCGCTTTTTTTTATACGGACATTGCCAATGGCACCTTTACAAGCGGCACGGCGCCAAGTTGTGGCCTGACCTGGAGCGGCACGGTCAGGTCACTTTCGAACACCGTGCCGCTCCAGGGTGGGAACGTACTCCGATTCAATATCGTGCCGCTCGAAGAGGTGCCATTGGCAGTGTCCGCTCCTGGCGCGCAAGAGACATCATCACGATAGTTTGAACCCAATTAATCCATAAATTCTCCTGAAGCCCCTTATTTCCTTTTCATTGGTTTACGCTGGCAGCATTTGGCAAAGTGCTACTTGAAAAGAGCTCTGCTGTTGTGAATCGGTCAATGATTAAGTGCCAGCAGGTCTTGCCCCGGTGTTGGGGGTGGCCAATACCGAGGTGGGACCTGCGTCGCCGGGAAACTGTCACTGTACTGTGTTTAAACCGGCATATACTCACCGCCATTGACGTCGAGGCTGGCACCGGTCACGGCCGCCGCATAGTCGGAGGCCAGGAACAGCGCCGCCTTGGCGCAGTCGTCATCGGTGCAGATGCGGCCGAGCGGAATATTGGCGGCGATCTGGTCGATCAGCTGCTGCTCCGGTACTCCGTGTTCGGCCGCAGCGTGCTGGATATACGCTTTAACCGGCTCGCCCCACATCCAGCCCATATGGGCGGAGTTGACGCGAATACCGAAGGCGCCCAGTTCTTTGGCCAGGTATTTGACCGCAGTGGCCAGGGCACCCTTGGAGGCAGCGTAGCCGGATTCACCGCCAGTGTCGATTACTACCGGCTTGCGCGTGGCCTGGGTGTTGATCATCACGATGGCGCCGCCGTCCTGGTTTTTCATGGCCGGAATTACCGACTGAGTCATGTGCATGGTGCCGATCAGGTTGGTCTCCATCACCTGACGCCACACATCCAGGTCGGCGTGTTCAATGGGTTCGAAATTGCCGTGATAATAGGCGCTGTTGATCAGTGCATCGATACGACCGAAGGTATCCAGCGTTCGCTGCACCAGCTGCTCGCACTGGTCGCGGTCACAGATATCGGTGGGCACTTTCAGGGTTTGGCAGTCCAGTCCCAGTGCCTGAATTTGCGTCTCGGCGTCGTCCAGTTTCCCGACGGAACGTGCCGCCAGCACGATCCCGCGCGCGCCTTCCTGGGCGGCAGAAAGGGCAAGTTTGATACCCAAACCGGGACCTATGCCCGAGACGATAATAACCTTGTCTTGCAGTAACATAGTCAGTGCTCCTGTGCAGTGATGTGCGCCTGCCGGTAGTCGGCGTAATCCTGTTGCAGTTGCGTTTCGCTGAGGCCGAACTGCGCCAGGGAGTACGTGTGAGGTGCGCGTTGCTCGCGTCGGTTATTCTGGCGCCAACGCTCGATAACCTCGCGGGCCGAGGCGGTCAGTTCCAAACCGAGAAAATCATAGACCGCTTCCAGCACCGCCATCGGCCGCGCCACCGTATCGCGGAAATCGACGTCGAGAAAACGCCCCGTGGGCAGATCTCGCCGCACCTGCATGCAGTGGTGCAGCCCCGATGCCATTTTTGCATTCCACTGCGCACCTACCGTTTGGGGGTCGGCCTGGTCGCTGCCAAGGCGCCACAGGTTGTAGATAAAACTGGCCAGTGACGGAATGGTTTGCAGCGGATCGCGGTGGGTCTGTATCACCTGGGCATCGGGGAACACCTTGAACAGGGTGTCCATACAGTGAATATGGTGCGGCGACTTCAGCACCCAGCGATCGGCTTTGAGGTCGCGCTGCTTTTTCTGCCACTGCAAAAACTGCAGTAACTGCTTGAGGTATGCGTAGCCTTCGGTCTGGTCCTGTTGCACCAGCCATTCCCCAAAGCTCGCCACGTTGGCCAGGGCTTCGGGATTGGTGCTATAGAAGGACTGTTCCAGCAGGGTGATCTCCTCGTCGGCGGCTTCGGCATCCAGCGGGTGAATCGCCGCCAGTTCCGGCACATGTTCCAACATCGCTTGGACCTCCGCTTTGGCGAGGGCGATGCGCGGATCCACAGGATTGGCAAAGTTGATCTCCCCCTCCGGTACCGGGAACCGGGTTTCCCACCAGGCGGCGCTGTAAAAACGCGGGTCGGCGGCCAGCATCCGCTGTAGCAGAGTGGTGCCGGTACGCGGCAGCCCCACAATGACGACTGGCCGCTCAATCTGTTCCTCCAGGATTTCCGGGTGGCGTTTTACCCAACCTTGAAAACGCAGCCGCGTGCAGAGGATATCCAGCAGTCGTTGGCGCTGGGTGGCGCGGCCGACGGCGTTGAGCTGGGCCTCGGTGTCGAGGGCCTGCAGCAGGCGTTGCAGCGGTTCCTGAAATTGCCAGTCGCCGAAGTCGGTCAACCCGGTTTGGGTTTTGGCCTCGTCGATCAGCGTGTCGAGGTCGAAAGGAGTTGCTTCAGACATTATGTGTAACCTTTATTGTGATGTGTAGGCTAGCTCGTTGAACTTAACCACGCGCGTTTTGGGATGGCACTGCTCGCTGGCGCCCACCCAGCGGAAGCAGAGGGTGCCATTGCTGTGGCCGGCGGTATCCAGCCAGTTGGTGTGGCCGGGATTCCTGTGCGTCAAAACCAGCCTGACACTGCCGTCCGGGTTGTAGTGGGCGTTGTGTTTGTTGATGCAAATGCGGTGGTAGCGGTAGTCCAGCGATTCCATCCAGTAGTTGTTGATCTGCAGGTTCCAGGTGTCGCAGTCGGGGATGTGCTCCACCTCGATCACCAGTGCCTCGTCGTCTGCCAGGGCCCAGTAGCTGTGGTAGTAGAAAATATTCGGGTCGCCGCCCACTGACTGACACAGCGCCTGGTCTGCCGGTGGCAGCTGATTGGGGTGAGCCAAGTAGCTCTGGGACCAGTCGGCAAAGAGCCGCGCGGTGCCCTCTACGAAATTGGCGGCCCCCATCAGGCCCTGGGTGATCTTTTCCACAGTCAGTGGATCCGGGGCGGTGTTGCTGCCCAGTCGCTCGATAAAGAGGTCGGCCGCTGTCTCCGCCTGGCGGTCGTGGAAGGTCTGGCGCACCACCAACGCATTGGTGTCGGCCTCGAGGGCCAGCCAGTTGCCCGCTGGTGATGCCTCGGGACGCTGGCGGCTGATCACGATATCAAAGCTGCCGTCCGGGTTGAGTTGGAGATCCTTGGCGTCGAGAAAACCGGTCTCCAGCATTTTGCCGTCGCTCTCGTATCCGCCCTTCTGGGTGCGGAAACTGAGGTAATACACGCTGTTGCGCCGCCCGCGAATGCGATATTCGCAGTCGCCACTCAGGCGTGCGTACTGGTACAAATTGTCCGGGTTGTCGGCGCCGATTTTGGCGGTTTCGTGGGAGGGTTTGAAAAAGCCGGGGAACTTCGGGTCGGCAAACTCCATGTGCATTTCCAGGCCGAGGCGCAGCAGTCGGGTCAGGTAGCGGAAGCCCTCCGCGCGGTTCAGCACATCGTCGGGCGCTTCGGGCCGCAGAATCTGGTCGCCGGCTTGTTTCAGGGTGTCGCAAAAGTGGTGCCAGAGGGTGCCGGAGGCCAACGCCTGTTCTGGTTCTATATCTTGCATGGTCTCTCTCCTGGTGAATTAAGGGAGCGTTTGTTGTGCCGCTGGTATTACTAACTTATCGTGTGATAAGTTATGCCTTTAGCCTAGCAACCTATCAAGTGATAAGCGTAGTCCGAACGGACGACAAGCGCCGTCGAAATCGCTAAGCTCAAGGAAATTCAAACGGTTAGAGAGAAGTCCATGAAAGCAAATTCCGCCCCCGGCAAGTCAACTGCCCGGGAAGCTATCCTCGATACGGCAGAGCGCCTGTTTGCCGAGCAGGGCATCGAGGCGGTTTCGCTGCGCGCTATCAACACCGAGGCCGGTTACAGTGTGGCCGCCCTGCACTACCACTTTGGCACCCGGGAGCGCTTGATCGACGAACTGATTGAAAGGCGCCAGGACCCGATACTGGAACGTCGCCAGGCGTTACTGGAGGCGTTGGCGCAAGAGGAAAAACCCGATATCCACCGCATTACCGAGGCGTTGGTACTGCCCATGGCGGAGCTCATTTTCCATAATCCCGATCGGGGCTTGCGTACCATCAAATTCTTTTTTCAGACCTATATGGACCAGGCCAACCACCAGCGGGTGCGACGGGTAATCGAAGAGAGCTACCGCATCTTTGACCGCCTGCTGGTCCGGGCGTTGCCGCACCTGGACAAAGCGCTGCTTCACCAGCGCTGGGTGCTGGCCACGGAATTGACGTTTCAGGGGCTGGCTAATATTGACAGCATTATCACCCGACCACGTTTTCGGAATGCGGAGCGTAACTACCGGCGCTATACCGCGCAGCTGGTGGATTTTATAGCCGGAGGATTGGCGGCTGAGGAACGCTAGCGTAGCCTGATCCCCTCCCCGAGCCGTGTTACTACGGTAGAGGTAACTGTATTTTCCCGGTGCTCGAACCGGCCCACCGCACCAAAGTCAATGTACACAGGACTATCGATAAAACAGCCCCGAATTACCTCTGTTTGTTTGCGATCGCAGGCGCTCAGGTAGTGGGCTTTGAGTAGTTTGATGGCTTCAATGGCTTCCAGCGTCTGCAAGCGAGTCTCCCGCTCTGTCGTGCCGCTGCTCCAGGATGCCTCCATTGCGATTTCGGCGTTCTCTACCGACAATATCGAAAACATGGGCATTGGCCAGGCCAGTGATCCGTTTCCAGGGAGCCACGATACACGGCGACAGCCAACTGATTTAACGCTTCCAAATTGGCTGGAGTCATAGGCTTACTTTCGCGTCAGAAACAATCTGGGCAAGTCGTCCATATGGCCTATCCCCTTTTCACTTAAAATGCAACTCTTAAAGATTGATCCTTGATAACACCAGCTAATCAATACGGATGACGTATTAAATCTTGCCAACCCGTAAATTACGCCTTGAAAACGCCCACAGCGAGGGCTCATCACCTATTGAACGGGAGTTGATAACGTGAATAACAACGAACAGACTGGACGCAATCTGCGTTTCGTGATTATCGGCGCCGGCATGGCGGGGCTGCTGGCTGGCATCAAGCTGCGCGAAGCGGGTTTCCACAATGTCACCATCTATGATAAAGCCGATCGCATCGGTGGCACCTGGCGCGAAAATACCTACCCGGGGCTCACCTGTGACGTGCCGTCGCACTCCTATACCTATTCCTTTGTGCCCAACCCGAATTGGAGCCACCACCTGCCGCCCGGTGCCGAGATCCAGGCCTACTTTGAGGGCGTGACGGCCCAGTACCGGCTTGAGGAAATTATCCGCTTTAACCAGGAAATCAGCCGTTGTGTTTTTGAAGACGGCAGCTGGCAGCTGGAAACCCAAAGCGGCATTAAAGACCAGGCGGACTTTGTGATTGCCGCCACCGGTGTGCTGCACCACCCCAAATACCCGGCTATCACCGGGGCCGACAGCTTTGAAGGCGCTCTGTTCCACAGTGCCCGCTGGGACCACAGTGCACCCCTGGATGGCAAACGTATTGGCATTATCGGCAACGGTTCCACCGGGGTGCAGATCGTGTCGGCGCTGGCGCCCCGCGCCGCTAAACTGTGCCATTTCCAGCGCAGTGCCCAGTGGATCATGCCGGTGGAGAATCCCGCCTTTACGGAAGCGGAAAAGGAGGCGTTTCGCAACGACCCGGGGCTGCTGCACCGCATGCAAAACGACGAAACACTCAACGCCAATATCGAGCGCTTTTCCCAGGCGATTGTGGACCCGGACTCGGAGGCCATGCACCAGATCGAAGAGATTGTGCGGGACAACCTGGAAAACAGTGTCGCCGACCCCGAGCTGCGCGAAAAGCTCCGCCCCAACTACCGCGCCGCTTGCAAGCGCCTGATCTATTCCCCGGACTATTACCAGGCGATCCAGCACCCCAATGCCGAGCTGGTCACCGATGGCATCGAGTGTATCGAGGCCAAAGGTGTGCGCACCAAAGACGGCACGCTGCACGAGCTGGATATGCTGGTGTTTGCCACCGGCTTCCAGGCGGACCGTTTTATGCGCCCGATGAATGTGATCGGCCGCGGAGGGGCAGCGCTCAACGATGTCTGGGCCAAGCGCCCCACGGCCTATATGGCGGTATCGATTCCCGATTTCCCCAACCTGTTTATGCTCAACGGTCCCAATGGTCCGGTGGGCAACTTCTCACTGATCGAAATCGCCGAGCTGCAGTGGCACTACATCACCCAGTTGATCGATAAGGTCGCCAGCGGTGAATGCACCCAGATATCGGCTTCCAGGGAGGCGCTGGCGGAGTTCGACAAGCAGCGTATAGCCGCGGCGAAACAGACCATTTTCGGGTCCGGGTGCCAGAGCTGGTATCTGGACGCCGAAGGCGTGCCCGCCACCTGGCCCTGGACCCGCTCCCGGTTTGCCGAAGAGATGCAGGCGCCGAAGCTGGAGGCCTACGAGCTGGTTGGTTAGGCCCGGTCTGTGGAAATTGCTAGTCCATTTGAATGATGAGGCTGCCGCTGGCCAGGGGCTAGCATAGGATTTCCCGTAGAGACCAATAACCACTATAAATCTAGACATCGAGGGTAGACGCGATGCGAGACAATACTATTACCTACACATTGAACAAGGCCCCGTTGGCATGGGCTATTGCCGGGTTGTTGCCGTTGGGCGCAGCCGTGGCCGAAGAGCAACAGTCGGGCTGGGCGCTGGAGGAGATCACCGTGACCGCCCAGAAGCGCCCGGAATCCCTGCAGGACGCGCCTATCTCCATTATGGCCTTCAGCAATGAAAAGCTGGAGCAGATGGGGGTGTCCGATGTGATGGACATGCAGGGCGCGGTCCCCAATGTGACCTTTACTCCGTTTCCGCAAAACAAGAACTCCGCCACCACCTATATTCGCGGTGTCGGTAATGCGGATATCCAGGTGACCAAAGACTCCGCCGTGGGCATGTACCTGGATGGCGTCTACCTGGGCCGCTCCGCGGGCCTGGCGCTGGATATCGCCGACCTGGAACAGATCGAAGTCCTACGCGGCCCTCAGGGCACCCTCTACGGCCGCAACTCCACCGGCGGCGCGGTGAATATGTCGTCGGTGAAACCCTCTGCCGAGAACAGTTTCAGTCAGACCCTGAGTGTCGGCAACCAGGGTTACTGGCGCTCGCTGACCAAAGGCAACTACGCCGTGACTGACACCCTGTTTGTGCGCGGCGCCTATGCCATTTCCGAAAAAGACGGCTGGGTGGAAAACAGCGCTATAGGTGGCGACTTTGGCGCGGACGACAAGGAGGCCTTGCGCGTGGCTGTGCGCTGGGAACCCAATGAGGCCTGGGTGCTGGACTACGCCTATGACCAATCCAGCAACACCAGTGTGCAGTTGCCCTATCAGCTGGTGGCTGACGGTACCGGTTCACTCGGTTTTCTGGTGCGCGAAAAGCGGCAGGACACCTTGTCCGTCAACCGGATGCAGGACACTGAGGTGGACGTGAACGGTCACGCCCTGACGGTGGAGTGGAGCGATGGCAACCATGTGGTGAAGTCCATTACCGCTTACCGCGAGCTGGATGAGGCGGGTTACCAGGATTACTCGCCCAGCTGGCACCACTTCGGGGGTGGCCTGATCCCAGCGCTGGTGAGCAGCGGTGTGGAATACCTGGACACCACCTTTACCAAAGAACAGGAACAGTTCTCCCAGGAATTTCAGTTTATCGGTGAACTGTACGACGGACGCTTGCAGTATACCGCCGGTCTCTACTATTTCCAGGAAGAGGGGGCCGAGTACCAGGAAACGAACCTCAACTTGCTGCGCTTGTTGAGTTTTGACTTTGACGGCACGCCCCCAGTGCTGGACAGTTTTTCTCAAGCGGATTTAACGGCCTGGGCGCTGTGGAACAGTGCCGAAGAGGTTTACGATGTGGATGTGGAATCCGAATCGTTTGCCATTTACGGCCAATACGCCTACACGCCGGCACTGCTGGAGGATAATCTGACCCTGACCCTGGGGCTGCGCTACACGGAAGATGAACGCAGGGCCAGCAAAACCGACAACCTTTATAACGGCTTTGCCGGTGGCACCGTCACCGGTGATCGCGACTCGGAAAACTTCAGTATTTCCCTGACCGCTGACTATGCGATCAACGACGACGTCAACGTCTATGCCAAATACGCGGAAGGCTACCGCGCGGGGGGCTTTAACACCCGCGGCTCGCAGGCTAATTTCGCGGCCGGGTTTGAACCGGAAGCGATGACCGCCTACGAGCTGGGGTTGAAATCGGAGTTGTTGGACCGCCGGGTGCGCCTGAATGCGGCGGTGTTTAACTACACCTATGACGAACTGCAGGTGGATCAGAGCGATCCGACCAATATTACCCAGACCGATACCTTCAATGCCGGAAAGGCTACCTACAACGGTTTTGAATTCGACCTGACCGCGATGCTGAATGAGCACCTGACCCTCAACGCCAGTTACGGTTACGTCAACGCCGAGTACGACGAGTTCTTCCAGTTTGGCGTGGATGTCTCAAATGAGCGCCGTATCGCGTTTACACCAGAGAATTCCTACAGCCTAGCCGTGGACTACGACACCCGCTGGGGGACAATCGGCGACCTGAATGTCAACCTGGCATACTCCTGGCAGGACGAACAGTGGTTCAGCTCTCGCGGAGACGCCATCAAGGACGACCTGGGACTGCTGAATGCCTCCGTGTCGCTGACCGATGTCAGCGTCGGTGCCGGCAACCTGCGCACCACCCTCTGGATTCACAACCTGGAGGACAAGGAGTATGTCATGCACTCCTTTGACGCCGGTGGCCTGGTGCTGGGTGTCTTCGGTGAAGAACGCACTTACGGCCTGGACGTGACGCTGGAATTTTAGTCCGGTTTCCCCCGGCTTTATCCGCCCTTGCGGGCAGTTGTTTAAAAAGGGTGGCCCGGGGCAATGCCCGGGGTCACACAGTATTTATTGACCAAAAAAAAAAAGAGTACAACGCTATGACTGATCGAGTAGCAGGAAAAGTGGCCATTGTTACCGGCGCCAGTCGCGGAGTGGGCCGCGCCGATGCCGAGGTGCTGAGCCGCGAGGGCGCCACCGTCATTATGACCGACATCAACGCTGAGGCCGGGGAACAGGCGGCGGCCGAGATTGGCGGCAATGCGCGGTTTGTCAAACAGGATGTTAGCGACGAAGCGGGTTGGCAGGTACTGATCGACACTGTCGAAAAGGGCTACGGCCGCCTGGATATCCTGGTCAACAATGCCGCCATCCTGCAGCTGGCTGATGTCAAGAGCGAAACACTGGAAGGCTGGCGCCGGGTGCAGGCGATCAATACCGAAAGTGTTTTCCTGGCCATTAAGTACGCGCTGCCGCTGATGGAAAAATCTGGTGGTGGCTCAATTATCAATATGTCATCTTCGTCAGCGCTGGTGGGGATGCCGCACTTTGCCGCCTACACTGCCAGCAAGGCGGCGGTGCGCGGTCTGACCCAAAGCGTGGCCGTGCAGTGCCACAAAGCCGGCAACAAGGTGCGCTGCAACACCATTCACCCCGACGGTATCGCCACGCCCATGGTAATGGAGATTGCCGAGCAGAGGCCGATAATGGACCCGGCCAAGGCGGAAGTGGCGGCCAGCTATACCTGTACCGCAGAGGATGTGGCGCAAACGGTATTGTTTCTGGCTTCCGATGAATCCAGGAATATCAATGGCGCAGCCATCACGCTGGATAACTCCGCCACGATAACGCCGCCTTATCTGTAATGGTTAACAGTGACTTATGGCAGGGACGCCAGACTTTTTAGCACCAAACTCACCAGCATGGACTGCTGGGTGACGCCGGTCTTGGAAAAGATAGAACGCAAATGGGCGCGGGCGGTGTTGCGGGCCATGTCCATATTGCTGGCCACTTCATCCAGGGTTTCACCCCGGGCCAGCATGATCGCCACCGAGGCTTCGGTCACCGTCAACTGGTAGAGTTTCATCAGCAACCGCAGGTTTATTTCGCTGCGTTGCTCCGGTGCATAGATAAACACACTCAGGTGTGGTGAACCGCGCGAGTCGATCAGCGGGTCCACGGGCACGGGTTTGATCACCACTTCGTAATCGGGTCGGCCCGAGGTGCGGGGCACCGCCAGCGCGTTGACCGGCGCCGGCTGGTCCAGTTTTTGGGCGCTGAGCGCCGCCTGGATATAGTCTTTCAACTGGTTGTTGAGTTCGGTTTTTTTCAGAAACAGCTTGTTGTGCAACTGGCCGATACCGTCTTTCTCCTGCAGCCACTTGTCCGCCAAGGGGTTGGCGCGCACAATAGTGCCGTTTTCATCGAGCATCACCACACCGATGGTTTTGCCGGATACGGAGCTGGCCCACAGCTGACGTTCGCTGTCGAGGCGGATCAGTTTGTCACCATAGGCGACCGCGCGCTGAATATGCCGCGCCAGCAGCTGCATAAATTCTCGCTCTTCGTCGCTGAAGCTGCCCTGCTCAACGGTGCGGGTAAAGCGTACAGAAAACCGCTCTTTGTTGTCGTACTCCAGATCTACCCCGCAAGTGTAGTAGATACCATAGGGTTTCATGCAAATCTGGTAAAACTCGCTGCTGTCGAGTTGTTGTCGCTCGATCAGGTCGTCTATCGCCACCACTTCCCCCACCGGCAGGTTGGCCAGCGGGTCTGCGGCAAAATACCCCTCGGTGTAAATATTGCTGGGGTTGTCCGGCGTCACCGCCGGTATCAGGCCGCTGGTGAACATCAAGCCGCTGTCACTGGGGGTGGGGTAACGCAGAAACAGGAAACTGGCTTGCAGATTCAACACCTCTTTGACAGCGACCAGAAAGCCGTGCCAGGGCGAGGCCTCCAGGGCGCCGTCGTAGAGTTTTTCCAGCAATTGGCTGTAGTTGCCTATCGACAAGTCTTGCATGCAGGGGCTGCTTGTTGGGTCGGTGGTTGTTACGACGGCAGTTTTGCGTCTATTGACTGCAGTATAGCGCGCACTTCCTCGTCCACACCAGGCATGGACATAAAGCCGTGAATCATGCCCGGCGCCGCTTGCAGGTGCACAGGGTTGCCGGCAGCCTCCAGTTGCTCGGCAAAATCACGGCCCTCATCCTTGAGCGGATCGAACTCTGCCAACACAATATGTGCCGGGGGCAGATCTGACAGGTCGGTGGTTAGGCCGGGGGCCGCAACGGGTGGCAACCGCGGTGCTTGCACCGGCAGATAGCTGCGCCAAAAGAACGCCATTTGCTTGCGGCTGAGAAAGTACTCGCCGCCGCCCAGGGTGGTGTAGCTTTCGTTGTCCTGCGGCGGTTTGACGGTAGGGTAAAACAGCAGCTGGGCGTCGATCTGCGGTCCCCCGCGCTCGCGACTGAGCAGGCATACCGCCGCGCTCAGACAGGCGCCGGCACTATCGCCGGCCACCAGTAGTTTGGCGTTGGCGTTGGCGAATTCCGCTCGGTGTTCGGCGACCCAGCAGGTCGCGGCATAACAGTCTTCCGGGGCGGCGGGGTAGGGGTGCTCCGGTGCCAGGCGGTAAGCGACTGAGATCACTGCGGTGTTGAGTTCCCTGCATAGGTGGCGGCAAAGGTTGTCGTGGGTATCCAGGGTGCCCATCACAAAACCGCCACCGTGGAAGAACAGGGTCAGGCGATTGCAGTTGGGTCCGGGCCGATAGAGCCGTGCGGGCAGTGCCGAGCCGGTGCCGGGAATGGTCAAGTCGCGGCACTCGGCCACCGCCACCGGTGTCACCGGCAGCGGCTGGTCAAACAGCTGGCGCAGGGTCGCCGCGCCCAAGGTATCGATGGGCGGCAAAGGGGTGTCCGCAAAACCGGCAAGAAAAGCTTGAATACTGGGGTGGAGATGGGGCGATAAGGCCATGCAGTTCTCCCTAGAGGGTTTGGGGTGAGGTGCCCATTCGTTGACAGCCTCCTGGGCACAAGGTCCGATAGGACACCGATTGTAGGCAGCTCTACCCAACAGAAGATCGTCCACATGGACTATAGGCAGCGGGCGGCGCCGGAACAGTGATTGCGCGGGGCAGTGGGCTATAGTGCGGGCACTTCAATAAGTCATCGTCCTCATGGACGATGGCTGTGTTGGGCAATCGCGCCAGGATTGGATCAAATACCACATTCTGCTTGCGGGGCGGATGCTGCATATCAACTGACAGTAATAAGCATGTGGCCAAGCCAGTGAAGACTCAAAGAGGAAATGACACATGACCCCTATCTGGAAAAACAAAGTCGCCGTGATTACGGGGGCCGCCAGCGGTATCGGCCGCGGCCTGGCGGAACACGCCGCCGGCCTGGGCATGAAGCTGGTGCTGGCCGATATCGATAAGCCGGCTCTGGCGCAGGTGGCCGCCGGGCTGGCGCGGGCCGAGGTGATCACGGTCGAGACCGATGTCAGTGATCTGGCCTCGGTAGAGCGGCTGGCGGCCACAGCCTATGAGCACTTTGGGCGGGTGGACCTGGTGTTTAACAACGCCGGCGTTATGGTCACCGGTTTTTCCTGGGAAATTCCCCCGGCGCAGTTTCAGCGGGCGCTGGATATCAATATCAATGGCGTCATCAACGGCGCTCGCGCCTTTGTCCCGCGTTTGCGGGAACAGGGCGGTTCGGCAGTGATTGTCAATACCGCCTCCATCGGCGGCCTGTTGGCCAGCCCCCTGATGGCGCCTTATTCGGTGTCCAAGTTTGCGGTAGTGGCCTTTACTGAAAGCCTGAAAGCGGAGCTGGCGATGCTGGAGCCGCCGATTCAGGTGTCGCTGCTGTGTCCAGGGCCGGTGACCAGCGACATCTTTAACAACCCCTTGGGTGATTGCGGAGACAACGCTGCGGTGGCCCAGTTTGTCGAGCAGCTGCAACAGCACTTGCAGAACGACGGTATTTCCCCCGCGGAACTGGCGCAGCGCGCCTTTGCCGGTATCGACGCGGGCAAATTCTGGCTGTTTCCGCAGCCGGAAGCGCTCAAGGCAGGTTTTCAGGAAAAGGTGTCGCGTATACTCGACGCGTTGTAAGTCGCCTGGCGCCCCCGCATACACAGGGCAGCATTCGCCAGCTATAGTAAAAAGGTGTGTGGCGAATTCCGCGACGGTCCGGACGGACTTTGTTTGGGGGTAAACTATGGCGAAACGTGTATATTTATTCGACCAGGGGAACAGGGACGACCGCGACCTGCTCGGCGGCAAGGGCGCCAACCTGTGCGAAATGTTCAACCTCGGGCTGCCGGTGCCGTTTGGCTTCATCATCACCACCTCCACCTGTCGCGAGTTTTTTGAAGCGGGCAATCGGCTCCCGATATTGCTCGAACAGGAGTACCGCATCGCCCTGGACCTGGTGGAGAAAAAGATGGGGGCCCGATTCGGGGACCCGGACAATCCGCTGCTGTTCTCCGTGCGCTCCGGCGCGCCGGTCTCCATGCCGGGCATGATGAACACCATTTTGAATCTCGGGCTCACTGACGAAATCGCGGCGGGCCTGGCCAGAAAAACCGGCAATCCGCGTTTTGTCTATGACTCCTACCGCCGATTTATCCAGATGTTTGCCGATGTGGTCATGGGTATCGAGGGCGACCAATTTGAGCACGAAATTACCCGCTACAAGCAGGCACATGGCAAAAAACTGGATACTGATATGGAGGCGGAGGACTGGCAGCGTATTATTGAGACGTTCAAGGCGCTGGCGGATTTCCCCCAGGATCCGTTTGTGCAGTTGCGCTTGGCGATCGAGGCAGTCTTCCTCTCCTGGCACACACCGCGGGCCGTGGTATACCGGGAGATGAACGACATCCCCGAGTCGATTGGCACTGCGGTCAATGTGCAGGCCATGGTGTTTGGCAATTATGGTGACGATTCGGGCTCCGGGGTGGCTTTTACCCGGAATCCTTCCACCGGTGACCACGAATTTTTTGGTGAGTTTCTGTTTAACGCCGCCGGTGAGGATGTGGTCGCCGGTATTCGCACGCCGGAACCCATCGACGCCCTCAAGGCGCGTTTGCCGATGGTGTATGACGAACTCTACCGTACCCAGGCGCTGCTGGAAAAGCACTACCGCGATATGCAGGACATCGAGTTTACGGTACAGGAGGGCCGGTTTTACATGCTGCAGACCCGCAGCGGTAAACGCACGGGGCGCGCGGCGATCAAAATCGCGGTGTCGATGGTAAATGAGGACCTCATCAGCGAGAAGGAAGCGCTGTTGCGGGTTTCTCCCGAACATGTGGAGGCGTTTCTGCACCCGATGGTGGACCCGGACGCCAAAAAGGACATTGTTGCCACCGGCCTGCCGGCCAGCCCCGGCGGCGCCACGGGCAGGGTGGTGTTTTCGGCCGATGAAGCCGTGGCCGAAGCGGGCAGGGGCCATAAAGTTATTCTGTTGCGCCGGGAGACGACGCCGGAAGATATTCACGGCATGAAAGTTGCCGAAGGCGTGCTCACCCAGCTGGGGGGCATGACCTCGCACGCGGCAGTGGTGGCCCGGGGTATGGGCGTGTGTGCGATCACAGGCTGTTCGACCCTGCATGTGGACTGCCACAAGGGAGAGGCACTGACCGAGGGCGGGGTTGTGCTCAAGCGCGGCGATGTGATCACCCTGGACGGTACCGCCGGGGAGGTGATGCTGGGGGATATTCCCAAAATCGAGGCCAGTTCCAGTGAGGATTTTCAGACACTCTTGTCCTGGGCCGATAAACACCGCCGCCTTAAGGTGCGCGCCAACGCCGAAACGCCGGAGGACGCCAGAAAAGCGCGTGCGCTAGGTGCCGAGGGCATCGGGCTGTGTCGCACCGAACATATGTTCTTCGAGGCCGAGCGGATCGACCAGATGCGTGCGATGATCCTGGCTGAGACATTGGACGAGCGCGAGCACTATCTGGCGCAACTGCTCGGTTACCAGCAAGCGGATATGCTGGAACTCTTTAAAATCATGGACGGTTTGCCGGTGACCATACGCCTGTTGGACCCACCGTTGCACGAGTTTCTGCCCCACCATGAGGAGGAGATGCAGGCACTGGCCCAACATATTGGCAAGCCGGTGGAAAAGATCCGGGAGGCCGCCGAAAACCTGGAAGAAGTCAATCCCATGCTCGGTTTCCGCGGTTGTCGTCTCTCCGTGGTCTACCCGGAAATCACGGAAATGCAGGTTAAAGCCATCATCGGCGCCGCGGTTGAGGCGGCCGAAGCGGGCTTAAATCCGCTCCCGGAAATTATGATCCCGCTGGTGGTGAACGTGCGCGAGATACGCCTGATCGCCGATATTATCGACCGCAGTATCCATCAGGTGCACAGCGACAAAGGGATCTCCATTCCCTACAAGATCGGCACCATGATGGAAACCCCGCGCGCCTGCCTGGGGGCAGAGCGCCTGGCGTCGGTGGTGGAGTTTATGAGTTTTGGCACCAACGACTTGACGCAAATGACCTACGGCTTTTCACGCGACGATGCGGGCCGCTTTATCCCGGAATACCTCAACAAGAAACTGATCGACAGTGACCCCTTTGTGACACTCGATCAGCGCGCCGTGGGACGGCTGATGGAAATGGCGGTGAAAGAGTCCCGCGCACGCAAGAAAAACATCAAGTATGGGATTTGCGGTGAACACGGAGGGTCCCCGCAGGCGATACGCTTCTGCCATCACCTGGGTCTGGATTACGTCTCCTGCAGCCCGTTTCGCATCCCGGTGGCCAGGGTGGCAGCGGCGCAGGCCAACGTGGCTGGTGAATAAGTGGGACATTACCTGCAGGTATCCTGCTCGATTCGTGAGCGTCTAAAGCTTTCCCCGCCGCCAGTCGCAGTCGAAAGAGACTAGAGTGGTGTCAATTACAAAAATACCCTCAGGAGCCGGTTTACCGCCAGCAGGACGGCGACATTCCCCGCACCGACAAGGCATTTCGCAATGCCCCGGAAAATTTTCAGTTCGTGATCGTAGGGGACCGCACCGGCTTCGACGCCGGCGCTGTTCGAAGCGCGGCGAGCGTTTCTGGAGGGTGCGATGGCGTGCACTGTATTGGTGCGCGCCTCAAGTATCCTACCTAAATGGTGTTATTCCTCTGAACATCAATTAACCGTTACTCTGGTTGCAAAATGGCCTCCGTGGGGGCGCATTGACATTCTGATAACCACAGCAGCTCTACCGAGTTGGCAATCAAGAGGAAAGCAAACCATGAAAAAAAATCTGGTATTCAACCCACGCCTGTTGGCGATCGCCATCGCCGGTGTTGGGATCGCGGCAGGCGCAAATGCGCAAATGCAAATTGAGGAGGTAGTGGTTACTGCTCAAAAGCGCGCACAAAGTGTCAATGATATCGGTGTGTCCGCCAGCGCCTTTGGCGGCGATGACTTGAAAAAACTCAATGTGGAAAGTGCGGTGGATCTGGGCGCCCATACGCCGGGTCTGGTGACCGCCAATGCCACCTCCGGCGGCACGCCGATTTTCGCTATTCGCGGTATTGGCCTGGACGACTTCAGTCCCAATAACAACAGTGGCGTGGGGGTGTACACCGACGAGGTGTTTGCCAGTGCGCCAGCGTTGCTGGGTGGCCAGCTGTTCGATATCGAGCGGGTGGAAGTGTTGAAAGGCCCGCAGGGCACCCTCTATGGCAAAAACACCACCGGTGGCGCTATCAACTTTATCAGCAACAAACCCACCGACGAGTTTGAAGCCTATGTAGAAGCGGACTACAGCCGTTGGGACCGGGTGGAAGTGACCACTGCGGTCAGTGGCGCTCTCAGCGACAATATGCGTGGCCGCGTGGCCGCCAACCTGGTAAACCAGGGCGAGGGTTGGCAGACAGATGTCAATACCGGAAACGAATACGGCAAGGATGACAGACTGGCGGTGCGCGGTTTGCTGGATTTCGATTTGTCCGACGACACAAGTGGCCTGCTCAAGGTCTATTACACCAAAGACGAAGGCACGCCCCTGTCCCCCGATGCGGAGCAGCACGAGACCTGGGGTTACCCGGAGCTGAACAGCCCCAAAGACCCGCGCAAGGTTACCGTGGGTAACCTGGATGTGGGTCGGGATGAAGAGGGCTACGGTGTCTCGCTGACACTGACCATGGATTTCGAGCCGTTTACCCTTACCTCCATCACCGCTTGGGATACCTACGATCAGTCTGTGGTGGACAATTACGGCGGCACCAGCGAGCGCATCACTGACTTTATCCAGGACAACGCCATCGAGCAGGTGTCCCAGGAGTTGCGTTTCACCGGCAATACCGACGGCGCCTTTAGCTGGATTCTCGGTTTCAACGTCTCCAAGGAGACGGTGGAGGCCCTTGGCACCTTTGATGACTCCTTTGTTGCCTACGAGACCTTTGGGGATGTGGGTACCGATCTGATCATCGCCGACTACACCCAGGAGACCCAATCCTACGGTGCCTACCTGCACACGGAAACCGAGCTCTCCGACGAATTTAAGCTGACCGTGGGCCTGCGCTACTCTCTCGATGACCGCAGCTTTGACGGTACCGACACCAATACGGACCTGGCGGGTTCCTTTAGCGACACCCTGGTCGTGTTGGACGAGTCACACGACGAAGACGGTCTGACCGGCAAGATCGGTCTCGACTGGATGCCCAACAACGATTGGCTGATCTACGCCAATGTGGCCACCAGCTACAAGAGCGGTCTCTTCTACGGTGCCCCGGTGCTCGACAGCGACGCAGGCCGCGCCTGGGGTTACGTGGATCCGGAAGAGGTCACCAGCTACGAAATGGGCTTTAAGGCCACGCTGCTGGACAATACGCTACAGATCAACGGCGCGGCCTTCTTCCTGGACTACAAAAACCGCCAGTCGCTAATCACCTACATCGAAGACGGTTTCAGTACCTTCTTTGACTTGGAGATCGCCGACACCACTATGATCGGTATCCCGGAGTCGGAAACCGAAGGCGCAGAACTGGACCTGCGCTGGTTGCCGATGGAAGGCCTGGATGTGCGTCTGGGTGTGGCCTACCTGAACAGCAAGGTCACCAAGGCCCCCACGACTGCCGATATGCGTGGTATCTCTGACGACTCCAGTTTGCCGTATACCGTGGACCATATTGCCAATGACATCAACGTTGGCCAGACCCTGGCCCAGTCGCCCGAGTGGAGCTATAACGGCCTGGTCAACTACGAGTGGAATCTGGGTGATAACCTGATCGCCAGTGTGCAGACCAGCTATAGCTGGACCGACGACCAGGTGGCGGCCCTCGGAGATCCCAACACCGGTTACGGTCCCATCAGCAGTCTGGATGCCCAGGCCTCTATTGCCGATGCGGACGATGTTTGGTCGGTGACCCTGTGGGGCAAAAACCTGGAGGGCAGCGAGGCGGAAACCTATGCCTTTACCGGTTTTGCCGGGCGGGTGGTGTACCGCCAGCAGAGCACCAGCTATGGGGTGACGGTCAAATACAATTTCTGATGTCGAGAGCTGACTGCTTTGAGCGCTGTTTGGGCGCTCCGCTGCGCTAATCCACCCTACCCAAATTCGGAGTTCCGTAGGGTGGATTTACCCTGAGAAACGGGCACAAGAGGCGTTTTTTGCCGTAATCCACCATGACCATGTGCGAATTCACTCCTTTAAATCTTCTGCTAGGCACAATTCCAGTTGCGTTTGTATTTGATCTACCTCTAATTCACCCCAGCCAATAAACACTATCTGGCTGCGAGGAGTTTTAGGCCAAGGCCCGTTTTTTTCCATTTCCACTCGGGTTCCCACCATCTGTAGTAAACAGCGTTCTTGGGGTGCTTCGCTTAGCTGCACAAATCCCTTGGCCCGGTAAATATTGGATGGAAGTGCCTTAAACGCTTGTCGCAGCTTCTTCAGGTCCAACGGTAACTCATGGTCCCAATTGAAGGTGGTAAATTCCGGGTGGCCAACACAACAGTTATCTTTGTGGTGGTGAGAGGTGCTTTGCGATCTATCCGCTGCCTTGACGCCCAACAGCAATTCAATCGGAATATCCGCGAAGTGAGTCTCAAAGGTACGCGCCTGGGGATAGAGCCACTTTTCTCGCAGTTGTTGTAACTGCTCAGGACTGGCCACATCGGTTTTGTTAAGCACCACAATATCCGCGACACTGAGCTGATCCATCGCCAGCTGCGCCATTTCACCTTCGAGTTCGCAAAACTGTTCACTGTCCACCATGGCCACTACGGCATCCACCCGCAGGCGATCGCGAAACTGCGGGTAACGCAGGGTATTGACCACTTTGGACGGTGCTGAGACACCACTGGTTTCGATCAGGATGTGCTCGGGGCGTTCTCGCAGGCTTAGCAATTTATGAAGCTGTTCGATCAGATCACTCTCTACAGTGCAACAGATACAACCATTGGCCAGATTGACCATATTCTGCTCGGCACTGACAATCAGTTGGCTGTCGATATTGATCGCACCAAAGTCGTTGACCATCACGGCGATCTTCAAACCGTGGTCGCCGTTCAGGATGCGGTTCATCAGCGTGGTTTTTCCGCTGCCCAGAAAACCGGTAACTACGGTGGTGGGAATAAGGGGCGTCATAACGTAATACCTCAAAACATAGTCGGGGGTACCGGGTTGTGGGCTCACAACCCGGCCCGGGGATAGGGAGAACAATTACATTTTGTCGTAGAACTCCGGCACCTCTTCACTTTTCCAGACCGCGGTCAGATCGGTGTTTTCCAGCTGCTTCAGGCGATCCCAGACAAACTCTCCTTCCATCAGTGTCAGATCCACGCGGGTATTGTGAATATTGCCCTGAGATTCGATCTCAAACAGATTGCGATCGAGGACAATCAGATCCGCGGACTTGCCAGCTTCAATGCTGCCGGCTTTGTCCTCAATGCCCATGCTCCAGGCACCGTTCAGGGTAACGACGCGGATCGCCTGCTCCAGGGAGATCGGCTTACCTAAAAAGGGCGCTTGGTAATCCCCCCAGGGGTTTTTACGGGTGATCATGGTTTCAAAACCGATCCAGGGATTGATATTGGAGACTGGCCAGTCGGTGCCCATTACCGCGTTGCCGCCGGCCTCGATCACGCCATTGAAGTTATAAATAGTCTTAATTTTGTCTTCCCCCGCCTGGGTGCGGGCGTAGGCAAACTCGGTGGGGTACCAGGCGGCTGGGGAAAACTCTGCCGTGACATTGAGCGCTTTGAAGCGCGGCAGATTTTCCTCCAGCAGCAGCGTCGAGTGAGCACACTGATGGCGTACGCCACTGCCGCCGTTGCGGCGACGGGCTTCAGCCACGGCATCGAGAAAAATATCCGAGGCGCCGTCACCGGTGCAGTGGGCGATTACGCGGATGCCCTTGCGGTCCATATCCGCCACCATGTCGGTGACATGCTCCGGTGTCAGGTTGAGGCTGCCGCGCCAGCTGCTTTCTCCGGGCCAGGGGGTGGACAGGTAGGAGGAGCGTGGCTCGTGCACGCCGTCAAAGTGGAACTTGACCGCATTGGCATTGAGGCGAGAGCTGCGATAGTAATGCCGCTCTCCGGCCAGCAGTTCCCAGCGACGTTTGACCGGGAAGATATCATCCTGCCAGCTGATAGCGGTCTCCACCCGCAGGGTGAGTTCGCCGGCATCGTCCAGGCTTTTCAGGGCATTTAGGCGATGCTCGCACACGTGTACAAATTTGGTGGCCACCACACCGCGACTACTTTGATATTGCACCCCTTCGCGGTAGGCGCGTTTCAGGGCGTGCATGGGGGTAGGCGGCATGGCGGCGTGAATCAGTGCATAGGCGCCGTCGATCAATACCCCGGTGGGTTCGCCGGTGATGCTGTCCCGCTCCAGGTAGCCGTTGCCAGGGTCCGGGATCTCGGCGGTAATGCCGGCCAGTGCCAGGGCTTTGGAGTTCACCATCATCGAGCCCCAGGAGCGGTCGAGGATGGCCACCGGGCGATCGGGGAGGATGCTGTCCAGCCACTCGCGCCCGGCTTCCAGGCCCGCCTGGCGAAAGGTAAAGTGTACAAAATATTGCCCATAGACCCAGCCATCACCGGGATGGGCCTCGGCATAATCGAGGATGGCCTTTTTCACATCACCGGGGGTGGGGCTCTCCAGGCCCACATCCAGGTAACCGGCATAGCCCGGCGCCAAGGCCAGGTCCGGGTGGGTGTGCATATCGTAGAGGCCGGGCATGGCAAATCGCCCCTGCAGGTCGATGACCCGGGTGTGTTGATCGGTATACGCCGCCATCTCGGCCTCAGTGCCGACGGCGATAAAGTGGCCGTCCTTGACGGCCACCGCCTCGGCCCAGGGGGCGGCGCTGTTAACGGTGTAAATTCTGGCGTTGGTGAGCACCAGATCGGCTTTGCCCGCCCCGTGACCGGCGTGGGAGGAGCGGTAGTTGATGGCCTTGGGCATAACGGTTTCCTGTTTTTGCCAGATAGGTGTTAGGGAATCTGAGCCTCAGGCTATCAAGAGGGGTGTGGTAGTGCGATAGCATTAATTGACAGGTTGGTAGCATTTTTTAACAATAGGGCCTTTGGAGTTTGATGCTGTGAGCTACTCGTTTACCATCCCCCAGGACGCCGAGCAGGAAACCCGGCGGATCGCCACCAACTTCCTGAAGCGCTTTAAACAGTGCCTGGCGAAGATGGAGCTGTCGCTGGACTGGCGATCGCTGGCCGCGGCACTGGAGGCTGATCCGCACCAGCTGGCGGGGGACAATGTCAGCATTGATTTTCAGCAATACTTCCGCCTGCTGGAGCTGGCTGCGCCGCAACTGCGAGACACTGGGTTTTATCTGCAACTGGGTCACAGCTACGACATTACCGACGTGGGTGTGTTGGGCTACGCCCTGTTAAGCGTTGAAAACCTGCGCAAGTCCTGGGAGCTGACTTTTCATTCTTCATCGTTTTTGTTGCACCCGCTGACCAACCGGCGTTCCCTCCGGGATGGGCGGGTGGAGGTGGAACTGCAGGCGCCGGCCTACAGTTTGGCAGACAGCTACCTGATGGAGGAGTGGTTGGCGGGCACCTGGAAGTGGATCTGCCAGCGCCTGCCATTGGTGGCCGACAGTCCGGAGATGACACTGGAATTGAGTTACGCGGAACCCACTTATGGTTCAGATTATCACGCAATGTTCCCAGGGGCGGTAAAGTTTTCCCAGCCGGTCACCCGATTGTCCTTTCCGGAAGCCTGGTATGATCTCCCTTTCCCCGCCGCCAATCCGGCAGCGGCGCTTCTGTGCCAGCAGCAATGCCAGCTGATCACCTCGCAGCTGGAAAAGGGCGCAGATTTGGTGGAACAGGTGAGGCGCAGTTTGCTATTGAATCCTCAACGGGGTTTCCCCAGCCAAGAGGAGATGGCGGCGAGGTTCCGTTTGCCCGGTTATACGTTTCACCGCCGGCTGGTGAAAGCGGGCAAGCGCTATAACCAGATCGTGGGAGAGGTGCGAATGGAGTTGGCGAAACACTATCTGCAGAACAGCCAGCTACCGCTACAGGAGATCAGCTATCTGCTCGCTTATGAACATCCGCCGAGTTTTTACCGGGCGTTTAAAAAGTGGTTTGGCATCACACCGGAAACCTGTCGCCAACCTACTGAGTTTCCGGTTGGACACTAACTAAAAAGGGTGATAGCGGAAAAGTAACTGCGACCCTAGTCTGTCAATCTAAAACTCCTGAATTGATAATAAACCGCTGGAGAAAGCGCCTATGAATAGCCCGGATCAAGCTATGATCGCAACAGATAGCCCTTCATTGACAGCATTTGACAGCAAGGTTGCGATATTTGCTGCCATAGTGATTAGTTTTGTGGGCAATGCGGTGGTCCTGGGCATGCCGATTATGGTGGGGGCTTTGGCGGACAGTCGTGGTTTTAGCGAGCAACAGGTGGGCTGGCTGGCATCGGCGGACTTGGGGGGAATGTTTTTGGCATCCATATTCACATCTACAGTTATCACCCGCTTTAACCGTCGTTACCTGGCTTTTGCAGGTATTTCGATTGCCGTTCTCGCCAACTATGCATCCACCCAATTTCACGATTTTGATCCGCTGTTTCTGGCCAGAGTGGCGGCGGGTATTGGCGGTGGCATCTGTTACTCCACTGGCGTGGCCAACATAGCCGGCACCCACCACACCGCCCGCAATTTCAGTATCCTGATGTTTGGCTTGGTCGCCATCAATGCTATTGAGCTCTATACATTTCCCTGGCTCGCCGATGTGTGGGGTGTCAATGGGATCTTTTTGGCGTTTTGTTGTTCGTTTATGGCGTGCTTTTTAGTGTTACCCCTGCTGCCCTGCTACGCAGAGGAACCGCCAGCGACTGAGCGGAATAAGACATCAAACCCATCGTCCTCCAGTCATGCCCTCCCCCATTTCCTGCCCAAACTGTGCCTGCTCGCGGTCTCCTGTTTTTATATCACCATCGGTTCTTTCTGGGCTTTTATCGAACGGGCCGGCGTGGACGCGGGTTTAAACGATAGCTTTATCAGCAATACCCTGACCGTGGGCACTGTTTTCACACTGCTGGGTTGTATCGCCGCCACCTGGTTAAGTAATCGTGCCGGTCAGTCCAAACCCCTGTTGGCTGCATTGTTAATTATGTGCGGCGCACTGTTGATGTTATCCACGGGCATCAACCCACTGGTGTTTGCGCTGGGTACCTTCACCTTCAATATTATGTGGCTATTTACTGATATTTATCAGCTGGGCACCATCAGTAACATTGATCACAGCGGGCGCTATGCAGCGTTGGTGCCAGGCGCCCAGGGATTGGCACAGACAGTGGCTCCGGCCGTTGCCGGATTTATGCTGAGCCGCGACTTGGGGTATGGTGCGGTTATGGTCCTGGGTGCCAGCGGTTCACTGGCAGCATTTCTGATCTACAGTGTGGTCTATGCCCAGCTGAAGCAATTGGCACCCGATGTCGCGGATGCTAGCTAGTGTCTATCCGGAAACGCTGTTTTTGAACCGAGATATATTTTGTAGGTCGGGGGTTAACCCGACAAAACAGGCGGTTCTACGCAGCAGGTTGTCGGATTAATACCCAAAGCACTCGCTTCGCTCGCGGGGCAGGCCCAGTCCGACCTACAGAGTTTCCGGATGCGCACTAGTTCTACTTTGTCATGCAAGAATGCCGTCGCAATGTAGGGTGGATTAGCATAGCGTAATCCACCAATTAGTCTGCTAATGGCACGTTTCTTGGTGGATTACGCTACGCTAATCCACCCTACACGATAATTTAGGTTAAGCGTGACAAAGTAGAACTAGGTGTCACTCAAGAGTCCGAGGATTCATGGGGTCCCTGGCGCACCTACCCATGGGGGGTATGTTTTCCTTAGCGGGGGTTGGATAGGCTGTTTCTTAATCACCAGTCGTCACATCACCTTGAGGGCCAGCACATGATGACACCGGGCATACAGACAAATGGCATGTTTGAGGCCATGGCGGTCGTCACCGCTGGTCTGGGTAAACGGGATATTGCTGAAGCCCTGGTCGGGGTGATCAAGTCTATCTGTCCGGTGGACAGTGTTTGCGTGATGGCTTTCCCAAAAGATGCGCGTCCAAAGCTGCTGCATGAAAACACTGTTATGGGGGTGGTAGCCCCGGCGGGGGACATGACTCAGTATCTCGATGGTGCTTATTTGCTGGACCCGTTTTACCAAGCGGCCAAGGCGCAGAAGGCAACGGGTTGTTATGCACTAAAGGAACTGGCACCGGACGACTTCTTTAACAGTGAATATTTTCGTTTGTACTATCGTTTCTCTCACTTGGTGGATGAGCTGGCGTATTTGCTGGCGTTGGACGATGGCTCCTATATCCATGTTTCCATCGCCAAGGTCGAGGCTTTTAGTGAAACCGAGCGCAGCACCATTCTGGCCATTACGCCGTGGGTTTTATCGGTGCTGGAGCGACAGTGGGCTGGTACCAATCTAAAAACGGAAGTCAGCGCCAACGACATCGATATGCACAAACATGTGCGCCACGCGTTTGAACATTTTGGCAGCTCGGTACTTACCGAGCGCGAGTGCGAAATCGCCCGTCTGATTTTGCACGGTCACTCCACCAAATCCATGGCCGTGAAACTGGATATCTCCATAGAAACCGTCAAGGTGCACCGGCGCAACCTGTATCAGAAACTGGATATTTCGTCCCAGCCGGAACTGTTCTCGTTGTTTTTGGAATCCCTCGCCGTTGCGGGTGGTGACGATCATGTTGATCCTCTGCAGGCTTATCATCAGCCTGTGCATTCGACACTGTAAAAATAGGGGTTGGCGAACCTACCCCATAGAGGTATGGCGATCAAAAAGCCCAGCTTTTACTCTGTAAATACAGTGATAAACACTGAATACAAACGATTCCACACAAAAGGGTAAGCGGAAAAAACGCTGTAAGGAATTAACCATGAGTAACTTCGATCAGTACAACACCCAGCAAATTAATCAGCTCGATAAAGATCACTTTCTGCATCCGTGGCAGATATTTGATGTGTTTAACGAAGAGGGTGCGCTGGCGATCGCTGAGGGAGAGGGCAGTTTTATTTTTGATACCGATGGCAACAAATACTTTGATGCGGTCGGTGGACTGTGGTGCAACAATATCGGTTTGGGCCGCAAGGAGATGGCTGAAGCCATTGCCGAGCAGGCGTTAAAAATGTCTTACGCCAGCCCGTTTGTGGATTTGACTAATGTGCCCGCTGCCAAGCTGGCTGCTAAATTGGCGGAGCTGGCACCGGGCAACATCAACCGCGTGTTTTTTAACTGCGGTGGTTCCACCTCGATTGATACCGCGTTTCGTTTGATTCACTTCTATCAGAACTGCCGCGGTAAAAACGAGAAAAAACACATGATTTCTCGTGTGAACTCCTATCACGGTTCTACGTTTGCCGCCATGTCCATCGGCGGTAAACCTGGCGACCATCCGCCGGAGTTTGATTACCTGAGCGACACCGTTCATCATATCTCTTGCCCCAACTACTATCGCTATGCCGACAAAGGCATGAGTGAGACAGAATTTGTCGATACCCTGGTACAGGAGTTTGAAGACAAGATTGTTGAGCTGGGTGGTGCCGACAAGGTGGCGGCCTACTTTGCCGAGCCGATTATGGGCGCCGGTGGCGTGATTGTGCCGCCGCTCAACTACAACAAGCGCATGTGGGAAGTGTGTAAAAAGTACGACATGTTGTATGTGTCCGATGAAGTGGTGACGGCCTTTGGCCGCCTGGGCCACTGGTTTGCCTCTGAGTCAGAGTTTGGCGTGCAGCCGGACATCATTACCTGCGCCAAGGGTCTGACCTCGGGTTATCAACCTCTGGGCGCGACACTGTTCAGTGACGATATCTGGGATGTGATTTCGGAAGAGGGCAAAGGCCGCTGTTTTGCCCACGGTTATACCTATTCCGGTCACCCGGTAGCCTGTGCAGCGGCGCTGAAAAATATCGAAATCCTGGAACGCGAAAACCTGTTTGATAATGTTAACGAAGTGGGTCCCTACTTCGAACAGCAACTCAAAACCCTGGAAGAGTTGCCGATCGTGGGTCAGGTTCGCGGCCGCAAGTTTATGATGTGTGTAGAAAACGTGGCCAACAAGGAAACCAAGGAACTGTTTTCGGAAGAGCTGGATATCGGCAAGCGTATTGCCAACCACGCCGATACCCGTGGCCTGATCGTGCGCCCGATTGTGCACTTGAACGTGATGTCACCCCCGCTGAACATGAGCAAAGCGGATGTGGACTTTATTGTGGCCACCTTGCGGGAAAGCATTGAAGCCACCATGGATGACCTGCGCCGCGAAGGTCATTGGCAAGGTTAACAGTCTCTCTCCTCTGTGAGTACTTCAGCGGTCGCTACTACCGCTGCTCACCATTGGCCAGGCAGGTTTGTCTGGCCGTTTTTTTATTAAGCAAGCATAGTTTGTGGTTCCACTGCTACACTGAAAAGGAGTTCGCCAGTGTAATGGCTTTTAATAGCTACAATAACCCGGGAATGGACCTATGCGCTTGATCACGATCCTTGCCACTCTTTGCTTTCTCCCATTGGCCCTTATCGCCTGTGGCGGCCCGAATACCATCAAACAGGCCCAAAACTATTGCCTGGAAAACTCTCCGGACGATTACAGCCCCTGTCTTAAGCATAGATACCGGTACCTGGAAGAGCGAAAAAAGCTGGTTAGCAGACATCGGGATGATCAAAATCAGTGTGAGGAGCACGCGTTAAAATCCGTTGGCGGTGATGGGAACAGCTGTTTTCACGCCGGCAACACGGGAACTGTATCGGGGGGCAGTGCTTCTGTCTCGGCCGGTGTATCCCGAAACGTAGATTGTGAGATGAAGCAGTCAAGTGCGAGGACAAGTTCCACTATGGATATGAGGGGCCAGACTAAACAGGCGGAGTTGGAAAAGCAGTGTATGCTGGCACGGGGCTGGGACAACCCGCGGTCGCCGCGTAAAGAGCTGCGTTTATTGTCGCGGGAGTACGGTTTTGAAAAGGAGGAGTATGAGGCGCGTTAGCGTGGGCAGCCGTAGCTCAGTTTGTTGCTTTATTAGACGCTGGCACTGTGGCGCTGCAGCTTTGATTGCGCCCCTGCTGTTTGGCTTGGTAGAGCGCGTTATCGGCTTGTTTGATCAAGTCCTGCGGTGATTTGAGATCGAGGCATGACGCCAGGGCATAACCGCTGCTGATAGTGATACGTTTGCCTGGCAGGGGCGAGGCCTGGTGCTCGATGTCCAGATCAAAAATCGCCTGCCGCACTTGTTCACTGAGTGTGACCATGAACTCAGGGCTTGGATTTGACAGTACGATCATAAACTCCTCGCCACCGTAACGGGCGATCAGATCGCCCGGTCGTCTTACATTGGGCAGGTCACGTAACGTCTGGGCCACTGTTTGCAGGCAATTGTCCCCCATCAGATGGCCATAGTGGTCGTTGTAATCCTTGAAATAATCGATGTCGATAATGACGATGCCCAGATTGTATTTGTTGCGACGGCCTCGCTGCCACTCTTGCTGCAGATGTGTATCGAGGCTGCGCCGGTTGGCGAGGGATGTCAACGCATCGGTGGTAGCCAGCAGTTTAAGGTCCCGATTGGCGGCTTCCAGTGAACAGCGGGCGTCGTCAAGTTCGCGAGTACGCTCCTGTACGCGAATTTCAAGATTGTCGTAGGCCTTTTTCAGCTCCTGTTTCTGCTGGCGTTGAATTCGCGAAATATGCTGAATCAGCAGTAGCGCCAATATGACCGTTATCGCCAGAACTCCCCATAGCGTTCGGCGGGTTTGGTAGTAGGGTTGTAGCGCTTTTTCAACATCGATTTCGGTCGCCATGCCAACGCCGAGATCGGCGTCCCACAGCCAGGCGCCAAAAACCGGTACGCCTCGATAGTCCCGATAACCGTCGATATTAAAACTGGATTCCCCTTGCGTTGCACTGGCAGCCATGACGGTCAGGGGAGGCTCCTGAAGTTCAGTTTCAGGTTTATAGCCTTTGGTAAGGTCACCGCCAGGGTCGCTGATGCGGATATTGAGGTTCGCCTTGTCGTCGCCGGATACCAGACCCAGTTGACGCAATTGCTCTTCAAAACGGCTGGCGGTAATAAGGGTGCCCTGGCGATCGAAGGCGTAGGTCTCGCCGGTTTCTCCCAGGCGTCCAAGGGCGGATACCTGCTGGAACACGGTTTCAAAGTTGATGCTGATTGCCAGCACCGCAACCACGTCTTCGCTGACCATGATGGGAGTGGCTACAAAAACCGACAGGGACTGTCGGTTGCCATTCTCCGACAGCGGGACATCCGAGTGTACTGTGGGGATAAAAAGGGTATGCCCCTCAAATACTTGCTCCAGATAACCTGGGCGCTGCCTGTGAATCAGGTTGATACGGTTGAGGTTGTTATCACGCATGGATGCGATATTAGTGTGATCCGGGGCAATAAGGAAAAACCCCTGATCCCCCACTCTATCCAGCTTGGGCTTTATAAATTGACGCAGGGGAATTAAAGCTGGAAATCGGTTGTCGATATCGGCCTGTAACAGTTGTTGCGTCAATTCAACCAGGGTGGGGTTGCTGGCTAATTCCGTCACCGCTCGCTTGCGGTATTCTATCCAGGTCTTATAGGTAGTGACTGTGGTGCCCAACACCGTTTGCAGTGAATCGCCCATCTGGCGCCGGGTCGCCTCTTCGATGTTGGCGGTCACCACAGACGCCAAAATGAGGGCGATCAATAGAAATACCAGGGTTAAAAGGTGCGTGTAGCGGCTGGCGGGACTTATGTTGGGTATGTTGTCGGGCATGTAAGGGGCCTTCGCTCCGGTATTCCCCTCCTGAGGACTGAGTTCTCCGAACCCTGATGGTAACAATCTAGTTCAATGGTCAATCTCTACCCATCACAATCCAGTAACCATAGTATCGGGGTTTGTGAAGGCCGGCAAGCGCCTGTGGTTACGCCTCTCGGGATTCATCCTTGATAAGTATGGACCGGTCTTCTGGCCACTACAAAGAGCCGGCTGCCCAACAGCAGGCAGGTCATACTGAGTCCCGCCACTAGCGCCATCCAAAACCCTTCCGCCGCCAGGGGCTCAGCCAGCCAATCGGTGCGCGCCAGTACAAAACCCAGGGGCAGTGCCACTCCCCAATAGGAAAACAGAATCAGCAGCAGGGGCGTGTGGCTGTCCTGGTAGGCACGCAGGGCCGCATTGGCAGTGATCTGCAGTTGGTCGGGTATCTGGTAGAGGGCCATCCAGAAAAATAGGCCCATTGCCAGTGCCTGTACGGCGTGGTCGGTGCTAAACCAGCCCACGATGGTTTCCCGTAACAACAAGATCAATGACGCAGTGCTTAGTGATACCAGCGCCGCGCCCACAAAACCTGAGCGCACCACAAAGTTGGCGTGACCTTGATCTCCCCTGCCGAGAAAGTGGCCCACGCGGATAGTGATCGCCTGAGACAGGGCGAGAGGGATCATAAAGATGATATGGGACACGGTCAGGGCGATCTGGTGCCCAGCGACCACGGTCGCCCCCAGGGGGGAGAGCAACAGGGCAATGGTGGAAAAGATGGACGCCTCGGCCACCACAGCCAGGGCAATAGGCGCGCCCAGTTGCAATACATGACTGATGGTTGACCAGCGCGGGCGTTGCCAGTGGCGGTACCAGGCCACACCTTCGTAATACTCACAGCGAGAGGTAAAACCGATCATAATCAGCGCATGCAACCACAGGCAAATGGCCGTGGCCCAGCCGCAGCCGACGCCGCCCAACTCGGGCATCCCCCAGCGCCCGTAGATCAACGCGTAGTTTAGCGGGATGTTGAGCAGAAAGACGAAGCAACTGCTGCTCATAAAGGGCCGGGTGCGCCCCATACCCTCGCTGAACGAGCGCAGGCTGCTAAACAACGCCATGGCGGGGACGCCGGTGGCAATGGCGCTCAAGTAGCCGCGGGTAATGGTCCGCAATTTCCCGTCCACCTGCAGCCATTCCAACAGGGGGCCGACGTTTAACAGCAGTAACATGACGGGCAGTGCCACCGCGAGGGAAAGCCAGGTGCTCTGCTGCACGGTGGTGACGATGGCGCCTTGGTCCCTGGCGCCGTGAAAGCGCGCCACCATTGAGGTTGAGGCGATCAATAAACCGCTGATCAACAGCGAGGCCGGCAGCCATATACTGTTGCCAATGGCCACCGCGGCCAGGTCATTGGCGTGGTAGCGCCCGGACATCAGTGTATCCACGGTGCTGATAGCGGTCGTTAACAAGTGTGCGACCAGCAGCGGGGAGGCCAGACGTATCAGTTGCCTTAACTCGGAAACATACCCGTTGTTTCTCATAAAGCGCTACCTTGGAGTCGGCCGCGCATTCTAGCGGGAATGGTTTGAGCGCGCACGGCCTGGTTTACACGACCTGCACACGGGTAGGGCGGTGTCTGAAACGGTAATACAATCGGCTCACCAACAAGCTGCCGCCGACCATAATACCACCCAGGAATCCGGCCCAAAAACCGTAGATACCGTAGCTCTGTCCCCAGATCTCGGTGTTGCCCAGGCTGTAACCCAGGGGGAACCCGATAATCCAGTAGGCGGTGATCTGCATAAGCATGGGCACTTTGGTATCTTCAAACCCCCGCAGAGATTGAGCCGTCCAGACCTGGAGCACATCAAACACGAGGTATAGTGGCGCCAACAGCATAATGGTGCTGGAGATGGCGGCAATAGCCGCGTCCTGGGTGAAGAGTCCGGGCAGAATCGTCCGGCTGGCGAACACCAGCAGACCAAAACCCAGACCCGCGGTGATCACCAAGCCCAGGCCGGCAACAATGTGTTGCTGCACCGCCTGACGTTGTGCCCGGCCAATACTGTGGGCCACACGGATGGCGGTGGCCTGACCGCAGCCGAGGCCAAGCATCAGTACCACAGCCACTAACTGAATGGTGATCTGATGAGCGCCCAGGGCGTCAGTGCCCAACGGTGCGATCAGCAGAGCGCTAACGCTGAAAAACCCCTCTTCCGCCAGTAGCGACAGACTGATAGGAAGCCCCAGGGCCGTGATGGCGCGCCAACGCTTCCCGTCGAAGCGAGGCAGGGTGGCAAAAATGCGGTAGCTTCGCAGGCGCGGGTGTTTGGCCGCATAGGCAATGCAGGCCGCGGCCCAGAACCAGTACAGCAGGGTGGTGGTCCAGGCGCAGCCCACGCCGCCCAGTGCCGGCAGGCCCAACTTGCCAAACACCAGCAGGTAGTCGAGCACCAGGTTGAGAGCCAGGGCAATCAGACTGGTGATTACCACAAAGCGCATAAGACCGTGGGCCTCAATCAGGCAAAACATCACCCAACACACAGCGCTGGCGGGCAGTGAATAGGCGATGATCTGGGTATACTCCTGGGCGACAAGGGTCACTTTGGTGTCTGTGCCCAGCAGCGGTATAAAGGGGACCACCGCCAGCATGGCCAGCAGAGTGAGGATACCCACCAGCAGGCCCAGCAGCAGTCCCTGGCGGGTCTCGTGGGTGATGTCGTCAAAGCGTTTGGCCCCATAAAAACGGGCGATACGCGGGGTCATGGCGCTGAGCAATCCGCCCATGGCCACTTCCACAATGAGCCAGATATTGCCGCCCACGGCCAGACCGGCCAGGTCTTCGCCGCTGGCCTGACCGGCCATCATGGTGTCGATAATGCCCATACCGATATAGGCGACATGAGCGATGATCAGGGGCACCGCCAAGCGGAGGATTTGGTGGATTTCAGCAAACCAGAATGCTCTGGACATAAAGCACCTGCCTTTTTTGAATAACGGTAAACGATAGTGAGCGATCAATCACTGCCAACGCATTTTTTAGGGGGGAACGCGATGCAGGCGTTTATCGCCGGACCAGTGTTGTGTTTTTTCGTCTGTGGGTTATTCAGGTGGCCAGGTATTGACCAGGAGTACAGTGGAGGTTACGCGAATATCGCGCACGCGCACTGCCGCCGCGGAGGTGCGGTACAGGCGGGCTGTCTGGTAGGTGCGATCTGCGTATTTCATGGTGAAAAGAGTCAACAATAACCGAATTTACGGTTGCTGAGTTTAGGTAAAAGTTGTGTAAAAATCAAATAATAATTCGGTTTTCATGGCGGCGCGCGCCGTGTAGCCAGCCCCGGTTGGGGCTGGCATCTGTTCCGGCGATGATTAACTGCGGTAATTTACCTCCGGCAAAACACACAAAATCTCATACAGCAAATTGGCGCCCACCACCGAGGTGTTGTGGGTGGTGTCGTAAGGGGGAGACACCTCCACCAGATCGCCGCCAATCACATCCAGGCCTTTGCAGCCACGCACGATTTCCAATCCCTGCATCACGGTTAGACCACCCACTTCTGCAGTGCCGGTTCCCGGCGCAAACGCCGGGTCCAACCCGTCGATGTCAAAACTGATATACACCGGGCCGCCGCCGACTTTATCGCGTACCTCCGCCATCAGCGGTGTCAGGGATTTGTGCCAACACTCTTCCGCCTGTACTACACGGAAACCCTGATCGCGGGACCAGTCGTATTCATCGGGGCTGTAGCCGGTGCCGCGCAATCCGATCTGCACCACCCGGTTACAGTCGAGCAGGCCCTCTTCCACGGCACGTCTAAAGGGGGTGCCGTGGGCGATCTTTTCCCCAAACATCTCGTCGTTGATATCGGCATGGGCATCGATATGCACCAGGCCCACCGGGCCGTGTTTTTTCTTCAGCGCACGCAGGATCGGCAAGACGATTGTGTGGTCGCCGCCGATTGAGAGGGGTTTGATATTTTTAGCCATCAGGTCATCGTAGTAGTCTTCGATAATCTGCATGCTCTGTTGCAGGTTAAAGGTGTTGATGGGCACATCTCCGATATCCGCTACGGTAAGCGAATTAAACGGGTCGGCGCCGGTAGAGACGTTAAACGGGCGCAGCATGCGGGACTCATCGCGAATCTCCCGCGGCGCCAGTCGGGCGCCGGGGCGGTTGGAGGTGCCAATATCAAACGGAATGCCGACAAAGGCTGCATCCAGGTGGGCATCGGCTTCTACGGCCGGCAGGCGCATAAAGGTGGCTGGGCCGCCGAAGCGGGGCATATCGTTGCCACCCAGGGGCTGGTAAAACACTTTGTCTGTCATGGTTGCTACCTCCAGTGTTGTTCGCTGAGTCTCGCTTGTTGATATATTCCGGTGGCGGGCGTTTTGTCGTTTAACCGTCGCCCAACTGCACGGATTTCAGTTCCACATATTCGTGTAAACCGGCGTCGCCGAATTCGCGGCCGTTACCGGATTGTTTAAAACCGCCAAAGGGAGCGTCGTAGTTAAACCCGGCACCCTGGATAAAACACAAACCGGCCCGCAGGCGTTTAGCGATGGTCAACGCTTCCTCGCGGTCGGCGGCATAGACCCCGCTGGACAGGCCGTAGGGCGTGTCGTTGGCAATGGCTACCGCGTCCTCAAGGTCCCGGTAGGGGATCATGCACAAGACCGGGCCAAAAATTTCTTCCCGGGCGATTGTCATCTGATTGTTTACATCGGCAAAAATGGTGGGTTGGATATAAAACCCGGTGTCCAGGCCGGCCGGCTTATCCGTGCCGCCGGTGACCAGGGTGGCACCTTCTTCCAGCCCTTTTTCAATATAGCGCAACACGGTTTGTTGTTGCTGTGCTGAGCACATGGGGCCCATAAAGGCATCATCGGTGCCAATGGTCAGGCTTTCAGCGTGCTGTTTGGCCAGTGCCACCGCCTCCTGGTAGCGGCTTTGGGGTACCAGCATGCGAGTCAGTGCGGTGCAGGTTTGACCGGTGTTGATCATCACATCGTCCACGCCGTAGGCCACCGCTTTTGCCAGATCGGCACTTTCGGTGATGATAAAGGGCGACTTGCCCCCCAACTCCTGGGTCACGCGTTTGACGGTGGGGGCAGCCGCTTCGGCGATTTTGATACCGGCGCGGGTGGATCCGGTAAAAGAGACCATATCCACATTCGGGTGGCTGCTCATGGTCGCACCCACTTCGGGGCCGGAGCCGATCACCAGGTTAAAGACCCCGGCGGGCAGGCCCACTTCATCCATAATTTCCGCCATAATCAGGTCTTGCAGTGGCGTCTGCTCAGCCGGTTTGACGATCATGGTGCAGCCGGCGGCCAGGGCGGGTGCCACCTTGCCCACAAACTGGTGGAGTGGGTAGTTCCAGGGGTTAATAAAGGCACAGACACCCACCGCTTCCTTAAAGATCAGAGAGGAGCCCGCTTGTTGCTGCTGTTCCATATTAAAGGCGCGTTCGGCGTAGGAACGCATGCCGTAGATGGGTCCCTCCACCTGCAGCTCCGCAGTCATCTGCGCGGGGCAGCCCATGCTTTGGGAAATGGCGTCTACCAGCTCGGCCTTGCGGGCCTCCATGCGGTCGGCGATGCGGTTGATCAGTTGACAACGGGTTTGGGCGGAAGTGTTCGACCAGCTGTCAAAGGCGGCTTTCGCAGCGGCTACTGCGCGATTGACGTCTTCCGCATCCCCCATAGGGACTCGGGCCGTCACCTGTTCGGTGGCGGGATTGATCACATGGTGGGTTTCAACACCGTGGGGGGCTACCCAGGCGCCGTTGATATAAAGCTTGTTGTAGATTTGCATGGTATCTCTCTTATCGGCAAGTCGGTCCGCGAACAGCGAAGCTAGCGCTGCTATTGTCTTGCCCGTTTTTACCTTTAGCTATAGCCCCTTTGGGTAGGTCGATAATAAAAACCTTCAACGGAAGCTCCGTCAGATAAAATCCGCTTCACACACTTCAATCAGGGTGGGGCGGTCCTGTTGCTGTGCGACCTGTAGTTGGGTTTTTAAATCGTCCAGGTTATGGGCGCGAACCGCCGGGCAGCCGTAACCCTCGGCAATTTTGAGAAAATCCGGGGTACAGATATCACAGGCGATGGGTTCCATACCGGCGGTTTCAAAATTCTGGGCAATCATTTCGTAACGCTGGTTGTTCCACACCACCACGGCAACAGGAATCTTTGCCTCCACCGCGGTGGACAGCTCGTTGATAGTAAATTGCAGACCGCCGTCCCCAATCAGGGCAATCACCGGTACTTCGGGCAACGCAAGTTTGGCACCGAAGGCGGCGGGCAGGGCATAACCCAGGGTGCCGTAACCGGTGGCGGCACTGGCAAAGCGCCGGGGAGCCGGGGCGTCATACTGGGCTGCGGCAAAATAGGCGGGTTGGGTGGAGTCGCCGAGCACCGCTGCACCGGGTAAAGCGTCTTGCAGCGCGTCCAAAAACTGCTGGTAACCCGGATGATTCAGTGGTGCCAGCTGCTCCCGCACCTCGGCGGTACGCTGGGCGCCGTTGCGGTTTTGCGGTTCCAGCAGCGGCAACAGCGCCTCAATGGCAAGGCGGGCATCGGCACAGACGGAGACTGTGGGCCGCACATTGCGGGTTAATTGCTCCGGGTTGATATCGATGCGGATCAGCTGACTGTTGCCGAGGTGAAATTCGCCGTTAAAAAAGAAGTCGTAATCGGTTTCACTAAACTCGGTGCCTATGCCGAGGATTACATCCGACCTTTGGTAGAGGTCGCGCACCGGTTGGTAGGAGGGACTGGTATTCACCAGCAACGGGTGATCCTTTGGCAGCAAACCTTTGGCGTTGTGGGTCAGGGTGACGGGGGCATCGAGTGTTTCCACCAGCCGCTGCACGGCCTGAAGCGCGTCTGCCGCGCCGCCACCCAGTGCCAATACCGGGCGCTGGGCTCGATTGAGTAGCGTTGCGGCGGCTTGCAGTGGTTCCGCTGCCGGAGCCGGCCGGCTGGGCAGGGGCCAGGTTTCCACCACCACATGGTCGGCGGGGGCGGTGATCACGTTCAAGGGCAGTGTCAGGTGCACTGGGCCGGGGCGTTCACTGTTAAAAATGGCAAAGGTGCGGGCCATCACTTTGGGCAGTTCGTCTGGTCGCGCCAGGGTGTGGTTCCAGACGGCACATTCGGCCATGGCGGCCTGCAAGTTGCGAGTTTCATGGAGACGCCCCTCACCCAGGCCTTTCTCCCAACTGTTGTTGTCGGCGGAGATCACCAGCATGGGGACGGAGTCCTGCAACGCCTGGCCCATGGCGGTGGCGATGTTAAAAGCACCGGGGCCGGAGACAGTAAAACAGGCTGCTGGTTTAGCGGTGAGGCGGGCGTAACCGTCGGCCATAAATCCGGCCCCCTGCTCGTGGCGGGGCGTAATATGACGGATACTGGTCTGTGGCAGGCCCCGGTAGAGTTCAATGGTGTGGGTGCCAGGAATCCCAAAGGCAGTATCAATACCGTAGGCTTCCAGGAATTTTGCCAGTTGTTCGCCGCAGGTGGCCATGATGCTTTTCTCCAGTCCTAAAAAGTCCCCCGCCCCCACCTAAGAGGGCTCGAGGGCGCAAGCAGGGTTTTCACAGATAACTCTCACAGCTTAGTCCTCTTGGCGAACGGGGAAAAACGACTTATCCTGATAGGGTCATTCCAAAAACTCATGAACTTTTCCTATGCGCCGCCACCTGCCCTCTCTGATTGCCCTGCAGTGTTTTGAAGCATCGGCCCGCCATTTGAGCTTTACCCGCGCTGGGGAGGAGCTGTGCCTGACCCAGAGCGCTGTCAGTCGGCAGATCAAAAACCTGGAGGATTTTTTGGGCTGTGCGCTGTTTGAGCGGATTAAACAGCGGCTGCAACTAACGGCGGTGGGCCAGGCTTACGCCGAGGATATCCGCGAGGTGTTGGACCGGGCGGAACAGGCGACTCGCCGGGTGATGGCGGCACAGGCGGGACCGCTGCGGCTGGCCACTGAGCCGGCAATTGCCAGCCGCTGGTTGATTCCGCGGCTGGCGGATTTCCGCCAGCAGCACCCGGACGTGGATATTGCACTGAGCACCGATATGGAGCGGGCCTATGGGGACGCCCATGATTACGACCTGGCGATTCTTTTTGGACGTGGCCAGTGGCCGGGGCTCAGAGCGCGGCAGTTGATGACGGAAACTTTGATGGCGGTTTGCAGTCCGTCACTGTTGGCGGAGCGCCAGCCCTTTGACGAGTGTGGCGATATCCGCCAGCTGCCGCTTTTGCACCAGTCGGGCAAACTGTCCGCCTCAGAGCAGTGGTTTACCCGGGCGGGTCTGAGCCGTGAGGAGATTCACCAGCTGCCCGGGCAGCGGTTTGAGTATTTTCAACTGTTGTTGGATGCGGCCCTGCAGGGCTTGGGGGTGGCGATATTACCGACCTATTTTGCCCAGGCGGAATTGGAAAGCGGGCGTTTGGTTAAGGCGTGTCATCAGGCGATGGTGAGTGAACAGGCGTACTATGTGGTGGTACCGCAGGAGAAAGCGGAACAACCGGCGATTGGGGAATTGGTGGATTGGTTGGTGGGACAATCTTCGATTAATGCCTAACGGGTACTTCAACTAAAAGCCCACTGCGTGTTTCCTTGCGGTGGGCTTTCCGGGAGTGACGGAAAAGGCTTAACTGGCCGCCACTTCCATCGCCTGACTCAACACGGCTTTGTCACCGATATGGTTAGCCAGCACCAGAATCAGTTTGGCGTTCATCAGTTGTACTTCGTCTTCACTCAGGTCGCGCTGCATATCGATCAGATGCTGGTAAAAATCATCCGGGTTGTCGATATTGGGCTCGAGGTTAAGTTGGGCGGTGTTCGGGTTCATGGTGTTCTCCTAAGTCTGATCCAGGGATTAGTGCTGACAGGTGACGGTGGCGATCGCGGCTTTAATGGCATCGCGATCAAACTGGCGCCAGCGGGCGGCCACGTGCTGATCAGGGCGTAACAGATACACGGTACTTTCCTGGCCATCGTAGCGTTCTGTCAGCACACCGGTTTGGTCCTCAAAATCGCGGCCGACGACTAAAACACGGGCATCCACACCACCCTGATTGACCGACTCAACTTCCGGGGCCTCTCCAAACACCAGCAGGGTGAACTCGCCGCCGATCTGGTTTAGGAACCAGGTGTCCTCGCCGTTTTTCACAATCGGGGCGTCGGCGCAGTTGGTTCCCGGGGCCATACAGCCGCTGAAGACCTCACTGTCGGTGGTATTGAGTGAGGAGGCCACGTAGGGGGTGGGGGTGGACAAGCGGCCACTGTTCACCAGAGGGCGGGCAAACTCGTGCTGTTCCGCCAACTGCAACACCGCGTCGCGGAAAAAGCGGCTGCTCTTGCTTTTGGGGGTAATAAAGTCGGTGGATCGGGTGGAATTCTTCAGGTTGTCGTCGGCGGCAAATACCCGCTCTTCGCTATAGGTGTCCAGCAGCTCGACCGGTGCCTTACCGTCCAGGACCAGCTTCAGTTTCCAGCCCAGGTTGTCAATATCCTGTACCCCGGTGTTGGCCCCGCGAGCACCGAAGGGAGAGACCTGGTGGGCTGCGTCGCCGGCAAACAGCACGCGGCCGTAGCGGAACTTGTCCATGCGGCGGCAGGCAAACTGGTAGACAGAGACCCACTCCAGTTCAAATTCGGTGTCTTCGCCCAGCATCTGTTTCAGGAGGGGGATGACATTCTCCGGTTTTTTCGCTTCTTCCGGATCCGCCTCCCAGCCCAGCTGGAAGTCGATACGCCAGACATCGTCGGACTGTTTGTGCAGCAGGGCGGACTGGTTTTTGTGGAACACCGGGTCAAACCAGAACCAGCGCTCGGTGGGGAAGTCGTTTTTCATTACCACGTCGGCAATCAGGAAGCGGTCCTGGAAAAACTGGCCGCTAAACTCGCCGTTCACCATTTTACGGGTATCGCTGTTAGCGCCGTCGCAGGCGATCACATAATCCGCTTCCAGGGCAAAGATGCCGTCGGGGGTTTCCACGTTGAGGGTGACATAGTCGTCGTGCTGGGTCAGGCTCAGCAGTTTGTGCTGCCAGCGCAAGTCCACATTATCCAGCGACTCGCACTTGGCCACCATATACTCTTCCAGGTAGTACTGCTGCAGGTTGATCATGGCCGGCATCTTGTGGCCCTCTTCGGGCAGCAGGTCGAATTCATAGGCGAGCTTTTCTTTAAAGAACACCTTGCCCAGCTTCCAGCTCACACCTTTTTCTACCATGGGGGTTGCCACGTCGTAGCGGTCCCAGATCTCCAGTGGACGCTTGGCGTAACAGACCGCGCGGGAACCGATGCTGACGGTATTGTTGTCGTCCAGCACAATGGCGGGAATGCCCTGGGCAGCGCACTCCAGGGCCGCGGTCAGGCCGATCGGCCCGGCGCCAATAATCACCACCGGGTGGCGTACCAGCTTGCCATCCCGCTGTTCCGGGGATTGCACGTAATCAAATTCTGGATAGGTATAGGTATTGAGCATTCTCTCTGTCTCCGGGTTGTCGTTGTTCTGTCGTAAATAGCTGCGGAATCGTTTACTTATGAAACCAATAATATTCTCATGTGAGACTAATATCAATGGTTGCTGGGCACGGTTGAGGCAAATAGAGAGAATATTGATCTAGATCAAGTTGTTGAGGTTTGCACAGTAATTGCTGCTACTTTATAGGTGTGTGAGGATCAGATACTTGGGGTGTGGAGGCTGAATTGAGGCTGCCAACAGCGTATTAAATATGAGCAATATGATCTCTGTTGAGATTATATGGCTGCTGCAGGCCGGACTGGGCCTGCCCCGCGAGCGAAGCGAGTGCTTCGGCTTAAGTAAGTGGCATTCAGGGCAGAAATGATATTTTCATAGGGTCCCGATCAAGGTATGCTGCACACCGTTATAACTGTTCGAATTCAGGAATTCGGTAATGTATCAGGCGCCAGAATTGACATCTTCGCCCCCCGCAAAGGGGAGGACGGCGCGTTATTACCTGGGGATGTTCCTGTTTATCCTGAGCTGGATCCTGTTTGGCGGCATGTTTGTAATGCCTTGGTTCGATCTGCCGGCGGAGATTATTGCCTCCGGTGTGGGTGGGTTGTTTATCGGCGCGGAAGTGACTTTTTGGGCGAGTGTGCTGCTGTTGGGCAAGCCGCTGGTGGATGCCATTAGAGCCCGTTGCGGCCAGTGGCTGCGGATTAAAAAAGCAAAGTCCCAGGCCTGAGTGACTAGCCGTGACCTTGGTGTCTGCAGTAGGCCCCGTTTGGGATGTCCAGATTGGGGCCGCCGATCTGGCCTTTATATCACCGGGCTGTGCACACTTTGATCAGCAAGGGACAACCCTTTGGAAATAGCCCCTGATCCGGTAACATGGAGGCTGATTAGCGCAGTAGACAGTAAGGTGTGGGATGATGGGCCAGGACGCGATTGACAGTAAAACGGATGCCAGTCAGGCCGCCGCTGATCAACGCCCTGGTACAGCCCTGATTACTGGTGGCGGCACCCGCCTCGGTAGCCACTTCGCCCTCAATCTGGCCCACCGGGGTTACGATATCGCCCTGCACTACAACACCTCCCGGGATTCCGCCCAGCAGGTGGCGGAACAGATTCGGAAACTGGGGCGGCGTTGCGAACTGTTTGCACTGGACTTTAATGCCCACGAGGACCCCGGGCAGTTGATCATCGATGTGTTGGCGGCAATGCCAGACCTGAACCTGCTGGTTAACAGCGCGTCGGCCTACGATGCCGTTTCGACGGCAGAGACCGACCGGGCCTTGCTGGAGAAGCAGTTTGGGATCAATTTCTTTACGCCCTACCTGTTGACCCGCCGTTTTGCGACACAGGTCGGCAGCGGCAATATCATCAATATTCTCGACAACAAAATCGCCTACCAGCAGTACCACTATTCCGCTTACCTGTTGTCAAAAAAGACCTTGGCGGAATTCACCAAAATGGCCGCGGTGGAGTTTGCGCCGGCGATTCGGATTAACGGTATCGCGCCGGGGGTGGTTTTGCCTATGGACAGCCGCAGTAGCGCTTACCTGGATTGGCGCATCGAGGGTATTCCTTTAAAGCAACAGGGTGTGCCGGAGCAGTTGTGCCAGGCCATGAACTATATCCTCGACAACAGTTTTGTCTGTGGTCAGATCCTGTTCGTGGATGGCGGAGAGGCTATTAACCATATTGGCCGCAACTCGGAAACCTTTCCCGGTGGACAGTAGCGCCCTATGCAGGACGTTGAGAAAAGGGACAGTATGAGCACCGCCAAACACAGGGCTGTCTTGTCCATCGGATCGAACATTGATCCCGAGCGCCACTTTAAGCAGTGCAGCGATATTCTGCAGCAGGAGACCACCCTGCTGGGGGAAGCAACGGTGATCCAAACCGCCCCCGACGGTTATCAGGCTCAACCAGACTTTTTAAACGGCGCCTGCTATCTGGAAACCGGGTTGCCCTATAACGAGTTTAACGCTTATCTCAAAGCCGTAGAAAAGCGGTTGGGGCGAGTCAAAGGGCCTATCAAGTCTGGTCCTCGCACCATCGACCTGGACATTATTCTTTGGGACGGGGAAGTGGTGCACGACGATTATTACCACAAGCAGTATGTGATTGGCCCGGTGAATGAATTGGTGGAAAGATACAACATCACCATCATCAGCGACTTGCCTCCCCCCAAGCGGCAAAATCCCTAGCAGAAACCATTAATGCAGTTATGAGTGAACACGTCGACAATATCCTGCTTGAGATTGATGGTTTTATCGCCACCCTCACGCTGAATATTCCCGAGAAGCACAATTCCTTGAACGGTGACAGCCAAGCGCAACTGTGTGCTCACCTGGATACGATTGCCCAGCATGCAGATGTGCGGGTTGTGATTGTCACCGGTGCCGGCGACAAGACCTTCTGCGCCGGGGCCGCGTTGGACCAGATGGGCTCTGGCGAGATCAGCGGTGACACCTTCACCGATATGACCGATAAACTGGCAGCGTTGCCCCTGCCCACTATCTGTGCCTTTAACGGCAGTGCCTACGGCGGCGGTTCGGAAATCGGCTTGGCCTGTGACTTCCGTATCGGGTTTGCCAATATGCGGCTATTTGTGCCGCCAGCCCGTATTGGGCTGTGTTACCCGGTTAACGGCATCGAACGCTTCGTTCAAACCCTGGGGTTGCCGGTGGCCAAGCGCCTGTTGCTGGCCAGTGAGGATTTTCGCGGCGAAGAGCTGCTTCGGGTGGGTTACCTGACCCATCTTGTGGAGCATGATCAGGTATTGTCCAAAGCTCGGGCCCTGGCGGAACGGATGGCCGGTTATGCCCCCCTGGCGGTACAAGCCATGAAGCGTATCAGTCAGGACGTGGCTAAAGGTCAGTTGGATAAAGTGACCACCAACGCCATCGCCCGGGGGTGTAACGATTCCGAAGATTTGAAGGAAGGACTGGCTGCGCACCGCGAGAAGCGGCCACCCCGCTTTCAAGGGCGTTGACTCAAGTTGCGCCTTTTCCGCCTGTGGGCTAAACACTTTTAATTTCGAAGGCTTTGCGCTGGCCACCAGAGTCCCGGTTCGGGGTCTATAGCCTGATAAGGTTTTCTTATTAGCGGTTGCAGTCTTTATGAATTGGACAGAGCATCGCTCTGAGGCCAAACTAGGCTATCATTAGACATGCTATACCCCGCGTGTAACCTGCCAAAAGCTGTTTATCAGCCATTTGTGGCCCGGCGCGTAAACCTTGGGCTGCAAGGGGTGGAGGGAGTACAAATCGGGTAAAAGTGATGCAAAGGAGTTATCAATGAGCGTCGATATCACCCCTGCCGAATTGCGCCAGCGCATCCGCCGCGGCGAGCACACTGGCAATACCTCAGGCCTGTGCAAAGGCTTTGTGCAGTGTAATCTGGCTATTTTGCCCAAAGACTGGGCGGCGGAGTTCCTGCAGTTTTGCCAGTTAAATCCCAAGCCCTGCCCGCTGGTGGCGGTGGCGGCCAATCCCGGTGATACCCGACTGCCGGAAGTGGCAGAGGATTTTGATATCCGTACCGATCTTCCCAGCTACCGCATCTGGGAAAACGGCGAAATGGTTCGAGAGGTGAGTGATATCAGCGCCGAGTGGCGCGACGATCTGGTGACCTTTCTGATTGGCTGCTCCTTCTCCTTTGAAGAGGCGCTGATCGCCGATGGCCTGGAGATCCGCAATGTGACGGAGGGCCGCAATGTGCCCATGTATCGCACCAATATTGCCTGTAAGCCGGCCGGCCGTTTTCACGGCAACACCGTGGTGAGCATGCGTCCATTTGTGCCGGCGGATGCCATCCGTATGATACAGATCTGTAGTCGCTTCCCATCGGTACACGGAGCGCCTATCCACTTTGGTGAACCGGCAGCGATCGGTATCCAGGCTATCGACAGGCCGGATTTTGGCGAAGCGGTCACCATTAATGAGGGTGAAGTGCCGGTGTTTACTGCCTGTGGCGTGACCCCCCAGGCGGCGATTGAACAGGCCAAACCGCCGTTCTGTATCACCCACAGCCCCGGCTGCATGCTGGTGACAGATCTGCCCAATAGCCGTCTGGCGGTGTTTTAAGTTTACGTTTAGAGGATTAACTCATGGCCCTATTATTGAACTGCGATCTGGGTGAAAGTTTTGGCGCCTGGACCATGGGTATGGATGCGGCGGTAATGCCCCATATCGACCAGGCCAATATAGCTTGTGGTTTCCACGCCGGCGATCCGCTGGTAATGCAAGCAACACTGGAGTTAGCGCGGGAGCACGGTGTGATGGTCGGCGCCCACCCGGGCTACCTCGACCTGGTGGGTTTTGGGCGTCGCTCCATGAACTGCAGCCCGGAAGAGGTGATCGCTCTGTTGCTGTACCAGGTGTCAGCCCTGGAGGGGATGGCCAAAGCCAAGGGCCTGACAGTGGAATATGTGAAACCCCATGGCGCCCTCTATAACGACATGATGGCCAAAACCGAGGTGCGTCGCGCCATTATGCAGGCCATTGCCGACCACCATTCACCGCCGGTGTTGATGCTGCAGGCCACTCCCCAGGCGGACGAGCATCGTCGCGAGGCGGAAGAATACGGTATTCGCCTGTGGTTTGAAGCTTTTGCCGACCGCTGCTACGACGATGATGGCAAACTGCTGGCCCGGACCAAACCCGGGGCAGTGCACAATCGCGAGAAGATGCTGGCCCAGGTGGCGCAGCTGGCCAGTCAGGGCACTGTCACGACCGTGAGCGGCCATATCTTGCAGCTGGAAGCCGATACCCTCTGTGTACACGGCGATAACCTCGAAGGGGTGCGGGCGATCCAGGCGATTCGCGAGTGTGTGAAAGGCTAGGCAAGAAAAAGGCTAGGTGATGGAAATACATATTGCCGGGGAAAACGCCCTGATCATCTATTTTGGCGAGCAGACCAGCCCCGAGGTTTCGGTCCAGGTGCAGCAGGCAGAAGTACTGTTGCGCCAGAGTCTGGGCGACGTGCTGGTGGATCTGGTGCCCTCCTATGCGTCGCTGCTGGTGATTTTTGATGTTTATCGCTGTGATCATTTGCATGTGCGGCAGATCATTGGCAGCACCTTAACGGACTTGTCCGATGCCACTGCCAGTGAAGGCCGCCTGGTCACCTTGCCGGTGTATTACGGTAGCGATGCCGGCCCCGATCTGGAAAGCCTGGCTCAGCGCGCCGGTCTGACAGTGGCGGAGGTGATTGACCTCCACGCGGGCATGGAATACCGGGTGTACGCCATCGGTTTTGCCCCGGGCTTTGCTTATCTGGGGGAAGTGGACGAGCGTATTGCCGCTCCCCGTCTATCTACCCCGCGGCAAAAAGTGCCGCGCGGAGCGGTAGCTATTGCCGATCGCCAGACGGCGGTTTACCCGGCCGAATCACCCGGCGGCTGGAACCTGATTGGCCTCTGCCCACAGCGCATGTTCGATCCCGAGGCGGAGCCGACCATGCCGGTGCAGGTGGGTGACCGGGTGAAGTTCAACCCGATCGACAAAAGTGAATTCCTGGTCCTCGGCGGTGAGCTGCCAGGGGAGATAGTGTAATGACAGCAACAAACGCGAGCCCGCTAACGGGTTTTAAAGTGATGAAACCGGGTATCCTGGCGCTGATTCAGGATGCCGGGCGCTTTGGTTGTCACGGTATTGGCCTCACCACCGGTGGTCCCTTGGACCCGCTGGCCTTTCAGTGGGCAAATCGCCTCTGTGGCAATGATCTGGCGGCCACAGCCATCGAAATCAGTATTGGTGGCCTGGTGCTGGAAGCGAGCGTCAATACGCGTGTGGCTGTTACGGGTGCAGAGATGCCACTTAAGATAAACGGTCAGGAACAGCCACTGTGGCAAAGCCACGAAGTTAAACCCGGCGATATAATCGAACTGGGTTTTGTCACTAAAGGAGTACGCGCTTATCTGGCGGTGGTCGGCGGCTTTGTGATCGAACCGCAATTTGGCAGTACTGCCACCGTGGTGCGCGAAGGCCTGGGCGGTTTTAACGGTGATCGCCTGCAGGCGAATGACATGTTGCCCTGCGTGGAAGCCCACGAGGGCGACTGCCTGCGATTGCCGGAAGAGTTTCGGCCTGAATACGGCAGTGAAGCCCACTGTCGGGTGATTCCCGGCTATCAGCAAAAAGCCTTTAGCCGTTTTCAGCAGCGAATGTTTTTCAGCAGTCACTATTTGGTCTCCGACCGCTGTGACCGCATGGGCTACCGCCTGGAAGGCCCCAATATCAAACCCTCTATCGACGGCATTTTGTCGGAGGGCATCTGCCTGGGGGCGATTCAGGTACCCGCCGATGGCCAGCCGATCGTCTTGCTGAACGACCGCCAGACTATCGGAGGTTACCCCAAAATTGGTTCAGTGTTTTCTGCCGATATCGCCAAGCTGGCCCAGTTGCCGGCCGGTGCATTGGTATCGTTTGAGCCTATTACCATCGACTGCGCGCACAATGAACTTTGCCTGTTGCGCAGCCGCTTTGAGCGGGCGGAAACAGCCCCCTGTTAAAGAGCGATGCCCAGCGTTGTTGCTGGCGTAAGTATTAGTCCTGATTATTGGATGTGAATATGAGTAACGAGCAAAAGCTGGCACTCAGTGTCGAAATTGAAAACCTGTTGGTGGCGAGAAATCTGCGCGGTATGGCCAAAGTGCAACCAGCACTGGCACCGGGTTATGTATTGCGGGCTGTGGAGCTGATGAACCAGTGTGTGGAAGATCGGGGCACGGTGCTGATCGGTACGGGCTTCCCGGTGGTGGATACCTTTGAAACCGATGGGCCGGTGGGGGCTATTTCCCTCTACCGTGCCATGGAAACGTTGGGCGCCAAGCCGGTGTTGGTGTGTGGCGCTCCTCTGTCCAAAGCGTTGGCGGCGGATTTTCGGGTGCAGGAAATTGCCGTGGGTGAAATCAGCCGGGACGAGCGCGAAGCGGAAGCACAAAAGGCGTTGGCGGCTCTGCAGCCAGCGTTGATCATTTCCATCGAGCGCCCGGGACAGGCTGCCGATGGCGGTTACTACAATATGCGCGGCGAATCCATCAGTCCCCGTTCTGCCTGTTTTGATACCTTTATGCAGTTGGCGCCCTGCGCGACCATTGCCATTGGCGACGGCGGCAATGAAATTGGCATGGGCAATGTGCAGCAGGCGCTGGAGGAGCTGGATATTGTGCCGGCGGCTACCCGCTGTGATGAACTGGTTGTCGCCGATGTCTCTAACTGGGGCGGTCACGGTCTGGTGGCATTGCTGGGCTGGTTGCGCAAGCAGGACCTGCTGGCCGACTTTGATAATGAGCAGGTGCTGCGCTACCTCTCCGAGCGCGGCAGTGTTGACGGTGTCACTCGACTCAACGAACTGACCGAAGACAGCTTGCCCTTTGAAGAAGGAATCAAGCTGATACAAGCGCTGCGACGGATTACAGGTTTTACTGGCGCCAGCTGACCGGTTCCGCCTTTGTCACACTGAAATTGATCGAATTCGTAGGGTGGATTACGCTACGCTAATCCACCCTACGGGATTTCCAAAGTTTGTCTGACAAAGTAGAGTTGGTGTTTGAAAGCAAGCTCCAGGCATCTCGAGGATAACAACCCATGCGGCTGCGGAATCTGCTGACCTTTGTCAAAGTCGCCCGTCTGCAAAGCTTTCACGCGGCGGCGCGACAATTGCACGCTTCCCAGCCCGCCATCTCCGCCCGCATTAACGCGCTGGAGGACGAACTGGGGGTGCAGTTGTTTGTGCGCGATACCAGCGGCACCCGGCTCACACCACGGGGTGTGCAGTTGTTGCCTTATGCCGAAAAGCTGGTGGCCATCAGCCAGGAAATGAAAATGCAGCTTAAGCAGGACACCCCGGTACAGGGGTCGCTGCGAATCGGCGTGGTGGATACCCTGGCGCACCTGTGGTTAACCACCCTGTTGCAACACTGGCGCGAGCAATTTCCGCTGATGGAGTTTGAAATCGCCGTGGATGTCTCTTCTGTCCTCTGGCGCCAGTTACAGGAGCACCAGCTGGACCTGGCTTTGCTGGTGGCGGAAAATCACAGTCCGCAATTGGTGACCGAACCCCTTTGCAGTTATCAGCAAACCTGGGTGGCCAAACCCGGACTTTGCGGCCAGATCACCGACCTGCCGTCGCTGCTGGCGACTCCCATCCTCAGCTTTCCGCGCCACACCCAGCCATGGCAATATCTGCAGCAGCTGTTTGAGGGGTGGCGTGCCGAGACCAACAGCTTGGTGGATGAGGAGATCCGCCCCATGTTACACACCTGCAGCTCAGTGGAAAGTCTGCTCGCCCTGGCCGAGCAGGGAGTGGGGGTGGCGTTGTTGCCGGAGCCCCTGGTGACCGCGAGTGTGGAGGCGGGTCGGCTGCGGCGTATCGCTTTTCCGGAGGTCAATGGTTCGGAAATCGCTTTGCGACTACAGGCGCCACAGTTGGCTTTTTGCTGTGCCTGGCATTTGGACGATGACCGCATTCTGCCCCGTCTTCTAGCGGAATCCTGCCGCCAGATCGTTCACTAACTCACCTATCTAGAAGAATCCTCTAAAATGGCGTGGCTGAGTAGGCGATTCCACTGTTAAACGCCTGTTTGATTAAGGAACTTCCATTTTCGCTTTGTTAGAATTGTTAGGACTTTGTCACAACGAATTTGATGTCAGAAGAGTGTATTTGTATGAGCATTGTGTACCTGAACGGCGCCTACATGCCGATTGAAGAGGCGAAAATCTCGCCGATGGATCGTGGTTTCCTGTTTGGTGACGGAATCTATGAAGTGGTGCCCTCCTACGATGGCAAGCTAGTGGGTTTTGGTCCGCATATTGATCGTATGAACGAAGGCCTGTCTCTGATCGGCATCGACTTTAACTGGTCTGCCGAGCGTTGGAGAGAAGTGGCTCAAAACTTGATCGAGAAAAACGGAGGCGGCAACCTGGGTATCTACCTGCACGTGAGTCGCGGCGCGGACAGCAAGCGTTTCCACGCTTACCCGGAAGGTGTTGAGCCCACCGTATTTGCCTTTGTATTCGAGATTCCGGCGGCTCCGGTAGCCGACAAAAACGCGGTGAAGGGTTATAAGGTATCCACCACCCAGGATCTGCGTTGGAAGCGCTGCAACATCAAATCCACCGCACTGCTGGGCAATGTGATGCACTTCCAGCACGGATACGCTGAAGGCAGCAACGAGACCATTCTCTACAATGTCGATAATGAAGTGACCGAAGGCAGTGCCTGTAACGCCTATATCGTGAAAAATGGCGTTGTGATTACTCCGCGGCTGGACAATCAGATTTTGCCGGGCATTACCCGCCTGATGCTGCTGGATATCCTGCGCAAAGACGGCTCTATCAAAGTGGAAGAGCGGGCGGTGACCATGGATGAGCTGCTCGATGCCGATGAAGTATGGCTGACAAGCTCCAGTAAGGAAATTGCGCCGGTGATCGAAATTGACGGCAAGCCGGTTGGCGACGGGAAGGTGGGCGACGTTTGGCAAGCTGCCCAGGCGCTGTATTCCGCAAACAAGTTCAACTACTAAGCCATGGCCAGACCTGCTAAAGCCTATATCAGCCTGGATGCGCTGCGCCATAACTATCAGCTGGCGGCGCGTTTGGCTCCCGCTGCCAGTAATGTGCCTGCGGTCAAGGCCAATGCCTACGGCCATGGCGCTGTGGCGGTGGTCAAAGCCCTGGAGCCGGAGGCGCCGGCATTCGGGGTGGCTTGCATCGAAGAGGCGCTGGAGCTGCGAGCAGCCGGTATCAGCAAGCCCATCTTGCTGCTGGAGGGCACCTTCACCGATGACGAAGTGGTGACAGCAGCTCAGGAGAATTTCTGGTTGATGGTGGAAAACCGCCGTCAACTGGCGGCGATTCTTAACGCCGATATCAACCAGCCGGTGATGGCCTGGCTCAAGGTGGACAGCGGTATGCACCGCCTCGGTGTCCAGCCGGAGGAGGTAAAGTCCATCTATCAGGCGCTACAGGACAGCCCCAATGTGCATCCGGACATTGTCCTGGCAACCCATTTTGCCTGCAGTGACGAGCTGGACAATGACTTTACCTCGCGTCAAATCCAGCGCTTTAAAGACGCCGTTGGCGATATTGAGGCGCCTTTGAGTATGGCCAACTCCGGTGGTGTACTCGCCTGGGAGGTTTCCCATGCGGACTGGAACCGTCCCGGTTATATGCTCTATGGCAGTTCCCCCTTCGCTGAACCCCACGCCAACGCCGACCAGTTAAAACCGGTGATGACCCTTAAGTCTGCCGTGATTGGCGTGCGCAATATCGACGCCGGCGAAGCGGTGGGTTATGGCGCTTCCTGGGTGGCTGAGAGACCATCCCGTATTGCCACGGTGGCCATCGGTTACGGTGACGGTTACCCCCGTCACGCGGTAAGCGGGACTCCGGTGCTGATCAACGGTCAGCGTGTGCCCTTGGCGGGGCGAGTCTCTATGGACATGATCACTGTGGATGTCACCGACTGCCCCGATGTGCACATAGGCACGGAAGTTACCCTGTGGGGTGAAGGCTTGCCTGTTAACGAAATTGCGGAAAAAGCCGGCACTATCGGTTATGAGTTGTTAACCCGCATGCCTCTGCGCACACCTCGGGTTTATATTGAATAGACGGGTGAATCCCCGCCGCTAATCTGCTTTTGCAAAGCCCCCCCTAAGGCTGACGCCCCGTATGAACGGGGCTTTTTTATCTCTATCACCCTTTCGTGACCGAAGTTACCTTTTTGGTTCCACTCTTCTACCTATTTAGGTTTATTGACCTGCGTCAAAACCCCCATCCTACTCAGTTGATAAATTACGCGACAAATTCATGTCTGCTTCTGCCTCAATATAACAATATGCAAGGGTGCAAATCGGGTTGGACTGGCTATCTTTTAGGGGCTCCGAGTGTACTCGTTACGCAATCTTGTTAATAACCTGTCGCTGAAAAGCTCGCTGCTCTTAGTGATTCTCTTTTTTTCCCTGGCGACACTTTCCATTGTCCTGGTCGGCACTGACCACAGTCATCATCAAATGATGCTCAAGCGCAACCGTGTCCTGATTGAGCGGGATATGGGTCTGTTGCGCCGCCAGATTGATGAAAATTTAGGCCTTTATGGCTGGGAAGCGGTAGAGCGGAATCTGGTGGCTTTCGGGGAAACACCGGAGGTGCTGGCGGTTGCGGTATTGGATCGCGGCTTGAATCTCCAGGTGACCTCCGGTGGAGACTGGCGCATGCAGGCCTCGCCCGGTGTTTTGCCACAGTTTGACGAGAAGCTGGCGCGGCTAGCCATTGAGCAGCACGGCTTGGAAGTGGATTTTGAGAGCGATGAGATGCGGCTGGCCGCTTATGCACCGGTGACAATTCCCAGTCATCGCGGCGCCAATGGTGAGTTTAACGTCGGGGTACTGTTCCTGTTATATGACATCAGCCAGTTTGCCGAACAGATGCATGGGGAACTTTGGCGTCAGGCGGTGCTGTTTTGTGGCGTGGGGGCTTTGGCGCTGCTGGGTTTGCTGCTGTATATGCGCCGCCTGATCAGTCGGCCGCTAACACAGTTGGCAACCGCAGCGCAGCAGATGGCGGGCGGCGCTTATGACCTGCGGTTGCCGGTAAAGGGGGCTAACGAAATCGGTAAGCTCGCCAGTGCGCTCAACCAGTTCTCCGCGTCGGCCCAGGCGTATAAAGAGGATATCAGTCGTCGCCATGCGCGCCTCAATGATTACCTGCAAAGTGGTGTGGTGGGTATGCTGGTGATTGACACCCAGGGCGGCATTCAGGAGATGAACCGGGTGCTCAGCAATATCACGGGTTATAGTCTGAATGAACTCTATGCGGAAAGCTGGCTGGAGATCTGCCATCCGGACGATCGCAAGAACCTCTACAGCATGTGGCGGCGTTTGTTGCTGCGCCCGGGAATGGAGCGTAGCCTGGAGTTCCGCCTTTGCGATCGCGATAACCGGGAGCACTGGGTAGACGCTGTCGCTAAATACGAGCAGGGCTGCGGGGATGAATCTGGCCACGTGTTGGTGTTTTTGCGCGACGTTACCAAAAAGAAAATGCGCGAAGAAGAATTGCGGCTGGCAGCGGCGGCGTTTAACACCCATGAAGCGATTGTGATTACGGATGCTCAAGGCAGTATCGTCAAGGTCAACAGTGCCTTTACAGAAATTACCGGTTACCGCCTCGAAGAGGTGATCGGCAAAAACCCCCGCATCTTCCAGTCCGGCTACCATGATGCCGAGTTTTATAAAGCCATGTGGCACACAATCCGCAGCGAAGGTATCTGGCAGGGCGAGATCTGGAACAAGCGCAAAGGCGGGGAAGTCTACCCCGAATACGAAACCATCATGGCGGTGAAGGATAACGGTGGGGAAATTACGCAGTATATCGCCTTCTTCGAGGACATTACCCAGCGCAAGGTGGCGGAAAAGCGCATTGAACAGCTGGCTTATTATGATGAACTGACCAAACTGCCCAACCGCCGTATGCTTACCGATCGCTTACAGCAGGCCGTCTCCAGTGCCAAGCGCCACAGCTACCTGGGGGCGCTGTTGTTTGTAGACCTGGACCACTTCAAGGATGTGAACGATTCCCTTGGCCACCTGGTAGGGGACAAGCTGTTGTTTGAAGTGGCCAATCGTTTGGGCGAGCATATCCGCCAGGAGGATACTCTGGCCCGCTTGGGTGGCGATGAGTTTGTGATTCTGGTGCATTGTTTGGACGATAACCGCCAGGAAGCCGCGGAGCATGTGCGCGCCCTGGGCGAACGCATTTTGGAGGATGTGTCCAAGCCCTATTTTATCGAAGGGCACCACCTGCATATCAATGCCAGCATAGGCGTGAGCTTTTTCCCGGAAGATTCCGATAACCTGACGGACCTGATCCGCCAGGCGGATACTGCCATGTATCAGTCTAAAGCCGCGGGACGGGGGGTGGTAAGATTCTTTTCCCAGGATATGCAGGAATCGGTGGATTTGCGCTTGTTGTTGCGCACCGACCTGAAAAAAGCCCTGGCGCTAAAGGAGTTCGACCTCTACTTGCAGCCGCAGATTTGTGTCGGTAGCGGTAAAGTGGTTGGGGCTGAGAGCCTGATACGTTGGAAGCACCCCCGCAAGGGCTATATCTCCCCGGCAGACTTTATCCCTGTCGCTGAAGAGGACGGCATTATTGTCGATATCGGAGAGTATGTGTTGCGCCAGGCCTGCGGCTATATCCGAGATCTGCGAGAAAGGGGTGAAGACGTGGTGATAGGACAGATCGCTGTCAATATCAGCCCGTTACAGTTTCGCAGCGCCGGCTTTGTGGAGACAGTGAAAACCATTATCGAGGAATATGGCATCAGTGGCCGATACCTCTGTTTCGAGCTTACCGAAGGGGTGTTGCTGAAGAACGTCGAACAGGCCATCGATATTATTCGCGACCTGAAAATGCTGGGTATCAGTTTTGCCATCGATGATTTTGGTACTGGCTACTCCTCGTTGGGATACCTGAGTCGCCTGCCGTTGGACAGAATCAAGATCGACAAATCCTTTATTGACAAGATCCCCGATGACCCCCAGGGGGTGACGATTGTCGATGCGGTATTGTCCATGGCGCAGCACCTGGGAGTGGATGTGATTGCCGAGGGGGTTGAGACCCTCGAGCAGCTGCGGGTGCTCAAACAGCGGCACTGTTATGCCTATCAGGGCTACTATGGTGCCAAACCCATGCCGTTTTCCCAGTATGTGAACTACCTGGCTTCGGTCTCTGATTGCTACTATGTGTTTGATCAAATGGAGTCTGAAGTCGCTGTGATTGAGTAAGATTTATCCTGCCACACCGGGAGCTGGCTGAGCTTTTTCAGGCAATTTGTAAAAATGTTACAAAAAGGCTTTACAAGCCGGCACGAAACGGTAGAATGCGCGCCTCCTTACCGCTGACGCAGCGGAGGGAGGAGCTGAAAGCCGCTGCTCCAAGAGCGCACTTTCCAGCTTCCGAGCGGCCTTTCCAGCTTTGGAGCGGTAAAAGCAAGCCGGGTTTTTAAAACTGACAAGCTTTAAAAACTTTTTAGAAATTAACGGTTTACAAGCTCATCGAGATGCGTATAATGCGCATCCCACGGTTGAGGCGAGGTCCTCACCGAGACGGCTAAATCGAGCATTTAGCCCGCTGTTTAAAAAGTTAATCAAGCAATGCG